>Ga0302324_100026946_pt1 | contig 10966 bp, 11 predicted proteins | sample Palsa_T0_1_FD_201949 | JGI IMG/M metagenome (GOLD analysis project Ga0302324, IMG submission 201949) | Peat permafrost microbial communities from Stordalen Mire near Abisko, Sweden - Palsa_T0_1 | ecosystem: Environmental > Terrestrial > Soil > Palsa > Peat permafrost | place: Sweden: Abisko...
CCGGGTCGGCATCGACCTGCTGGCTGGACCAACCGAAACTTTGGTGATCGCCGACGACAGCGTCGACGGCGAAATGTGCGCCACCGATCTGCTCGGGCAGGCGGAGCATGGTCCGACGTCGCCGGCGATCCTGATCACCAATTCGGAAAAGCTCGCCCGCGACACGATGCAGGAAATCGAGCGGCTTCTGAAAAGTTTGCCGACGGCCGAGACCGCCGGCAAGGCCTGGGCCGATCTCGGTGAGATCATCGTCTGCGACGATGAAGCCGAAATGGTGCGCGAAGCCGACCGCATTGCTTCGGAGCACGTGCAGGTGATGACGCGCGATCCGGATTATTTCCTCAAGAACATGAAGAACTACGGCTCGCTGTTCCTCGGCCCGCGTACCAATGTCGCCTATGGCGACAAGGTAATAGGCACCAATCATACACTGCCGACCAAAAAGGCGGCGCGCTATACCGGCGGCCTGTGGGTTGGGAAATTCCTCAAGACCTGCACGTATCAGAGGGTCAACACCGATCAGGCCAGCGCTCAGATCGGCGAAGTTTGTTCGCGGTTGTGCATGCTTGAGGGCTTTGTCGCCCACGCCGAGCAGGCGAATGTGCGCGTGCGCCGCTACGGCGGCCGCAACGTTCCATATGCTGAGGCGGCAGAGTAAACATGTTCCCCGTCACCCTGAGGTGCGAGCCATTAGCGCGTTTACGCGCGTCTTCGACGCACTATGGCGAGCCTCGAAGGGCGACGGCCCCGGCGCCGAGGCCGCATCCTTCGAGGCTCGCGCTTTGCGCGAGCACCTCAGGATGACGGAATAGCGCTGACGCAATGACCGCTGACCTCACCAAGACTCCCTCCTTCCGCCTCGACGGCAAGCGCGCGCTGGTTACCGGTGCCGGTCGCGGCATCGGGCTCGCGGCTGCTTCGGCGCTGGCCGAGGCTGGTGCGCATGTTAGGCTTGCGGCGCGGACCAAAACTGAAGTCGACGAAGCCGCGGACGCGATCCGCAAACGTGGCAACCGGGCCGATGCGCTGGTGCTCGACGTTACCGATGTCGAGGTGGCGGGAAGAGCTGTCGCCTCCGCCGAGCCGTTTCATATTCTGGTCAACAATGCCGGCATGAACCGGCCTGCGCCGCTGACCGAAGTGAAGGTCGAGGACTTCGACGCGATTTTTTCGCTCAATGTTCGTGCTGCCTATTTCATGGCGCAAGCGGTGGCGACACGGCTGATCGGAGCAAAACTTCCAGGCTCAATCATCAACATGTCGTCGCAGATGGGGCACGTCGGTGCTGCGCGCCGCAGCGTTTATTGTGCGTCCAAGCACGCGATGGAAGGCTTCACCAAGGCGATGGCGATCGAACTCGCCCCACACAACATCCGCGTCAACAGCCTCGGCCCGACATTTCTGGAAACTCCGATGACGAAGCCGTTTTTCGAGAACAAAGCGTTTCGCGACGAAGTGCTGTCGAAGATAAAGCTCGGCCGCCTCGGTCAGCTCGAAGACCTCACCGGCGCGATCGTATTCCTTGCTTCCGACGCGTCGGCGCTGATGACCGGTTCGGCGCTGAAGCTTGACGGCGGCTGGACCGCGGAGTGACGCCGATGGATGACGCGGAGCTGCGGCGGCAGATCGTCGGTACCTGGAAGCTGGTGTCGGTGAATTATGAAGACGTCGCGAACAGGGAACGCACGCCGATCTATGGCGAGCATCCCAGGGGCATCCAGATTGCAACGCCGCACGGGCGCTGGCTGGCGCTGATGACAGGCGAAGGCCGCATCATTCCGAAGACCGACACCGAGCGCGCGCAGGCGCTCACATCCATGATCGCCTATACTGGCCGTTACCGGGTCGAGAACGGCCAGGTGATCACCAGGGTCGAGGCAGCGTGGAACGAGGGCTGGGTCGGCGGTGAGCAGGTGCGCAACATCCGTTTCGAAGACGACAAGCTCTACATTGAAAGTCCGCCGATGCCGCATCCGAATATCAGCGACAAGAAGGTCCGCGTCATTGTGGTGTGGCAGCGGGAGGCGGACTGATGACGCTGACGAAGATTCATTCGCTGTTTGCTGGGTTGCTGACCTCTGCTCTGTTTGTCCTGCCGGCGGCGGCGCAGAATCCGCCGCCGGACCGGCTCCAGCGCATCCTCGACAGCGGCACTCTGAGTGTCGGCACCACGATGGACACGCCGGTATTTAGCATGCGCCGTGCCGATGGAACGCTGGAAGGATTCGATATCGACGCACTGGCGACGCTTGCGCCCGCGCTGGGCCTCAAGATCGACTATGTGAAAATGACATTCGGCTCGATGATGGGCGACCTGGCCGCCGACAAGTTCGATATGGCGATGTCCGGCATGGGCCGCACTTTCGATCGCGCGCGGACCGCTACTTTCTCCAAGCCCTAGCCCTACATGCGTTACGGCAAGCTGATGATGATCCGCAGCACCGACAAGGACCGTTTCAAATCGTTCGCCGATCTCGACGAAGCCGGTACCAGGATCGCCTACAACAAAGGCGGCCTGAACGAGAGTTTCGCCAAGACCATGTTCAAGCAGGCCATGCCGGCTGTGTTCGATTCCAACGCGCTCGCGACCGCCGATCTTCTTGCCGGGAAGGTGGATGCCCAGGTCGCCGACTCGACGGCGGCGATCTATATGGCGCGTCAGGACGGACGTATCGCCGCAATGGATCCTGGCAACGTCTTCAATCCTGTTTACGTCGCGATCCTGCTTCACCGCGAAGACCAGACGCTGCTCAATTATCTTGATATCTGGATCGATCAGATCGAGCTCGACGGCACGCTCGCCAAAATCCGGGCCAAGTGGCTCGGTGACATCAAATAACCAGGGAGAGAAACAATGGCACGTATTCCGCTTATCGACCGCAAGGACATGAATGCCGACCAGGCGCGAGTCTATGACGCCGCCAAGCAGGCCGGCGGTCCGGTCGGCGGTCCGTACTATGCCTATATCCGGCTGCCGAAACTGTTCGAGGCGGCGCAAAACATGCGCGCCACCATGGGCTCGGGACCGCTGTCGCGCCGCGAGCAGCAGATCGTGAACATTACCGTCGCGCGATACTGGAATGCGCGCTACCCGTGGCATGCACAGGTCGCGGCATCGCTCAAGGTTGGTCTTGAGCAGTCGGTGATCGACGAAATTAACGCGCGCAAGATTCCGACTCTGCCGGATGCGCGGGAGAAAACCTGTTTCACCGTGGCGAGCGAGATACTGGCGAACAGAGGGCTCAGCGACGCGACTTATGCGGCCGCGGAAAAGACCATGGGGTTGGAAAGTCTCGTGGCGCTGGTCGCGACCACCGGCAGTTTCTCGATGACCTGCATCACCGCCGGCACGTTCCAGATCGATCCGCCGGCCAACGATCCGACACCGCTCGCGAGCTAGTTCGTCAGCGATTTTTCTCTAACTGTAGCGCCGCCGCCCGGTACTAATCCGGAATGGAGCGCTTCATGAGAGCGACCCATGTTAAAGCACCGACCTGCATAGAAGCCGGCATTCCCTGCCCGAGGGAAACCTTTTTAGACTCGTCTGCCGCGTAGACTCCAGAGGTCGCCTCCCATCCTTCACTGCCAAACTTGTTCAGCGAGGACTCGAAGCTCTCGACGTTGTCCGCCCTGGCAATTTGATATTCCCATTTCATAATTTTGACTCCACAGGTAACCAGGCGAACTATGTTGCTCGCTGTTCGTAGCCTAGGACGCCAACATCGCGTCGACGAATTAGGTGCCCGATGTCGATAGCAGATCAGTTCTGGCAATATGCCAGAGAGGCGCTACTTTCGGCCTGCGAAGCCAAAACCGCCGATGACAGGAAGGATTTGCTTGAGCTTGCACAAACATGGACGCAAGCGGCGTTAGTAGAGCGCGGCTCTCTAATCGATAACGAAATCGCTGATCGAGAAGATTGCAGAATTCGTCAGCCGCCAGAGTTTTCAACTTTGCCGATCAGTCCTCAACGTCCGCTTTCGGTCATTACCCGATATAGCGGTCTGAATTGGCAATGTCCGCCTCGCCCCCTGAAAGCCATATCCTCAACACGTTTATGAGGATACGCCCGAGCTAGAACAGCTGCTTGAGAACCTGCGGGTTGAGGCAGCTCGTCGGTTTTCTGCCTTCGATCAGCGCGAGGGTGTTGTCGATCACCACGTTCGCCATGCCTTCGCGCACCGACACCACGGCGCTGCCGAGGTGCGGCGTCAGCACCACGTTCGGCATTTCGATCAGCTCGGGGGAAACCCTCGGCTCGTTCTCATAGACGTCGAGGCCGGCGCCGGCGATTTTCTTGTCCTTGAGCGCGCGGACCAGCGCCGCCTCGTCGATCACCGCTCCGCGCGAGGTATTGATGATGAAGGCAGTAGGCTTCATCAGCGCAAATTCCCGGTCGCTCGTCAGGTGGCGCGTTTCCGGCGTGAGCTGCGGATGCAGCGAGACGAAATCGGCATCACGCAAAAGCTCCTGAAAGCTGCAATATCGCGCTTCGAAATTTCGTTCCGATTGCAGCGGCAGGCGGTTCGGGTCAGTGTAGATGATCTTCATGTCGAAGCCGTGCGCGCGCCGCGCCATCGCCTGGCCGATCCGGCCGAAGCCAACCAGGCCCAGCGTCCGTCCGTGCACCGCCGCGCCGGCGAGGTGACTGGATTGCGAGCCGGGATAGACGCCGCTGCGAAACAGCTTGTCGCCGAGCACGATGTTGCGCGCGACCGCCAGCAGCAAGCCGAAGCCGATATCGGCGGTGGCATCGGTGACGATCGCCGGGATATTCGTGACCGGAATGCCGCGCCTTGTCGCTTCGGCAAGATCGATGCGGTCGGCAGTGATGTTCATCGACGACACCGCCTTGAGGTCTGGATTGGCGCCGAGCACCTCGGCGTCGATCGTGTCGTGCAGCAATGAGATGAGAATGTCGCACTGCTTGACGGCTTCGATCAGCTTGGCCTTGTCGAGCACGCGGCTTGAATCCGGATTGACCTCGACATCGGCGACGGTGCGCAGCCGCGCCAACGGGCCTTCGGCAATCGGCTGGGTGACGAAAACGCGGGGACGCGGCATTGAGCGCCTAGCTCCGCTCATTCCCGCGCAAGCGGGAATCCAGAGGAGCCGCGAAGTCTGGGTCCTCGCTGGAGTTTATCCCCGACAACGATCGGGGACGGGGACGAGCGGTGAGTGACTGCGTCATGCTTTTATCGCCGCGTTGACTTTCGGCAGCACTTTTTCCGCAAGCAGCGCCATCGAGCGCTTGCCGAGTTCCGGATCGCGCCAGTCCTTACCGGCGTAGAGCAGCGTGCCGAAGTCCCCCACCTGGTCGCGAAATTTCAGGATATCGTCGGCGACCTTGTCCGGCGAGCCATGGATGATCAGCTGATCGCAGATGCCGTCCAGCGTTATTTCGCTGTCGGGCTGGTCGCGCCGCGTCTTGAACAGGTCGAGGCGGGCACGTTTCAGCTTGGCGTAGAGCTGGCTGTAATAATAGCGGTAAGGACTGCCGGGGTCCGTCACATACGCCTTGGCTGTTTTATCGTCGTCGGCGACGAAGATGCTCTTGGCGACGCGCCAGTTCGCCGGATCGGCTTTGCGGCCGGCGCGCTCGCAGCCTTCGACGTATTTGGGCCAATGGCTCTTGACCCATTGCGGCATCAGGAAGTTCGCCGTGATCGGATCCCAGCCGCGGGCTGCTGCTTCCGTCACGCCCTGCGAGAACGGCGCCACCGCTGTCACCACGATCGGTGGATGCGGCTGTTGCAGCGGTTTCGGCAGGAAGCCCTGGCCGATGTCCAGCATCGCCTGCTTTTCGATTCTGATGTTCCAGTACTTGCCTTCGATGTCGTAAGGCGGATCGCTTTGCCAGATTTTCAGCACCGCGTTGATCGCTTCGAGGAACATGGCGTTGCGGTCGGCCTCGAGATTGCCGAACGCCTCGGCGTCGGAGAGCAGGCCGCCCGGGCTGATGCCGAAGATGAAGCGGCCATCGAGCATGTGATCGAGCATCGCAATCTGCGACGCGGTCGCCGCCGGATGCGCATTCGGCATATTGATGGTGCCGGTGCCGAGCTTGATGGTCTTGGTGGCGTCGATCAGGCTTGCGATGAACACCGCGCAGGAGGTGATGTTCTCGGCGCGGTCGGTCGCGTGTTCGCCGACATAGGCTTCGGCGTAGCCAAGCTGGTCCGCGAGCAGGAAGGCCTCGCGATCTTCACGCAGTGACTGCCGCCAATCCTTGTTCTGCGGATGGATCGGCATCGTGAAGAAGCCAAGCTTCATACTGTCCCCGCGACGAATCGCCGACCCGTCTCCGGGTTTAGCAACCATCGCTTTCTCAACCGAATTAATATATCTTGGTCTTCGTCATCAGGATTCTTAATGACTGAAATTGCGCTTCGGCAAATCAAGGCAGTGATTGCGGTGTGTGAGGAGGGCTCGTTCACCCGCGCCGCCGTGCGTGAGAACTCGACGCAATCGGGCATCTCCCAGCACGTCGCCGCGGTGGAGCGCAGCCTCGGCATCAAGCTGTTCGAGCGTTCGGTCTCGGGCGTAAGGCCGACGCCTGCGGGCTGGCGCTATTACAAACGCTGCATCGATGCGGTCGGCCAGATTGCGAGCGCTAACGACGAAGTGCGCGCCTTCGCTTCCCGCGTCAGCGGCGATCTGCGTGTCGGTCTCATTCCGACGGTGACGCGGGTGGTGCTGGCGCCGGCGCTTGAGAATTTCGTGCGGCGTTATCCCGACGTGCGCATGCACATTGTCGAGGGCTATAGCGCGGCGCTCACCGAGATGGTTCAGAATGGCGATCTCGACTTCGCCGTGGTGCCGGCGACCGAAGGCCGTGTCGGTTTGAAGACGCGGCTGATTGCGCGCGATCGCGAGATGCTGGTGTCGAATGTCTCGCGCGGGCTCACGCCGTTTGAACCCATCCGCCTGAAGGATTGCGGGCCGCTGAAAATTCTGCTGCCTGGCCGCGCCAACGTCCGCCGCCGCAATATCGAGGTGTATCTGGAAACCCACGGCATCGAAGTCGAGGCCGTCATCGAAATGGATGCGATGATCTCAACGATGCAGTTCGTGCGTCTCACCGACTGGGTGGCGATCCTGTCAGGCCTGATTTGCTATGCCGATATCGGCCGCGACATGGGGCGCGTCACCTCGCCGATCGAGGATCCGCCGCTGATCGCCGAGTTTGTGGTGATTTCGCCGGCGCGAAAAATGCTCTCTACTCAGGCCGAGCTGTTCCTGCAAATCCTCGAGGCCGAGATCGCGCAGATACAGGAAATTTGGGCGCAAACAATTCCGCCGGCGGTGTATCCGGTCAGGCGGCGAGCAGCTTCGCGAGGAAACGTTCGATGAACAGGATCACACGCCGCCAACTGGCGTCCGGCGCCGCTGCCGGACTAACCGGCTCGGTTGCCGCGCCGGCATTGGCGCAAAGCGACAAGCGCCGCTGGCGCATGGTGACGTCATGGCCGAAACGCTTGCCGGGTCCGGGCATGTCGGCCGAGCGCATTGCCGAGCGTATCGGTTCGCTCTCGGGCGGCCGGATTGAAATAACGGTATCGGCTGCGGGCGAGATCGTGCCGGCCTTCGAGGTGCTCGACGCGGTCGGCTCGGGCGTCGCCGAAATGGGCCACACCGCGGCGTTCTACTGGCAGGGTAAGGAGCCTGCGGCGGCATTCTTCACCACGGTGCCGTTTGGATTGCTGCCGAACGAGCACGTCGCCTGGATCGACGCCGGCGGCGGCCAGGCTTTGTGGGACGAGCTTTATGCGCCGTTCGGAGTGAAGCCGTTCATGGGCGGCAATACCGGCGTCTGCATGGGCGGCTGGTTCCGCCGCGAGATCAAAAGCAGCGACGACGTAAAGGGGATGAAAATTCGCTCGCTCGGTCTCGGCGGCGAGGTCTATCGCTGGCTCGGCGCCATCCCGCAGACGACGTCACCCGGCGAAATCCTGGTCGCGCTGCAATCCGGCGTGATCGACGGCGCCGAGTTCGTCGGACCGGGCTCCGATATCGCGCTCGGGCTCTATCGCTTCGCGCCGTTCTATTACGGCCCGGGCTTCAACAAACCGAACGGCACTGGCGAATGCATTGTTTCGCTCAAGGTCTGGCAATCGCTCGACGACGAGACGAAAGCGATCGTGACCCACGCCTGCGCCGCGGAGGCATCCTTTGCGCTCGCCGAAATGGAACGGCTCAACATCGAAGCGCTGGCAACGCTGAAAACGCGCAACAATGTGCAGCTTCGCAGCTTTCCAACCGATCTCGTCGGCGCAGCGCGCACGACAGCGAACGATGTGCTGGGCGACCTCGCCGGCAAAAGTCCTGGCGCGCAAAAGGTGCGCGATTCCTACGTGGCGTTCCGCGACAAGATTGCGGCATGGTCGCGGATTTCGACGCAGGCGGTGCTGGAGGCGCGGGGAGGGTGAATACACCCCGGTGTTGCAAGCGATGCGAAAGTAATCCAACCCCCTAATACTAGCCGCCCCTGGATTGCTTCGCCGCTAAAGCTTCCCGCAATGACGGTTTTTGTCGTCATCGCCGGGCTTGTCCCGGCGATGACGATCTAGCGCGTGTACTCATAAATCCGGTTTGATGTCCGCTTATCTACGAAAACGACAAAATTATTGCGGGACGGCAAAACGACGCGAAGGGACCACAAGCAGACTCATGCAACGCAGCAAATGCGTCTCATTCGATTACATCCTCGGCGCGCCCGAGGAGGGTGAGCGGGAAGCTGACACCGAGCGCCTTGGCGGCAGACGGCAAAGCGGCACGCTGACCGCTTTGAGGAGTTCAAGCGCCTGAGCCGATGAACGAAAACATCGGTAAAACCGACCAAGAGATTTGGGAGATGGTGGCATGAGGCGATTTCTCATTTATCTTTTCCTTTTTCCCGCCATTGCCACGGCCTCGTTATATGCCGTGCTCTACATCTTGACAGGCGCGGTTGTGGACAGTCTGTCCGGGCCAGCGTTTGTCTACATCATGTTTATCGGGCCGGCGCTCGTAGTAGCTTTGATTGATAGGTGGGCCTCAAGGCTCAGTGTCATTCCTGGTGTCATTGCAACCACGCTTTTCGCCTATGGGGTTTCAGTTCTGACTGTGGCTTTGGCCGGCACTAGAGATGTTTTGGTATTCGGCTTAGTCGGCGGAATTCCTGCCGCGGTGTGTTCGTGGCTGTCGAGCCTAAACAGGAGTGTGATGGCTACCTACGACCCGCCTCAGCCGATGTGGAAGCGCAATCTGGCTGGTATCCTCGACTTCTTTCTGGTTTTTTTGTTTGCGTATAGGTGGTGTCAAAAATATTCGGCAATCGATCCGATGCGCCTGACGTTTTTGGCAAACCATTCGCATCCTTCAGCTTTGGTGATGCGTCCTACGAACTGGGTGGATTGCCAGTATTGTTGGCCTTTGCATTGATCGTCGCCTATTTCGTTATCCTTGGTCAGATCGGAGGCACGGTCTTTCAAAGGCTCTTCGGTTATGAAGCGCGTCACATTCTGGCGCTAGTAAAAAACAAAAATGGGAGGGTAGGATCATCTGAGGTTCGTTCCGGGTCAATCGCTACCTTGCCGGCTGCTGCCTGGCGCGGCAGCTAGGCCTTCGAAATCGGACGGGCCAGCCGACCGCCGGGGCGGGTGTTGAAGGCCAATAAGAGACCATCGCACTCGGTGAACTCGGTGGCGGGGACCACAGTACCTAGGTCGGAGATGCTCTCACCTCAAAGCCGGTTCACGGCGGCGCGGCAACGTTCGGATTGATTTTCTCAGCGGCGCCAATATCGGCATTGCCACCGGCAATGTCACCCTTGATCTGCTTGGCTTTGCCACGCCCGTAAAGTGCCGCGGCGTAATTGGGATTAAGCCGGATCGCCTCGGTGAAGTCGACGATGGCGCGGTCGTAGTCCTTCTTAATGGCGTAGACGTTGCCGCGATTGTTGAAGGCTTCAGCGTCCTTGGGATCGAACCGGATCGCCTGGTTATAGTCAGCGAAGGCGCGGTCCACTTCGCCCTTGGTTTGATAGACGAGGCCGCGGTTGTTGAAGGCAGAGGCGTAGTCGGGATTACGCCGGATCGCTTGATCGAAGTCGGCGATGGCGCGGTCAAGATCGCCCTTAGTTTGGTAGGTATTGCCGCGGTTGTAGAAGGCCTGGGCAAAGCCGGGTTGAATCTGGATCGCCCGATCAAAATCCGCGATCGCCTTGTCGAGTTCACCCTTAGCCTGATAGAGGCTGCCGCGATTGTTAAAGGCAAAGGCATAATTGGGATCAAGCTCGATCGTCTTGTTGTAGTCGGCCATGGCGCTGTCGAGATCGTCCTTGGCTTGATATGCGGTGCCACGGCCGTTGAAGGCGACCGCGTTAGTGGGATCGATCTGGATCGCCTGGGTGTAATCGGCGATGGCCCGGTCGGGATTGCCTTTCGCCTGGTACACCGCGCCGCGATTGTTGAAAGCTTCGGCGGATTTGGGACTAAGCCGGATTGCCTCATCGTAGTCCGCGAGCGCGGGATCGAGTTCGCCCTTGTTTTGATAGGCAAGGCCGCGATAGGTGAAGGATGGAGCGTAGTTGGGGTTGAGCCGGATCGCCTCTGTGAAGTCGGCGATAGCGCCGTCGACATCGCCTTTGGCCCGGTAAGCGGCGCCGCGCGCATAGAAAACCTGGGCGTCGCCAGGCTGCAGCTTGATCGCCTGATCGTAGTCGCCGATGGCGTGGTCAAGGTCCCCCTTAACTTGGTAGACGAGGCCGCGGTTAAAGAAAGCCTGGGCGTAAATAGGCTGAAGCTTGATCGCCTGATCGTAGTCGGCCAAAGCGTGATCGAGATCGCTATCGCGTTTGTACGCGCTGCCGCGATTGTTGAAGGCAACAGCATTATTGGGATCGAGCCGGATCGCCTCGGTGAAGTCGGCGATGGCGAGGTCGTAGTCCTGTTTTAAGAAGTTCATGGCGCCGCGGCCCGCAAAC
>Ga0302324_100026947_pt1 | contig 10966 bp, 9 predicted proteins | sample Palsa_T0_1_FD_201949 | JGI IMG/M metagenome (GOLD analysis project Ga0302324, IMG submission 201949) | Peat permafrost microbial communities from Stordalen Mire near Abisko, Sweden - Palsa_T0_1 | ecosystem: Environmental > Terrestrial > Soil > Palsa > Peat permafrost | place: Sweden: Abisko...
GCCTCTTAATGCAATTCGCCTTTCGCTCTTCGCGTTGATCACTGGTTGCGTGGCCCTCTCCGCCCAAACCGTCGACACGCTTGATCCCGTCCTCAAGGCCCGCATAGACCGCATCGCAGCCCAGGTGCTGGAGCAGACCAGCGTTCCCTCCGCCTCCGTCGCCGTCGTGCAGCATGGCAAGCTGGTCTATACGCATGCTTACGGGAATGCACGACTGGCCACCGATAACGTGTCCGCAATCCCCGCCACGCCGGACATGCGCTACTCCATCGGATCGATCTCAAAGCAATTCACAGCGACCGCAATTCTGCTGTTGCAGGAAGGCGGCAAGCTCTCGCTCGACGATGCGGTCGGCAAATACATTCCGGGCCTCACGCGCGGCAACGAAGTCACGATTCGCCAGATACTTTCTCACACCAGTGGCTATCAAGATTATTGGCCCGAAGATTATGTGATGACGCCGATGTTGCAACCGGAAAGCGCTCAACAGATCATCGACACGTGGGCCAAAAAGCCTCTGGACTTTGAACCCGGAACGCAGTGGCAATACTCGAACACCAACTTTGTCATTGCCGGCCGCATAGTGGAAACCATTACCGGCGCGCCGCTGATGGACCTGCTCGTGAGCCGCATCTTTCGGCCGCTGGGCATGAAGTCCGTCTGGAACTCGGACGAAGCCAAGCTCACCTCTGTCGACGCCACGGCCTACTGTCGAAATGCTCTTGGGCCGCTCCGTGTGGCGCCCAAAGAAGGCCGCGGTTGGATGTTTGCTGCCGGCGAACTGGCCATGACGGCGCACGACCTGGCGCTGTGGGATGAGAGCCTGATTGCCCAGTCCATTCTGAAGCCCGAGAGTTACAAGCAGATGTTCACCGAAATCAAGCTGAAGGATGGCAAGGGCACTCACTACGGGCTCGGCGTCGAAGTGAGGGATCGCAACGGGCACCGCTCCATTGAGCATAGTGGAGAAGTCTCCGGCTTCGTCTCCGACAACGAGGTTTTTGTTGACGATGGCGTCGCCGTAGCTGTGCTGACAAACCAGATGGCGGTGAACGCCGCATCCGCCATCGCCGGCCTTGCTACCCCAGTCGTTCTCGGCGCACCGCTGGCCGCACCCGAGCAACAGGCGATCGACGCCTACCACGGATTGCAGCGAGGCCGCATTGACCGCACTCTGCTCGCACCGAACCTGAGCGACTACTTCACCCCCGAAGCCGTTGCCGACTTCCAGCAGAGTCTGGCTCCTCTTGGCGAACCTCTCCTCTTCCGACAGATGCGCGAGGAACTTCGCGGCGGAATGACTTTCCGCGAGTTTCAAATTGTCTATCCCGGCAAGCGGTTGGAACTCACCACCTACACCTACCCCGACGGCAAGCTGGAGCAGTACCTGATTGCGCCGGCGGAGTAGGGGCCAAACTCCGCAAGAAAGGGTCGTCAACCCGGCATTCCCTCGGCGGCTCAAGCCGGGGGATCTTGAGGCGGCAACGGCGCGGCTGAAGCCGCGCCCTTTCAAAGCCCGCGCTGGGTTCGGCATCCGCAGGACGCCCGCGATACACTTGTATTTGACCTATGTTTGAAAACCTTACAGACAAACTCCAGCGCGCCTTCAAAACCCTTCGCGGCCAGGGCACGCTCACTGAAGAAAACATTGCTGAAGCCCTGGGCGAAATTCGCGTGGCGCTGCTCGAGGCCGACGTCAATCTAAACGTCGCACGCGACCTGATCGAAGGAATCCGCGCCAAAGCTGTCGGGACTGAGGTCTTGACAGCCCTTTCGCCTTCCGAGCAGGTCATCAAAATCGTGCGAGACGAGCTGATCGGCCTACTCGGCAAAGACACTGCCCGATTTAAATTCTCCTCGCAACCGCCGAGCGTGATTTTGATGGCCGGCTTGCAGGGCTCTGGCAAAACCACCACCTCAGGAAAACTTGCCGCATGGTTGAAGAAGGGCGGTCACCGTCCGATGCTGGTCTCGGTCGATGTCTACCGCCCAGCCGCTCGCGAGCAACTCAAGGTCGTCGCCAAATCAATCGAGGCCAAGCTCTATGAGGGCGACCAGAAAGGCGAAACCGCCAATTCGGCCTTGGTCGAGCGCCTGGCCAAGGAAGCGCTGCGCGAAGCCCGCATCATGGGCTGCGACACGCTCATTGTCGACACCGCCGGCCGCCTGCACATTGACGAAGAACTGATGACCGAGATGGAGCGCCTGAAGAAGCTGCTCAACCCGTCGGAGATTTTGTTCATCGCAGACGCCATGACCGGTCAGGATGCCGTCAACTCGGCACAGGACTTTCACTCGCGGCTGGGGCTGACGGGCGTGATCCTGACCAAGATGGATGGCGATGCCCGCGGCGGCGCGGCTCTCTCCATTCGTCACGTCACCGGTCAGCCCATCAAGTTTATCGGCGTAGGCGAAAAGCCCGACGCGTTCGAACCGTTTCATCCCGATCGCATTGTCGGCCGCATCCTGGGCATGGGCGACATGATGTCGCTCATTGAAAAAGCCGAATCCACACTGGACCGTAAAAAGTCAGAGGAGTTCGCCAAGAAGGCGCTCCTCGGCGATGGCTTTACCTTGGAAGACTTCCGCGACCAGCTTCGTCAGATCAAGAAAATGGGCTCCATGGAAAGCATCCTGAAGATGCTGCCCTCGGTCGGCCCCTTCGCGGGCCTGCAGCAGGCCTCAAAGCAAGTGGATGAAAAGCAATTCGTGCGCCTCGAAGCGATCATCAACTCTATGACGCCCATTGAGCGCCGCAACCACGAAATCATCTCCGGCACGCGCCGCAAGCGCATAGCCGCCGGCTCCGGCACAACCGTGCAAGACGTAAATCAGCTTCTCCGCCAATACGCGCAGATGGCGAAGATGTTCAAGCAGATGGGCAAGGGCGGGCTGGCCAAGAACATGATGCGCGGCGGCATGAGCGCCATGGGCATGGGCGGGAAGCAACGCTTCGGACGGTAAGAGCTCTGACGGCTTCGAGCCGTCTAATCGACAATTTGGGACGCGAATGACTACCACGAGCCTCCAGGACCAACTCGACGAGATCACAACCTGCATTCGCCGGCGGGACGACACAGCTAGCCTTGCCAGCTGCCGTTCGACTCCAGCACCAGTACCAGTTCAGGCTCGATGCGCGCCCTAAACGCCGGCGTGAGCAATGCAATCTGGACAACATCCACCTTGAACGGCAATCGCGATTCATCCAGCGCTTCATCCAGAAATGCAGCCTCTCTGAAAGACAGACTGTCTCCATCGATCAGTAAATCCAGATCGGAAAAGCGCTTCACGCGCAGCCCTGTTGCGCGCGAGCCGAAGGCCCAGACCCTGCGGCCCGGCAGGTGAACCCGCAGAATGGAGCTCAGTTCCTCCCATTGCTGGGTCTCGATCTGGATGGGCGGTTTCGCCGACGCTGTGATTTCAGTTGCCACCGGGAGTGACCGTCCTTTCGAGCTCTCGATAAAGATAATCGGCTTCCTCGGCAAACATGGGAATCAGTTCAACCACTTGCCGGGCCGTTTCTTCGTTGTATCCGTGGCTGGTCAGATTCCTGGCCTTTCGAATCTCGAACCAAACATCCCATCCCGATCGCAGCAAACCGTTCTCGCTGGCAGTGCGAATCAGTGCGGGGAAGGTGATCTCCCTTTCTGGCACAACCGCAGCGGTCTGCGCAAGGTGGCGCTTCAACATGCTTGCGCATAGGCCGTAGGTGAACTCGAACCTCTGAATCACCGCATCGCGATAAAGCGTGTTTTCCGGCTCGCGTCCCAAAGCCTCCAGCCCTTCTTTCAGGCGCTGGACTGCTTTTCCGAGGGATGAATAGTCGATGCCGGCCATGCGCACATTCTAACCCACTGATTATCTGCGAAAATAGAATGTATGCCTCTGCTCCAGGACCAACTCGACGAGATCACGGCCAACACGCGGCATCTGGTGCAGGCTGAACGACTTGCTGTGGGCGAGCGCGCTGTGGCTGAGCTCTTTGCTTCCGGGATTGAGGAGCGCATCCTGCCGGTGGGCGCCATTGCCCCGGAGTTTGCGCTGAAAGATGCCAGCGGGCGGCTGGTTCGGTCTGCCGATTTGCTGGCCCTCGGCCCCCTGGTCATCAAGTTCTTTCGCGGGCGCTGGTGTTCGTATTGCGTTACGGAACTCGAAGCATGGCGCGACCTATACGGGACGCTGCGTGAGCGCGAAGGGCTGATGGTGGCGATTGGCCCGCAGATCGAGCGGCAAAGCGACTTCATGGCTGGGCAGCATGGCTTGCCGTTCCCGGTGCTCTCCGACCCCGGCAATATTCTCGCGGAAAAATTCGGCCTGGTGTACACCGTCCCCGAATACCACCGCGCCTACTATCTTTCTATCCTAGTCAACATTCCCTTCGTCAACGGCGAAAAGAGTTGGAGTTTGCCCATCCCCGCGACTTACGTGATTGCGAAGGATCGGCGTGTGTTGTTTGCCGAGGCTCACGCCGACTTCCGCGTTCGACCTGAGCCCGAAGAAGCCTTGGCCGCAGCGTTTGCACATCACAGCCGCTGATTTGATGCGTTGCTCACAGAGGGAAAGAAGAGCAACCGCAGATCCCCGTTCGACTGCGCTCAGGGCAGGCTTTCGACTCCGCTCAGGATGACAACATTGGGGGTTACTCAGGGTAAGTTCATCGATCAGGTCAGTTTCGCTTGAACATCAGCGACTGTAACTCCCCGAAGCAAGAACATCTTGCTGCGCGATAACTCGCCACTGACTAACTCCACTTTGTTTTTGGACAATCCAAAGGTCTGCGCAAGGAAAGAGATAAGTGCCGAGTTAGCTCGCCCTTCAACTGGAGGCGCCAACACGGCGATCTTCAACCGCGCCGCCGCGCCCTCGCCATAAATGCCAACAATTGCAGTCTTCTTCGCGCCAGGTTGCGCGCGAACGGCCAGGGTCACTCCGTCGGCTACAGGCCGCAACATTACTGCGGCCCCGTCCACGGTTCGCGCTTGCCGAACAGCGCGGTCCCGATGCGGATGCGGGTTGCGCCTTCTTCAATTGCCAGCTCAAAGTCCCCGCTCATTCCCATCGAAAGCACATCGAGCTTCAGTCGAGGATGCGCCGCAGCCCATCGCTCTTGCCACTCCCGCAAGCTGCGAAAGCAAACACGCGTCACTTCTTCCGCTACACCCCACGGCGCAATCGTCATCAGCCCCTTTGTCTCCAGGTGCTCCAAATCCGGCAAGCGCCCCAACAGTTGCGAAGCCTCCGGAGACTCGGGCTCAAGGCCCGCCTTGGTTTCCTCCGGACTCAGCTTGACTTCGATCAGAACCGGAAGCCGCTTTGCCAACTTGGCTGCCGCTTCGTTCAGTTTTTCTGCTAGCCGGACCGAATCAACTGAATCCACGCCGTCAAAGATCTCCGCCGCGCGGGCCGCCTTGTTGGTTTGCAAATGGCCGATCAGGTGCACGCGAATGGTGTTTGAGCCAGCTCGAGAAAATGTTGTCGGGACGAGTGGATTCTCAGAAGAGCATTCCTCAGGGGCTAAAGCCCGGGTTGATTCAATCGGGCTTTCGGCACGACTGAAGTCGTGCCCTGACACAAGGCCCTCGCTGGCAGCCTGACGCAATGGCGCCAACTCTGGCGCCTTGGCGGCAAATTCCTGCACGCGGTTCTCGCCGAACAGTCTTAGGCCCAGACTGGTTGCTTCGGCAATTGTTGCTGCAGGATAGGTCTTCGAAACGGCCATCAGTTCAACTTCACTTCGAGATCGGCCAGCTTTCCGGCATGCGGCTGCAATGGCCTCTTCCAGCCGCGCCAGCTTCTCAGCAAGCTCCGTCATTGCGCCATTGCTCTGCCAGGAGTTGTCACGACAACCGGGCCCAATCTGCTGGCGTCTAATGGAATTATGTGGACCATTATTCTTCTCATCTTCTCCAACATCTTCATGACGTTTGCTTGGTACGGCCACCTGAAGTTCCGCCAGGAGGCGTTGTGGAAGGTCATTCTGGTCAGCTGGGGTATAGCTTTCTTTGAGTACCTGCTGCAGGTCCCGGCCAACCGAATCGGCGCCGCCCGCTTCTCGCCCGTCCAGCTCAAGGTCATCCAGGAGATCATCACGTTGGTGGTCTTTGGCGTATTCACAACGCTCTACTTCGGCAACCATCTGCGCTGGAACCACGGCGCGGCTGCCCTCTGCCTGGTCGCCGCGGCCTTCTTTGTGTTCCACACCTGGTAGGTGCTCAGCAGTTAACGATCAATGGCCGTGCTCTTCCAGATATTTCTCGGCCTCAAGCGCCGCCATGCACCCTGACCCGGCGGCCGTAATCGCCTGGCGGTAGCGCCGGTCCTGCACGTCGCCGCAGGCAAACACACCAGGAATCACCGTCTTCCTGTGCGTCGTCAACACATTGCCCGTCGTGCGGATGTATCCGTCATCGTCCAGATCCATCTGCCCGGCAAACATTTTCGCGTTGGGCTCGTGACCAATGCCGAGGAACAGCGCACTGACAACGAGTTCATCCACCGCTCCGGTTTTCACGTCCTTGATCCGCAACCCTTTCACGTCTTTCTCTTCCACGCCAAGCACTTCTTCGACCACTGTATTGGTTCGCAGCTCGATATTGGGGTGCGCGACGGCCCGCTCCAGCATGATCTTCGAAGCGCGATAAGCCTCTCGGCGGTGCAGCAGCGTTACCTTGGTCGCGAATCGCGTCAGAAACAGCGCTTCTTCCATGGCCGAGTCGCCGCCGCCCACCACTGCTATATCCTTGCCGCGGAAGAAGAAGCCATCGCAGGTGGCGCAGCTTGAAACTCCATGGCCGATCAGCGCCTGTTCGCTGGGCAATCCGAGCCAGCGCGCGCTGGCGCCGGAGGCAATAATCAATGTCCGCGTATGCACTTCGCCTGCGGAAGTCTCAAGACGGATGGGATGCGCTCCGAGATCGACCTTATTCAGGTGCGCCAGCTGGAACGTCGCCCCAAAGCGCTCTGCCTGCTTCTTCATGTTGTCGATCAGTTCCGGCCCCTGGATGCCATCCGGCCAGCCGGGAAAGTTCTCAACCAAGGTTGTTATTGAGAGCTGCCCTCCGGGCTCGTGTCCCTCCAGAACCAGCGGCTTCAATCCAGCCCGGGCTGTGTAGATTGCAGCCGTGAGCCCGGCACAGCCGGAGCCCAGAATTACCGTGTCGCGAATGTCTGTCATAAGGTTTCCAAGTCGATTTTAGATGTTTCGGGCGCCCTCAAGTACTGTCCAGACGCTGGCCGCCATCATTATGATGAGTTTTATGGCAAATCTGACTCTTGTCTACGGACTCCGACTGCTGCCTGAAGGCGAAGTCACAGAAATCCAGGACGCAACCCTCAAGCTGGCGAACGGCCACCAGGCTCATGTCACCATGCACATGATTGAGGGCTCGCGGGAAGAGATCGAAGCACAGCTCAAGCGCAGCCTTGACGCGTTTTTCGACTTTTATCCGGAAATCTAGACACGCACTCCCCAAGCACCCTTCCGCTATTGTCGCGTGCGACACTGCTTCGCCTCACCTGTAATCGTCTGGTTTTGAACTGTATACAGGCGTTAACAACCCCGCAAGTTGGTGCGTCGTAACTTGTTGAAAAATAATACTCGGTGGTGTTCGCGGAATGGTCCTTCGGTTGCTGTAAATGAGCTGCAACCTCGCCTACCGGGGCAATTAGCTATTGGGTTTAAAGCCGGCAGAGCTGAAGCAAGGTTGCGGCTGACGTTCTGGGGGAGAGATGGCGGACCCGGCAATCGGGATTACGGCAATCGGCGACCAGCGGCACGCTAACCTGGTGAAGCGTGGCTTTTCATTCATTTCGCCGATCCTGGCCGGTTTGGGTTTGGCCGTTCTGTTGGGCGTATTTACCCACAATCTGACCCTGGACCCCTTTATAAGCGAAATTCTGATCTTTGCTTCCGGCGCCGCCGCCGCGGTTCTTGTTCTTCGCCTTCTGGTTCAGCGTGAACATCGCGTCGCATTGCAACTGGTGGTGAGTGAGATTGTGGGCGAAAACACCTCTCCGGAAGTCGCGGCCATGCGCATTCTGGAGGCTCTCTGCGTCTCCCAGGGCTGGGACGTGGCCCTCAAGTGGGAAGTCAATTCCGAGGAAAACCGGTTGGAGTTCTGTTCCGGCTGGAGCGCCCCAGGGCGCCACACAGAGACACTGATCAAGGACAGCATGGGAGTGACACTGACTCCCGGCGACGGAATGCCGGGACGGGCCTGGCAGGAAGGCCGATCAACCTGGGTTTCCAGCCTGGCATCCGAGCCCATCAACCCGCACTCCAAGGCCGCCATGAAACGCGGAATGGTCTCAGGCTGCGCGGTTCCGGTACGCGTGGGCAGCAGGGTGCTGGCAGTTCTCGAGTTCTATTGCCATTTCAGCCTGCGCGAAAATCGCGAGACCGTGGCCGCCGTCGAGACAGTAGCCGCCTCGCTGGGGCAGATGCTGGCCCGCTCCCAGGAAAAAAGTTGGGCCGAGAAACTCTATCGCCAGCAGGAGATCCTGCTCAACTCGGTCGCCGACGGCATTTGCGGCCTCGATCGCACAGGACTGGTGAGCTTTGCCAATCCGTCGGCCGCGGGCCTTCTGGGCGATGCTGCCTCCAGTCTCGCCGGCAGGCAGGTCCACGATCTGCTGCATGGCTCCGCACCCGATGAAAGCCGCTGCGGAGCGGATTGCTCGCTGCTGCGCGCCACTGGCCGATTACAGCTAATGGCCACTTCGGGCGAGGATACTTTCTATCGCACCGACGGCAGTCCCTTCAGAGTTGACTACGCCCTGACCCCCATCCTCGATCATGGCCGCCTTTCGGGCTCCGTGCTCAGTTTCCGCGATATCAGCCAGCGCTATGCCCTGGACCGGCTCAAGGACGAATTTGTTTCCACAGTCAGCCATGAGCTGCGGACTCCGCTGACCGCGATCCGTGGAGCGCTGGGCCTGCTGGATCACGGAAACCTGGTGCAGTTGAACGACAAAGCCGCGAATCTGATGCGCATCGCGCTGGCCAACTCCGATCGCCTGGTACGACTGATTAACGACATCCTGGACCTTGAACGCTTGAAGAGCGGCCGTGAGCGGCTCACTTTCCGCAAGCTGCAGTTGAACCAGGTGGTGCGCCAGGCTATCGACTGCATGACGCCCGTAGCCGAGGCCGCCGGCGTGAACCTGATCCACGACGATACCCAGGTGGAGATTGCAGCCGATTCCGACCGGCTCTTGCAGGTTCTTACAAACCTGCTGTCGAATGCCGTCAAGTTCTCTCCGCGCAACTCAACCGTTTCTGTGCTTATGCGCCCCGACGTGACTGGCGTTACGCTCTCGGTGGTCGACCCCGGACGCGGCGTCCCCGCCGACAAGCTGGAAACCATCTTTGGCCGCTTCCAGCAGGTGGACGCTTCGGACTCCCGCCTCAAGGGGGGCACCGGCCTGGGGCTGGCCATTTGCCGCACCATCGTTCATCAACACTCCGGCCGCATCTGGGCAGAGCGCAATCCCCTGCGCGGTTCAAGCTTCCGCGTGTTCCTGCCTTACAAGCCTGTCCCCATTGGAAGCGCAGACCATCTTTTCGACGAAGAAGTGGTCGACGTCCTGCGCGACGCGGACAGCGCACCGCTCGAATTTGAGCTGCCGCGGATTCAGAGAGAGCTCGTAAACTGAGCTTCCGGCATGCTGCACCGGGCGAAGGCGAGGCGCGTCTGGGCACCCTCCGCGATGTGGGACCCCTCAGGGCGCGCGAAACAACTCTTCTGTCACCTCTGGTCTCTATCCAGCATCATGGATAGAGAGGTGCCGACACTTTGGGCAGTCCTGCCGAGCCGCTGTATGGAAAAGTCTTCACCCGCCCGCGGGTGGTGATCGTGGGCGGCGGATTTGCCGGCATTCACGCTGCGATGAGTCTGGCTCACCTGCCTGTCGACGTCACCGTTGTCGATCGGCGCAACCACCACACGTTTCAACCTCTGCTTTACCAGGTTGCGCTCGCCGTGCTGTCCCCGGCAGACATCGCGCAGCCCATCCGCACCATCCTGCGCGGCCAGCCCAACACCCAGGTGCTGATGGATGAGGTGACCGGCCTCGATACGTCGGCAAAGACCGTTTCTCTTAGTTCCGGAGCGCAACTCCCCTGGGACTGCCTCGTGCTGGCCACCGGGGCTACCCACTCCTACTTTGGGAAAGATGAATGGGCGCCGCTTGCACCGGCCCTCAAGACCATAGAAGACGCGACCGAGATTCGCCGCCGCGTGCTGCTGGCCTTTGAGCTCGCCGAACGACAGATGGTGGAGCACGGCTGGCACCCACCCCTCAACTTCGTCGTTATCGGCGGCGGCCCCACCGGCGTGGAACTGGCCGGAGCCATCAGCGACATTGCCCAGCTCTACATGCGCCGCGACTTCCGCCACATCGACCCCGCGAAATCGCGTGTGCTGCTGCTTGAAGGCTCGCCGCGCGTCCTCGCAGCCTACCCCGAAGACCTCTCCGCCAAGGCGGAAGCCGCGCTCACCCGGCTCGGCGTCGAAGTTCATACCAAGACCCAGGTCACCAACCTCGGCCCCGGCTGGGTTGAAGCCGGCGGAAAACGAATGGAAGCGGTTGTCACCCTCTGGGCTGCCGGAGTTCAGGCTTCGCCGCTTGGAAAGCTGCTGGCCGCGACGCCGGGCATCCAGCTTGATAAGCGGGGCTGCGTCGTTGTGGACGATCATCTAAATCCGCCGGGCGTGCCCAACGTTTTTGTCCTCGGGGACCTGGCTCACTTCGAGCAGGATGGCCACCAGGTTCCCGGCGTGGCTCAGCCCGCCATGCAGATGGGTGATCACGTGGCCAAAATCATCGCAGCCGATCTAAAGGGCGCTCCTCGTCCTCCCTTCCGTTACTTCGACAAGGGCGACATGGCTACCATCGGGCGCATGGACGCCGTGGCCAAGGTTGAGTGGCCCTTCAAAGCTCACATGAGCGGCTTTCCCGCGTGGGT
>Ga0302324_100026949_pt1 | contig 10965 bp, 12 predicted proteins | sample Palsa_T0_1_FD_201949 | JGI IMG/M metagenome (GOLD analysis project Ga0302324, IMG submission 201949) | Peat permafrost microbial communities from Stordalen Mire near Abisko, Sweden - Palsa_T0_1 | ecosystem: Environmental > Terrestrial > Soil > Palsa > Peat permafrost | place: Sweden: Abisko...
ACGGAAGGTTGAGTGCGGCGGCACATACTGCGCCGAAAAGGATCGGTCGGTTCATCGTCTACCTCTCGTCGATGTCGGTCCCGGCGTCGCGGACGCGGCCGCGGTCCGCAGCATTCGCCGCAAGCCGGGCCGCGGCGCCGGCCGCGGCGCGAAACTCGCACTCCACGAGTCCGAGCGCTCCGCGTTCGAGTGCTTCTGCAAGGCCCAAGAGTACGGCCGCGAGCTCGCGGACTTCCTGCGCGACGGGTTCGGCATTAGAAGCAAGAATCGGTCGCCACATCGGCCAGGGCGACGCCGCCAAGCGCAACATCGAGGCCATGCCGGTGCCGCAGAGGGCCGAAACCGCCGGCGACGACAGGCTGGGATCGAGGTGCCGGCCGAGCGCGACGGAGAGCAGTTGCGGCAGATGCGAGGTCAGCGCGACGATGCGGTCGTGCTCGAGCGGGTCGATCGCGAGCGGCAACGCTCCCATACCGGCGATGAACCCTTCCAGAAGCTCGACCGCCGCCGGCGCCGCTCCCGCATCGTAGGCCCAGACTTTGTCCGCGAACAAGTCGGCTCGCGCCGCGGCGACGCCGCCCCGTTCGCTGCCCGCGATCGGGTGCGTAGCGACGAACCCCGGTACTGCGCGACCGGCGCGGGCGACCGGCGCCTTGACCGACGCGACGTCGAGCGTGAGCGCCGGGGGCCGTTTCAGGGAGGCCAGTTCCCCGAGCTGCTCGAGGATCGCGTCGAGCGGCGCGGCGAGGACGAGCACGTCGCTTGCCGCCGCGAGCTCCCGGAACGACCCGGCAACCGCGCTCAGCGCCCCGCCGTCGAGGGCGCGGCGCAGGTTGGCGTCGTCGACGTCCCAGCCCGCTACGCTGAGCCCGGCTTCCCGGGCCCGCAGGCCGACCGAACCGCCCACCAGGCCCGGCCCCGCAATGCCGATGCGCCCGAGGTTACGCAGCGGCGGCGGCCGGCTCCGGGAGCACGCGTCCGACGGCCGCGGCAACCGGGGCTAACCGGTCCATGAGTTCGGCGAAGCTCGGCAACGTCAGCGACTGCGGACCGTCCGAGAACGCCGCCGAAGGATTCGGATGCACCTCGACGATCAACCCGTCCGCCCCAGCCGCCACGGCCGCGAGGCTCATCGGGGCGACGAGCGAACGGACGCCCGTCCCATGCGAGGGATCGACGATGATCGGCAGATGGGTCAGCTGTTGTACGACGGGCACTGCCGACAGATCCAGCAGGTTGCGCGTCTGCGTGTCGTAGCTGCGTATGCCGCGCTCGCACAGTACGACGTCGTGGTTGCCCGCGACGTAGACGTATTCGGCCGCCATCAGCCACTCGTCGATCGTGGCGGCGATGCCGCGCTTGAGCAACACGGGTTTGCGCGCGCCGCCCACCTCGCGCAACAAGGTGAAGTTCTGCATGTTTCGCGCACCGATCTGGAGGATGTCGGCGTGGCGTTCCACGAGCTCGACGTCGCGCGGATCGAGCACCTCGGTGACGACCGCGAGCCCGTGGCGATCCGCGGCTTCGCGCAGATACTTGAGCCCGTCCTCGCCGAGACCTTGGAAGGCGTAGGGCGACGTGCGCGGCTTGAACGCACCGCCGCGCAGGACGTTGGCGCCGGCACGTGAGACCGCGGCGGCGGTTTGGTCGAGCTGCTCGCGCGATTCGACGCTACAGGGGCCCGCGCAGACCGCGAGCGTCCGGTCGCCGAACGTGACGCCCTCGCGGACGCGCACGATGCTGCGCGTCGCCCGCGCTTCGCGGCTCACGAGTTTGTAGCTGCGCGAAATCGGCACGACCGACTCGACGCCGTCGAGGCCGGCGAACTGCGCGAGCAACGTCTCTTTGTCGGCCGGCGCACCGATGACGCCGACGATCGTGCGCTCGGCCCCTTTACTGACGTGGGCACTGAGACCGAGTGACGCGATGAGCGCCGTAACGCCGTCGAGCTCCGATTCGGGCGCGTGCGGGCGCATGACGATGATCATTGGGGCGTAGAACTCCGAACTGTGGGATGCGCGATCTGCGCTGAGCTTTGAACGAGGTCGGGCCGAAGCGCAACCGCTTCGCGCAAGTAGACGTGAACCATCTCGTTTTGGGTTCGAACGGTGTTGACGTGGACGAGCACGCGAATGCAGCGCTCGAGCCGGCCCGGGACGCCGATCTCAGTGAAATTCAACAGCGGGACCATCGTCCAGCCCATCCGCCGCGCCGCGGCCGCGGGGAATTCGGCGCGCAGGTCGGGGGTGACCGTGAAGAGCGCGGACCCGATGTCCTCGGGCCGCAACACGTTCGCGGCGACGATCTCGCGGACGAGCTCCTCCGTCGCCGCGAGGATGGCCTCAGCCGTATCCTCGGTAACCGTCGTCGCGCCGCGGATGCCGCGGAGCACGGTCGGCGGAGGCAGGCTCGCTCGCTGCCGGCGCAGCCCTACGACCGCGAGCAGCGTCGCGATGCCAAGCGGTATCCACCTGACAAGGGCACCACCGCCCCTACCCATCGTCTTCCTCCGGTTCGGCGGCGCGTTGGATGGCGCGGAGTTCGGACAACTCTTTCTCCGTTGCCTCGCGCCACGTTCCGGCGCGTAAATCGCCCAGGGACAACGGACCGAAGCGCAGCCGGACGAGCGACAGCACCGGGTGCGCCGTGGCCTCGAACATCCGGCGAACCTGGCGGTTGCGGCCTTCGTGGATCGTAATATCGAGTTCCGAGGCGGACGAGGAGGCGCGGATCACGCGCACCTTGGCGGGCGCGGCTTTCCCGTCGCCGAGGGCCATCCCCGCGACGAACCGCTTCATATCCTCGCCCTGGAGGCGGCCCTGGACGACCGCCCGGTAGGTTTTCTCGACGCCGTAACGCGGATGCGTGAGGACATGCGCCAGATCGCCGTCGTTGGTCAGCAGCAGAACGCCCGACGTGTCGTAGTCGAGGCGCCCGACCGGCACGACGCGGCCCCCGTCGCGCGGTACGAGCGAGGCCACCGTGCGCCGCCCCGCCGGGTCACGCATGGTCGTCATCACGCTCGCCGGCTTGTGGAGGACGAGGTAGCGCTTCTCCTGCGGTAGCCGCACGAGCTTGCCGGCGAGCTCCACCCGATCGCGTTCGGAGACCGTCGTCCCAAGCTCGCGCACCACCGTCCCGTTGACACGAACGTGTCCGGCTACGATGAAATCCTCTGCCTTGCGCCGCGACGCGACGCCGGCATGGGCCAAAAACTTTTGTAAGCGCACGCCATGCTCGTCGTTCGCCGCCGCCGCGGCGTCTTGCCTGGCAGCGGCCGAACTACGCTCGGGCCGGCCGTTACGACAGGAGGTACTTCGGCCCGCTGACGGCGGCGCTGTTCCGGTCGAAGAATCTCAGCGGGCGCTCGACCTCTTTGGTCAGGCCGATGCGGCGGCTGACCCCGATCTGTGGTTTCGGGCCGGCTCCCGTCGCGAGCCAGAGTGGTCCCGCGGCGCACAGGTCGAGCCCGTCCTGTGCAGCCCCGATCGCGAGTGCTTCCGCAAACCGCCCCGGGCCGCGCAAGAGGTCGCGGTCGCCCGCGGCGCCGCGGCGCCCGCGCATGATCTCGAGGCCCTCGAGCGGCTCACCGGCCCGGATCAGTACGCCGGCACCGACGCCCACGCGTTCGGCACTGACGTTGAAGCAGTAGTGGGTTCCGTAGATAAAATAGACGTACGCGTGCCCGCGGCTGAGAAAGAGCGGTCGATTGCGCGCGGTTGGTCCCCGAAACGAATGCGCCGCGGCATCGCCTGGGACATAGGCTTCCGTTTCAACGATGCGCGCGGCGGTGCGGCCCTCGGGGGCGATACTGACGACGCTGGCGCCGATCAGGAAGCGCGCCAGCGACACCGTGTCGATCGGTAGCTCCGCGCGACGAAGACGGCGCAGGGGCTACGCCGCAACCTCGAGCAGCGCCTCAGCGCGAGCCCGTGCGGTGAGATCGCGCGCCGCAGCGCCGGCAACGACGACCGCGGCCTCGGTAAACCGATTGAGCGCGCAGCGTAGCGACACGTACGGCATGGTGAGCGGCGCGGGCACGGCGCGATGCTCGGCGAGGTCGGCAACGAGATCCGGGTCGGCGACCTCGAAACGCACGCGACGCACGTCGCTCTCGAGCACCCGGCGGACGATCGCGGCGAGCGCGGCATAGGCAACGTTGCGACCACGCAGCGCGGGTAGAGGCCGGCAGCGGAACGGCTCGCGCAGCACGAGTTCGCCGTTTCGCTCGTCGCGGAGGCGCGCGTAGGCTACGCCCACCCCGTCGTCCCGGGTGGCAAACCCGATCGTCGCGCGAACCGCCGGACCCTTGCCTGCTCGTCCCATCGTGGTCATTCTACCCACATCATATATCGAACGTACGTTCGATGTCAAACCGGTTACCCCCAGGAAGCAAGGACCGGGCGGTCCAGCTCGAGCCGTGGCTCGGGGCGATCGACGAACGACCGGTAGAGAGCGATCGTCCGGTCCCCGAATGCTGCGCCATCATAGCGGCGGGCGACCGTTGCACGCCGTTCTGCGCCCCGTTCGCGGCCCCGCAAGACGCGCTCGAGGCTCGCGGCCAGGAGGCGCGCATCGCTGCCGGCAATTTCGGCCGCGCCGCCCGTCACCTCGCGCGTCTGCGGCGTGTCGACGGCAACGACCGGTAGGCCGGACGCGAGCGCCTCGACGAGAACGAGCCCCTGCGTCTCGCTCTCGCTCGTGAAGAGGAACGCGTCGGCCGACGCGTACGCATCGGGGAGGGCGTCGCGTCCGAATTCGCCGGCGAACGTCGTGCGAGACGCAACGCCGGCCTGCTGCGCGAAGCGCTCGAGGGCCGGGCGGTGCGGACCCTCGCCGATGATCGTCAGACGCACGGCGGGGTCGCCCAGGCAAGCGAAGGTCGCGATGGCGAGTTCGAGGTTTTTTTCGCGCCCGAGCCGTCCGACGCTGAGCACCATCTTTTCGTGGACTCCTACCCCGAGTAAGGCCCGGAGCGCGTCGCTGCGCCGGCCGCCGGAGAACCGCGCGAGATCGATGCCGCTCGGAATCACGGCGATCGCGCTCTGCACGCCGAGCCCGCGCAAGCGTCGCTCCATCGATCGTGTCGGCACGATGACCGCGTCGGCGGCGTTCGCGTAGGCGCGCGTGAGCGCAGTCGCTGCGTTTCGAGTCGCGTGCGTTTCGAACGGAACGTAATGCGCGTACTCCTCGAGTTGCGTGTGGTACGTGAAGACGAGCGGAACGCGCGCGCGCCGCGCGGTTCGCACACCGAGCCAACCGGTGACGAACGGCGAATGCGTGTGCACGATCGACACGTCGCCGAGCGCGCGCGGGAGATACGGTAGCGTCAAACGATAGGCCGTGCGCGTCGGCAACGGCAACGATGGAACGCGGACGACGTCGCCGCGTGCGTCACGATACCCCGGCATTTCCGGCGTAACGAAGAGCGCCTCGTGTCCGCGCGAGCGAAGCGCGCCCGCGAGCGAATCGAGAGACGCGACGATGCCGTTGCGGATCGGATGATAACACTCGCTAAACAGCGCGACGCGCAGGTGAGCCACATGCTAGGAGTTCTTCGCAGATAGCGTCCAACGCCTACTTACATCGCAACGTGCATTTGTCAAGTTGACGGGCTGGGACGGTCGTGCTACGGTGGCCCGGTCAAAAAAGCCCCAACCCTTAGCGGGGCCACCCGTGGTTTATACTTCCGAGACCTCGAGATCCGGAAGCCCTCAACAGCCACCTTGCATGCCTGTACACCGTGAGAGCGGGCGCCTCCGACGTTTCGGAGCGCGTTGCTCGAGCGGAGTACGTCCAGAGAGGTCCAGTGTTGATCGCAAGCGATCATCGGTCCGCGTCGATACTTACCGCAACCGCGTTCGCGATTGCCGTCGCGATGGCGCGCCCCATCGCCGCTCGCGCGGACGAGCCCGCGCCGGCACCGGCTCCTTCCAAAGCGGCGACGTCAGTGCTCCTCGTGACTCCCCTCGAGACGCGCACGATCGTCACGAACGCGGCCACGGTCGGCGCTCTGCTGGCGGACCGGCACATTGTGGTCACGCCGGACGATTTCGTTTCCGCTGCCCCCGACACGCCGCTCGCCGACGCGATGACGATCGTGTATCGTCCGGCGCAAACGTTCGCGATTTATGTCGACGGACGCAAACACGTCGTTCGCTCGGCGGCCACCACCGTGCGCTCGCTCCTTTCCGAACGGCGCATCGCCTTCGGTCCGCACGACGAGGTGACGCCGGCCCTGGACGATTCTGTAGCGGCGCGCGACGCGATCCATATCGCTCGGGTCGATTCGTGGACGGTGCGCGAACGCACGACGATCGCGCCGCCCGTGCGCGTGCGCGACGACGAGACGCTCGCATTCGGAACGACGCACACGCTCGACCGCGGAGCCCCCGGCCTGCGCGAGACGACGTTTCGTCTCGTGCGTCGCGGTGACGCGCCGCCGACGCGCGTCGCGCTAGCGTCGCGGATCATTCGGGCGCCGCACGCGCGCCTCGTCGCACGCGGGATGGCCGAATACGTGTCGCTCGCGAGCGTTGCCGAACGCGGCTTTACGAGCGCGTTGCATTTCGCGGGCACGGCCCTGCACATGATCGCGACGGCGTACACTGCCGGGTGCTACGGCTGCAGCGGCGTCACGGCGACCGGATCGCGAGCCGGCTTCGGGATCATCGCCGTCGACCCGCACGTGATCCCGCTCGGAACCAAACTCTTCATCCCGGGCTACGGGCGCGCCGTCGCGGGCGATACCGGCGGTGCCATCCACGGGCACCGCGTCGATTTAGGCATGAATACGGTCTCGGAGGCGCTCCGCTTCGGACGCCGCACCGTCACCGTTTACGTCTTACGATAGACGAGCCTGAGCGCGCTCCCCATCCGCGCGCGCTGCTCGCGGCGCGCGGACTCCGTCCGAAGAAACGGCTCGGTCAGCATTTCCTGATGGATGGCGGCGCGGCAAAGCGGATCGCCGCCGCCTGCGTGTCGCAGGATTTGACGCGCGTTCTCGAGGTCGGGGCAGGGACGGGCGCGCTCACGCGAGCGCTCCTCGACTGCGGGGCCAGCGTCACCGCGATCGAGATCGACCCCGACCTCGTCGAGATCTTGCGCGAACGCGACGATCTCGCCGCCGCCGACATCGTCGAGGCCGACGCGCTCGCTTTCGACTATGGCGCCTTCGGCGAAGGCGGGACGTGGTGCGCCGCCGGTAATCTCCCCTACAACATCGCGACGCCGCTCATCGTCGGTTGGCTCGAGGGGCCGAGCCCACCGCAGCGCATCGTCGCGATGGTCCAGCGCGACGTCGCAGAGCGACTGACCGCTCAACCCTCCACGCCGCACTACGGTAGCCTGACGCTGCTCGCACGGTACTGGACGACGCCGAAACGGGCGTTCGTGCTCGGACCGGGCGTCTTCTATCCGCGGCCGAACGTCGATAGCGCGGTGGTCGTGCTCGAACGTCGTCTCGTGCCGGCCGTCGAGGCACGCGATCCCGCGTTCCTGATGCAGGTCGTGCGCGGCGGGTTCGCGTACCGCCGCAAGACGCTCGTCAACAGTCTTTCGCTCGCGCTCGAGATCGAGCGCGAGCGTACGCGGGCCGCACTGAGCGCGCTCGACATCGATACGGAGATCCGTGCGGAACAACTCGACCTGGGCGCGTTTGCTGCCCTCGCCGACAAGCTGGCCTAAAGACGCCTGGAACCCGCTGCTTACGAGCCTGGCCTTCTTCGGCGTGGTGGCCCTCTTCATCGTCGCACAAATCCTGTACCTCGTGATCGGCGCCAGGCTCGGTGCGATCGATCCGCTCAACCTGGCCGCCATGTCGCCGACGCAGCTGATTCTGTTGCAGTTGTGCAGCTTCGCACCGGTCACCGTTTTCTTGCTGTTCGCCGTACCGCGTTTGGCGCGCGTGTCGCTCCGCGAGCTCGGATTTCGGGCGCCGACTGGGCGCGAAGTCTTCATCGCGGTGGTATCGGCGCTCGCGATGCTCGTGTGCGTCGACGGCCTCGGGTCGCTCCTCGCCGCCGTGTCGCACCATCACGACACCGAGGAGGCCATCACGCTCCTGCGCGAGATGAAGACCCCGTACGAGCGCGCCCTCTTCTTCTCGCTGGCGTGCGTGTTTGCGCCGTTCTACGAAGAGCTGGGCTTCCGCGTCTACATTTTCAACGCGCTGTCGCGATACGTGCCGGTCTGGTTCGCGATCGTGCTGAGCGCGATCCCCTTCGGCTTACTGCATGCGGTCGGCGGCTCGAGCTTTTCGCCGCTGACCGTCGGCCTGCCGCTCGCGGTGGGCGGCGCCATCCTGGCCTACGTGTACTCGGTAACAAAATGCTTTTGGGCGAGCGTGATCACGCACGCGCTCTTCAACGCGATCGGCGTCTTGAGCGCTTTCGTCTTTCACGCTACCTAGGGATGCTCTGATGCGTCTGGCGGTCGACGCGGCTAATTTCGCACACGATCACCGCGGCATGGGGCGGATCGGGCGCGCCGTGCTTCGCGAGGCGGCCAAAGACCCGAGCATCGAATTGACGCTGCTGGCCGAGAAGCGGCAAGACGTGCGTGTCCTCGAGGCGCAGTTTCCGAACGCGTCGTTCGCAGCTCCTGCCACGGCTCGGAAACGGCGGCGCTACGACGCGATGTGGTATCCGTTCAACGGCATGCGCTTCGACGCCGTAGCACCGTCGCTCGTGACGGTCCACGACGTGTTCGCGTTCACGCATCCGCACGCCGAACGCGTGGCGCGTTGGCGCGAACAGACGCCGATTCGCCGGACGGGAGAGTCCGCGACGCGCATCGTCACGGGGTCGGCTTGGAGCAGGGCCGAGATCGGTCGCGTCCTGAACGTGCCGCTCGAGCGAATCGACATCGTCAACCCGTCGCCCGATCCGTTTTGGTTTCCGCTGCTGGGCGACGTGTTGCCGGCGCCGCTCGCCGGACGGCGCTTCGCGCTCGTGGCCGGTGTGCGCGAGCCTCGGAAAAACGCCCGCGTTGCGCTCGAAGCATGCGCCCGGGCGCTCCGCGGCGAGAACGAACTCCTCGTGATCGCCGGCGAACTCGATCCGCGCGACCGCGCCTTCGCGCGGGCGCTCGCACTTCGCTGCGGCGAGGTCGCGGCGAGCGACGCGCTCCTGCGCGCGCTCTACCGCAACGCGTGCGTCGTGCTCGTGCCGTCGTTCGCCGAGGGGTTCGGCTTGGTCGCGATCGAGGCCATGGCATGCGGAGCGGCCGTGATCGCCTCAAATGCGACGGCCCTGCCGGAAGCTACCGACGGGTACGCCACGTTGCTCGATCCGCGCGACGTCGTCGGCTGGGCGCGCGCGATTCGCATGATGTTCGACGACGAGGCGCACGCCTCCGCAGTTCGCGCCCGGGCCGCCGCGCGCTTCGCGTTCTCCGATCGCAGCGAGTCCGCGCGCAAGACGCTCGCGATCGTGCGCGGCATCGCGCTGCGCTAACCGGAACTCTCGGGAGGCAGCCGGCCGTTCGCGATCTCATCCACGAGCGTCCCGAACGTCGCCTTGAAGGCCGCCGGACCGAAGGAGGCGGCATGCGCGCGGAGGACGGCCGGGTCGTAGGCGTCCGGATCGAAGCGGCCGAGCACGTGCGCGAGCGACAGCGCCGTCGGCTCGGCGAAGTGTTCGCCCGTCACGCCGGGTACGATCGTTTCGCGCGCGCCGCCTCGCGCGTACGCGATCGCGGGGCGCCCGGCGGCATTGGCCTCGAGCGGCACGAGGCCATAGTCTTCTTCGCCCGGCTGGATGACGGCGCGCGCGCTTCCCATCACGCGGTCGAGTTCCGCGTCGGAGAGCGTTCCCAAGAATTCGGTCCGGCTGCCGGCCGCTTGCATCTGCAATTCGCGTTCGGCAGGCCCGCTGCCGACCACGAGCAGTCGCAGGCCCAGCAGGCGGCAGGCCTCGATCGCGAGATCGATGCGCTTGTAGGCCAGCAAGCGCGAGACCACCAAGACGTAGTCGCCCGACCCGTTACCGAGGTGAAATCGATCGATGTCGACCGGGCAACGCACGACGTAGGCATCGCGGCCGTAGTAGCGCCGTACACGCGCCGCGACGTTGCGCGAGTTCGCGATGAACGCCGTCGGGCGTCGCGCCGCCAGACGGTCCCACGCGATCAACCGCTCGACGACGGGCCGCGCGAGCCGCGCCCCTAGCGCCGAAAATCCGCCGACGTATTCCTCGTACGCGAACGCGAAGCGACTCACCGTGTGAATGTAACAGACGTGCACGGCATCCGGCCGAAAGCAGACGCCCTTGGCCCACGCCGTCGTCGTGCTGACGACGAGATCGTACGCCGACAGGTCGAACGCTTCGAACGCGGCCGGATAGAACGGCGCGAGGAAGCGGAAATAGCGCGCGGATCCCGGCAGCGCTTGCAGCGCCGACGTGCGAACCCGCGCCGCGTCGACGAGATCGCCCGTCGCGCGCGCATCGAAAAGCGACGTGTACACCGGCGCCGTCGGATAGAGGTCGGCGACGTGGCGGAACACGCGCTCGGCACCGCCGCGCTGGTTGAGGTAATCGTGGACTAGGGCGACCCGCTCGGGGACTATTGCTCGCGCGGCAGGACCAGCGCGACGATGTAGCGCTGCAAGTACGTCTTTGCGACGCGCTGCACATCGGCGCCCGTAGTGCGCTCGAGGGAACCGAGCGCCGAATTAATCGAGTCATCGCCCAAACCCTGAGCGGAGAACGCCCCGAGCAAGTAGGCGCGATCCGAGACGTTCACGGAATCGGTGAGAAACTGACCCTCGGCCATGGCCTTGAAATGGCGCAACGGTTCCGCGGCCAGGGGCTTGAGCGACAGGGAGCGCGATACGATCAGCAGTTCCCGGAGCGCGAGCGACGGATCGACTTGCGAGCCGTTGACGTAAACGACAAGGCTGGCCGGCGTCGAATCGTACAGGTAAAACGCGCCGACCGATTTCTCGAGGAATCCAAGCGTCGTCGC
>Ga0302324_100026951_pt1 | contig 10965 bp, 13 predicted proteins | sample Palsa_T0_1_FD_201949 | JGI IMG/M metagenome (GOLD analysis project Ga0302324, IMG submission 201949) | Peat permafrost microbial communities from Stordalen Mire near Abisko, Sweden - Palsa_T0_1 | ecosystem: Environmental > Terrestrial > Soil > Palsa > Peat permafrost | place: Sweden: Abisko...
GTCGAAGACGCGCAGGTCATCGTTGCACCTGCCCGCCCCGCCGGCTTCGCGGACGAAACGTCGGACCCCGCGACGGCGTCCGTGCGGCTCGCGATGCAACCGGGTGCCGCGCTTTCGGCGGCCGCGCTCGCGGGCGTGCGCCAGTTCGTTGCGGCCGCGGTTCCGGGTCTCGAAGCCAAGCGGGTTGCGATTCTCGACGATCGCGGGGTCGCGCTCGGCGGCGACGGGCCGCCGGTCGCGGACGAGACGCAGAGCTTGCAACAGTCGCTGCAGTCGGCGCTCGACGCCGCCCTCGGAAGCGGAGCGGCGATCGTGCGCGTCCGCATCAGCTACGATTCGCGCGTCCGCGAGCAGCACGCGCTGCTGCGCCGGCCGGCCGGAAGTCGCGCGATCGGCACAACGACGAGCGACGAGCATTTCAAGAGCGCCGCCAAACAGTACGCCAAGACGAACGCCACGGTCGATCGCGGCAGTTTTGTGGAAGACGATCGGATCGAGTCGCCCGCGGGGCGCCTCGAGCGCATTTCGGTCGCGGTCGCGGTCGACGCGAGCCGGCGCTTCGATCTCGAGAAGATTCGTTCGCTCGCGAAGGCGACGCTCGGCCTCGTGTCGAGCCGCGGCGATCAGGTCTCGGTCGAGGAGATCGCATTTCCGCGCGAGGCGCCGCACGACGATCGCATCTCGGGCGCGGCGGTGCTCGGCTTAATCGGTTCGGTCGCACCGGTGTTGATCGTCGCGCTCGCGCTCGTGGCGACGGTGCGCGCCGGGGCGAAGCCGGCAGCGCAAGCATGCGAAGCGCTGTTCGCGCGGATGGCGTTACAGCGCGCGACCCGAGCGGTCGCGAGCTTCCCGCCCGCTCAGGTGCGCGGCGCGTTGCGCGACGAGCCGCCGCACACGGCGGCCGCGATCATCAGCGCTCTTCCGGCGGCGACCGCAACGGCGGTGCTCGATTTGTATCCCTCCGAAGAGCGGGCCGCAATCGTGCGCCGGATGTCACGTGCGGCGGCCCCGGTCGTACCGGATTTCGAAACGATCGTGCGCCGTGGCTGAGCGTTTCGTTCCGCTGGCCGCCTTCGTGCGAGCGGCCCCGAGCCCGGTTGCTTCGGCCGCTCCGCCCGTTTCGCAGCCGCCCGCGAGCCGCGGCGCAGTCGACTACGCGCAGGCCGGCGTGGTGCACGAGCTGACGCTCTTGACGCTCGCGGCACGCGAAGCGTTCGCGCGCGCGGCCGCGAGACTGCTACGCGAACTCGCGAACGACGTGCTCGCGCGCGAATTGCTGCTGGCTCCCGCGGACGTTGCGGCGCTCGTCGGACGAGCCGTGGCGGCGTTCGCGGAACACGCCCCGGTCGGGATCGCGGTCTCGGGGTTCGACGCCGACCGGGTGCGCGCGCCGTTGCCGGTTCGCGTGGACCCCAGGCTCGGCGCGGGCGATCTCGTCGTCGACGTGCGCGACGGGGCGTTCGAATCGAGCTTCACGTTCCGGCTCGAGGACGCGCTCGAGCGCGCGGAGTGCGCGCGATGATCGCGCGCGGCATCGGCTGCGTAAAGCGCACGCTCGGCGAGACGCTGCTTGCGGCGTTGCCCGGTGCGCGCGTCGGTGACGGCGTGCGGGTGCACAGTGCGGCCGGCACGTTGTGCGGCGAGGTATCGTCTCTCGAACGGTCGCGCGTGACGATCGCGTCCTTCGGCTCGCTCGCGGGCGTGGCCGTCGGCGACCGTGTCGAGGTCGCTACGGATGCGCTGCGCGTGCCGGCCGGCTTCGCGATCTTGGGCCGCGCGCTCGATCCCTCCGGCGCGGCGCTCGACGGACGTCCGCTCGGGGATTGCCTCCGCGTGCCGGTCGTGCGCCGGGCTCCCGCTCCGGCGGAACGCGGCCGCATCGCACGACCGTTTTGGACCGGGCTGCGCGCGCTCGACGGATTGCTGACGATCGGGCGCGGCGCCCGCGTCGGCTTCTTCGGCGCGCCGGGCGCCGGGAAGACGAGCTTGCTCGAGACGATCGTCGAGGGCGCGGTCGCCGACGCCGTCGTGCTCGCGCTCGTCGGAGAGCGCGGGCGCGAAGCGCAGGCCTGGCTCGGAAGACTTTCCCGCCGGACGACCATCGTCTGCGCGACCAGCGACCGCAGCGCCTCCGAGCGCGTGCGCGCGGCCGAGGCCGCGATGACGCAGGCGCAATATCTGAGCGCCGCCGGCCTGCACGTGCTGCTGGTGCTCGATAGCCTCGCACGCTATGCTTCCGCCCTGCGCGAACAACGCGTCGCACTCGGCGAACCGGTCGGCCGCGGCGGTTATCCGCCCGCGGTCTGGGCTGAACTCGCGCGTTATTTGGAACGCGCGGGCAGTGAAGCGCGCGGCTCGATCACGCTCCTTGCGACCGTGCTCGCCGACGATTCGGACGAACGCGAGCCGTTGGCCGACGCGGCCCGCTCGTTGCTCGACGGCCACGTCGTGCTTTCGAGCGCGCTCGCTCGCACGGGCCACTTTCCCGCGATCGACGTGCCGGCGAGCACGAGCCGCACGATGGCGGCCGTAACGACGGCCGAACACGCTCGCGATGCCGGCGCCGTGCGAGCCGTGCTCGCGCTGTTGGCCGAAAGCAAAGATGCGCGAGCCGTCGGTTTGGGAACGGGCGATCCGGCGCTGCGGAGCGCCATTGCGGCGGAGGGGGCCCTCGAGGCGTTCTTGCGTCAGCGCGAGTTCTGCCCGCCGCCACAAACGCTCCGCTCGCTGCGTTCGCTTGCCGGCCTCTTCGAGGCGCGAACGTGAGCCTCGCGGCCGATCTGCTCGCGGTCCAGCGCCGCATCGACGCGATCGCCGGTCCCGCCGTTCCGCTCGGGGCGCTGGAGTTCGAGCGGCTCGTTCGCCGGGAAGCGGCCGCGGCCGGCGTCGATCCGTCGCTGGTCGCAGCGGTTGCCCGCACGGAGTCCGGCCTCGACCCGCGCGCGACCTCGCCTGCCGGCGCGGCCGGCCTGATGCAACTGATGCCGGCGACGGCCCAGGCCCTCGGGGTCGCGGACCCGTACGATCCGGTCGCGAATGTCCGGGGCGGTGCTATCTACCTTAAAGAACTCCTGGCTCGCTTTGGAGGCGACGTCGCGCTCGCGGTCGCGGCGTACAACGCAGGCCCGGGAGCGGTCGAGCGGTTCGGAGGCGTTCCGCCGTACACGGAGACGCGCCGCTACGTCGCGCGCGTTTTGGAAGCGTATCGCGCGGAAGTTGCCCGCTAGCGTCGCAGCGTGCGCGTTCCTCTGGGTTGCGAACGGCGCGGGAAGCGGTGCCGCACCGGCCGCGCCGGACGTTCCCACGCTGCTTGCGCGCTACGTTGCGGCGACGACCGACCCGGGCGCGACCGAATTCACCGCGTTCGAGAGTGCCGGTACGCTCGAAGGCGCGGGGCTCAGCGGAGCGTTTCACAGTTGGGCGCACGGCGATCGCGAGCGCACGGACCAGAGCCTTGGGCCGCGCTCCGATACGACCCTGCGGATCGGGTCGCGGCTCTGGGATGCCGACGCGAACGGTGACGTGCGCGAGTTGACGGGCGTGCTGGCGCGCCGTTCGCGAACCCAGGAGTTCATCGACTCCGGCGATTTCGCGAAGGCGCCCGACCACTGCGTCTATCGGGGCCGCCTGCGGATCGCGGGCCGCGACACGTTCGCCCTCGACGTCACGGCCGATTTCGGCGAAACCGAAACGCTCTACCTCGATGCCGAGACCGGCTTGCCCGATCGCCTCGCCTACGACGACGACGACGGCCGCACGACGATCGATTTCTCGGACTGGCGCGTCGTCAACGGTCACCATTTCCCGTTCATGAACGTCGAATCCGATGGCGATCACGCCTTCGACACGACGCAGACGACGACGTCGCTCACGCTCGATCATCCGATCGCGCCCGCCGTGTTCGCGCCGCTCGTCGCACGCCCGATCGCGATGTCGGCGCCCGAGACGCTCGCGCTCCAGCTCAACGACGGCCACCTCTACGCGCCGGTGACGATCGACGGCCGGCACTACACGTTTCTGGTCGATACGGGCGCGCAGGACATCGTGCTCGACAAACACGTCGCGAGCGAACTCGGCCTGATGCCGGTCGGCGCGCTCGAAGCGAGCGGCGCCAACCGGACCGGCGGCCTGCAGATCGTCAAGCTCGACGAGGTCGACATCGGAAGCGGGCGGCTCACGAACATCATCGCTTCGACGATCGATCTGGGCGCCTCGACGTCGGGCGTCTTCCGCATCGACGGGATCCTCGGTTATCCGTTCTTCGCGGCCGCGACCGTGCGGCTCGACTACAACGCCAAGTCGATGCTGTTCGGAGTTCCCGGAACCGTCCCGCCCGTCGGCGAGAAGATCCCGGTACAAGTCGATCGATCGTTTCCCGAAGCGATGTTGCGGCTTGACAGCCGGACCGACGCGCCGTTCATCCTCGACACGGGCAATGCCGGTGAGGTGCTGCTCTACAAGCCGTTCCTCGACAAGCACGTGGGCCTCGTGCCGTTCTCTTCGACGAGCCGCCGCAGCTTCGGAATCGGCGGTTCGACCAACTCCTATCGGACGACGCTCGATACGATCGAGCTCGGCAGCGTGCAGCTCTATCACGCCGACACCGACGTCATGCTGGCGACCAGCGGCGCCTTCGCCGATCGCTTCGACGCCGGCAACGTGGGCCTCGGGTTGCTCAAGAACTTCGTCGTCACCTTCGACGTCGCAAATGCCGCGATCTACTTGCAACGCGGCGCGAACTTCGACGACGGGCGGACGCGAATCTAGGCAACATTTCGTTTACGCGCCGGCCGCGTCCGGCCGGTATCGTTGGCGCATGAACGCCGACAGTGGAAAGATTGCCGTCATCGCGACGCGCCTGCCGTACATCGATCGCCGCGCGCTTTCGGAGGCGTGGTTCTCCGCGTTACATCTCGCCTCCGACGGTCCGCCGGTAGCTCGCGCCGCGCGCTCGCGCGCGTCCGCGTGCGATGGGCCGCCCGTGCGCGCGTTGCGAGAACCTGCCGCGGCCGGACCCGCCGCGTGGTGCCGCCGCGTAGATGCGGCGCGCGCGGCCGCGGCTCGCCCGGCGCCGGCCGGCTCGGATCGCGCCGCGCCGATAGCCGCGGCGCGGGTGCGCGCGCCGCACACCACGTTCGCGGATGCGCGCGTCGACCGGTCCTTTCGGACCTCGCTCACGTTCGGAGTGCGCGGCGAACGGGTCGCGCTCTCGCTGCGCCGCAGCGGCGGAACGCTGCACATCGTGGCGGTGTGCCGGCCCGAGGTTGCGGGCATCGTGAGCCGCGCGCTCGCGTGCGCGGACCTCTACTTGCGCGCCCGCGGCGAGTCCGTGCTCGCGTCGGTGCAAACGTTCGCCTCGGAGACGGCAGAATGATCGATGCGGCAACATCGGCGGACCTCGCGCGCATCGCGGCCTGCGAACGGGACGTCCTGGGTGCCTACGTACCTGGGTTCGTGCCCGAAGCGAGCAACGCGGCGCGGCCGCTTCGAGCCGTGCCGGCGCCGGATCCACTTTCGGTTGCGGCACCGCAAGGCGCGTATTTCGTCAACGCGAACGCGAGCGGGCCGCCGGTCTTCTCGCGCGCCGGAGGCTTCGGCATCGTCGAGGGCGAGCTGCGAACGGCCGATGGGCGGCCGGTACTTGGTTTCGCGCTCGGCGACCGCAAGGCGCTGGTTCCGTTGCGCGTCGACCCTTACGATTTGGCGCTCGGCAGGGTTTCGGATCCCGGCGTCGCGGCCGACGGGAGTTTTGGTTACGCGCGGAGCGCGATCGACCCGCGCACGGGCGAGCGCCGCACCGAGCGCGTGATCGTGGGAAGGCTCGCGCTCGCGCGCTTTCCGGCGGGCACGCAACCGGTGCGCATCGATGCGATCCACGTGACGCCGCCGGCCGGCGTTCGGGCGCTCGTCGGCGTTCCCAGCGACGGTAATTTCGCGCCGCTGCTGCCGCGCGCGCGCGATCTCGGCGGCGTCGACATCGTCGCCGGGCTCGAGAAGATGAGGGAAGCGTACGAAGCCTTCGACGCACTTCGGACCGCGCACCAGGCGCGCGGCACGATCGAGAAGGCCACGCTGGATTTGGTCAAATGATCGTCGCGCTCGGTTTCGGTGCACCGCGAGTGGAGGGCGGGCGCGCTATACGCACGGCGTCGTTCGCCCCGCGCTCGTCGCTGCCGCTCTCGGCCGCGTGCCTGGTGGCCAACGGCGTGCGCGAAGCGTTGACGCGGCTGCTCGGCGTCGAGATCGACGTCGATCTGGTCGAGCCCGCAATGCCGTCCGCCGGCGAACGGCGCGTTCTCGTCGCCGGGGCCACGATCGTGCGCGTGCGGGGCCGGCTCTGCGACGGATTCATCGTCGTTCGGCCCGCCGACGCGCGGCGTTTGGTCGCGCTCGCATTCGGTGAGGAAGAACGCTCCGAGCGTGAACCGCTCTCGGAGATCGAGCGCACGACGCTCGAGCGGATCGTGGCGGCGCTCGTGCCGCTCTGCAACTCACTCTGCGGGACGCTGGGACCGGTAACGAGCGAATCCGGCGAACGCGCGGCCTGCGACCTTGCGACGTACTTCGAAGTGCGGGCCGGCGGTCGCGGACGTTTCGCGCTCGGCTTCGGGCTCAGCCGCGATCCCACCGAAGAGATCGGCGAACGGTTGACGCTCGACGACCTCGGCGAGGTGGAAATCGAGGCAACCGTCGAGTTCGGGCGCGGCATTCTCGGCGTACCGGCGTTTTCGCGGCTCGCGCGGGGCGTCTCGCTCGCGCTCGATACCTCGCTCGCCGCTCCCGGCACGCTGCGCTTCGGCGACGTCGCGTTCGCGCGCGGGCGCTGCGGCGTGAGCAACGGCCGCAACGCGATCAGCTTCGAAAACGGTCTCGACGCGAGCGCCGCGTGATCGACGACGGCCGCAACATCGATCTGTTGATGAACGTCTCGCTCGGCGTCAGCGCGGAACTGGGTCGCTGCACGATGCGCGTCAGCGACGTGCTCAAACTCGGCAAAGGCTCCGTGCTCGAGCTCGACCGGCTCGCGGGAGGTCCCGTCGACGTTCTCGTCAACGGCCGGTTGGTCGCGCGCGGGGAGGTCGTGGCCGTCGACGATCGCTTCGGGGTTCGTATCACCGAGGTCGTCGCGCGCAAGGGGCCGCGTTGATGGAGCAGATCTTCGCGTTCGCCGGCCACGGCCCGCGTTCGTCGCTGCCGCTCGACGTGCTGACGAGCCTCACCCTCTTGGGCGCCGCACCGTTCGTGCTCGTGATGATGACCTCGTTCGTGCGCATCGCGGTCGTGCTCTCGCTCGTGCGCTCGGCGATCGGGGCCTCGTCGCTGCCGCCCAATGCCGTGCTGACCGGCCTCGCGCTCGTCTTGACGTACGTCATCATGACGCCGACGATCGCCCGCATCTCGCACGATGCGCTCGATCCCTATGCGCGCGGTCAGATCACGCAGCGAACGATGCTCGCGCGCGCGTTTGCGCCGCTGCGAGCGTTCATGCTCCGTCAGACCCATGCGAGCGATCTGGATCTCTTTTCCCGGCTCGCCCGCGAGCCGGCGGAGCCGCCCGAGCGCACCTCGCCCGCCGTGTTGCTGCCCGCCTTCGTGGTGGGTGAGCTGCGCAGCGCTTTCGCGATCGGCTTCGCCCTCTATCTCCCGTTCGTGGCAATCGATCTCGCCGTCGCTTCGATCCTGATGGGCCTGGGCATGTTCATGCTCAGCCCCCCGATCGTCTCACTCCCCTGCAAACTGCTCCTCTTCGTCTCAGTCGACGGCTGGGCTTTAGTATGTAGCGGAGTAATCACCAGCTTCCGTTAGGGCGGCGGGAGTTCAGGTAGGAGCGACGAGCCGGCCTCGCGGCGAATAGCTGCTGGCATGCGTATTGGGGAGTTGTTGCGGCAGGGGCGGCCGTGTATCTCGTTTGAGTTCTTTCCGCCCAAAACCGACGAGGGCGTCGAGAAGCTCATGGCGACAGTGAAGGCGCTGCGCATTCTCAACCCGGGGTTCGTCTCGGTGACCTATGGAGCGGGCGGGTCGAACCGCGCGCGGACGCTCGAGGTCACCAAGCGCATCAAGAACGAACTCGACATCGAGTCGATGGCACACGTCACGTGCGTCGGCCATGCCGAAGGGGAGCTGCGGGCGCTGTTCGGCGAGTTGGCTGAAGCCGGTATCGAGAACGTGATGGCGTTGCGCGGCGATCCGCCCAAGGGGCAGGAGCGGTTCGTTGCGGCGGAAGGCGGCTTTCGGTATGCGAGCGATCTCATCGCGCTGCTCGCGCGCGACTTCCCGTTCTCGATCGGCGCAGCCGGCTATCCCGAAAAGCATCTCGAAGCGCCGAGCTTCGAAGCCGACGTCGAAAACGCGGTGCGCAAGGTGCGTGCCGGCGCCGAATTCATCGTCACGCAGTTCTTTTTCGACAACGAGGCGTACTTCGCGTACGTCGAGCGCTTGCGCGCGGCGGGCGTCGACGTGCCGGTGATTCCCGGCATTATGCCGATCACGAACTACGAATCGATCGGCCCGATGACGAAGATGAGCGGAGCGCTGATTCCGCAGCGCCTGCTCGCCGAACTGGAAGCGCGTTCCGACGAGCCCGAAGCCATTGCCGAGCTCGGCGTGGCATTTGCGGCCCTGCAGTGCCGCGACTTGCTCGCGCGCGGGGCGCCGGGCTTGCACTTTTACACGCTCAACCGTTCGCCGGCCGCGCGCGCCGTCGTTTCGGCGCTGATCGCGACCCGAGGCGTCCACGACTTCAGCGCCGCCTTGACGTAACGCCCCGGCAGCGTCGCGGCAACGCGGCGCGGCTATGCTCCGCGCATGGACGTACTGGCGAGCACGGTTCGTGAAGCGTTGATCGTGGCCGCCGTGCTCTGCCTGCCCGTGCTCTTCGTTGCAACGGCCGTCGGTACGGCGATTGCGGTCGTGCAGGCGGCGACCCAAGTGCAGGAGCAGACGCTGACGCTGCTGCCCAAGATGCTCGCGGTCGGCGCGATGGTCGTGCTTTTTGGGTCGTTCGCGCTCGGGCTTTGCGGCTCGCTCTTTCGTGAGACCGTCACGAGCCTGCCGCGCATCGTACGCGGCGGCTGAGCGCGTGCCGGATGCGCAGCTGCTCGTGTTCGCGCGGTGCCTGGGGTTTGTGTTTCGCGCGCCCGCGTTCTCGCATCCCGACGTTCCGCCGCCGCTGCGCGCCGGGTTCGCGTACGTTCTCTCGCTCGCGCTCGCGCACGCTTGGGGTGCGACCGCGCACGCCGGCGGAAATTTCGTGGTTGCGGTTGCGAGCGAAGCGCTCGTCGGGGCCGCGATCGGGACCGCAGCTTCCGTGCTCTACGACGGCGCCTACGCGGGTGGGCGCGCGCTCGACGACTACGTTGGAATTCGAGCCAGCGTTCCGAGCGCGAACGTGGCCGCGGGCGCGGGTTTCGGGCGCTTGTGGTCGCTCGCATTCGCGGCGGCTTTCTTCGCCTTGGGCGGTTACCGGATCGCACTCGAAGGCTTCGCCGACACGTTTCGAACGCTGCCGCCCGGCGTATTCGTCGCCGCGACGGGCTTGCAGACCTTCGGCATCGCGTTGCCGCAGACGCTGCTGCGGGCGGCGCTGTTCGTCGCGGGCCCGGCAATTGCGATCGGCCTCGTGGCGCAGTTCGGCCTCGCGGTCGTCGCGCGAGTCGTACCGCGCTTCTCGACCTTCACGCTAGCGTTCCCCGTCGTCTTCGCGTGCGTGCTGCTCGTGACGATCGCCTCGCTCCCGTTCGTGCTGCAAGCCGGGGCCGCGCCGTGGTGGGACTTGGCGCCGCTGCGGGGCCGCTAGGAGGTGCCGGCCGATAAGCGCTTCGATCCTACGCCCACGCGCCTCGCGCGCGCGAAGCGCGAAGGGGATCTCGCGCTCTCGCAATCGCTTAACGTGGCCGCGTCGCTCGCGGCGGCTTCGCTCGCCGCGTTCGCGGCGCCAGGCCGGATGTCGGACGCTGCTGCGTCGGCGCTCGGAAGCGCGGCCCGCGGCCACGCCGAACCGGGCGCGTACGTCGCGCTCGGCTCGGCTGCGCTCGCCGTGCCGTGCGCGGGCGTTGCCGGTGCGCTGCTTTCGACCTATCTCCAAGCCGGGCGTTTCACGCTCCGCTTTCCGGCTCCCAACCTCGCGCGGCTCGATCCGGCCGCCGGCCTGCGACGAATGTGCTCGCGCGATGCCGTCGCCGGCGGAGCGAAGGCCTTCGTCGTTGCCGCCGCGGTCGCCGCCGCGGCCGCTCCAGCGCTCGCGGGCAGCTTGGTTTCCGGTAACGCAGGTGCCGGCGCGGAACTCGCGGCGCTCGTCTCGCGCGCGATCGGCCGGATTCTGTGCGCTTCGCTCGCGGTGGCGGCCGCATTCGCACTGCTGGACGTTCTCCTCGAACGCGCCAAGTGGCGGCACCGTTTGCGCATGTCGTTCGAGGAACTCAAGCGCGAACACCGCGCGAACGAAGGCGATCCGGCGTTGCGTGGGCGGCGGCGCCGGTCGCATCGGGCGCTGGTGCGCGGCTCGATCGGACGCCTCAAAGAGGCCGCCTTCGTGGTTTGCAATCCGTCGCACGTTGCGATCGCGCTCGCGTACCGGCCGCCGGAGATCGCGGTGCCGCAGGTGTTGCTGCGGGCGATCGGCGACGGCGCGCAGGAAGTCAAACGCCGCGCGCGGACGCTCGGCATTCCGCTCGTGGAAGACGTTGCGCTCGCGCGGACGTTACTTGCCATGACCGATTGCGGCGACTACATTCCGCCCGCGGTCTACGGCGCCGTCGCGGCGATCGTCGCGCAGCTCGCGCGCGAGCGGGCGAGCGCGTGAACCACCGCGCCGTCACCTACGGATTCGCGGGGATCGTGCTCTCGATCGTCGGGATGCTGGTCGTACCGCTGCCGCCGCTCGTGCTCGACGGGCTACTCGCGTGCAACGTCGTAGGCTCGGGAATCGTGCTGTTGCTCGCGATCACGGTTGGCGAGCCGCTC
>Ga0302324_100026955_pt1 | contig 10963 bp, 13 predicted proteins | sample Palsa_T0_1_FD_201949 | JGI IMG/M metagenome (GOLD analysis project Ga0302324, IMG submission 201949) | Peat permafrost microbial communities from Stordalen Mire near Abisko, Sweden - Palsa_T0_1 | ecosystem: Environmental > Terrestrial > Soil > Palsa > Peat permafrost | place: Sweden: Abisko...
CCAACCCGGCGTCAGCAGCAAGTCACCCCGGCGCATGGCGACCGGGTCACCGTCGACAACCGTCCAGACCCCCTCGCCCTCGAGCACGAAACGGAAAGCGGACTGCGAGTGCCGGTGCTCCGGGGCGGCCGGATGGGCTGATTGGCGCAAGATCGCGGTTTTTGTCCCTTCGCCTGCTCTACCTGATCATGACCCGGGTCTTCGGCTGGCTGCTGCTGCTCGGCTGCAGCCAGGCCTCCAAAGACGCGGAGATCATAGTTCTCCGCCATGAGGTCGGGGTGCTCTGGCGTCAGGTCACCCGGCCCAAGCCGGACTGGGCCGACCGTGCCATCCTCGCGGCACCCACTGGCGCCTGGGCGGCCCAGCAGGCCCGGAATCTGCTCATGGACCCCGGTGACCGGACCGGCTCTTTCCGCTTCCTGATCCGGGACCGCGACGCCAAGTTCACCGGCGCCTTCGACGCGATCTTCGCCAGCGAGGGCGGCACGACGGCCAAGACCCCCACCGCGGACGCCGCGCGCGAACTGCCATGCCGACAGATGGACACGCACCGCACGAGCCGAGCGCACCGACCGGATGCTTATCTACGGCGAACGGCACCTGCGGTCAGTCCTGGGCGAGTACGCCGCCCATTACAACGGGCACCGCCCGCACCAGTCCCGTCAGCGACGACCACCCGACCACTACAACCAAGCCGACAGTCCGCTGGACCTGCCGGTCCAGCGACGGAAAGTGCTCGGCGGCGTGATCAGCGAGTACTACCGGGCCGCGTTAGCTAATTTCATGAACCCAGTCCAGACACGACGCGATCAGTTTTGAAGCGGTACAGGGGGCCAGCGCTGCTATGCACGCTTGCCGCCGCGCCCGTTCCTGCTCATCACCCAACACGAACGCGATCATCTTCCTGCGGCTTGCGTCGGCGAGCAAGCCGATCAGCCAGGCGGCGAGGTCATCGCGGCAAAAGCCATGTCAGTATTGTCTCGGCCATCCGCCCAATCCGAAACAAGATGGCAGCCTGCGCCGCAACCTACTTCTTGAGGCTGGGTTGTGACAGCGCCGCGGCTAGAAGTAGCTCGCGCTCGGCCACCTTGACCTGCTTGGCACCACGTCAGGTTGAGCCAGACGAAATAGCTGGACTGCCCCTGCACGGTGCGGTCGTAGCCGCGGGCGAAGTCGCCGTCCCCGGGCCGCTCCACCTTGATGACCCGGGCGCCGAGATCGGCGAGCTGGCGGGTGGCGAACGGTGCGGCCACGGCCTGCTCGAGCGCTACCACGGTGATGCCGTCCAGGGGGTGTCGCATGGTGCCTTCCTCGGCGCGGGAGGGTCAGGAGCTGATCGCGTGCTGCTTGGTCAGCTGCCGGGTGATGACGGTGCGCTGGAATAACCGTAGCCGCGGTGGATGCGGACCGCGCTCGGGGAGTGAGCAGCTCTAACTGCCACGGTGGTGGCCTAACGGCGGAGGGCGGGAGCGATCTCGGTGGCGTAGCGGGCGATGGACTCCCCGACCAGGTCCGGGGGGAGGCCGCCCCAGTCGACCTGGGCGAAGATGCGGTCGAGGCCGAGGGCCTTGGCGGCGTCCAGCAGCTTGTCGGTGATCTCGCCAGCTGAGCCGATCATGATCGCCCCCTGGCGGCCGGTGCCGGCCTGGAACGCGGCGGGGCTGACGACGAAGCCGCGGCCGCCGGGCCGCTTGGGACGCAGGTACTCGTGGTAGTAGGGGTAGACGGCGCGGGCCTTGGCCGGGTCGGCGCCCGCGTGGAAATGGGTGGAGATGGCCACCTTGAGCTGGTCCGGATGCCCGGCGCGGTCGCCCGCGGCACGGTAGGTGTCTACCAGCGGCCGCAGGTGGCCGAGGGTGCCGCCGATGTAGCCGAGCACCATCGGCAGGCCCAGGCGGCCGGCCCGTTCGGCGCTGTCCGGTGACCCGCCGACGCCGACCCAGACCGGCAGTGGCTGCTGGACGGCGCGGGGCAGCACGGCGGCGTCCTGCAGCGGCGGGCGGAACCGGCCTTCCCAGGTGACGTTCTCGCGGGCACGGATGTCCAGCAGCAGGCCGAGCTTCTCGGCGAACAGGGCATCGTAGTCGGCGGTGTCGTAGCCGAACAGCGCGAACGGCTCGGCGAACGCGCTGCGGCCGACGATGACCTCCGCGCGGCCGCGGCTGATCAGGTCCAGGCTGGCGAAGTCCTCATAGACCCGGACGGGGTCAGCCACCCCGAGCAGGGTGGTCGCGCTGGTCAGCCGGATCCGGGTGGTCGCGGCCGCGGCGGCCGCCAGGACCACGGCCGGGGAGGAGGTGAAGAACCCGGCACCGTGGTGCTCGCCGAGCGCGAAGACGTCCAGGTCCAGCTGGTCGGCCAGCGCCGCGTAGCCGAGGATCTCGGCCATCCGGTCCACCGCCCGCTGCGGGCGGCCGGTGCGCTGATCGCGCTGCAGGTCGCCAAGTGACAAGATGCCCAGCTCCACTAAACGTCCTCTCAAGGGCGTCGGTGCCGACGTAAGACGAGGCAGTCCAGAGGATATTCCCGGCCGCGCCTCAGCGCTGGCGGAGACGGGTGTCGAGTGAATCCCTTATCGCGTCGCCGACTAGGTTGAACGCGATGACGGTCAGCGTGATGACGAACCCAGCTGGGTAAACCTCCCACCAGTAGCCATCGAGCAGGTACGTCGTGCCTTGGGAGAGCATTCCGCCCCAGGTGGCCGTCGGGGGCGGCAGTCCGAAGCCAAGGAAGCTCAGCGTCGCGAGCAGGATGATGGCGTCGGCCACCTGGAAGGTGGCGCTCACGACGATTGTCCCGAGGGTGTTCGGGATGAGATGGCGTGTCACGATGCGTGTCCGCCGGCCGCCCATCATCTGGACAGCCTCGATGAACTCACGCGTGCGCAGCGACAGCGTCTCACCGCGCACCAGCCGCGCGGGCCCGAGCCAGGACAGCAGCGACAAGACCAGGATCACCAGCAGGATCGTCGGCCGGAAGACTGACGAGAGATAGATGAGCAGGAAGATCGCCGGAATGGCCAGGCCGATGTCTACTATCCGCATCATGACGGCGTCGGCCAGGCCGCCGGTGTAGCCAGCGACAGCGCCCCATACGACGCCGAAGATCGTGGCGAGTATCGCGACGGCGAAGCCGATCTCCAGGGTGCTCTGGCCGCCGACCATCAGCCGGCCGAGTATGTCGTAGCCATTGTTGTCCGTGCCGAGCGGCCGGTCCCGGGCAGGCGGAAGGTTGGTCAGCTGGATGTTGGCGTGCAGCTGATCGGTGTGGTAGACGAGCGGCCCGAGAAAGCAGAAGATGACCAGCATCGTGATGACACCCAGGCCGATCATGCCGAGGCGGTGGCTGGCGAAGGTGCGAAGCGCCGAGTTCCCGGCCGGCTGCGGCGGTGCGGCCCGGGGCCAGGCCGGGCTGGACGCGGACAGCTCGCCCGGGCGAGCCGTCGCCACGGGGCCGGGCACGCGAGCTGGGTCACCCATCCCGGTACCGGATCCTCGGATCGAGTACCGCGTAGGCGATGTCGGCAGCCAGGTTGCCGAGCACCGTGACCACGCCGATCAGCACCGTGATGCCGAGCTCGACGGGGTAATCGGCGTTCACGGCGGCCGTGTAGTAGGTGAGCCCCACTCCGGGGACGTTGAAGACGTACTCGATGATGAGGCCGGCGGTGAGCACCGCGGGGACGGACAGCCCGACCAGCGTCGTCACCGAGGCCAGTGAGTTGCGGACCACGTGGCGGGTCAGCACCAGCCGGTTCGACAGCCCTTTGGCCCTGGCCACCCGCACGTAGTCCTCAGCGAGGGTGCCAATGCTCGCGGCTCGCATGTACCGGCTGAACAGCGCGATGTTGACCAGCGTGAGGGTGAGCACGGGCAGAACCAGTGCCCTGGGGTCGGCCAGCAGCCCGCCCACGGTCGATGCCTGCGGTGCCTCGGGCGGGAGCACGTGCAGACCGGTGGAGAGCCCGGCGACCAGCAGGATCGCCAGCCAGTACGACGGCATCGAGTACAAGGTAAAGGCCGCGGAGGTGGCGAGATGATCAACCGGCCGGTCCCGGTGCACGGCCTGCGCGATGCCCAGCGGGATGGCGATGATAAGCGCGAGGGCGAGCGCCGTACCTACCAGCACGACGTCGTTGGGCAGCTGATGAAGGACGAGCGAGTCGACGCTCTGGTTCAGCCGGTAAGAATAGCCGAGGTTCCCGCGGACCAGGCGGCTCACAAAGGCGAGGTACTGCTCGGCGAACGGGCGGTTCAGGCCGTTGGCGCGATCAAACGCCGCGATCTCGGCCCCGCTGGCCCGGGGGCCGAGAATCGCCTTGGCTAGGTTGCCAGGGATCAGGTGCTCCAGGGTGAACGTCACCACAGTCACCCCGAACACGACCGGGAGGGCCTGGGCGATCCGCCGGATAATGTATCCGATCACGTCGTCTCGTGCCTTTCATTCGTGCCGTCCTAGCTCTTCGTGAAGTACCACTCCTCCGGGTTGATGAAGCCGTAGGCGTTCAGCGAGAAGCCGTGCAGGTTCGACTGAACAGTTTCCAGGGTGCCGGGGCTCGGCTGCCAGAAGTTCGGCAGCTGGAGCCGGACCGCGTCGGCGTAGGCATTGAGCGCGGTCTGGGCGTTGGCCGCCGAGGTGGTCGTCGTGGCGATAATCAGCTTGTCGATGGCCGGGTCGGAATAGTTGTTGACGTTGCCGAGCGCGCCGGTCTGGAAGATCTCCTCGCCACTCGGATAGTGGTCGGGCTCGAAAGTCCAGCTGACGCCGTAATTGCCGAGCTCCCAGCTGCAGGCGGAAGATGACGCCGCGCACGGCTCGATCGTCTGATCGATGGTGGCGGAGGTCACCTCATCTAGTGCGATCTCGATCCCGACCTGCTTGGCGACCGACTGCAGGTCGGTCATCGAGCCATCGGTGTAGGGAGTACCGCTCGGATACATCAGGGTAAAGTTCAGCGGCTCGCCGGACTTGATGCCCGTACCGCAATCGTTGGCCGCGGCCCCAGGGCGGACGCAGGTGGTGACCCCGTTCGGGACGATCTTCCAGCCGTGTGCGGCCAGCAGGCTCTCAGCGGCCGGCACGCTGAAGGGGTACGGGTTCACCGATGCGTTGGCATCTGAGTAGGGATTGGCCGGGCTGGCGGGCACCGGGCTATAGGTGGGCACGCCGAGTCCAGCGTAGTAGGCGTGGATCCACCCGGTCTGGTCGACGAGATGCTGGAAGGCCTGGCGGAAGTACAGCTGCTTGAGTATCGGCCCCACCTTCGGGTTGTTGAAGTTCGGTTCGAAATAATCAAAGCCGAACGGGAAGTCCTTGACCAGCTGATAACCCTGCGATCGCAGGGCCGGCTGCTGGGGCAGGTCATTGTCTGGCACGTACCCGACGGAGAGCTGCTCGTCGGAACTGCCAGGCCCGCCGGTGGCCGAGCCGGCCCTCAGGACGGAGAATTCGGCGGTGGTGCTGGTGAACGGCAGCTCGACGAACTTCGCCAGATGCGGCTTCTGCGGACCGGAGTAGCTCTTGTCGGGCACGAAGGTCGCGGTGCCGTCGCTGGTCAGGCTGGCTAGCTTCCACGGGCCGTCGACGACCGACCAGACCGGGCTGGACGCGTAGCCGGAGATCGTCTTGGCCTGGCCGTTCAGGAAGTTGTACACGGCCGTGGCACCTGCCGTGGTGGTGTCAGGCAGGTTCGCCGCGGTCGGCGAGGGAGCCGGCGCGGTCAGTGACGTCCGGTCCCACGCGATCGGCAGGGGGGTGATCTGGGACAGCTCGTTGTAGGTGTACCAGGTCGGGTTGTAGCTCGCGTTCAGCTGCAGCTGCAGCGTGGTCGGGCCGAGCGCCTGCCAGGAGACCACGTTGTCGGGGAAGCCGCCGGGGACGTAGGATGCCCAGTCCTGCTTGTTGGCCTTGAGCAGGTTGATCCAGAACCCGACGTCGCGAGCGCTGACGGTCTCGCCGTCCGACCAGACGTAATGCTTGAGCGTGATGGTCACCACGCGGTTGCCGTCACTGTAGACCGGCGCATTGCCGATCGACAGCGGGTAGTCGATCGAGGTGTTCCCCTTGTCCCCGTACCAGTAGAGCGGCTGGTAGAGCAGGGTCTGCAGGTCGGCCGTGTTGGCGCCGCTGTAGTTCTCGCCGGACACCAGCGGGAAGATGTAAGTGGGGGTATCCAGCGGCTGTTCGGCGAAGTAGGCGGTACCGCCCTGCAGCGGCTGGCCGCCGGAGCGGCTGGTAGTCGCGCCCGAGCTGCAGGCGGCCACGCCCAGGGCCGCGGCGGCCGCGAGCGCTAGGGCCGCGAGTCTCATGCGGCGGCCGCGAATGCTCATCTCGCTCCCCCGGCCGCGTCCGGGACGAACTCATTGGTGGTAGCCCCGCGCCAGGTGATCAGCTCGTCCTCGGGGACGTCCTTCGACAGCACGTCCCAGCACCAGTAGCCGCCGAAGATCGCGTCGACGTCGCTGGAGACGAGGTAGCCGGGCGTCAGCTCGTCGGGCGCCGAGTCGACGGTAATGACCTGCGACGGATCGCCGCCGTCGGCGGCGACCAGGTGGCTGACCATCGCCCTCCCCCGAGGCGTCGGGCCGTAGCCAACGCGGTGGCCCGCCAGGTCACGGGGCCGGGCGATGCCTGTGCTGCGGATCGCCTGGATCGTCTCGAGGCCGGCCTGGCTGATGGCCGCGACGCCGATCAGCGGCTCGCCCTTCTCCCGGCAGACGAGCAGCCGGATCGAGGGGAACACGGCGAAGTCGACCTCGAAGCGGCTCAGGTACGCGAGCGTGTCACCGCGGCCGTAGTCATGCGTGGTCAGTTCCACCTCGAGTCCCGCGTCCCGGTACCACCCCTGGTCACGGGCCACGTATAAACCCGCCGCGTTCGGCCAGGGGTGGACGTAGTCGAGCATGACCCGGATGGATGTCATGGTGTGCCTCCCGGTAGGCCAGCTGCTAGTGAACTTGTGCCCGATACGATCAGATCGAACGAAGAAGGCGGCCGGGTCAGGTCGAAATAGGCTCGCTGCGCGATCAGCCAGTCGTCGTCCCAGTTCTCCGGCGTCACCTGAACACGCAGTCGGCGCAGCCGTTCACGCTCGGGCGTATCGACGAAAACGGACCGGTCGACGAGGTCGGAAAGCTCAGGCGCGGCGGAAAACACTCCCTCGAGCAAGATCAGGTCGGCCGGCGCGACCGTGACAACGCCGTCGAGCCCGGTGCCGCGGTTCCAGTCGAACCGGCGAAACGCCACCCCGCGCTGTGCCCGCAGCGGCTTGAGCGCCTGGGTGCGGATCCGCCGCCAGTCGTAGTACTGACGTACCGCCGGCGAGGCGGCCGCGGAGGCGCGCACCGGCTGAAAGAAGTCGTCGGTGTGCACGAGCGCCGCTCCGGTCGCGTCGGCCACGTCACCGGCTATGGTGGACTTGCCGGCGGTACCGTGTCCGTCGATGGCCACGACAAGCACTCCGGACTGCACCGCCCGCCACGCGGCCATCGCAGTGATCAACCGCTGGGCCGCGCGGCCGTGTCCGGCCCGCTTACTAGCAGGTGTCATGCCGTCCACCGAGTGACCGCAGGCATGAAGACCGCGCCAGGGGTTGGAGCGTCGCCAGCCCCCGGCCTCTGGATGCCGGTCAGGGAAGCTCACGGCGAACGAGCCAGCGGGGCTTGCCGCCGCGCCGGCCGGCGGTCTGGCGGACGCGCTTGAATCCGTGTGCCTCGAAGAGCTGGACGGTGCCCACATAACCGCTGGTCTGGTCGGTGCGCTCGCCGCCAGGGTCGACCGGGTAGCCTTCCAGCGCGGTCGCGCCCGTCGCGTGCGCGTGCCCGACCGCACCATCGAGCAGCTGGTGCATGAGCCCGCGGCGCCGGAACCCCGGCCGCACCACGAAGCAGACCACCGACCACGCGCCCTCGTCCTGGACATGCGGGATCGTCCGGGAGTTAACCAGGGCGCGGTAGGTGGACTTCGGCGCGACCGAGCACCAGCCGGCGACCTCGCCATCGACGTACGCCAGGACGCCGGGGCCCGGTTCGCTGGCGCACAGCGCGCGCATGTGCGCGATACGGCCGGGCATGTCGAGGCTGGAATTGCGGTAGACCACGCAGACGCATCCGCTGCCACCCGGCTTGCGCGGCACCATAAACGACGCGAAGTCATCCCATCGCCCGGTGGCCGGCAGCACCTCGATCCCCATCCGCTGAGGATAGGCGAGCCGGTGGCCTGTGCTGTTGCCGCACGGGAGCCTGCTGGGGGAGGATAATGCCCAGTGTGTCCCTTGGAAGACTCCTCGGGGTCGAATCGGTGGACGCCGAGCCGAGTGACGCGCTGAACCTGGCCGCGCTGGTGCAGGCGCCGATTTTTGTCGCTCCGGAGGTGCTCGCGGACGCGGAGGGCAGGATGGCAGGCGATTCTCCCGAAACAGTCAATCTGCGCCGTGCCTTGACGTACCAGCAGATGACCATGGAACGACCGGACCAGTAGCGTCCGCACGCCTTCGGCGCCGTCAGGTCAGCGGACTTCGGTGTACTCGCCGCGGTCCAGCTGCACGATGTTGGTGTGGTCGCTGGCCTCTGGCTCTGCGACGTCGGTGTACTGGCTGCCGTCCAGTGGCACGACACGGAAGCTGTGCCCGGAGAGCAGCTTGCGCAGGTGCCGCATCCCGCTCATGCCCGCGACCGCGATAGCTACGGCGGCGGCCAGGACCGAGCCGCCGAACAGCGCGAGCCCGCCGACGACGTATCCCAGCATCATCATGACCACTCCGGCCAGCAGGGCCACCGGCACGGCCGCCACCAGCAGCAGCGCGAGCACTGTCACGGCGATCACTGCCCTGGCCGACCTGTCCGGCGTCCGCTCTACGTACCAACCGGTCATCACGCTCACCTCTCAAGACCCGGAGTTCTCCAAGGGTCCAGGTCTGCCCCTTGACACGATATGTCGCATCTTCTATCTCAACGCGCCCATCGATCTGAATCATCCCGTAGCCGTCCGGCGCTGAACGTGGCGGGCGGGCTCTCGGGGCTGGCCGCGTTGATCAATCTGGGCCGGATCGGTGCACCGAGATCAGGGTTAGCCCGAGGTCGTAGACCTTGTTCAGCAGTCCGTGCAGGGCGGCCTGGTCGGCTACCTCGCCGGAGATGACCGTCTGGCGGCCGTCGTTGTCGACCTCGAACCCCTCGAACCAGTCCGCCCAGCGCCGGTCCAGGACACCGTCGACCCGGATCTCATAGCGCGCCGCGCCCGTCCCGGCGCTCACTCGGGCACGCTCGGGGCCGGCTGGATCGTCCCGCCCGTGCCGTTCCGCCGAACTTCGAGCTTGATTACGGTCATCTGCACCTTCCTCGTCCGCCGTCTTCGTGCTCAGCACGCTACGAAGCCGCAGCCGGGCATGGCGTCACCCGAAAGTGCCTAGCGGGTGGAATCTCCGCGGCGGCCCCGGGCGCCCGGCCCCTAGCGCTAGTAGCGCACCGTGCTACAGTGAACTACATGAGTCATCCGCTGAGCGTCCGCCTGAACGATGCCACGATCGCGCGTCTTGGCCGGCACGCGCAGCGCATGCACCTGGCCCCCCGCACCCTGGCCCAGCGCTACGTGGAAGAGGGGCTGCGAATGGATGAGCATCCGCTCATCCGGTTCGCCGACGGACCAGCAGGCCGGCGCGCCAGGCTGGCGGGAACCGGCAAAGACGTGTGGGAGATCATCGCGGCCGTACGCGACAGCGACGGCGCCGCCGCCGAGACGGCACGCTACCTCGAGCTGCCACTCGGCCTCGTCCAGGCCGCCATCAGCTACTACGGCGCCTACCAGGACGAGATCGATCAGTGGATCCAGGCCAATGACCAGCAGCTAGCCGAAGCACATGCGGCCTGGTCCGCCGGCCAGGCTGCCGTCAGGCCGTGAGACTGCTCCTGGATGAGATGCTCTCCCCGGCCATCGCGCGCGAACTCCGCGAACGGGGCCACGACGTGCTGGCCGTAGCAGAACAACCCGGCCGGGCAGCGCTCTCAGATCCCGAGGTCCTGGCGGTGGCACGAACTGAGCGCAGGGCCGTCGTCACTAACAACCTGAGCGACTACCGGCCGCTGCACGCCGATGCGATTACGCCGGGCGGCCCGGGACACTTCGGCATGGTCTTCATGCCAGGCAGCTACCGGCGTGCCAGAGCAGACACCGGACGAATCATCTCCGCCCTGGAAGCAAAGCTCACCGAATACCCCGGCGATGAGGATCTAGCGAACGGCGAGTGCTGGCTGTAACGGCGGGCGGCCCGTGGAATCTGCCCTAAGTGATGGGCCGGAACACTACGGTGAAGGTGGCCGGCCCGGCGTGCAGGCGATAGGCGGGCAGCACCCCGGGTCCGCACGAGGCCGAGCCCAGCCCGTTCTGGGCGTGGTCGATGTTCAGCCAGATCCGGTCTCCGGGCCGCAGGTCCACCGGATGCCGGGCCGCGTCGAGGTCTTCGCTGGTCCACCGGCGGGCGGTGATGTCGGCCACCGGGTCGCCGGCGATGCTCAGGCCCGCGCCGGCGCCGTCGGTCAGCCTCATCCAGCGGACCTGCGCGCGGTTCCCGTTCTCCTGCGGGAAGACGTAGGGGGTCTGCATCTCGTCGACGGCCGCCGCGAACCTGCCCACCCGGACGGCGCGGCGGGAGTCCGGGTACGCCTCCCCCGGGCCCAAGCCGAACCACTCCACGTTTCCCAGCGCGGCCGGGACCGACATGCGCAAGCCGAGCCGGGGCAGCGGCAGCCGCCAGTGCCCGTCGGGTGACACCTGCGTCGTCAGCCGGAGGGCGCCGTCGGCCGCGCTCCACCGGTACGTCACGAACATGCCGATGCGGGTCGCGGCGGGCGCCACCCGGGTCCGCACGACCAGTTCCTCCGGACCGGCCGCGATGTCGTCCACCCGGTGCTGTAGCCGGTGCAAGCCCAGTTCGCGCCAGGCCCGCTCGTTCGGTTCCAGGGAGAAC
>Ga0302324_100026956_pt1 | contig 10963 bp, 11 predicted proteins | sample Palsa_T0_1_FD_201949 | JGI IMG/M metagenome (GOLD analysis project Ga0302324, IMG submission 201949) | Peat permafrost microbial communities from Stordalen Mire near Abisko, Sweden - Palsa_T0_1 | ecosystem: Environmental > Terrestrial > Soil > Palsa > Peat permafrost | place: Sweden: Abisko...
GCGTCCAGGGTGTTCACGGTGAGCGCGGCGTCGAAGTCGAGGTCCAGGCCCTCGTCGCGGCCCAGTGCGGCCACCCGGCCGGTCATCTGGCTGGCCTGCGGGCCGAACCGCCGGACCAGGTACTCCAAAGTCGGCACCGCGGTGCCCGCCGGGGTGTCCGGGTTCAGCTGGAAGCTACGCCACGCGATCTCGACCTCGTCGGCGTGCTCGAACTCGCTTAGCGCATGCTCAAGCCGGCGCTTCCCGATATAGCACCAGGGGCAGACCACATCGGACCAGATCTCGATCTTCACTTATCGGCTCCCATCGTCGCCGGTTGTCCCGGTGTCAGCTCTTGCAGCTGTGCCACCTCTTGCAGCTGTGCCACCTCTTGCGGCTGCGGCACCTCTTGCGGCTGCGGCACCTCGCAGAAGCCGTCGGTACACACGGCCGCGTTCGCGGCGCCGAGGGTCCGCAGCAGCGGAGCGGCTCCGCTGGGCACAGCGCCCGCGGTGGTCGCGTTCTGGTCGGCTTGCTCTTTACTCATCGGCTCCTCCGGTCGCTGATTCTTAACCCGCGCGCGGGCGGGCTTGTTCCGGTGAGGCGATAGGTTCGGTTGGTGGGGAAGCATCGCAAAGCCAGGGAACGTGGCGCCAGGGAACGCGGTGCCGGGGTTCGCGGCCCTGGGCAGCGCGCGGCCGGGAATCGCGCGGCCGGTCCCGGGCGGGCGCAGCAGATCGGCATCGCCAGCGCGATCGGCGCGCTGGCCGGGGCGGCGCTGACGGCGCAGCGCGGCCGGGCGGTGGTCACCGCCGGGGTGCTGGCGGGCGCGGCCGGGCTCGGCGCCGCTGAAGCGGTGGCCCGGGCCACCCAGCGCCCAGGAGAGATCCCGGCCCTGTGGTCACGCATCGTCATGAGCGGCGCGCTGGCCGCGCCGCTCGGCTGGGCCGCGGATCGCGTCGGCGGAGTCGGCGGGATGGGCCCGGTGCCGGTGGCGACGGCCGCGGGCGCGGCCGCCGGGGCGCTCGGCCTGCGCCCGCAGAAGGTGGCGCTCGGGCCGGCCGTGGGGGTTACGGTCGGCCTCGGGCTGGCCCGGCTGCGGCGGGCCGGGAGGCGGCGGGCCCGGCGGCGGGCGACTGGGCCGCCAGCGACTGGGGCGGAGCTGGCCGGGCGGGTGCCGGGGGCGGTGGCCGCGGCAGCGGCTGTGGTCGGGTACCGGGCGGTATCAGCCCTGCTGTTCCGCGATCCGCAGCTGAGCTTGCTGGCCGAGCGGGTCAAGCCACCATCCGTTCCGTTCGTCGTTCCGCTGGCCAGTCAGGGCCGGTACGTGGGCACCGGCTACGTCCGGTCCCTGGCAGAGGTGCTCGGCGGCACGTACACGCCCGACGTCGAGGACATCGGCATCGTCGCCGACCTGGACGAGCTGGCCGGTCCGTCCTTCGACCCGGCGGGGACCGATCCGCTGGTCCGCGAGTTCTACGAGCACACCACCCGGTTCGCCCTGGACATCGTGCCGGAGTGGCGGCTGTGGGTGCGTCCCGGCTACCTGCTGTACCGGACGCTGCTGGCCCGGCCGCTTGGGCAGGCCAACGTGCCGATGAGCCAGCGGGAGGCGCAGCGCGGGGTGCGCAGCCGGATCGACACCATCACCGGAGGTCGCCCGGTGCCTGGGACGCCGCGGCTGGCGGGAGACGGGGCGCCGGCGGCGGGCGAGGCGGTAACGGTCCGCGGCTGGATCCGGTCCGCCGCCGACACCGGTGAACCCATCTACGTCGGCATCTACACGACCTACCGACACCAGGGCCGGGGCTACGTCAGCGTCGGCTTTCCGTTGCCGCAGGCCAGCTTCACCGCCACGCTGCTGCCGCGGGGCCGGCCGGACCGCGGCCTGGTGCTGGACAGCCGCAGCGAGCTCGATCAGCCGGGGCACTACCTGACCTATATCGACGCGCAGACCGGAGAACTCACCACGGCCGCCGTCCGAGGTTTCGCCGAGCGGCTCGACGTCTACGTCGAGGCGGGCCAGGTGCGCGCCGAGCACGCATTCTGGGTGTTCGGCTTCCCGTTTCTCGTGCTGCATTACCGCATGCACCGTAAGCCGCCGCGCGACGGCGGGCGCTGAGCGGATGCGGTGTCACACGATCCCACGGCCGGACGAAGCGCGGGTGAATTCGGGATTAGTTCTGCAGCGGGACAAGCTCTCGGACGAAACCGTCCACGAACGGGGCGAACGACGCCGGGCCGGGGACGGACCCAGCGGGCCCAGCGGGCCCAGCGGGCCCAGCGGGCCCAGCGGCGGCGAACGGCACCGCTGGGCGGACCACGAACTTGCTCAGCCCGGCCTCCACGTACTGCTCGATCAGCCGGCCGGCACCGGCCCAGCCGACCGGGACCAACGTGGCCGGATCGGCGTCCGGCCTGCGGCGGCGGATCGAGGCCAGCAGCGTATCCGGCATGCCGTCCAGCACGACGGGGACGCTGAGGCCGAAGTGATCGGCCTCCACCTCCCGGCCGGCGTCGGCGGCGGCCTGCTGGATCGTCGTGACCGCCGCGGCCGCCTCGGCCGGGGTGAGCAGCGAGCCGAGCCACCCGTCCGCCAGCCGGCCCACCCGGCGCAGGCCGGCCGGGGCCGAACCGCCCAGCCAGATGTCCAGCGGCTTGGCCGGGAGCACGCCGACGCTCGCACCGGACACGGAGAAGAAAGACCCCTCGAACGACACCCGCTCCTCGGTGAGCATCAGCCGCAGCAGGGTCAGCGCCTCGTCGAACACGGCAGCGCGCTGTCCCTCGGGCAACGGGAACAGCACCCGCTCGGCAGGCTGGGCCGGCTGCAGGCCAAACACCGGAAGCACTCGTCCAGGCGCCAGCCCGGCTATCGACGCGAGCTGCTTGGCGACCAGCACGGGATGACGCCCCGGTAGCACTGAGATTCCGGTGCCGACCTTCAGCTTCCGGGTCCGCGAGAGCGCGAACGCCATCCCGGTGAACGGCTCCACCACCGGGGAGTACACGTTCTCCGGCAGCCACAGCGAATCCACCCCGGCCTGCTCGAGCAGATCGACCGCCGCCGCGAAGCCGACCGGTGTTCCGGCCGGGCCTAGCGACACTCCTATCCGAACCTTCATATCTCCATACGATCACATGGGTAAGCGGCGACGGATGGGGCGGTAGCGCGGTGATGCGGGGTTGAGCCACGGATCGTTCTGAAGAAAAAGGCTTTTGGCTCGGGGCGGGCGGTGAACGGAGCGGGGGCGGAACGTGACCGCCGGGCAAAAAGGCGGGCGCGGCGAATGTTCGGGGGCGGCCGGCGCGTGACGAGCGGGCCGGGATGTGCTGTGCTAGTGACGTGACCAGTGACCCTGTCGATCTGTTCAACGCGGTGCCAGAAAACTGGGCGTCCGACCAAGGCCTGCTGTCCGGCCTGCGGGTGGTCGACGACGACGAGCACGACGATCCCGTCCTGCAGTACGCAGATGGGCGGACGGTCGATACCTGGCGCGAGGACTATCCCTACCAGGAGAAATTGCCGCGGCACGAGTACGAGTACGAGAAGCGCCCGCTGCAGATCGAGCTCGTCAAGTTGCAGAACTGGGTGAAGTCCACCGGGCAGCGCATCGTGATCGTGTTCGAGGGCCGCGACGCGGCGGGCAAGGGCGGCACGATCAAGCGCTTCACCGAACACCTCAACCCGCGCGGCGCGACGGTGGTCGCGCTGGCGAAGCCGAGCGAGCGGGAACAGAGCCAGTGGTACCTGCAGCGTTACGTGCCGCATCTGCCCGCGGCCGGGGAGATCGTGATGTTCGACCGGTCCTGGTACAACCGGGCGGGCGTCGAGCGGGTGATGGGCTTCTGCACCGAGGACGAATACTGGGAGTTCATGCGGGAGGCACCGGAGTTTGAGCGGATGCTGATCCACTCCGGGCTGAACCTGACGAAGTTCTGGTTCTCGGTGACGCCCGCCGAGCAGCGCACGCGCTTCATCATCCGGCGGATCGATCCGGTACGCCAGTGGAAGCTGAGCCCGATGGACATCGAGTCGCTGGACAAGTGGGACGGCTACACCGAGGCCAAGGAAGCGATGTTCCATTACACCGACACGGCCAAGGCGCCCTGGACGGTGATCAAGAGCAACGACAAGAAGCGCGCCCGGCTGGCGGCTATCAGGCATGTCCTCGCGAAGTTCGACTACGAGGGCAGGGACGAAAAAGTCATCGGGGAACCCGACAAGAACATCATCGGGCCGCCGTCCGTGCTGTCCGAGCACAACCCGGATCGTGTCTTCCCCGATCTGTAAGGGCTTTACGTCGTGACGTACGCGGAGATCGGCTCGGTGCAGGAGCTGCGGGAGCTGCTCGGGGTGCCGTCCGGGCGCGCGGTGACGAAGGAACGAACCCGGCTGCACGCCAAGGACAGGGAATGGCTGGCGGCGTCGCCGTTCTGCGTGGTCGCGACGTCCGACGGTGCTGGCAACTGTGACGCCTCGCCCAAGGGCGACCCGGCCGGGCACCTCGTTTACGTGCTCGACGACACCACCATCGCCATCGGTGAACGGCCGGGCAACCGGCGGGCCGACGGGTACCGCAACGTGCTGGTTAACCCGCACGCCGGGATCATCTCGATCGTTCCCGGCCGGAACGAGACGTTGCGGATCAACGGGCGGGCGCGGGTGCTGCGGGACGCGCCGTTCTTCGAGGAGATGACGGTGCGCGGCCACCGGCCGGTGCTGGCGCTGCTGATCGAGATCGACCAGATCTTCTTCCACTGCGCGAAGGCCTTCATGCGTTCGGAGCTGTGGCGGCCGCAGAGCTGGCGGCCCGAGGCGCTGCCCTCGCACGCCGCGCTGACCAAGGCCGTGCAGCAGACACCGGAGACGCTGGCGGAACTCGAGGCGTACTACGCGCCGGAGAACTACGCCAAGCAGCTCTACCGCCCGCGGGATTAGCTCTGCGGCTGGCGCTGGGGCGGCTGGCGCTGGGGCGGCTGGCGCTGGGGCGGCTGGCGCTGGGGCGGCTGGCGCTGGCTCTGCCGCCAGGCGGCGATCCTGGCCCGGTTCTGGCAGGTCACCGAGCAGAACCGGCGCTGGCCGGCGGGCGAGGCATCGACGAAGGCGTCCGCGCAGCGGCGGCCGGAGCAGACGCCGATGCGGTCCGGGTCGTGCTCGGCGAGCTGGTGGCGCAGGGTCAAGGCGGCGGCGGCGAGCAGGGCATCACGGGCGCTGGATACGCGCCAGGTCGCGCCGGGGCGGTCACCGGTATCGGTGAACTCCAGGGCGGGCGTGACCCCGGTCTGGGCGAGCAGCCCGGCCACCAGCGCCACCCGCTCGCCGAGGTCAGCGGCGGCGAACACGCGATGCAGCTGGTCGGCGACCTGACGCAGCGCGGGGCCGGTCAGGGCGTCCGGCGGGCAGTCGCGGACACCGGAGCCGGCCAGCAGCGCGGCCAGCAAATCGGTGTCCGGATAGGGTGCCTGCTCTTCCCCGGCCGCGGCGCGGGGCACCGAACCCCACTCGTTGACCAGCCAGACGAGGACATCAGGGTACATCGGCTCGACCAGCATGGCATTAGTGTAACGCTCTCTATGGACCTAATACGTTTTACAGGCCGAACGACAATGGAGTAACGTGTCATATTAGTTGATTGCGTTACTTTGCTTTGGGGGGCGGATGCGATGACGGAGCAAGGCCGGCGAGTGAGCATTCTCGGGGTGCCGAGCAGCGCGGGTTCGCATAACCCCGGACAGGAAAAGGCCCCAGCCGCGCTTAGCGTGTTCACAGGCCAGGCCGGCGAAGACGTCCTCGGACAGGGTGGTGCCGGTCCCCTCGTCGGGTGCGCGCCGGCGCAGCTCGACGGACGTGCCGTCGTGGCTGGCGGCGTGGAAGGTGGCGGTCTGGATGCCGGAGGTCGGGGGGACGAGGGTGGCCAGGTACGCCTGGCCACCCTCGCCGGCTTGCCGCAGGGCCTTCCAGTCGCCCCGCGCCGGGGCGGCGGCCCTGGTCGACTGCTCGGCCAGGGCCGCCATCACGGTGACCAGTTCGGGATCGAGTTGGTAGCTCATGGGTGGCCTGATCGGTAGGCGTTAGCGGCCTGGTCAGTAGGCGGCGGGCTGGTTGAAGATGACGACGAGGCTGACGATCTTGCCGTCGCGGACGCTGAAGTAGTTCGACAGGATGATCTCGTCGGGCAGGTTGGTCTTGTCGAACTCGCCGTCGTAGGCGCCGCGGACGATGGTGTCGCCGTGGTGGTCGAGAACCTCGCGGACGTCGATCGTCACCTTGTCGCCGACCATTTCCTTCGCGACCCAGCGGCGGATGGCCGCGGTGCCGACGAACTCGCGGCGGGCGTCGTTGACGTAGGCGTCCGCGGCGAAGGTCGCCACGATGGCCTCGGTATCCATTTCGTTGACGGCGGCGATGTGCTCGGCGACGACGCCGGTCAGCTCGGTCGCGATCATGATGCGGGTTCCTTTCTTCCGTTCCGGGCTTCCGGCGCCGGTGCGCCGTGCGGCCCTGACATGACCAAGACTCCGGCCTGCTCCACGGGGAGGATCAAGACACCGGACGGGACTTCTTTCTCCCCCAGGGGGAGGTAGCAGACTGGGGTCATGGCTTCCTCACTGCCGATCGGCGACTTCTCCCGGGCGACCCACATGAGCATCAAGACGCTGCGGCACTACCACCGGGTGGGGTTGCTCGAACCCTCCGACGTCGACCAGTTCACCGGGCACCGCCGCTACACCACGCAGCAGATTCCCACCGCCCAGGTCATCCGGCGATTCCGCGAGCTGGACATGCCTCTTGACGAGATTCGGGGCATCCTTGCCGCGCCCGACGTGCCGAGCCGCAACGAGCTGATCGCCGCCCACCTCAGCCGGCTAGAAGCGGGCCTGGCCCGCACCCAGACCGCGGTCGCCTCGCTGCGTGACCTGCTCGACCACCCGGAAGACCCGGCGCGAACCGATATCAGCCATCGCAGCGTCGCCGGGACCCGCGCGGCCGCCATCACCGCCGTGATCGATATCGAAGATGCCAGCTCCTGGTACCAGGGCGCGCTCGGCGAGCTTCAAGCGACCGTCAACGCGCAAGGGCTAACGGCCAGCGGCCCACCCGGGGGCGTCTACGCTGCGGACCTCTTCACCAGCGAGCGTGGCCAGGCCACCGTCTTTATCCCCTGCACCGGCCAGATCCGTCCGGTCGGCCGCGTCGAAGGCGTCGAGCTGCCAGCCGCGGAACTGGCGATCATCGTCCACCACGGCCCGCATGACAGCATCGACCGCGCCTACGGCGCGCTCGGCACCCACGTGACGCAGCACGCGCTCGCGGTCGAGGGACCCATCCGCGAGTACTACCTGTGCGACCGCCATGACACACCCGACGAATCAGCCTGGCGGACCGAAATCGGCTGGCCGATCTTCCAGACAAGCACTGGATAGCCGCGGGTACGTCGGCCGCAGCTCGCTCCAGATCGGCCCGGAAGGAGTACCTTGCTCACCGGGGTGACTGACGACGGCGACGCCGGTACCCCCGTCCGACGCGGCCTGCTCGCGCAGCGGGCCGGGGCAGTCGCGGCATGACGGAGCGCCGGGTCCGGGTCAGTGCCTTTTCGCGTGCTAGTCATGTGGGGTAGCGTGTCGGCTCGGTGACGTACTGGCGGCCGGACGGGGCGGTCCAGCGGATAGTGCCCGGGGTGATCTGCTCCACTTTCCACCGGGGATCTTGCTTGAGCCGATGCTCATGCCTGCACTTAGGACCCGAATTACACATACACGTCCGGCCTCCCGCCTCGTGCGGGATATTATGTTCGAAATCACACTGCCGGGACGGCCTGCGGCAGGTCGGCCCCGTACAGGTGGCATGCCGGATCTGGGTCAGGTGCCGCAACTTGACCCCCGGATCATGACCCCGGGCCTCAAACCGGTGATCACAGGTATCCAGGGCAATCGGGTCGAGCGCGATGAGCAGGTCCGGCCGCCCGGGGATCCCGGTGGACAGCCGCCAGGTGCCGTAGCCGCCGGGCGGCCCGTCCGCACCGGAGGCGGTGAAGGTGAACACCGGCCCGAGACCGTCGCCGGGCCCGCCGGGCGGATCGTGGCCGGCGGGCGGGTCGTGGCCGGCGGGCGGGTCGTGGCCGGCGGGCGGGTCGTGGCCGCGGGGTGGCCGGGGTCCAGGTGGCCTGGCGGCGCGTGCGTGGCTCTTGGGTTCGGGGCGGGCGCAGCCGTGACCGATAGCGTGACCTTGCTCATCGGTGACGGTGACGCAGTACGTGGTCTTAGGGTTCCGGGCGGCCGCGCGGGCCAGGTCGCGGGCCAGGGCGGGATCGACGGGACCCAGGCCGGAGATCACGCCGGGTCGGTCGGCCAGGCCCAGCATGGTGGGCAGGGTGACGGTGAGGTTGATGCAGCCGGCGAACCCGGCTGGGATTACGCCCGCCGTCGGCGGCGTCCGGGTCCCGCCCGGATCCGGCGAGCCCGGACCACTGTCGCGTGGACCACTGTCGCGTGGACCACTGTCGCGTGGACCACTGTCGCGTGGACCACTGTCGCGTGGACCACTGTCGCGTGGACCACTGTCGCGTGGACCATCTGGCGCCTGGCGGCCGGGACTGTCCTGCCCGCCGCCGGTGCTGCCAGTGGCGTCGGTGCTTGCCGGGGGGTCAGGCTGGGCAGCGAGCCGGGAGTCACGGCCGAGCATGAAGTCCATGTAGGCCAGGGCACGGAGCTGGTCCATGTCCCCGTCCAGGCCCGCTTTCTTCAGCTCCTTCGCCCACCATGTCATGCGCTGGTCCGCGGCCAGCACGTCGGCCGGGGGCAGCTCGCGGCCCATCAGGGCGGCGTTCCCGGAATCTTCCAGCCACCGCTGCACCCGGGCGTTCCGCGCCGCGTCCTCGCGCCGCTTGCGGGCCTTGTCCGGCGCGACCTGGATCACCGCGGCGGCGATCGCGGACCGCAGGCCGGCCGGGGTCAGCCGCCCGGCGCGGTCCAGCACCAGCGCCTCCGCGGCCCGGGCCTCGTCCGGGTCCAGGTTGGCGATCGCGCGGGCGATGATCTCCACCTTGGCCAGCCGCAGCACCCCGGACCGGAACGCCGCCTTGGTGCCGGGCAGCTTGATCTCCAGGTCCTGGGCCAGGCCGAGCATCCCGGCCGCGGCCTGGCGGGTCTCGGCCAGCGCGGCGGCCAGCTCGGCCTCGGTGAACTCATCGTAGGTGCCGGGCATCTGGGCCGGCCCTTCCAGGACGCAGCCGTCCTCAGGGCTGCGGCGGATCAGCTCGGCGACGGCGGCGTGCTTGAGCGCGCACGCGGCGGCCTCGGCCCGGTCCAGCCCGCAGATCAGGCCGGTGAGCTCATCATCGGTCGCGCCGGCGAACCGGGCGTCGTCCCCGGCCGCGTGCTCGGCGTGGCCGAACACCACCGGGCCGCCGGGCGCGGTATCCATCACCTGGCCGGTGGCGAAGGCGCCGACCGGGCCGGGTGAGTCGGCGGGGATCCGCCGCGCCGAGCCGGGCTGCCCGGGACCGCGGCGAGACCCCTTGGGGACGCGGGCGGCCTTGGGAGCGCGCGACGCCCGGGGAGCTCGGGACCCCTTGGGAGCACGGGACCCCTGACCGGACCGGGCGCCCTTGGCACCGCGGGTCGCCTTGGCACCCCGGGCGGCCTGGCCGGGATCGTTCTCCGGATCCTCGTCCTCGGGGTCTACCGTGGACAGCCAGTCCAGCCACTCGTCGTCGGTCAGCCAGTCTGTCGCCGAGGACGGCAGTTCCTGTCCGTCCCCACCGGGCAGCTCCGGCTCGCCAGGGACCCGGGCGGGGTCATCGCCCTGCCCGGAGTCTGGGGAGACCGGTCCTGAGGTCACGAACCACCGTCCGTTCGGAAGAAAGGGGTTAAATTTGACCTTCGCCTTGTTATAGAACATAATAGCGAAGTAGATTAATCTTCGCAAGCTCATTCGGAATAGGTTGCGGGCGGCAGCGTGGCCGGGGCGGTGAGATGGCAGGCGGGCTGGGCTGCGTTATCGTCCAGACATGCCTGCGATCGTGATGGGCGCATGGGCCGGATCGCAGCCCCTGCTTCCCGGCGAAAGCGCCGGCCCCAGGCACCTACGTACGTCGGTGGCAGCAGCCCGCCAGCGGCCGTTAGCGGCGGCGCCCCGGGCTGGCCTGGCGCAGGCGCTTGCAGTTCGTCCCCGACCAGGCGGAAGGGAGGTGCGCGAGCCCGTGCTGCGGCACTACAACCGCGAACTGCAGCGGCGGCTGCGGCGCGCGGTGTGGAGCGAGGGCGGATGCCGCAGCTGGTACCTCGACGCCGACGGCGTCAACCGGGCCTTGTGGCCGGGCTTCACCTTCGAGTACTGGGCCCGCACCCGCCGGGCTCGCGGGTCCGCCTACGCCGTCACGCCCGCGGTCACGCCTGCGGCCAGGTGTGGACCGGGTCGTTAGTGTGCATGTGCTCGATGTAGCGCTGGGTCATCTGGCGCAGCGCCTCGTGGCGGTCGACGCCGCTGTGCCGGGTGATCTCCGCCACCGTGGCGATCTGCCAGGCGGCGCCGGTCTGGCCGGTCAGGCAGCGCTGCTCGATGATGCCCAGCAACCGGTCGGCGTCGACCCGGTTGACGTCCCAGCGGTCGAGACCCTCGCGAGCCAGCGGCAGCAGCCGGCGCAAGATCAGCTCGGCGACCGGGGTGTCACCGACGCCGGGCCAGTAGAGCTGCGCGTCCAGGCCGTGACGCGCGGCCTCGTGCAGGTTCTCCGCGGCGGTGGTGAAGGACATCTGGGTCCAGATGGGACGCTGCGCCTCGGTCAGGGTTCGCACCAGCCCGTAGTAGAACGCCGCGTTCGCCACGGTGTCGGCGATAGTAGGGCCAGCCGGCAGGACCCGGTTCTCCACCCGCAGGTGCGGAATGCCGTCGACCACGGCGTAAACCGGGCGGTTCCAGCGGTAGATCGTCCCGTTGTGCAGGCTCATCTCGGCTAGCTGCGGGCAGCCGCCACGGTCA
>Ga0302324_100026957_pt1 | contig 10963 bp, 9 predicted proteins | sample Palsa_T0_1_FD_201949 | JGI IMG/M metagenome (GOLD analysis project Ga0302324, IMG submission 201949) | Peat permafrost microbial communities from Stordalen Mire near Abisko, Sweden - Palsa_T0_1 | ecosystem: Environmental > Terrestrial > Soil > Palsa > Peat permafrost | place: Sweden: Abisko...
CGGCAGGGCAGTACAGGTTCAAGCCGGCGATGAAGGATGGTGTTCCGGTCGCGACGCGCATTTCGATCGAGATGAACTTCAAACTTTATTAGAGCGATTCGGGTTAGAGCGAACTGGGCAGGCTTGGCGTCATTGTCGCGAGGGGGTAGGAGATGCTTCGACTGGCTGGCCGCGACGTCATTTCGCGGCATTGGGGTTTGTCTGCGACTCTGCTGCTAGTTGCGGCGGCCTGTTCGGGACATGCGCAGGATGTATCGGTCGTGCGGTTGCCGCAAAGCACCGATATGACGGTGCGTTTGGAGAACATGGCAACGCATATCAGCTATGACCGGACGGGAGATGCCTACTTCATTGTGCCGACGGGGCGGTATTCGATTCAATTGCTGCGTGAGGGACAAATCGCTTATCAGGAAGTGGAATTCATCGGGCCGGACTCGCCGAATACGCGGACGATCAATCCGCAGGCGATGGAGATTGTGATGGGTTTGCCGGAGGGCAATCCGACGTTCGATCCGAATGTTTGTTCGGCGCTCGAGACGGCGTCGCGGCTGGCGATTGCTCGGTATGGTCTGCATGACGCGGACGTGCAGAGGCGGCTGGCGAATGCCGATTTTGGAGGGACAGCGGAGCGATGCGGACAACGCGGCGGCGTCGATGCGCTGGCGGAGATCCTGGTGGGCTCGTATGGCGTGACGCCGCTGGGGATGGTGGGGGTGACGATCCAGTTCACGCCGTTGTCCGGGGATACACCGAGGCCGCGGAACCGGGGAAATTCGCCAATCTATAACGATCCCTCGACGCAACGGTTGGCCGTCCAGCATCAGCATGACTCGAACGTGACGCCGAATGTGGTGGGCGACCTGAAGAGCGGAATATCCGATGTCGCGGTCGATCTGACGGGCAAGCCACTGGTGGTGTGTGCGGCGATCAATTCATTCACGCCGTTGTTTTGCGACTCGAACGGGTTCGCTGTGGCAACACCGGCGATTGCGAATTTGCGCGCGCTTTATCGATTGTCGGTGAAGACGACGCCGGTCGATTCGCATGGCGTGGAAGAGGACCGTTGGACAAGCTTCGTGAGCGATGAGGAGTATCACGCTACGCGGCAGAAGCTGGAAGATGCGATGGCGACGATCTCAGCGAATTTGCAGCAACGCATCGCGCATGTCCAGGCAAATTCGGTGACCGTGCCCAGCGCCCGCTATCCGGGGCAGAATACGAAATATTTTGCGACGGCAGATATTGCTGCATTGATCACGGCGACGCAGGGTGAAATCGATGCGGCGCTGCGGGACTCAACGCTGCAACCGCTGCGCAGGCATTTTCCGCAGGCGCTCGCAACAGTGGAACCGGCGCAGGATACGGTGCGAGACAACGAAGCCCAGAGTATCTTTGGCCAACTGCAGAATACGGTGGCGATCCTGACCAACATTGCCGGGCAATTGGGTGTCGATCTCATATTCAGGACGACTCCAGTGGAGACTGAGGGCGCGCGGCTTACCTTCGACGCTTGCGGCTGGTGCACGCCAATGCTGAGCCAGGGCGGCCAGCACCGCTTCTATCGCGGCAGATATTACGTGAAAGCGACGCTGGATGGATATGTCCCCTATGAGGGCTGGCTGGATTTGGTCGAGGACCCAAAGACGATTCTGGAATGCGATATGGTTCGGGTGCATCGTGCTTCGAATGGGCGAGGGTCGGTTTGTTCGTTGAGGACGCAGTAATGGTTGGCAAACAAAAAATACAGAACGATCAGGCCGGGAGATTTGTGATGTCCCACTCGGCCTAAGTGCCGGCAGGATAGGGCACCCAGTTCGCAAAAGTCTATTTCGTTGGAAACGGTTCGGGGCGCAGGGAGCCGTCGCGCTCTTTCATGAGGATCTGGACTTTGCCTTCGGCGGTGTCAAGTTCCTTCTTGCAGGCGGACGAGAGGCGAACTCCGTCTTCGAAGAGGCGGATGGATTCTTCCAGGGGGAGATCGCCTCGTTCGAGCTGATCGACGATTTTTTCGAGCTGCTTGAGGGACTCTTCAAACGTTGCCAAGCGCGGATTCCCTCAGGGGCTGAAGCCCCTCACTTTGGTGGTTGTCTTCGGCCCGGCTGAAGTCGTGCCCTTTCACCGGTGCGGAGACTGGTTTGGGAAGCACGTCGGCGATGACTTCGGCGGCGATGGCGTAGCGGCCGAAGGGAGCGCTAACCTGGACGCCCTGGATGCCGCCGTAGCCCATCTGCCGGGCGGCAGTGAGCATCTCCTGTGCGATCTTGACGCCCTCCGCGCGGGCTAGTTCGGGAGTGTCGGCCTGCTGCATGCGGAGGAAGATCGAATCGGGGACGCTGACGCGGAGATCGTTTTTCATGAACTCGGCGTTGCGGAGGCTGGTGAGCGGCCAGATGCCGGCGATGACCGGGATACGGAAGCTCTCGATGCGCTTAAGGAAGGCCTCGAGCACATCGAGGTCGAAGACCGGCTGGGTGATGGCGTATTCGCCGCCGGCTTCGACTTTGTAGGCGAAGCGACGGATTTCGTTGTCGATATCGGGGACTCCGGGGTTGGCGGCGACGCCCATGGTGAATCCAGTGGAGGCGCCGATGCCGTTGCCGCCGATGTCGAGGCCGTGGTTGAGGCGGTTGACGATGTTGACGAGGCCGATGGCGTCGACGTCGAAGACCGCGGTAGCGTCGGGATAGTTGCCGAGCTTGGGCGGATCGCCGGTGAGGCAGAGGATGTTCTTGAGGCCGATCGAGGACGCGCCGAGGAGATCGCTCTGGATGCTGAGCACGTTGCGGTCGCGGCAGGTGTAGTGGAGGACGGTTTCGATGCCGGCCTGTTGCTGGATCTGGATGCAGAGGCTTTGCGCACTCATGCGTGCCGAGGCGCGGGGCGAGTCGGGGACATTGATTGCATGGACGCCGAGCGTGGCTAACAGCTTTGCGCCCTCGATCTCTTTCACGCAAGAGATGCCTCGCGGCGAGACGATTTCGACCAGGGTGACGAAGTCTCCGTTGGCGACGAGCTTGCCGATGAGCGAGCGCTCGGCGAGCGGGGCGGGCTGGGTTTCGCTGACGATCGGTTCGCGGGCGCTGGATTTGGTGACGCTCTTCTGGGCGATGACAGCGCGCATTGCCGACTTCATGGCGCGGATGTGGTTGGGCGTGGTGCCGCAACAGCCGCCGAGGAACTGGACTCCGGCTTTGAGGAATTTCTTGGAGAAATTCGCCATGTATTCGGGCGAACAGAGATAGATATTGCGGCCCTCGACGGCGCGGGGCATGCCGGCGTTGGGCATGACGACGAGGGGGAGCGAGGTGGCGGCGGCGACGCGTTCGATAGCGGTAAGCACGGTAGCCGGGCCGGCGCTACAGTTGACGCCGATGGCGTCCGCACCCCAGGAGGCAAGTTTGCCGGCGGCGGTCTCGCAGGAGGCGCCATCAAGGCAATTGGCGTCTTCGTCGACGGTTACCAGCGCGATGATGGGAATGCCTGGCGCGGCTTGCTTTGCGGCGAGCAGGGCCTGCTCGGCTTCGTTGAGAGCGGAGATGGTTTCGAGCACCAGCAGGTCGACGCCGCCAGCAACGAGCCCTTCGATCTGCTCTCTGAAGGCCTCGCGGGCCTCTTCGAGCGAAGTCTTGCCGAGAGGTTCAAGCATGACGCCTAGCGGACCAATTGCGCCTGCCACCCACGCGTCGCCAGCCTGCTTGTCGGCCAGTTGAACGACGGCCTGGCGGGCAAGTTTCGCTCCCGCCTCGTTGATAGCAAAGACCTTGTCGCGCAGCCCGTGGCGCTGGAGGCGGAAAGCATTCGCGCCGAAGGTGTTGGTTTCGATAATTTCTGCGCCGGACTGGAGGTATTCTTCGTGGACAGACCGGACAAGTTCCGGCTGCGAAAGGTTGAGTTCGTCGTAGCAGCGGTTGATGAAGACGCCGCGCGCGTAGAGCATAGTGCCCATCGCTCCATCGAACAACACTGTGCGTTCCCCAAAAATCTCCTGAAGACGGCCCATCGTTTTCTCCAGATTTCGTCGGTGTTTCAATTCTATGCCGGTGAGCCGAAGGCACGCCAGCCCTAAGCGCGTTTGTTATACTTTGGAATTGGATGGTACGTCCGCGCTGGGAACGATGAGGGTTTAGTTTTGAATACGAGAAGTTTGCTGCGCCCGTTGTTTTTAACACTTGCTCTTACAACAGTTTCTATAGTTCTCGCGGGTTGCGGACAGAACTTCTACTTTGCGGGCCGTGTTTTGCCGCCGAGCGCCGTCACGAACCGGGTGATGATCGCGATTCAAAACCCCAGCGCCTTCACCTCCGGCGCATTGACCTTCGTGGACGCCTATTATGACATCCGCCATGCGTATAACAACGACAACGTCCTTCTAACCATCGCGGGCGCCTCGGTCGCCCTTCCGATCACCATTCAGAATTTTCCTGAAGAGCAGTTGGGCGCCGTTTATAACCAGGGCAATGGCAGCATTTCGCTGATCAACTATGCGACTGAGAAACAGGCGAGCAGCGTGGCGGGCAGCCCGGCGTCGAGCATTTTTATCAGCCGCGACCAACGGTATGTATTGTCGGCGGACCAATCGGCGCACTATTTTGTCGTCAACGACCGGGTCATTGGCAGCACGGTGCCGCTGAATCTGCCGGGCGTCTATAAGGTATCGCTGAATGCGGGCGCGACGGTCGGACTGGCGTTCGTGCAGAATTCGAACACGGTTTACAGCGCGGTCCATCTGACCGGACCGGAGACGCAAAGCTACCAGGCGTACTTCGCAGCGAACGGGACCTGGCCACCGAATGCATTTGGAATACCGGCGCAGGACTGCGAACCACAAAACCTGCCGGTGTATTGCGCTTATCCGGTGAGCACGGGGACGGCCAGCTTCGACCGGCCCGTCAAGGCGCTTTTCTCCGCGGACGGTTCGACGATTTATGTGTTGAATTGTGGTCCCGAATGCGGCGGCGTAGCGTCCAGCGTGACGACGATTCCGATCAAATCTACTTCGCTGAACCCCACTTCGCTGGGCCCGAGCGGCATCAACCTGCAGGCGACTGCGACTTATGCGGTTCCGGGCGGCGCGACGAATGGGATCAGCAATGGGACTACCTTGTTCCTTGCCGGCCAATCGGTGCAGCCGGATGGATTGCTTTCGGGCAACTTGTCGTTGCTCGACCTGACCACTTTCCAGGTGACCGGGACTTACCCGATCAGCGACGGAGCGCATAACAAGATGCTCTTCGCGGATGACAATACCTTGTTTGTGGGGTCAGTCCAGTGCCAGAACGGGGAACGCTATCATCTGAACCCGAACTCCAATGCGGGCTGCCTGGCACTCTTCAATATCGGCACGAACACTGTCAGTCTGGACACCTACAAAGGCGACCTGACGGGCATTGCCGACGTGGAGGGCCTGCACAAGGTTTATGTCGCCGAGGGCGGGCAGATTTATATCTACCGAACAACGGATTTTTCGGAGCTGGATAACTCGAACGTGACCGTGACCGGGACAGCGAGCGATGTGGCTTATATGGACGGCAGCACGGACCAGAATAATACGACGTACTGAGGGTTTGTTCGAATAAACTCGTTGGCTTCGCTTCATCTATTATCTAGTCCGAAGCACCATTCTTGACATAGCAGGTCCCTCCAATCACAGTGGTGGACGCTAACAGCATCGACATCCTCGCCATCGCTGCGCACCGCGACGATGTGGAACAGACCTGCGGCGGGACGTTGCTGCGGATGAAGTCGCTGGGCTTGCGGACGGGCATTCTGGATTTGACGCGGGGCGAAGCCGGCACTCGCGGGTCGGCGGAGGAGCGGGCTGCGGAGGCAGCCGAAGCAGGACTCATTCTTCAGGTGGATTTTCGCGAGGCGCTGGACATTCCGGACGGCCGGGTTGAGAACACATATGACAATCGGATCAAGATTGCCGAGGTGTTGCGGCGATTGCGGCCGCGGGTGGTGATCCTGCCGTATTGGACGGGCCGGCATCCTGACCACTACAACGCTTCGACGCTGGGGTATGAGGCTTGTTTCGTCGCTGGACTTGCCAAGGTGGATACTGGAAATGCTCCGCATCGGCCGTTCAAGATCGTTTATGCGAGCTTGTATGCGGACGTTCGGCCGAGCTTTGTGGTCGACGTCTCCGAACACATCGAGGCCCGTTTCTCGGCGCTGATGGCTTATCGTTCGCAATATGCAAACCAGGGGGCGGGCCGTGAGCTGTTCGTTCCGGAAGAGGAGATTCGGGAGCGGACGTTTGCTATGGCGCGACATTATGGGCTGCTGGCGGGGGTCCGCTACGCGGAACCTTTTGTGCAGAAGGAAGTGGGTTTGGTGGGCGATCTGATGCTGGTCCCGGTGCAATCGATTTAGACTGTAGCCGTATGGCTGAGTCGAAGACCAAGTATGTGGCGTTGCTGCGCGGCGTCAATGTCAGCGGTAAGAATATCCTGCCGATGAAGGAGCTTGCGGAGATCTTTCGCGAGGCGGGATGCGCTGACGTAAGCACATTCATTCAGAGTGGGAATGTTCTTTTCAGCGCTGGCCGGAATGCCGAGTCTACTTTGCCCGACAAAATAAGCGACCAGATCGCTGCGCGCTTCGGTTATCGCATTCCGGTTGTGCTGAGATCGATGGAGGAGTTGAGGCGGGCGATTGCCGCGAATCCTTTCCTTGAGCCTGGCGCCGACGAGAAAGCTCTCTATATTTACTTTTTGCGCGAGCTGCCGAGCGAAGAGGCGGTTGCTTCGCTGGATGCGGGACGCTCTGCTCCCGACAGGTTCTTGGTGCGGGGACGCGAGATTTATCTGCATCTGCCGAATGGAATGGCGAGGACCAAGCTGACCAATGCCTGGTTGGATTCGAAGCTGAAAACAGTGAGCACGGCGCGGAACTGGAACACAACATTGAAGCTGCTTGCGCTGATGGACGGCCCCGGATAGCGGCGCTGCTGGTTGTTGATTTGGGGATTCCTGAGCTTGAAGGTGCTAGGCTTGGATGCATGCTTAGACCTTGCTTTCTGGTCATCGACCGCGAATTTCCTGGATCTATCTCTACCCGCAAGCTGGTGATTGAGACAGCAAAATTCAATGTGATTACTGCTTACTCTCTCAACGAGGCCGTGGAAACGCTTGAGGCGTTCCCGGCCATCAACGGAGTGGTACTCGATGCCGACACGAGCGAGGTACCGTGCGACGAACTCATTGCCAAGCTTAGAAGGCTAAAGCCGGAGCTGCGGGTGGTCGCGATCTCGGGACCTCGCGGGGTGATGTGTCCGGGAGCCGACCACCATCTCGAGAGCTTCGATCCGCGCGAGTTACTGAACCTGCTTCGCACGATGCAGCCCGACGAAGTGAAGGCCATCGAGAAGCAGGAAGAGCGACTGAATCGCGGCGAGCAGTAAAGAGGAGTACCCTCAGTCGTCCTCGTCGTCCGCGTGCATACGGACCGTCGATGCGGCGACAATTTTTTCCTGTTGCGCGGCGGGAACGATGTCGTAGTGGTCGAGTTCCATGTGAAAGCTGCCGAGGCCCTGGGTCATGGCGGTGAGGTCCGCGCCGTAGCTAAGCATTTCGGACATGGGGACTTCGGCGCGGAGGGTGAGCGATCCGGCGCGGGACTCCATTCCCTGCACCTTGCCGCGGCGGCCGTTGAGGTCACCCATGAGAACACCGGCGGCCGACTCTGGTGCGTCGATCTCGACACGCATGATGGGCTCGATGATCGCCGGACGGGATTGTTCCATGCACTTGCGGAAGGCGATACGACCCGCCATTCGAAAGCTGAGTTCGTTGGAGTCGACGTCGTGATAGGAGCCATCTTTGAGGATGACGCGGTAATCGACGACCGGATATCCAGCGACGTATCCGCGCTGAGCTGCCTCCTGAATTCCCTTTTCGATGGCTGGGATGTAATTCTTTGGGACGGCGCCGCCGAAGATGTCGTTGACGAATTCAAAGCCGGTTCCGCGGGGTAATGGTTCGATGCGAATGACGCAGTCGCCGAATTGGCCGTGCCCGCCGGACTGTTTCTTGTGTCGCCCGCGCGCTTCGGCGGCTGCGCGAATCGTCTCGCGATACGGCACCTTGGGGGCTTTGAGGGTGACCTCGGTGTGATAGCGCTTTCTGAGCTTCGAGACGATGACCTCGATGTGCTGCTGGCCAGTGCCGGCGATCAGGAATTCGTGGGTTTGGGGATCGCGGTAGAAGCGGATGAGCGTGTCTTCTTCCATGAGGCGGTGGAGGCCGGTGGCCAGCTTATCTTCGTCGGCGCGGGTTTTTGGTTCGATGGCGAAGGCGATGGCGGGCTCGGGCAGTGCAGCTGCCTCGAAGAAAACGGGATGAGCCTTGTCGCCAAGGGTATCGCCGGTGAAGGTGTTCTTGAGCTTGGCGACGGCGCCGATGTCTCCGGCATGAAGTTCGGCGACGCTGGTCGCCACCTTGCCCTCCATGACGGCGAGGTGGCTGAATTTTTCGACGCCGTTGCGGTTGTAGTTTTGCAACGACGCATCGTTGCGCACGACGCCGGAAAAGACTTTGAAGAAGGAGATGTGCCCAGCGAAGGGGTCCGAGATTGTCTTGAAGACATAGACCGCGGCCGGCTGATTATCGGCGACGGGCCGGTTGACCATTTCCGTTCCTCCCGCGCGCCAGTCGCCACCATTTTCATGGAGGGCGCTTCCATTCGCGCCGGTGTGGCCGTTGCCGTTGACAAGAGCGTAGGTAGCATTCGCGCGGGCGGCGACGGGGGCGCGCTCGGTTGGCGCCGGAGCATAAACCCTTAGGAACTCGAGCAGGCGATCGGTGGCGATATTGGCTTGTCCGGAAGCGAAGAGGACGGGGAATATGCGGTCTTCGCGAATAGCCTCATGAAGGGCGGCGATGAGGTGGTCTTCGGGGATGGTGCCCTCGTTGAAGAACTCTTCCATGAGTTCGTCTTTGCCTTCGGCGACGAGTTCGACGAGGGATTCGTGGGCGGATTTGGCGGTTTCCAGCAGTTCGGGAGGGATTTCCGCGAGCTTGCCTTTGCCTTTGGAACTTGGGTCGTAGAGGAAGGCATTCATCGAGACGAGATCGATGACTCCGCGAAACGGGATCTTCGAGGCTAGTCCCCCCTGACCGATAGGCAGCTGGACAGGCACGACGTTGCGGCCGAAGGTGTTTCGGAGGGAATCGAGGAGCGCGAGGGCTTCGGTGAGGGTTTCGTTGCCTGAACCATTGGCAGCGGGTTTGCCGGAGTCGCGGTCCATCTTATTGACGACCAACATGCGCGGGAGCGAGAACTCTTCGGCGTAGGCCCAGACGCGGCTGGTCATAGGCTCGACTCCGCTGCAGGCGTCGACGAGCACGACGGCGGTTTCGACGGGCAGCATTGCGGATTTGGCTTCGTGGACGAACATGCTGAAGCCGGGTGTGTCAACGCAATTGACTTTGACGCCGCTCCACTCGCACCACGCGACGGCGTTGGAGAGGGTCATGCGGCGGGCGATCTCTTCTTCGTCATAGGCGGTGACGGCGGTGCCGTCGTCGACGCGGCCGGGTGATGGTACGGCCCCCGCAGTTGCGAGTATGGCGGAAATGAGCGTGGTTTTGCCGCAGTGAGAGTGGCCGGTGATCGCCACGTTACGAATGTTGCCGCCGGAGAAAATGTTCATCAAGACTCCCGTTTCGGCGCGCGCACTCACGTACGCGCGGAGGAGATTTCCTGGAAGGCACGAAGGATAGCATATGAGGGACTGAGCGGGAAAGTAGACGCGGCCGCAGGATGATTCCGCCTTGGTGCAGGTCCGTTGGCCGATTCTGGTGAGCGTCTAAATTTGCGATGCGGACAGCGGGCTGAGCACCAGATTGGAGATGCTGCTGACGATGGGTTCGTAGTTATAGCGGGGCGACGAAGACAGTTTCTTCCATGCGGGATCGGCGCTGAAGGCGGCCCAGCCGGTGTTGAGTGCGTCCATGTCGGCGAAGCTGAGCATGTAGATGAGGTTGGGGGTTCGGGGGCCGATGAGGGTGTCGGAGAAGAAGACCGGGTTGCAACCTGCATTCTTGAAGATCTCGAATTCGCCGTTATTGAACATCTCGACCTTGCGGACATGGGCTCCGTTGCTGGGGCTCTCGTAGGTGCGAAGTTGGAAGATGCGCTTAGGCTGGACGGGCGCGGGCGGCGGTACGAGACGTGGCCAGCCCTCGAAGGCGGCCAGCAGCGAACTCTCGACGCGCACAAATGCGGGCGCGGCGGCGGGGGCATTCCAGAAGGGTTCGGCGGCTTTGAGGAAGGCGGCATCCTGGGCAAGATGGAAATCGACGGTGGCGAGCGACTCGACCGAGGAGCCGGGAATGAGCGAATAGTAGATCGGCGTCTCGGAGCCGAAGGTGAGCTGAAAAAGGCCAATCGGGCCCATGCCGAGACGGGTGAGCGCGGGGACGAGGGCTTCGCTGAAATAGCTCTCGGTGAGCTTGGTTTGGGGGCCGGACTGCAACTGGTAGCGGCGTAGCTGGTAGAACTCGCGCGACGGGGCGGCGGCTGGTTGGGCGTTTGCTTGGCGGGTGTAGGCGGCGGCTGAGGCGGCGAGCGAGGCGGCGAGGAATTGGCGGCGCTGCATGAGTTTCTCCGGGGCAACAGGTGATTCTACGTCAACGGATGCGGCTACGATCCGGCTGGGCGTTCGAACGTGGTTGCGAGAATCCGGTTGCGGAAATCCGGTTTGACCGGCAACCTGATAGCTATGCCGGAATTGCCGGACATTGCCGCCTATCTGAGTGCGCTGGAGCAGCGGATTGTGGGCCAGCCGCTGGAGCGGGTTCGTATCGCGAGCGCTTTCTTGTTGCGGACGGCGGAGCCTCCTTTAGCGGCTGCTGATGGCCGGATTGTTCGGGAGCTTCGGCGGGTTGGCAAGCGAATTGCCTTTGGCCTGGAGGGCGATTTTTGGCTGGTGCTGCATTTAATGATTGCGGGGCGCTTGCAC
>Ga0302324_100026958_pt1 | contig 10963 bp, 10 predicted proteins | sample Palsa_T0_1_FD_201949 | JGI IMG/M metagenome (GOLD analysis project Ga0302324, IMG submission 201949) | Peat permafrost microbial communities from Stordalen Mire near Abisko, Sweden - Palsa_T0_1 | ecosystem: Environmental > Terrestrial > Soil > Palsa > Peat permafrost | place: Sweden: Abisko...
TCGGGCGCCCCATATGACTTTCGACGAGTACTCCCCGAGCGTATCCCTCGCGCACCAGCGTAGTAGCGAAGAAGCGCGGCAGTCCGTCGACTTGGCCGACCGGTGAGTGTACGTAGGGGACTATCTCATCCTGCGGAGGGCGGCTGCACGCTGTGAGGCCCGCCAGCGCGAGCGACGCACCGAGAAACTTCAGAAAACGGCGGCGATCCAACATGAGCTCTTGCGCAAACTGCGGATGCTGTTGGTGCAACCACACCTGAAACGCTTCGCTGTCAGCGAGCTCTTCCAAGCTGCGCCAGAATGCCGGTCCGCGTGCGACTGTAGGCTGCACGTATGCGGCGACGGGGGTGAATCCGGACGTCGAGCTTAACGATGACATAGTGAACAATCCGCCAGCCGCCGCTTGTCAATGTGATATTCCTGCAGCATTCGGGCTCCCAAGGCAAGTTGGTCCTGCGCATGCCAATCCAGATCGAACACCTCATCGTGCGGACGCAAGTACAGCTCCGGGCTTCGATGGCAGGCGAGACACCATTGCATGGTGAGCGGAGCCTCACGTGTGGTCAGCGGCATCAGCTCTACCTTGCCGTGGCAGGTAACGCAACCGACACCTTTGGCGACGTGAATGCTGTGGTTGAAGTAGACAAAGTCAGGCAGCTTGTATAGCCGTTGCCAATGCAATGGAGTACCGCTTTGAAAGGCCTTAACAACCGGCGCGAGTGCGGCTTGGTCTGTGTACAACTGCGAATGGCATGTCATGCAGGTTGAAAGCGGTGGTAAGCCGGCAAACGCTGAACTCTCCACTGCGCTATGGCAATACCGGCAATCGATCCCGTCGTCACCGACATGGTGCTTATGGCTGAACGGCACAGGCTGTTCGAGCGCTTCGTGCAATCCGCCTGGATAACCGGTCAACGCACGCCACAAAAGTATTATGCCGGCTGCGACCATCACTGCTGCCAGCAAGCCCAATCGGAAAAAAAATCCGAATCGCCGATGAAAAAGCTGCGGCACGTCGATCGTCCTATTGCATTCTTGCTTTTAAAAAATGTTTATTGCCAGCAAAGCTTGCGCTAGTCACCGAACGCCGCGGCATCGCGGAACGCTTGCCTTGCCAGATTGATTGTTGTCTATCGATCCCTTGGGCAGTTCGAAGCTCAGCGTGTGTGGAAGATTCGTTTGGGCCTGCGTAGACCATCTGGCGTACAGAAGGCCTACCGGCCGAAAATCCCAAATGCCTTATTTCAAGATATTTTCAGTCCCTGACGAGAGTGGCCTAAGCCGCCTCGGCGGTGGAGCGCAGACCGTTGTCCGCAGATGCACGAGAACCCGATTGAACCTGATTTTCCACTGATCGCGCTTGTCGGCGCCTAGTGGACCGTAACAACCATTTATAGACTATAATGGTGTCCATGACAGACGCCATCACCTTGACGAACGCGGAGCGTATGGAACTGACACGGCGAGCCAGCAGCCGCACGGATCGAGCTGAAGATGCCCGACGAGCGCGGCTGATATTGCAGCTGGCCGACGGCCATACGTGGGATGAAGCCTCCGAGCGCATCGACTGCAGCCGCGGTTTTGTGGCCAGCTGGAGCAAGAGATTCGCTGAGCAGCGCATTGCGGGACTCTATAGCCGGCATGTCGGCCAAGTGGCCACGGTGCTTACGCCGGAGCTGGAAGCGCGGATTCTGGAGAGCACGCGCCACGCACCGAGCAGTTCGACGCATTGGACCACGCGTAAGCTCGCCGCTCATATGGATGTCAGTCATATGATGGTGGCGCGTGTGTGGCGCAAGCACGGTCTGAAGCCCCATCGGATCGAGCGTTACATGGCTTCGAACGATCCGGATTTCGAGAAGAAAGCAGCCGATATCATGGGTTTGTATCTGAACTCGCCGGCGCACGCTGCGGTGTTCTGCGTCGATGAAAAGACGCACATTCAGGCCCTGGATCGCAAAGATCCCGTCTTGCCGCTCTCCCCGGGCAGGACGGAACGACACGGATTTGAGTACTACCGGCACGGGACGTTGTCGCTCTACGCAGCCTTCAACACCAAGACCGGCGAGGTGCTCGGCAAGACCGCCGAACGGCATACCTCGGCTGAGTTCGTCGCGTTCCTCACCGACATCATAATCAATCAACCCCGCGGCAAAGAGATCCATGTCATCGCCGACAACCTTTCGGCTCACAAGAGTCAGCAGGTCAAAGACTTTCTCGCTGCGCATCCGAAGGTTCACCTGCACTTCACTGCGACTTATTCATCTTGGCTCAACCAGGTCGAACTGTGGTTCGGCAAGATCGAGCGCGACGTCATCGCCCGCGGCGTATTCACTTCCGTGCCCGACCTGAAGAGAAAACTCATGCGCTACATCCGTCACTACAACAAGTCGCCCCGAATAGTGAAATGGAAATATGCCGATCCGTCCCGACACATCAGTACACAATCAGCTGGTACAGGCCACTAGCAATGTCACCCTCGAGGAGCGAACCATGAAGTCCGATTCTTCCCAACGATCCACCTCCGGCCAGTAAAACTTGAACTTGATCTGCGCCGCCTTGCTTAATCCGGGCTACTCACGGGCCGCAGCCTGACCGCTCGCAATTGCAGGGCGAGTATTGATCGAAACTGTGCACGCAACTCTGGCACATTCACGGCAAGCCAACCTATCAAGGGTTTGCAAAGTCGAACCCGATCGTCATGATCGTTGGGAACGAGGATATCAAAAATATCTATTCGCTAGATTTACACAAGCTCATCAGCGAGTTTAGCTCGGAAGGGAGGCGACGGAAGGTACCGGTGAGTCGGCTGGTGAGAAATACGATCATAGTCGTACACCCATCGCAGCCATGGGGTCTGGGCGATCGGGGCGCCTCGGGGCTTCTGGCGTGCGCTCACCGTCCTTTCTCCCTCGATCTGCGCTCGCTCAAACTGGAGCGGATGAGAACGTGTCCCTGGCGAATTCCAATTCTATCGGTTCTGGCGCGTCAAGTGCAGCCTTGCGAACGCTCGGATAGGCGGTCACGATCACCGCAACCGTGCAGATCTTCGCTCTCACCGCCCACCTAGCGACTACGTTGGTTCGGCTAGGACCGCCCGGCGGCGTTCGTGCCGTGACCGCCGAGTCACTGCTTCTGAAGCATCAACTGCTGCGCTTTCATCGGGCGCTGATCCTGTGGAATTACCGCTTGCTGTTCACGCCCCGAGACCGTCAGAGACCAGGACCGCGAGGTATGCTTCTGTGCGTCGAGAATTACGCGATCATCTTCATAATAAAGCGAATTTACCGATGGCAGCAGCCTTCGCTGGATGGCCAGAACATCTCTGTACATTTTTTCGTGAAGGCACAGTAGAATTCTCCAGGGCATGTTCAGCTTGTCGAACTTAATGGCTATCACCTAAGTTAGCATCTCGAATGCAATTCGAGACCATAAGACCCTTGTCTCGGGCAAGTGGTCAGTACTCAATACTGCAATGCGAGTCCCGCAGGGATAATGCGCGCACGTAAAGATTCGAAGGATCTTGGCACGGATCACGGGGGCGTCTCGAACCGGGAGGACAAGGATCTCGAGCGGCGCGCCAAGCTTCGTGTGCCCATCATTTACGAAGCCGTTCGCCGCCAAGGAGAGGAAGAACTGCGACGTCCTGCCGCTTCGCTGTGGTGGTCGGGGCTTGCCGCGGGACTGTCAATTAGTTTCTCATTGCTCGCGCTCGGGATTCTGAAACGGGCCATACCAAACACTTTGTGGGCGCCACTTCTGGTGAGCATCGGCTATCCAGTCGGATTTCTCATGGTAGTGCTCGGACGTCAACAATTGTTTACAGAAAGCACTCTGACGGCAGTACTGCCCGTCATGGTCAATCTGAACCCTCGCAGCCTAATGCTGACGGCGCGCCTCTGGGGTATCGTGCTCGCCGCAAACTTGCTGGGCACGCTGATCGCGGCGGTATTCTGCAGTCTCACTCCCGTGCTAGATCCGCCCCTGCGCGATGCGATGCTTGACGTCAGCCGCGTGGCAATGGCGCTGGCATGGTGGCCGATGCTATTTAAAGGAATCACTGCCGGCTTCCTCATGGCCGCCATGGTATGGCTGATCCCGAACTCTGAGGGGGCCCAATTCCAGGTGGTCACGCTTATGACCTGGCTCATTGCCGTCGGGGGATTTCCACACATTGTAGCGGGGAGCATGGAATGCTTCATGCTCCTGATTAATGGCGACATACACATTGCAACCGCGATTATCGGGTTCGCCGTGCCTACCCTGATTGGGAACGTAGTCGGCGGTACAGCTCTTTTTGCGCTGATTTCGTATGCTCAAGTGATGTACGAGATCTGATCATTAGTTGCGACGAGAAGTGTCCGCGCTTGAAATCCAAAGAACTAAGCACGGGCACTAGTGGACTGTAACGCGTGAAAAGGGAGTATGATCGTATGCATGGAAAACACGATCGTACTGACGGAGGCGGAACGCGTGGAGCTTAATCAGCGAGCCTCGAGTCGCAGCGGCCGTGCCTATGATGCGCGCCGTGCGCGACTGATCTTGCTGCTGGAGGCGGGCCATACCTGGGCGGCAGTGCGCGACAAGCTCGACTGCAATGATGCCTTCATTGACCGCTGGATTAAACGCTTCCGAGAGGAACGGCTGGCGGGGCTGTTCAGCCGCCATGCCGGGCAAGAGGCGAGCACTCTCACACCGGCGCTCGAAGCTCGAATCCTTCCTCTCATGCCGGAAGGAAGTTCGGTGGTATTTACCACTTCGATTGCCAACGTGAAGGGGATGCCAGACCTGAGCGCCTATGGCGCCGCCAAAGCAGCGCTTCGTGCACTTACTCGGAGCATTGCTGCTGCACTTTTGCCCCGTGGAATACGTGTTAATGCGGTGACCCCCGACGCCCGCCTCGATCGCGTTGTCGAGAGCATCGCCGCTGTACACATGCACCGCAACAGGCACGCCAGCGCGGTGCGCCTCGGTGACCGCAGCGCGAAACTCATCAATCGACCAATGATATTGATTATTATCAGCTTATAAATGCCAAACCGTGCCGTGTCGCGGTCGCGGTCGCGGTCGCGCGAACTAAAATCAATTTAAGGAGTCGTCCGTGAAACTCGAGAGGTTTCCTCGTCATGTTTCTGTAGAGCGCGCGCGTTGAGTACCCACGGGCCCGCTGCGATCGGTTGCTCAGCAACAATCTCTCCACGTTCAATCGCCAAACGCAACGTGCGGTTTGATGTACCGGTGAGCAGCGCAGCTTGCGAGAGGTTCAACCAACCTTCCGTGGATCGGCGCTGCGAATCGTAGCACTCGATCCCGTGATTGCAGCGCAAGGCGGTCACAAGTGTTCGGGTCCAGTAATTGCCGCGACCGGTACGCAGTTTTGCGCGATTAAGAATGCCGGCGATCCGGTCATCGCAGCAGATGCGTGAAAGAATGCGCACCGCGTCAATGATATCCTTGGAGGTGTGCGCATCGCTGTGTCCGCGACGGCGCCTCGGTAGTCGCAGCGGCGTATGCGCACCGCCCTTCCAGTGGATCAGCACGACCACTTCGCTCGTTCGCTCATCAATGTCGACAACTAACTCGCGTATTAATGCCCTCAGAATCCTCTTCTTGGTGCGCTCATCGGCGCGGGCGTCGTTCCATACGCTCTCGAGGTCGGCGGCCAGCACCTCAAACTCTTCCACGCTGCCATCGCCATTGGGCTGCGCCTGACTCTCGTCAGCGATGCGCTCTTCGAGCTTACGCACGTCCTCAAGGGCTTGGTTCCAGCGGCGCTCCAGCTCCTGCGCCACGAGTCGGTTCTGTGGATCAGTCGCCTCATACTGACGTTCAGCGCGCTGCGCTCGGTAGCGAGCGGCCTCGAGATCGCGACCCAATGTCTCTAAAATCTCATCGCGCATGTGCATCTGCTGCTGGCTTGCCAGTACGGCTGACTCGATCGCCGCGGGTTGGACGACGCGCAATATCTGCGCAGCAACCGCCGCATCGACGGTGGCGCCACTGAATGTGACGCAGCGAGCCGTCTTGTTATCCAAATATGCGCTGGGGCAGGCGTAGCGAACGACATTACCGCCGGAGCCTTTGTAGTAGACCCGCAGCATACGGCCGCATCGGCGACACCTCAACAATCCTCCGAGCAGGCCGCTACCGTGTCGAGCTGCGCCGGCGGGATCGCATGCACCGAGCCGGTTGCTCGCGATGAGCTTCTGGATGCGCTCGAACTCCTCCCAGCCGATGTAACCTTCATGCGCGCCTGGCAGGAGCGCGATCCACTCGTCTCGTGCCCGGCGACGGATACGAGGCTCGGAACGCTCTCCGCGATAGCACGTCAGGCTCTGGGTCCTGCCGTACGCATAGGCGCCCCCATAGGCGGGGTTGGTCAAGATCCGATGAACGTTGGAGTAAGTAGGGCGTCGCCAATAGACCTCGCCCCGGAGCGAGCGTGCAGGTAGCGACAACTCATGTTCCATGAACCACAGTAGTGTCTGGCGGGCGCTCGCGAGTTCCAGAAACTTCGAGAAAACCAGCTCAATCGCACGCTGAATGCGCAAGTCCGGATCTCTCTCCAGACGATGTTCTTCGCCCTTGATGAACCCGACCGGGCAGTGCGAGATCAGCTCACCCCGTTTGGCCTTCTCCACCCGCGCCTCGCTCGAGCGCTGGCGAAGCAGATCGAGCTCGTACTCGTTCAGCGTCCCCTTTAGTCCAAGGAGCAGTCGATCGTTACTCTGTCGCGGAGCGTAGACCATCTCCTGATCAATGAGGAGGGCGTCGACGACGCGGCACATCTCGACAAGTTGCTGCCACTCGCGACTGTTACGGGCGAAACGGGACACCTCGCGTGCGCACACCGCACCCACCTGCCCTAGACATACCTGAGCCACCATGCGCTCAAAGCCGGTGCGTGTGACGCTGCCTGCGGCGGATCTGCCAAGATCCTCATCGACAACCTCTATGTCAGTGAAACCCAGTGCTCGCAGGCGATCCGCCATGGCGTACTGAAGCCTCTGGCTCTCGAGGTTGTTCAAGACCTGGTACGCGGAAGACTGTCGCACGTACAAAATAGCTTTGCGTGCGAGATGCTGTGGCTTGATCTTCTCACTCATGATCGCCTCCTTGGCTTCGAGGGTTGGCGCCTCGGCCGCGAGCGCGGACCTGTACCAGAAGGTGCGCGAGAAGGCGCAGAACTTGCGCTCGCGCTTGGGGAGTCTGATCCTCCCAGGCTGGTATCTGCGGCGGCTCGGTGAATAACGCCAACTGCTTGATGAGCGATTGAACTGCGGCTGTTGCCATCAGCTTCTCCCGAGTTGAGTTGTTCGGAAGGCTGAAGTTGTATCACCGAGGCCCGCCACCCAGCACGTTGATCCCGCAGCACCCTCTTAAGATCCCGTAGAGGGCCGAGGTCAACAAAAGGTGAAGCAACCATATCCATGGCACCGCATGTCACCGCATCGAACATCCACCGCGGTATCGCGACGAGAGGTGCGTCACGCGCTTCGGGTAGCGCACAAAAGTAGCTAGACTCAGCCTGATTGCCGTGCGCCTTGCTAGTTAGAACGTTTTTACCCCACCATGGATGCCATGGGTAGCGCAGGATTTTTAGCTCAGAGTTGGTACCGTGGGTCTTTTGTTGACGGCTTGCAAAGCCCGTCGCCACTCCACCAGAGGATCTTGACGCGGTCACCGGCTCGACCCCGAAACACGAAGAGCTGTCCGGAGAAAGGATCTTCGGCGAGCTGCGTCTGCACGAGCGCGGATAATCCATCGAATCCCTTGCGCATATCAGTGGCGCCGGCAGCAAGCCATACCTGCACACCAGCGGGTAACGCGATCATCGACGCTCGAGCACGTCAATCACGTGCGCCAGGACCTTGGCGTCCACGTGCCCGTGCATGCGAATGCATCGGCCGTTCGCCAGATCAATCTCAATGCAGCCCGCGCGCGGTTGCCGGGGAGTATCCTTCACACCCACATGCTTGCCGCGACGCTCCGTGGGCAGCACTGTCGGTGTCGTCACCGTGACCGGCAACATCGAAGGCGCGCGATGCGCGCCACTCACCTCGAGCAATCCGCGCCGATATAACTGTCGCCACGCAAACACCTGGTTGGCGTTGACCTCATGGCGCCGCGCGACAGTTGCAACCGAGACACCTCGTAAGTGGGTCTCTTCTACAATCCGCCGCTTCTCCTCGATCGTGTGCTTCTGACGGGGCCTGGTGCGCCGACCCAGCGTATCCACCGCCCCAGAAGAGGTGTCCATCTAGGCTCCACGTGGACACCTAACTATGTGTCCACCTAGGCCCGCATCTTCGACTGCCCCCGCGTCCCTATGCTATGCGGCCATGACCAGCATGACCAGACGGTTACGATGTAGGAGCGGACAGACGACAACATGGTGATCGTTACCAGCGGGTGGAACAATGTCCGGTACTCTTTCAGTACAGCGCAGAGTCAGCCCACAGGTGAAAGCCAGACGCGTGCACGAAATTGCACGGAATCGGTTCCGACCAAATGCACGTCAAGAGCGAAAATTCCGTTGGTCATTCCGTGCAAATTCAGTGCAGTGACTAACTCCGCACGACGCTCCTGCGCACGCTTGGCCGCAAGCCAACCGATGCCTGATAGCTGGGGAATCAAGGGGTTACGAACTCGGCCAAAGTGTGGCCCGGAGTGGCGAGGAGCGCCAAAGAGCGGGAATGCCGTCTGTTAGTCCGTTGTTCATTTCCATTCGCCTCAGGCGAGTATGTTCTGAAGCATACGAGCATATTCTGCTTCGTTTGGGCGATACCGACTTGTGACATTGAAGTGGCTTCCAGCCGCGGCATGTGCCAGCTCGTTCAAATCACCAGGTCGATAGCCCATCTCCCGAAGACTGGCTGGTAAATCTAGTCTCCCTAGCAACTGACGTAACGAGGCTTCGATCTCTTCCCCGCCACTGAGTCCCATCGCTCCCGCCACGTCGTCCACCCGATCAGGCACATATTTATGCATCGTCGCGATGGTCGCCACTACGCCGAGGCCGCTCAGCATCCCATGATGAAGTCCCTGATCGCCGACCGTGATTGCGATGGCGTGAGCTGGGCCCAATCCCTTGCCAATGGCTACACCACCGTAGAAAGCGCCTAGCATCAACTGCGTTCGCGCTTCTCGGTCCTGCCCGTCAGTCGTGGCTAATTCTATGTATCGCCAAACGCGCCTCACCCCATCCAGTGCCATCGCATCAATGAGGGGCATATTGCTTGTCGAAAGATAACCCTCAATGCAATGCGATAGAGCATCAAGCGCGGTGCACGCTGTCAATCTCGGTGGCATCGTCATCGTTAAGTCAGGATCGCAGATAGCTACCCTGGGAACCACATGGACGCTGGTGATACCTGATGCACGGGTATTACTCGTTGGGTGTATGCCGGCGTCCGGCGAAGCCTCACTGCCAGTCCCCGCGGTGGTTGGCAAGACAATGAGCGGCGCGGTGGTCCCCGTGATCTTTTCGGAATGGCCAACGTAATCGGTTGCAGATCCGCTGTGGCCAGCCAACACGGCCACCATCTTGGCCGTGTCAATGACTGAGCCTCCGCCGACGGCTACCACTGCATTACAACGCTTATCGCGTATCAGCGCAGCCGCTTGGTCTACGCCCTCGAAGGTAGGATTCTCCTGTACGTCTGTATAGACGAGCAGCTCCCCAATTCTAAGCGTCGAAGTGACACGCCCAAAAACGCCGCATGCAATCAGGCCACGATCGCTCAAGAATAGCGGGCGCGTCGCTCCTAGGGTGGCGAGCTCTTCACCGAGACATCGCGAGGACCCCGCCCCAAAAACCAACTTCGGCATCTTGAGCACGAAGTTCACGGCGATCGATCTCCCACCAGTGACGATTTAGTTCTGGACGGTTCGAGGCGTGCGTTTGAACAGCATCAGCAAGAGCGTCCAGTAGAGTTTCGGACCGAATAGCTGGAACGTACGCCGAAGCTCCTGCGGCGTTAGCACGGCCTTCATCGGCATTGCACCCATAATACGTCCGTGAATGATGAGCCCATCGCGATGTGGAGCTATCGCGGTGACGTTTAGAAGCTCTGTCTTTTCGGGAGTGAACAACTTCATAGCTCTACCCCGCTAAGCGATCGAAATCGATGCCAAAGTCATCGCACATCACCATCGCCGTGGCGCGGCCCGCCCCGCTTACACTCGAAACATTGATAGCCGTTCCAGTCAGATACAGTTGTTCAACTCCTGGGACCTTGAGCCTGGATAGTTCAGGGTTGGGTCTGTGCCCACCGATCTGATGAAGATACTCTGCACAACCGCTCACGTCGCCCTTTTGAAACATAGGAGAATGACGCGAGATTTCCAGGGGGGTGTCAAAACGACGCGCGATGATGTTACTGCCCGCAACATTGGGCGCATAGTGCTGGTACCTCTCCAATATCCAGTCCCCTACTTCCGTCTGACGGCGATCCCATGCCGCGGATCCGCCATCACGTAAATCAAAGGGCCCAAAGCCGTACACCGTGATGGCCGCCTTCCCTCGCGGAACCTGCGTAGGATCGAATTGACATTGCATGTGAGAGGCCATGATTGAATCAGTCGACCCGGGCGCCCACATATCGCCATATCGATAGTTATCGAACAGTTTGAGAAATCGTTCCAACGTAGAGGGAGCATAATTGGCGAGAATCACGCGGCCGGCCTCATCGCCGGCAACGTATTTGGGCGCCTCATTTAAGGCTAAATGCAAAGGCATAAGCGAGAAGGCGCCCGTCTGCACTCGTTTTGCGCGGGCGACTACTCCAGCGTCGACCCCCTCTACCATTTCGCCGAGAAGCCAGGGATGGATCATCCCGATGACGGCTTTTTTCGCGCGAACTACTTCTCCACCCGCGAGACGAATGCCAAACGCGCGGCCGCGGTCGGTGAGGACTTTCTCAACGTGACACTGGTCCCGAAACTCAGCCCCATTTGCTTT
>Ga0302324_100026959_pt1 | contig 10963 bp, 8 predicted proteins | sample Palsa_T0_1_FD_201949 | JGI IMG/M metagenome (GOLD analysis project Ga0302324, IMG submission 201949) | Peat permafrost microbial communities from Stordalen Mire near Abisko, Sweden - Palsa_T0_1 | ecosystem: Environmental > Terrestrial > Soil > Palsa > Peat permafrost | place: Sweden: Abisko...
CAGGACACGGCCGGGCCGGTCGGCCCGAACGCGGCGATACCCAAGCTCAGGGGGCTGCTGCACGCCGGGGCATTGCCGGCCGCGGCGGTGGCCGGCCTGCTGCTGACCGCGCTCGCGCCGACCAGGTCGGCCCGGCTGGCTGCCGCCGTGTACAGCCTGACCTGCATGGCCATGTTCGGGGCGTCGGCCTGCTACCATCGGTCGCCGCTGGGCAGCAGGCGGCGACGGGTGCTCTCGCGGCTGGATCACGTCGGCATCCTGCTGGTGATCGCCGGCACCTACACGCCGCTGGCGGTGCTCGCGCTGCACGGCTGGGTGCGGCCGGCCGTGCTGGCGGTCATCTGGACGGGGACGACGGTCGGCGCGGTGGCCCGGCTGAGCTGGCGGCCCGGCTGGCGGCCGCCGCCGCGGTGGCTGATCACGTCGCTGTTCATCGGGCTCGGCTGGGTGGCGATTCTGGTGCTGCCGCAACTGCTGCGCGGGACCGGGCTGCTGGCCCTGGCGCTGGTGGTGGCCGGAGGCCTGCTCTACAGCGCCGGGGCCGTCGTCTACGCGCGGAAGCGGCCCAACCCGTCGCCGCGCTGGTTCGGATTCCATGAGGTGTTCCACGCGATGACCATCGCCGCCTACCTCACCCAGTACGCGGCGGTGTCGCTCGTCGTCTACCGGGCTGGCTGATCACGAGGCGTACTCGATGACGTCGACCGGGTCGCCGACCCGGATCAGGCCGGGGGAGTCGGGGATGATGTTCTGCCCGAAGACCAGGCTCTTGCCGAACCGTCGGTGCCGGGCGAGCATCCGCAGCGGCTGCCGGCCGCGCTCGCCGGTCGTCTGGTCGGTCGTGGTGACGATGCACCGGCCGCAGGGCTTGGCGACGCGGAAGGAGACCGAGCCGATCCGGATCCGCCGCCACCGGTCCTCCTCCCACGGCCCGAACCCCGACACCACCACGTTGGGCCGGAACCGGTTCATCGGCACCGGCTGGTCGCCGTCGGCGGTCAGCCACTGGCCGAGCTGGTCGAGCGAGCCGGCGCTGGTGAGCAGCAGCGGGTACCCGTCGGCGAAGCTGACCGTGTCGCCGTCGGCGCCGAATTCGGGGTCGACCGCCCGCCTGGTCGGGTCGTCGAGGTAGACCAGCCGGACCGGCTCGCCCAGGTAGGCCGAGAACCAGGCGTCGGCCTCGGACCCGGCCGCGGCGGCTAGCAGCGTCGACCGCCACACGGTCACCTTGAGCAGCTCCGGGCATCCGCCCGGGGCGGCGACCCGCAGCGGCGGGTAGCCCTCGGACGACACGGCGATGCCCGCGCAGGCGCCGTAGCCGACGACGAGGCGGGCCAGCGCCGGATGCTCGCGCTGGGTGATGAACAGGCCGTCGGCGTCGACCAGCAGCCAGCGGCGGTCGCCCGCCAGCCCCCAGGGCTCGACAACCGCCTCGTCGAGGTCGACCGCCCGGCACCCCTTCAGCGGGTAGATGTGAACCGAAGCGAGCATGCAGCGCCTTCCGGGATCAATCATGAATCTCCACCCACGGTAGCCGCCAGAGCTCGATGGCGGAAAAGGTGGGTTTTTCGTCCTTGCTGTCATAGCGGGACGCCAGCCAGACTGACAGGCATGCGGACCGTGCTGATTGTCCTGTTCGACGGGGTGCAGAGCCTCGATGTAACCGGCCCCCTGGAGGTGTTCAACACCGCCAACCGGTGGTGCGCCGAGCGCGAACCCGCACCGGCCGGCTACGCGATCACGACGGCCAGCCTTGGCGGCGCCCCGGTCCGGACCACGAGCGGACTCGGCCTGCTGCCCGACGCCGACCTCGCCTCGGTCGGGGACCTCCCCGACCTGATGATCGTTCCCGGCGGGGAGGGCGCCCGCCGCCGTGACCCCCAGCTGGTCGGCTGGCTGCGGCGCAACGCGCCCGGCGCGCATCGGCTGGCGTCGGTCTGCACCGGCGCGTTCCTGCTGGCCGAGGCCGGGCTGCTGACCGGGCGGACCGTCACCACCCACTGGCAGCGCTGCGACGACCTCGCCGCCCAGTACCCGGACGTCACCGTCGACCCCGACCCGATCTTCATCAAGGACGGCAACCTCGCCACCTCGGCCGGGGTCACGGCCGGCATCGACCTCGCGCTCGCCCTGGTCGAGGACGACCTGGGCCGCGACGCGGCCCTCGCCGTCGCCCGGCAGCTGGTCGTCTTCCTGCGCCGCCCGGGCAGCCAGTCGCAGTTCAGCGCCCAGCTCTCCGCCCAGGTGGCGGAGCGGCAGCCGCTCCGCGAGGTCCAGCAGTGGATCGCCGAGCACCCGGCGGCCGACCTGTCGGTCGAGACCCTGGCCGAACGGGCCAGCCTGTCGCCGCGCCAGTTCGCCCGCGCCTTCGCCGCCGAGACCGGCCTGCCGCCCGGCCGGTACGTCGACCTGGCCCGGCTGGAGGCCGCGCGCCGCCACCTGGAGGACACCGCCGCCGGCGTCGAGCAGGCCGCCCGCGCCTGCGGCTACGGCACCCCCGAGGCGATGCGCCGCGCCTTCATCCGCGCCCTCGGCGTCAGCCCGGCCGAGTACCGCCGCCGATTCCGCCCGCTAAGGACCGACACCGTCAACCAGCAACCAGCAACTAGCAACCAAGGAGCATCATGCTGATCGCCATCGCCCTGTTCGACCGCTTCACCGCCCTCGATGCGGTGGGCCCGTTCCAGGTGCTCGTCCAGCTGCCGAACGCGAAGACCATATTCGTGTCCGAACGACCGCGGGATGTCACCGACGAGTCGGGCGTTCTCACCCTCCGCGCCGAAGCCTCGTTCGCCGACGTCCCGCACCCCGACATCATCCTCGTCCCCGGCGGACCCGGCCAGGCCGCTCACATGGGCGACGACAGCCCGCTCCGCGACTGGCTCATCGCGGCCGACCAGACCAGCACCTGGACCACCTCCGTCTGCACCGGCGCGCTCATCCTGGCCGGGGCCGGCCTGCTCGACGGCCGCCAGGCGACGACGAACTGGCTGGCCATGGACGTGCTAGCCGGGCTCGGGGCCAAGCCCCGCCAGGAGCGCTACGTCTTCGACGGCAAGTACGCCACCGCTGCCGGCGTCTCGGCCGGCATCGACATGGCGCTGGCCCTAGCGGGCCGGATCGGCGGGGACGAGCTGGCCCAGCGACTCCAGCTCGCCATCGAGTACGACCCGCAGCCCCCGCACAACGCCGGCTCCCCGACCACCGCCCCGCCCGAGATCGTGGCCGCCCTCCGCGCGCGCAGCAGGTTCGCGCCAGCTTGAAAGGCGCCCCGCGCAGAAAGGACGCCCCGTCCTAGCGCCGGCCCGGGCCTAGCGTTTCACTGGATGTCGCCGTTTGACTGGGCGTCGCTGAATCATCGGGTGTGCCAGGCGTGCCGGGCCGCTGGACCGGGATGATCGGCGCGTAGATATCGGCCACCACACCGACCTGGCTGGTGGTGAAGGCGCGTTCTCGGCGGCGGTCGCGAGTGAAGGCGGTCCACCAGGTGAGGATGGCGCCGAGGCGGTTGCGGTATCCGGTCAGGAAGGCGATGTGGATGAACAGCCAGCCGACCCAGCCGGCGAAGCCGCTGATCTGCATCGGCCCGGCCGACATGACGGCTTTACCGCGGGAGATGTAGGCGGCCGAGCCGAGGTCGTGGTAGCGGAACGGCTTGCCTGACTCCCGTCCCTCGGCCTCGCGCCGGATGCGGTGCCCGGCGTAGAGGCCGCCCTGCATGGCGACTTCGGCGACGCCGGGCAGCTTGTCGAGGCTCATCAGATCCCCGATGACGGAGATCTCCGGGTGGCCGGGGATGGTCAGGTCAGGCTGCACGACGATGCGGCCCGCCCGGTCGTGCTCGGCCCCGGTCGCGTCCGCCAGCGCCTTCGCGAAGGCGGGCGCCTCCACCCCGGCGGTCCACAGCACCGTGCCGACTTCGTACCGGGTGATGGTGCCCTCGTGATCGCGGACGGCCAGCCCGTTCATATCGATGTCGGTCACGATCGAGCCCATGTGCATCTCGACGCCGAGCTTGCCCAGGGTCCTCTCGACCTTGGCCGACAGTTTCGGCCCGAAGGAGGCCAGCGGGGCGGTGCCGCCGTCGAACAGCAGCACCCGCGCCTCCTCCGGCTTAGCCCGCCGGTACTCGGCCCGCAGCGTATTGGTGGCGAGCTCGCGGATCTGGCCGGCCAGCTCGACGCCGGTCGGTCCCGCGCCGACGAGGGCGAACGTCAGCCAGTGCCGCCGCTGGGCGGGATCCTCGGTGGTCTCGGCCATCTCGAACGCGCCGAACACGCGGCGCCGGATGGTCAGCGCGTCCGAGAGCGTCTTCATGCCGGGCGCGATCCGGGCGAACTCGTCGTGCCCGAAGTAAGACTGCCGCATCCCGGCCGCGACGATGAGGTCGTCGTAGCCGAACTCGATCGGGTCGCCGGTGGGACGCACGGCGATCAGCTTGCGGGCGCCGACGTCGATACCGGTCGCCTCGGCTAGCACGACCTTAACGTTCCTGTGCTTTTTGAGCACGTTGCGCAGCGGCGCGGCGATCTGCCCCTCGGACAGGATGCCCGTCGCGCACTGATAGAGCAGTGGCTGGAACAGGTGATGGTAAGCCCGGTCAACGAGGGTCACCTCGACCGGGGCGCGGCGCAGCGCGCGGGCGGCGAACAGCCCGCCGAACCCGCCGCCGACGATCACCACCCGGCGCGGACCTCGGCCGCCTTGACTTTCCGTCATGGAGGGCCCCTCCCGCTCAGCCGGCCGGGTCATGCCAGGCGACCCGATCGGTCAGCAGCCGGTCCGCTTCCTTGGGACCCCAGCTGCCCTGGGCGTAGGGATGCACCGGGGTGGCGTCGCCCAGGATCGGGTCGACGATCGTCCACATGGCTTCCACGGTGTCCTGCCGGGCGAACAGCCACCGGTCTCCGTCCAGCGCGGCGCCGATCAGCCGGTCATAGGGACGAATGTCCGAACCCGGCTCCACCGCGAACGAGAGGTTCTCGGCCAGCGGTTCCCAGCCGGCCCCCGGCTTCTTCCCCTGCAGCGTGAGGTTGACCCCGGTCTCGGGCCAGATCCGGAACGTGAGCATGTCCGCGGGTCCGATCGGCTCGATGCCGAACACGTCGTGCGGCGGCTGCTTGAACGTGATCGCGATCTCGGTGGTGGTGACCGGCAGGCACTTTCCCGCCCGGATCAGGATCGGCACCCCGGACCAGCGCCAGCTGTTGGCGCTGAGCCGGACCGCGACGTAGGACTCCACCGTCGAATTGGGGTCGACGCCGTCCACCTGCAGGTAGCCCTCGTACTGCCCGCGCACCGTGTTCTCCGGGGTGAGCGGGTTGAGCGCGTGCACCACGGTGTGCTTGGCGTCCGGCCAGGCAGCCAGGCCGGACCCGCTCGGGGGTTCAGCCAGCACGGTCGCGAGCACCTGGAGCATGTGGTTCTGGAGCACGTCCCTGATGGCCCCGGTCCGGTCGTAAAACCGGCCGCGGTCCGCGACGTTGAACTGCTCTGCCATCGTGATCTGGATGTTGTCGACGTAGGTGCGGTTCAGCAGCGGCTCGATCACCGAGTTGGCGAAGCGCGCGAACAGGACGTTCTCGACCGGGTCGAACGCTAGCCAGTCGTCGACCCGGAAGATCGCCTCTTCCGGGAAGTGCTCGTGCATGGTGTCGTTGAGCTGCTTTGAGCTGGCCAGGTCGGTCCCGAAGGGCTTCTCCACCATGACCCGGGCGCCCCGCGCGCGGCTCGCGCCCGCGATCCCCTGCGCGATCCGGCCGAACAGGACGGGCGGCACCTCCAGATAGAACAGCACGTGCTCGCCGCTGCCGATCTCATCGGACATGGCCTTGTAGGTGGCGTCGTCGTCGAGATCCCCGTCCACGTAGCGCAGCAGGCTCAGCATCTTGACCGCCGCCGGATCGGCGGGATCCATCTTGTTGAGCGTGAGCGACGCGGTCGCGTAGTCGCGGAACTGCTCGAGCCCCCAGCCGCTCTTGGCCACCCCGATGACCGGGACGTTGAGGACGCCGCGCTTGACCAGCCCCACCAGCGCGGGGAAGGTTTCCAGCTTGGCCAGGTCACCGGTCGCGCCGAAGATGACGAGCGCGTCGATTCGGTCGGTTGCCATTATCCGCTCCTCACGGTCAGTAGCCCCACCTGACCACGGCCGGGCTGTGGCCGCGCCATCCTCGCCGGGTGAAATGGCGTTCGTCCGGTTCGCCCGGTTCGGCTGGCTCACCGCTTCCGCTGCCTCACCCGGTTCAGATGATGACGACTGGCGGCCGGCGGGGGACGCTGGCCGGATGAGCGATTTCGCGATCAGCGAGGCCGAGTTCCGGGTGCTGTACCAGCGGCTGCGGCGCGCGTCAGCGTGGGTGCCGGCCGACCGCCGCGGCGCGCTCAACAACATCTCGATGTCGGACGTGGTGGCGGCGGCCGGCGACGTCCTGATCGGCCGCACGCTGTCGCTCGCGGCGCCGATCCAGGGCCCGGCGGCCGATAATCCCGATCCCGCCGTGCACCAGCTGGCCCACTCGGCCCACGGCCCGGACCGCGCTTCCGGGCTCACTTTCGCCACCGACCGGCTGGCGCTGAACATCCATGGCGATGCCGACAGCCACATGGACGCGCTGAGCCACGTGCTTTTCGACGGAGTGCTTTACAACGGCGTGCCCGACGACACCGACGCCGCAACGGGCGCGGCCGAGCTCTCCATCGACGTCGCCAGCGAGGGGATCGCGGGCCGCGGCCTGCTGCTCGACATCCCGAGGCTGCGCGGGGTGCCCTGGCTGGAGCCGGGCGATCAGGTGACCGCCGATGACCTGCTCGCGGCGGAGTCGGCCCAGGCCGACCGCATCGGCCAGGGCGATCTGGTCTTCGTCCGGGTCGGCCATCGCGCCCGCCGCCGGTCGGTCGGGCCGTGGGACGCGGCCGAGGCGCGCGCCGGACTGCACCCGACCGCGCTTGAGCTCCTCGCGGAACGCCGGATCGGGGTCCTCGGCAGCGACGGCAACAACGACACCGCGCCGAGCGCGGTCGAAGGCGTCGACTTCCCCGTGCACGTGCTCGCGATCAACGCGATGGGCCTGCACCTGCTCGACTACCTGGAATTCGAAGACCTGGTGGCGCTGTGCGAGGAACTGCGCCGCTGGTCGTTCCTGTGCGTCCTGGCACCGCTGCGGCTGCCCGCCGGGACCGGCTCCCCCATCAATCCGATCGCGATCTTCTGAAAGGCAAGCGCGCTAATCACCCGGTGCGGGCGATGCGTGCCGTCGGCCGCTCTAGTGCAGTAGCGCTGAAGGACGGCGATGGGCCTTCTGCGGCGACCGAAGGGGGCACGGGTGCGGCTCGATCTCGCACGGTGGCAGTTCGCGTTCACGACGATCAACCATTTCTTCTTCATCCCGATCACCATCGGTCTTGCCTTCCTGACCGCGCTGCTGCAGACGGCGTGGCACCGCAACCACCAGGATGAATACCTGCGCCTTACCCGCTTCTTCGGCACGCTCCTCGTCATCAACGTCGCGATTGGCGTGGTGACCGGCATTGTGCAGGAGTTCGAGTTCGGAATGAACTGGGGAGCGTATTCGCGGCTGGTCGGAAACATCTTCGGCGCACCGCTGGCGATGGAAGGACTGGCCGCGTTCTTCCTGGAATCGACCTTTCTGGGGCTGTGGCTATTCGGCTGGGACAAGCTGTCGCGGCGGGTGCACCTGCTGTGCATCTGGCTGGTCTCGTTCGGCAGCGCGCTGTCGGCGGCGTTCATCATGGCGGCTAACTCCTGGATGCAGCACCCCGTCGGCTACGTGATGGTCAAGGGCAAACCGGTGCTGAACGACATCTGGGCGGTGTTCACCAACCCGGTCTTCGTCTGGGGGTACTCGAAGGTCCTGGTGGTGTCGCTGACGACCGGCGCCGCCGTCATGCTGGCGGTGTCCGCCTGGCAGCTGCGGCACGGCGGGGATCGCCCGGTCTTCACCAAGTCGGCCCGGCTCGCGCTCATCGTCCTGGTCCCGGCGATCTTGTTCACGCTGCTGATCGGCGACGAGCTCGGTGTGATCGAGGGCCGGTACCAGCCGATGAAGATCGCGGCGGCGGAGGCGCAGTGGACCACCTGCCAGCCGTGCTCGTTCTCGCTGTTCCAGATCGGCGGCGGCAACAACGACCAGACCCCGACTCAGATCATCGAGGTCCCGCACCTGCTGTCCCTGCTCGCGACCAACTCCTGGAACGGCAAGGTCGTCGGGCTGAACCCGCTGCAGCAGCAGTACAGCAAGCAGTTCGGGTCCGGCTACTACGTCCCTAACGTGTTCATCCAGTACTGGAGCATGCGGGCGATGGCCTACCTGGGAGCGCTGGTCCTGCTCATATCGCTGTGGGGACTATGGCTGATCCGGCGAGGAAAGCTCGCGACGTCCCGGGTGTTCCTGTGGGTGGCGGTGTGGGCCGTGGTGCTGCCGTTCGTGATGAACACCGCGGGCTGGCTGCTGACCGAGAGCGGCCGTCAGCCCTGGATCGTGCAGGGCATCATGCTGACCAAGAACGGCATCTCGCCGACCGTCAGCACCCCCTGGCTGTGGATCAGCATCATCGCCTTCGTCGCGCTCTACGGCACGCTCGGCACCGTCGATTTCCTGCTCATGCTCAAGTACTCGCGCAAGGAACTTCCGCCGCCACGAGCCGAGGCCGATGCCGATGTCCCGGTCCCGGCCGTCCAGTATTGAGGTCACGATGGGCAATCTGATCCCGTTCTGGTTCATCGTCATCGCGGTCTTGTGGACGGGCTTCTTCGTCCTCGAGGGCTTCGACTTCGGCGTCGGCATGCTGCACAGCTTCGTGGGCCGAGACGACGTCGACCGCCGCGCGGCCATCAACACGATCGGGCCGCTGTGGGACGGCAACGAAGTCTGGCTGATCGTGGCCGGCGCCAGCATGTTCGCCGCGTTCCCCGGCTGGTACGCGACCATGTTCTCCGGCCTCTACCTGGCGATGGTGCTGCTGCTGATCTCGCTCATCATCCGCGGCGTCGCCTTCGAGTACCGGGGCAAGCGCGACGCCTCGCAGTGGCGCCGCACCTGGGACGTGGCGCTGACCGTGGGGAGCCTGCTCGCCCCGTTCGTCATCGGCGTCGCCCTGGGCGACCTGCTGCACGGGCTGCCGATCAACTCCAGCCAGAACTACACCGGCTCATTCTGGGAGCTATTCCAGCCGTACGCGGTGTACACCGGGGTCACGCTGGTGCTGATCTGCCTGCTGCACGGGGCGACGTTCATGTCCCTGAAGACCACCGGCAGCATGCGCGAGCGGTCCGGGCGGCTGGCGCGGCAGGTGGCGCCGATCACCGCCGCGGCGGTGATCGGCTTCGCGATCTGGACGCACGTCTCCTCGACGGGCACGTTCTTTCTCCGGCCGCTTGAGCTGCTGGCGATCCTGGCCGTCCTCGCCGCCGTCTGGCTGGTCTACGAGCGCCGCGACGGCTTCGCGTTCGCCGCGACCGCGGTCACGATGGCGTCGTGCATCGTGTCGATCTTCGTCGGCCTGTATCCCAACGTGATGGTGTCGAGCACCAACCCGGCCTACAGCCTCACGGTGGACAACACGGCGTCCGAGCCGTACTCGCTGCACGCGATGACCGTCGTCGTCATCATCTTCCTGCCGATCGTGCTGGTTTATCAATGCTGGACGTACTACGTGTTCCGGCGGCGGATCAGCCGGGAGCAGTTCGCGGCGCCAGACGCGGCCGCCGCGCCAGCCCCGTCGGTGCCGCCCCCGTCAGTGCCAGCCCAGCCACTGCCCGCGCGCGAAGGGCCGTCAAACGCGACATCCGGCACCCCGCCGCCTGCGCGCAGCCGTTGGATGAGAGGAGGCCGACATGGCCGAAAGTTATGACGTCATCATCATCGGGACCGGGGCGGGCGGAGGCACGCTCGCCCGCCACCTCGCCCCGTCAGGAAAGCGGATCCTGCTGCTCGAACGCGGCGACTGGCTGCCCCGCGAGCCGGAGAACTGGTCCACCCTGGACGTCTTCGAGGACGGCCGCTACGTCTCGACCGACAACTGGTACAGCGTCGAGGACAAGTCCTTCTTCCAGCCGCAGGTGCACTACTTCGTCGGCGGCGCCACCAAGCTGTACGGGGCCGCGCTGTACCGGATGCGCCAGCAGGACTTCGGCGAGCTGCAGCACCATGACGGCGTGTCGCCCGCCTGGCCCATCTCCTACCAGGACATGGAGCCGTACTACACGGCCGCCGAGGAGCTCTACCAGGTGCACGGGGCGCGCGGGGAGGACCCCACCGAGCCGCCGTCAAGCGCGCCCTACCCCTACCCCGCGGTCTCGCACGAGCCGCGCATCCAGCAGCTCTCCGATGACCTGGAGAAGCAGGGCTACCATCCGTTCCACGCCCCGTGCGGGATCCTGGTCAACGAGGCCAACCTGCCCTACAGCACCTGCGTGAAGTGCGGAGAGTGCGACGGCTTCCCGTGCCCGCTGCACGCCAAGTCCGACGCGGAGGTGCTGGGCGTCCGGCCCGCCCTCGAGCACGACAACGTCACCCTGCTGCGGAACGCGCGGGCGGTGAAGCTGGAGACCAACCCGGCCGGCACCACCGTGACCGGCGTGGTCGTCGAGCACGACGGGGAGACCGAGCGGTACGCAGGCGACATCGTGGTGGTGGCGTGCGGCGCCGCCAACTCGGCCAAGCTGCTGCTCGCCTCCGCCACCGACCGGCACCCGAACGGGCTGGCCAACGGCTCGGACCAGGTCGGCCGCAACTTCATGTACCACGACTGCCAGGCCGTGCTCGCGATCTCGAAGGAGCCCAACCCGACCATCTTCCAGAAGACACTCGGGATCAACGACTTCTACTTCAGCGGCCCCGAGTTCGACTACCCGATGGGCAACATCCAGATGATCGGCAAGTCGCAGGCGGCGATGTTCCGCGGCGAGAAGCCGCTGGAGACCAAGTTCGCGCCGAGCTGG
>Ga0302324_100026962_pt1 | contig 10962 bp, 8 predicted proteins | sample Palsa_T0_1_FD_201949 | JGI IMG/M metagenome (GOLD analysis project Ga0302324, IMG submission 201949) | Peat permafrost microbial communities from Stordalen Mire near Abisko, Sweden - Palsa_T0_1 | ecosystem: Environmental > Terrestrial > Soil > Palsa > Peat permafrost | place: Sweden: Abisko...
TCCATGGCATGACCTCCGGCAAGTTCCTCCCGCCCGATGCCGATCCCCAGGAATTCTTCCAGCTCCTCGACCAGTTCCGCGCCCGTTTCCAACCCTTCGATGAGGTCGAGGACGCCTTGGTCGAACGTCTGGTCGCCGCCGAATTCAAAATGCGCTCCGTCCGCTACATGGATGCCGGCCTGTTCCACTATCAGGCCGAAACCAACCCCATGCCGGAACAGTTCAACAAGGCCGGCCGCTCCAATTCCCTGGCCTGGGCCTTCCATGGCGATTCCGCGTACTACAACTCCTTCTCCAAACTCATGCGCTACGAGGGTTGCCTGCAGCGCGAGTTCTCCCGCGCCCTTCGCGACCTGTCTATGCTCCAGAATGAGCGCCGCGCCCGGCAGGCCGAAGCCGATGCTGCCCATCATGAAGCCGCCGAAACTGAGCCGGGGCAACCGGATAGCCCCGCGCCGAACCCAAAAGCAGAGAATGCGAAACGAACCCAATTCCCCGAGCCGGGCGCCCTCCCAAACGTAGGTATCGTGCCCGATCCACCCCAAAATCCCAACCCGCACCCGTCCCCTGCGGAATCGGAGGCCGCCTAACGGATAAAACTCCGCCTATGAGGATCGCTAAGTGAACAGTATTGTGCTTAGCCCGGTTTGGCCCTACTTCGGCCTATTTGGATGGAAGTTCGAGGGGCGTCAGCGCGCGCTCCTGGCTGCGGATCGCGCTGGTTTCCTGGGCGCTGAGGCGCTCATGGGCAGCATGTTCGGCGGCCGCGTCGGTCTTTTTGCCCAGGCGCTCGTAGACTCTCGCCAGGTGATAGTGCGGGGTGGGGCTGGAGGGGCTGAGTTCGATGGCGCGCTGGAACTCGCCGGCGGCGTCCGCGAAATCGCGCCCGCGCTCCAGCAGGATGCCAAGCTCATAGTGCGACTCCCAGAAGTCGCCCTTCAGTGCGATCGACTTACGGAACAGAGTCTCAACCCGGGTGCGGTCGCCCGATGCACCCGATCCCCCCGATGCCAGTGACAGCGCCTTGCCATATAAGAAACTGGCGAGATAGTCATCCGGTTTGGACTTGACCAGAGCGGCATACGCATCGGTCACCTGCGGCAGTTTGTCCTCGGCCTGGTCGAGCATGCGTCCCAGGAAAATGTACGGTTGTTCCACCTCCGGCGCCATGCGGGTGGTGCGCAGAAAGCAATCGGCGGCGTCCGAAAAACGGCGCAACCCATAGTAGGCGACCCCCAGGGCCAGCTCCAGTTGCGGACTCCGGGCGAACACCTTTCGCCCTTCCTGAAGAACCTCGACGGCGGCTTCGGCATTCTGATGCCGCAGGTAAAGGCGCGCCAGCCCGAAATAGTAGGACTCGTCGTATGCATTCAGCTTGATAGCCTTGCGCATCTCGGCCACCGCATTTTCTGGCTGGCCACCCATCTCATAGCCTTCGCCCAGTAGCTCGTGAATGTCGGCGCGATCTTCCACCGTGAGCGCTTTGGCGGCCAGCGCAATTGCCGCCTTCGCCTGGCGGGCCTGCAAATACAGGTCGATGGCGCGCGCGAATGCCTCGCGGTCGGCGGGAGTCTTCTCCGCGTAACGGGCTTCCAACGAAGCAGCCCTGCCCGGCTCGCCGGTTTCCGAGTAGAAGTACGCGAGGCCGTGCAGCACCACCGGGCTTTCCGGTGCGGCGGATTCGGCCTTGGCGGCTGCGGGCCGAGCCAGATCGGGCAACCCCAGTTTCCAGTAAGTCTGGGCCAGTCCCATCCAGGCCTGCGGGTTATTCGGCTGCATGCGCGAGGCGTCTTCCAGGCGCGCACGGGCGACCGGCAGATTGTTGCCGTGCAGCGCTTCCAGGCCCGCTCGCAGGGTGTTTTCGAACGATGCGGGATCGGCCCAGAGAAGCAGAAGAAGAATCCACATAGGTTCGGATGCTCTTATTGCATCACTGAAGCGTAGAATGGATCAAGTGCTTCGCATCCTCCTCGCCCTCGCCGTGTTTGCGAGCGCCCTTCTTCTGGCAAGCATTCTCGCCGGCGGACCTTCGGTTGAAATCCATTTCGTGGACATTGCCAAGTCCTCCGGCCTCGATATTCCGAATACCTTCGGCGGCGTGAAGAAGAAAGACTACATTCTGGAAACCACCGGCACCGGAGTGGCAATCTTCGACTTCGACGGCGACGGGCGCAACGACATCTTCATCGTGAATGGCACGACCCTCAACAGCGCCGGCCGCCAAACGCCCATCACTTCGCAGTTGTACCACAACGACGGAAATGGCCACTTCACGGAAATAGCGCGCCAGGCGGGCATCACGCAGGAAGGCTGGGGACAGGGCGTCTGCGTGGCCGATTACGATAACGACGGGCGGCCCGACATGCTGGTCACCTACTACGGCCACAACGTTCTCTATCGCAACCTGGGCAACGGAAAGTTCGCCGACGTGACCGCTCAGGCCAAGCTGCCGGTGACGGGTACCCGCTGGGGCACTGGCTGCGCCTTTCTGGATTACGACCGCGACGGCTACGTCGACCTTTTCGTCGCCAACTACGTCGATCTGGATCTGAACGCCACCCCGCGCGCCGGCGCCAACCCCAACTGCGTCTGGAAGGGGCTGCCGGTGATGTGTGGTCCCAGCGGTTTGCCGAAAGGCCGGAACGCTCTGTTCCACAACAATAGGGACGGGACTTTTACCGATGTCTCCGAACAGGCGGGCATCCTGAAGCCGGGCGGCCGCTATGGGTTGGGAGTGGTGGCCGCGGATTTCGACAACGACGGCTGGCCCGACATCTATGTGGCCTGTGATATGACACCCAGCCTGCTATATCACAACCGCGGCGACGGTACCTTCGAAGAGCGCGGCGTGGATGCGGGCGTGGCTTACAATTACGATGGCCGCCTGCAGGCCGGCATGGGCGTGGCGGTGGCCGATTACGACGGCAACGGTTTTCTGGATATTGCGAAGTCGAATTTCTCGGGGGACCTGCCGTCGCTATACGAGAACGACGGAGGCCTCTTCTTCAACGATGTCTCGCAGCAGGTGGGCCTGGGCAAGAACCAGTTGCTGGGCTGGGGGATCGCCTTCTTAGACGTCGACGAAGACGGCTGGAAGGATATCGTGCTGGCCAACGGGCATGTGTATCCGGAGGTCGACAATTCGCAGGTGGGCGACCGCTACCTGCAAAAGACATTGCTGTATCGCAACCTGGGCAACGGCCGGTTTCAGGACATCTCGAGCGAGGCAGGTCCCGCTTTTCAGCAGGCGCGGCCGGCGCGCGGTTTGGCGGTGGGTGATGTCGATGGCGATGGGCGGCCGGAGATTGTCATCGTGAACATGAATGAGGCCCCCAGCCTGCTTAAGAATCTTGGCCCCCGCCGGCACTCCATCCGCGTGCGCCTGGTGGGAACCACATCCAACCGCATGGCGATCGGGGCGCGCGCCACAATCCAGGCCGGCGGCAGGACCCAGATCGACGAGGTGTTCAGCGGCGGGAGTTATCTTTCTCAGAACGAGCAGACCATGCATTTCGGACTGGGCGCCGCGACCCTAGTAGATCGCATCGAAGTGCGCTGGCCGGCGGGCAAGAAGCAGGAGTGGAAGCGCGTGCCGGCGGACCAGACCGTGACGCTCACTGAGGGGCAGGCCGAGATCGACGCCAAGCCTTACCTGCGCGAGACAGCCGCCGCGGCCCGCTAAGCCTGCGTCGCTCAATAGTCTATTGCTGAACTGGAAACTCGATAGCCGCGTAGCGCACGATGTGGTTCGGCTTATTGGGCAGCAACACGCGGGCCAGCGCGTGGATCACGTGGCCGGCCGGGCAGTCCGGCTTGATCAGCGGCAGAGAATATTTTGCCGACGCGCCCACGTGATCGTAGTCGCTCCAATCGTCAAAGGCGCGCAGGGTATTGTCCACGCAGGCGTCGTTGGTGAACAACTCGGCGGCGCGGTAAACGTCGTCTTCTGGAAGCAGAATCGCAATCCTCTCGCCTGCATTGGCCTTTCCATCGCCATTGCCATCGCCCAGGGTCACTTGAACCTTTTCCGTGGCGTGCTGGAAAATGCGGACCTGCTGGCCATCTACGATGCGGAAATCCGGAAAGGGCTTCGCGGGCGGAAACAGCGGAATTTCGACGGGCAGGCGGGTGTCACCCTGTACGCCCACGATCTTCACCAAGGCGCGCTTCGGGTCGCTCACTGTCACCGTCAGCGCAACATCCGTGGATTGGCCCGGTGCGATGGCCGGCAATTCCGACGACATGGGCGCCAGAACTACACCGGGGTTCGGGCTGAGCCATCGCAGCGTGGCGGGCCGCGAGGGCGCCGCGCCCTTGTTCCAGATGCGCAAGCGCGTATGCACCGGTTCGCCCGCGGTGGCCCACGCGGCTCCATCCAACTGATATCCGGAGAGCGCCAGCACGGGCCCGGACGAAATGCCTATCTCGTATTCTTCGCCATCCAGGTCCAGATTCAGGCGGCCGTCGGCGCTGGCGGTCAGCGTCTGCCGCTGCACGCTGCCGTCGCGCAAACGAATCATGGTTACGGTTTGCGGCTTGCGCGGCGGATACAGCTTGTCGGTCTCGATGGACAGCTTTACGCCCGGGATGGTAGCGCCGTCCGGCAGCCATTCGCGCACCGACGAGCGGAAGCCCGCGGCCGAGACATTGGAGAGCGCCGTGAGACCGGGCTGCTTGCGGCCGGATGCTACCTCCCAGCCCCAAACCGTGAAGTTCGGATACACATCCGCATGGCTCCAAACCGTGGGACGCGGAAGCGGATGCGCGAACGCGTTCATGTGAAATTCCAGCGTCTTGGCCATGCCGGGCGTGCCGTGGTCGGAGTCGAAGTCCTCGGTCTCGTGCCAGTCTCGCGCGTATTTCCAGACGGCGTTCATCTGGCGATGGTAGAACTGGATGAAATCGCGCGCGCCGGTCACCAGGCGGGTACGCACGCCCTCGTAGTTGCCGTACATCTCGTCGTGGCGGTATTCCACAGGGAAGTCGCGCGGGCCCACAAAGAACTCCGGAGAACCCATGAAATTCGAAGCGCTGGAGACCAGTTGCGGGTACTTGCCGGCGATCCAGAAAGACATGAATCCGCCCATCGACAGGCCCGCGGTGGCGCGATGATCGCGGTCGGCGATGGTGCGGAAGTTGGTGTCGATGAAATCGACCAGCTCGGGGAAATAGAGTGGGAACTGGCGGGTGGTCTCGACCGGGCTGATATTGTACGGCCGCTTGTAATTGTCACCCGCGAAACGCGGATTGAAACCGTCCCACTTCACCACGATGACGTCGTGCGCGCCGACGAAGTTGGCGATATTGTCGCCGCCGTAATCCGTGCCGGAGTCGTAGTTGCGGTTGGGCGGGTCGTCCACCGGCTTGTTGTAACGCTCGCTATAGCCGTGAAACCAGTAGATGACCGGGTAGCGCTTTCCGGAAGTGGCGTAATTGGGCGGCAGGAAAATCCGGAAATTGCGCGTTTCCCCGAAGACCTGGCTGAATTGGACGCGATCTTCAATGGCCGCCTCGGCGCCCATTGCGGGCAGGATGGGCAGGGCAATGGAAAGAGCGCCGAAAAGGAGAGATAAGCAGCGGGCCATCACTCCATCATGTTATCGTGGCGCACACCCTCATGCGTGCCGTGTCGAGACTTGTTCGACACCGATTCTGCATCCTCCCGGGAGGTATCTCATCATCTACTGAAGAGGAGCTGCTAAACATGCATCTACCGCCTTTTCTGCTCGACCAGTGGATTGCGCAGAAGAACGCCGCCGATTCGACGATCGAGTATGACCTGGCCTCCAGCACCGGCCCTGTCTGGACCCTTCGCGAACTGCTGGCGCTGTCGCCTGAGAACGAGTTGGATGCGCTGCTCGATACGCGCATTTCGTACACCAGCGCGGCCGGCACTCCGGCGCTGCGCACCGCTATCGCGGCACTGGAGGGGGTTGCAGCCGACGATGTGCAGGTAGTGACGGGCGCCGCCGAAGCGCTGTTGATTCTGTTCTTCCTGGCGGCGAAACCGGGGGCGAATGTGGTGCTCCCCAGGCCGGCCTTCCCCGCCGACACGGCTGTGGCGGAGTCCCTCGGCCTTGCCGTTCGCTACTATACTCTTCGCGCCGCGAATGAGTTTCGTGTGGATCCCGATGAGATCCGCCGGCTCGTAGACCGCAACACCAGCCTGCTGCTGGTCAACTCCCCGCACAACCCCACAGGCGCAGTTTTGAGCGACGGCGAGATGCGCAACCTACACGATTTCTGCGTGGAGCGCGGCATTCAGTTTGTATCGGATCAGGTGTATCATCCCATCTACCATGGCCCCGCGATGCAGTCGGCGGCGCGCCTTCCCCACGCTATTGTGATCGGCGATTTCTCGAAAGCTCTTTGCCTCAGTGGACTGCGCGTCGGTTGGATGATCGATCGCGATCCGCTGCGCCGCGCACGCTACCACAATGCGCGCAACTACTTTACGATCACTGCGAATGTGTTTGGCGAGCGGCTTGCCGTTCTGGCTCTGCAGCACAGCCGGAGCATTTACGCGCGCGCCAGCCAGGTGGCAGAGCGGAATCTCGCGCTTCTCGACCGGCTCTTCGCGCAGTATGACGGCTTCCTGCACTGGCGGAGACCCCAGGGAGGGATGACCGCATTTCCCTGGCTCGGTAATGAGCTGGGAAATGGCGCCGGCACTCGGGAGTTCTGCCAAAGGCTTGCCAAACGAGGTGTCTTGATGACCCCGGGCGACTGTTTCGGCGAACCGTCGCACTTCCGCCTGGGATTTGCGGCCAGCGGCGAGCGCTTCCCGCTGGCCATCGAGCGTTTCGAGGAGTTCCTTCAAGTGGAATCCCGGCAGCTTAATGGTACGATGCGTGAAGTAACCGCATGAACTACTTCCTGGCCAAGACCGATCCGGAAACGTATTCCATCGACGACCTGGCGCGCGACCACAAGACGGTTTGGGACGGCGTGCGCAACCCTCAGGCATTACGCGCCATCCGCGAGATGCATCCGGGTGACCGCGTGTTTATTTATCACAGCATGGGCGACCCCGGCATCGTCGGATTGGCGAAAGTGGCGTCCGCGCCCCGGCAGGATCCCAAAGACGCCAAGCTGACCGTAGTGGACTTCGAGTTTCTGCGCACCCTCGAGCCGCCCACCACCTTGCGCGAGATCAAGGAAGGCGGCCTTTTTCCCGATTGGGCCTTAGTCCGCCAAAGCCGTCTGTCCACCATGAGCGCGCCCGAGGCGTTCGTCGAGTGGATGCGTCAGCGCTACGGGAAGACCAAGATCTGACTGGGGCACTTCGTGGGCAGCCAATCCTGGCACGCTAACGCGCCGGTTCAAACAGATATTCGCGCAACAGCGGGTAAATCTCGCTCGCGAACCCCATGGCGGCGGTTGTCGCGGCTGCATCCCCTCCTGCGGCAGGCCACGCGATCACGCGAACCAGGGCCGTATCCGTGCGCCGGTCCCGCAAGTCATCGGCCACCAGCCAGAGCTTCGCCGCCCATTCGCTAGCGATTGCGCGCCGCGGCGTCTGATACCAGTAAAGAACCACGGCGCGTTGCATGCGGTTCGAGACCACATAACGGTTAACCGCAATGGCGCCGGCCGCGGTGTTGAGCGTAACCTCGTCGACAACTTCAGGCGACCAGCCGGATGCCGGCAGGCAAACCTTGGGCGAGTGCGGCTGCCGAACCCCGCCGCGCTGCGTCTGAAACCAGGCCACCAACAAACCGGCTAGCGAGCCCGTTGGCGTCCGGACGTAAGTCCGGCTTAACGAACGGTCGGCGCCAAGTTCCCTTGCCACGTCCGCGGGGATGGGATCCTCGCGGAGTACTTTCCATCCGCCGAACTCTGCCGGAAAACGCGCTAGGGCCGGCGGCGCGGGCGGATGCTCAACGCCGGCCGCCCAGCCAATCAGCAGGATCTGAGCGGCCAGAAAAACCGGCACCAGCGCCACCCGCCATTCAGGCCTGGAAATGGGCATAGACTTTGTTAAACAATCGCTCCATAAGAATCAGGGTTGCCAGGCAAAGCACAAACAGTAACCCGCCGGAGACCGCGTGCGGAGCGCCCTCGGCCAGCCACGGCAACCAGCCGGCGGCGGCCACTCTTAAGGCGTTCGCGAAAATCGCAACCGGTACGGTAGCCACCAGGAGGGCCACTCGCATCCACGGTTTGCCGCCTGACAGGTAGCCAAACACAACTGCCACGAAGCCAAGCGAGAGTAGGTACCGCATGCCGTCGCAGGCTTCCAATACGGAGATCCTGCGGCCGGCCACATCCAGGATATTGCCTTCCCGAACGACTCCCATCCCGGCGAACGTCAAGATGCCCGCGGCGATCCGGCTGGCAAGCAACTGTAGGGGCAGCGTCGCCTGATTGTAGACAATCGCCAATTTGGGCAGCATAAAGAGCGTCAGCAGCAGCGGGAAAGCCCACACCCGAAGGAACGGGAGGCCGCCCAGACAAAGTACCGCTCCGGCCACGGACACCAGAAACGCGACGGAGCCGGCGAATAGACCCGCGCCCAGAGCAGCTGCCAACTGCAGGCCCGCGCCCGCCGCCAGTACCGCAAAGCCCCACCAGTTTGACTCCGGCCGGAGCGCGCGCCAGCGGCCACGTTCCCTCCATACGATCCATAGGACGACGATGGGCACCACGAAACCGTGCGACATATCTTCGTCGTTGGACCACTGGCCGAACATCCCGCGCAGAGTCGGCGCATAGCACGCCGCCAGGACCGCGGCGGTCGATACGATAACGGCCAGTCGTGTTCTCATGGCGGCACAGACTAGGCCCTTCTATTACGGTTTTCAGCTCCTACGGAGGTGTCTCATGAGCCATTCCCGGTTCAGGTAAACCGAGAGCAGCGCGAGAGCTGCCAGAACCAGAAGCAGGGACGGCGGAGCGGGCACGCTCGATACCGTCGGCGGAGCGACAACGAACGGCCCGCAACTGCTCGTGGCTGTGTTACTCGCCGAATCCACGACCTTGGCCGTGTAGCTATAGGAACCCGCGGTCGTTGGCGTCCCGCTGATAACGCCCGTGGTCGGGTTAAGCGTCACGCCCGGTGGCAGGCTGCCGGCGGAGATCGAGTAGGTGTATGGCGGCGTACCCCCGGCTGCCACTAGGGAGGAAAGGTACGGTACGCCGACCTGCCCCGCATTGGACGCGCAGGTCAGCGAGAGCGTCACCGCCGCAGCAACGATCGTAATCCCGCAACTGCTCATCGCCGTAGCTCCCAGCGAATCCGTTACTTTGGACGTGTCGCTAAACGCTCCGGGAGTGGTCGGTGTCCCGCTGATGCCACCCGTCGACGGGTTGAGAATCAGGCCGGGAGGCAGGCCGCCCGCCGCGATCAAGTACGTATATGGCGGCGTACCACCGGTGGCCAACAGGGATGAGGAGTACGCTATACCGATCTGTCCACTCGGAAACGAGCACGCCAACGAGGGCGGGAGCCCGGGCGCGGCGGGAACCGTAAGCGCGTTGTCGTCTAACGTAACCGCGCCGGTCCGGGCCAACGCTCTGCCGTCCAGCGCCGCTCCGGTAGCGACCGTAATGGACGCCTGGGCCAAAATCGTTCCGTTGAAGACCGTGTTGGTTCCCAGAGTTGCGGAACTTCCGACCTGCCAAAAGACATTGGAAGCCACGGCGCCGCCAATGAGCACCACCGCGCTGTTCCCCGCCGCGGTGGTCAGGGTACTCCCGATCTGGAAGATGAAGACGGCATTTGGATTCCCGTTACCGTTGAGTGTGACGTTCCCGGTAATGCCAAGCGATGTTGCGCTGCAGTAAACGCCGGGCATGATGGTCGTACCGCCGATATCGCCAGGTAAGGCAGGTCCGGGACATGGCTGTCCGGCGGCGTAAGTATAAGCCGTGGTCAAGTCGCTTTCGGCCTGGGCGGCCACCGGATTGGCAAGATTGATCGTGCCGCCGAGCACGACTCCAGGAGGAAAACCAGTCAACGCAGAACCGGGACTCACCCCCAGATTCCCATTCACTATGGTGGCGCCGGTGCTCGTAACCGTAGAGCCGGCCAGGACTCCGAAGCTGCCCGCCGATCCAAGCGGAACCGGCAATTGGGCCTTCAGGCAAAGGGAAAACGTCGCATACAAAACCAACGCAAGGGACTTCTTCATGGATTCTTCCTTTCAGCGAAGAATTGCCACATTTAGACCTATTGCTTCCGAGATTCTACATCAATGTGTATCGCCGTGCAACATAGTCGAGGGACTTTTTGGGAATTCCAATCCAATCCGGAATCGTTTTCCTACAACCGCGCCTACACTTCCGCATAGTGGCTTCTCCCGATTTCCGGATTCCTTGCGGCCACATCGCTGGTAAGTGCAAGAAAAATTTACTATTATGATGGTGGTGGCTGGCATGCAACGTGCTCAGCCGGAACTCCCGGCAGGAGTGTGCCCCCAGAAGCCCGTGGCGCGCTAGTGTAAATGTTTCAGGAACTCAAATTTCAGCTCTCCACCGCGATCCTGACGATCCTGACGATCGCCGCCGCTGCCTCTGCCGTCATCAATTTCGAACAACAGCACAAGTTCCGCCTGGCCGACGACGGCGCCGTTTGGGTCGATCGCGGACACCGCGTGGAAGCCCTGCACATCGATCCGGATGGGCCAGCCGCCAAAGCCGGTCTCAAGAACGGCGATACGCTGCTGAAGATCCACGGCGCCGCCACCGTCAAGGCCATTGACGTTCCCCAAATTCTGGCCGCCGTGGGAGCGTGGAACAAGGCGGAGTATATCGCCATCCGGCGAGGCGTCGAGTTCAAGGCCGCCGTCTACGTCCGGGAAGAGCCGCTCGATGCCGCTGTCTCCTACCAATATATGGTCGGCGCGGCGTATCTTCTGATCGGCCTGTTCGTCTACTACCGGCGCGGCAGCGCCCACATGGCGCGGCATTTCTACGTTCTGTGCCTGGTTTCGTTCATCTTGTTCTGCTTTCATTACACCG
>Ga0302324_100026963_pt1 | contig 10962 bp, 8 predicted proteins | sample Palsa_T0_1_FD_201949 | JGI IMG/M metagenome (GOLD analysis project Ga0302324, IMG submission 201949) | Peat permafrost microbial communities from Stordalen Mire near Abisko, Sweden - Palsa_T0_1 | ecosystem: Environmental > Terrestrial > Soil > Palsa > Peat permafrost | place: Sweden: Abisko...
ATTCCTTGGGATAGATTACCCAGAAGTACCAAAGCTGCCGCCAGCCGACTTGCGCGACGAAATATGCGCTGAGGACTGCCCAGGTCACGCCAAAAAAAAACAACAGCGCAAACTGATGCCTGACAATATCTTTCCAAGGCTTCTTATTACAAAGATGCTCCCAGGCCAGCGCGGACAGCAGCCCGAACGCGCCGGCCACGCCGGTGGGTTGAGTGAAAAAACACGCGATAGCCAGCAAAGCTCCAGCAATGGCTAGCCTGGAGATTGTTCTTTGAGGCATCAGAACTCTTGCGGCGCAAAGCACTGCAACAAGACTGAACCAATGATGGGTCGCATCCAAGAGGCGACCGTAAATCAGTACTAAAAACAGCAGCGTGCTGAGGATGGCCCATGAGCGTGGCACGATACATATCGCCATATCGAAACAAACCCAGCAGAGCGCAACGCCGAGAATGATCACTGCCATGTCGGTGACCCAGATGTTTGGCCCAAACATTCTGAACAACGTCACAAACACGAGATCTGTCCCGGGCGTCGTAAACTGAAAAAAGTCGCGGTAAACGCGCTCGCCCTGCAGCATGCGTAGGGCATACGCCCAGAAATAGTTCTGGTCTCCCTCAAGCAGGGTAGGGATATTTGAGAAAGTGAACAGGCTAAGATAGAGATAGAGCGCAGCGGTGCCCAGCAACAATAGTCGAGACAGGCTATTGTTCTGCGTGGGGGCGCCGTTCCCATGGGTCATTTGGTGTCCAGTTACGATGTTCCGTGCGATAGCAGGTTTGGTTTTGAGATGAAATGACGGTCTAGGCTTACCGGGCCGCCTTTCAATCCCAGCGATTGGCATTCTTCGGGTAACCGGGCCGCTGCACTCGTACGATGCAAAAGCGTTGGCCCGTGGGTGCCTGCATCACTACCCAACGCTCCAGGCGATCCACGACCTTTGCGCCTAGCGTCTCCAGCCGCGCCACCTCGGCGGGGATGTCGTCCGTCTCGATATCTAAGTGGACACGACTTTCATGGTCCACGCGCTGGATCTGCACGATGGGTTCATCGGGCGGAGTCTCCAGCATGCGGTAGTTGCCGCGGGTACCCGGATGATTCGCGTCTACCGCCCGACCCAGTACGTGGCCCCAGAACTCGGCAGCTTCATCCACGTCGGGCGCATTGCAGTCGATCAGAACGGCGCAGAGGCGGGAATGATGCATGTCAGTGTCTCTCAATTTTCTGTGAGCAGCCACACGAACCGAATACGCTCTACACTGGACTTATGTCAGCGCCCAGGGCCTTATTGGCGGAGCGTATCATCAGCGCTCTGCAGGACGAATCCTGGGATAATAACTCATGCCTACACGCGAGACTCATCGGCGAAAGAAGGGAGCGACTGCGCCGCGATCGACAGCCGGTGCCGATCGACTTTCTCAACGGTCACCCGCCCGCACCGCACATCGCGCGGCGTACCGCCGAGCCCCGCTCGCAAGTTTGCGAGTTTTCGTCGCGGTTGCCGAACACAAGAGCTTCACGCGCGGTGCCGACGCACTCGGCATTACCACGAGCGCCGTCAGCATGCAGGTGCACGCGTTAGAGGAGTACTTGCGTGTACCCTTATTTCGGCGCAACGGCCGCCAGGTAGAGCTGACTTCGGTGGGAGCATTGCTGCGGCCGAAGGTTGAGCAAGCGCTTGCCGATCTGGAGCGTGCGATCGATGAGGCGCGTGCCGACCGCGGCTCCGGGCCATTGCGAGTAACTACGCTCGCTTTCTTCCTCGCGCAATGGTTGTTGCCCCGACTGCCGAATTTTACGGCTAAGCACCCAAACATCGACGTACAGATCCATACCTCCGTGGGGCTTGCCGACTTCGTGAAAATCGCCATAGACGCCGGAATCCGTTGTGGTCCTGGGACTTGGCCACGGTTGCACGCGCAGAAGCTGCTCGATGAGTGGCTGGTCCCCGTGTGCACACCCGCGCTGTTGCAGCGTCATGGGGCCATCGCCGAGGCACGCGATCTCAAGCGCTACAAGCTGCTCCACAGCCCTTATGAGCCATGGACCGCATGGTTGCTGGAAGGTGCCGCCGACGATCTGTGGCCGAGCGCCGGCCCAGCATTCGACGACGCCATCGCCATCGTACGCGCCGCCGAAGCGGGTCAGGGACTCGCCCTCGCTCGATGGTCTCTTGTCGGTGACGCAGTCACGATGGGTCGACTCGCAGTAGCGGGGCGGGCAGTTCGCTCTGCTCACGCTTACCACTTCGTGTGTCCGCCAGCGCACCTCGGGCTTGAAAAAGTAGCGGTCTTTCTGCAATGGTTGACAATAGAGTGTGCCCGCTTCCCGTCGCCGCCTATCATGGGAGCCTGATGCCTGAACCCCGCTACCGTTGGGTAATTGTCGCCGCCGGTGCCGTGATGGGCTGCGTCGCGCTCGGCGCGATGTTCTCGCTCCCCGTGCTGCTGCGGCCGATCGCAGCCAGCACGGGCTGGTCTACGACCGGTATCTCGGCCGCCATGACCGTCGGCTTCCTCGCCATGGCAGTTGGCAGTGCGGCGTGGGGCGCCCTGAGCGATCGCATCGGCGCCCGCTGGACCTGTCTGATCGGATCTCTTCTATTAGGCGCCGGCCTCGCGCTCGCAAGTAAAGCGCCATCGCTGACCGGATTCCAATTTGCGTTCGGACTGCTGGTGGGGCTGGCCACCTCGGCGATCTTTGCACCGGTTATCGCTTGCGTCACCGGCTGGTTCGCCACCCAGCGCAGCCTTGCCGTGTCACTGGTATCGGCCGGTTTCGGCGTCGCACCCCTGACGATGTCGCCGTGGGTTGCCTGGCTCGCGGCCTCACACGGCTGGCGGCAGGTGCTGCAAATCGTGGCGATTCTGGTGGTGGTGGTCATGGTGCCGGTCTCGTTCCTGGTACGTCGCCCACCGGCGCTTGAGCGCGCGTCTGCACACACAGGGGGCACCACTGCGACCGCTGACGCTGTCATGCCGATCGGGCAACTCATCCGCACTCCGCCATTCATAGTGTTGGTGCTCACTAATTTCTTCTGCTGCGCGACCCACTCCGGGCCCATCATCCACACGGTGAGCTACGCCGCGACCTGCGGCATTCCGCTAATGACCGCCGTGACAATCTACAGCGTGGAAGGCCTCGCCGGTCTCGGCGGACGCATCGCCTTTGGGCTCGCGGGCGACCGGTTCGGTGCACGTCGCACACTGATCGCCGGCCTCTTGATGCAGGCATTCTTCGCAGCGTCCTACTACTTTGCCAGTTCCTTGAGCGTGTTCTACACGGTGGCCGTGCTATTTGGCTTTACCTATGGCGGTGTGATGCCCCTGTATGCGGTGCTGGCGCGCGAGAACTTCCCGCTGCGGATGATGGGTACAGTAATCGGGGGAACCGCGATGGCGGGGAGCCTCGGCATGGCCACCGGTCCGGTGCTCGGCGGATGGCTCTACGACCGATTCGGCAGCTATGGCTCGCTGTACCTCGTGTCTTGGGGGTTCGGGATTGTCGCGGTGATGATGGCGATGACGTTCAGACCGGTGGAGCGAAGTCGCGAAGTCGCAGCGATGGCATGAACGCTGCCACCTTTGCGCGTCTGCTCCGGATCGGTTACAAACGTTGCTAGCCGACCCATATTCCGGATGCTTGTTCTAAGGTCCTGCTCGAACGTTAACAATCTCTTGCCGAGTTGGCGTCATGGTTCAGCGTTGCGACCGAACGCGAAGGCTGCATCGCTCTCGTAGGCGGTGAAGCGGGTATCGGTAAGACTGTCCTGATCGAAGAGCTCTCGAGGCGCACGCGCAACGCTCGGGTACTCTGGGGTGCGCTCAATGTACTTGGCAGGCCGCCGCGCAGGCGGCTTCGTTGGGTGCTCGGGCCGCCGGCGAGGCGCCCAGCCGTTCCAGAATCGAAAGCGCTTGCGATCCTGGCGAAGCTCGGCGTGCCATCGCGTGCGCTTGCGGTCGCGATGGCACGCCGGCAGCCCGGCAAGGAAGCTTGACTAAGGAACAAGCGGCATCGCGCAGTATCGACTGCGTCGCCTATTTCGGCAGCAGTGTTACCGGCACTTCGGTGACGCTGTCGACCGGAAGTGCGTTGAGCGCCGCCGCTTTGCGGACTGCCGCCTCACTCGGCGCCTCGTAGACGCAGAAGGTTTTTGTCTTGTCTGCGTTGGCGTAGGACTCAACCCAGCGCACACCGAGGGTGGCATTATTCGCGTTCACCTTTTTCTTGGTGGCGGCGTCGAGACCGTCGAGCGCGCCAGCCGGAAAAGTTCGCTCGATGAGGTAGCGGTGCACGGCAGTTTTCGGCGCGGAGTCCGCGGGCTGTGCGGTTACTTCTGCGGCAAATGCGTGAGTGAGCAGCAACATGGACAGTAGTGGAATCAGCTTTTTCACAGTTTTTCTCCCAGAATTACTTGCAATGATGAGGGTTCAGAACACAAAACAATAATCTTTGCCATCGCCAGTCTGGTGCCAGCCTGCGCAAGGCGAACGCTCTTCAGTCGGCAGCTGGATTGATCGGCTGGTGGTCGCAGGTAACGTGCGTGTTCCAGTCGGCATAGCTTCCCTTCGGGTTGTGCTCCCATGCCCAGACATGCAGCTCATAGAACGCCGGCAGGCCGTAGCGATTTGGAGCGGCTATGTAGTTCAGCAGATTGCCGTCCAGCGCCGGCACGGCCCCACCTGGATTGTTAGTTGCCCAAACGCTCTCGAGTACGATGAACTCAACGCCAACCAGGCGCATTGCACCGTTTGCCATCGGTTCGTAAATCAAAGCTTCCGGCTGCTCTGCGTTCAGAACGCCGGCGCTGATGCGCGAAGGCAGCACAAGATGCACGCCCATAGCCCCGGTATCCGGACCGCTGACGCACGGGGTGGCAGGTACCCAACCTTCTGCGGATGCGACATTGATATCGGTGTAACGCGCCGTAGCATTGTGCACCTTGTCGACCAGCGGTGTGATGTCCCCATCTGCCCAAGCGATCGGCAGCATTCCGAGGGCCGCAAGCGTAGTCAGTACGCAGAGTGCGCGCAGAGTTGGTTTCGAAATATTCATACACTCCCCCTCATTTATCTGTAGAAATACGGATCCAGAATGCGTACCTCGGTGATTGCCGAGATTGGCAGCTTGTTACGATGGGCGGCGCGGCGGACCGCCTCAGGGGTGGGTCCGTCATAGATGCAGAAGGTGCGCTTGCGATCGGGCGTGACGTAGGAATGAAGCCACGTGACGCCATCCTCGGCGTTGTTATCGATGACCTTCCTGCAAAGATTCGCGCCTACCTCGTCCTGCGGGATCGTGAGACCGTCTGGAAACTCGCGTTCGATCAGGTAGCGGGACATGGCCTCGATCTCCCATAGGGTTGCGCAATTCAGCTGGGCGTAACCTGAACCGTGCACCGCCGGCGCAAATCGGTAGAACTACCTAATTTTGCGAGTACGTATACCCAGATTGGACGCAGCCAATGGGCGCGGCTCAAGCTGGGCGTTCCGAGTCGTTGCAGCTGACGGGTGGGTGGGTGCCCGAAGCCTCGTCAGCTCGGCCTGTCATGCGCGTTTAATTGGTGACAAATCGGTAATCGATAGAGCGATCACCCTGGCGTCTTAGCGCGAGCGACTTCCCCTGAAAAGAGACCTCAGATCGAGGAAAATGAGACTATGGGGTATGCACCTCCTGCTGGCGATCGTAGGGGCACTCTTCGGGGCAGTACTGGCCAGCCACAATGGTCAGATCTTCGCGGCCATCGTTGGGGCTATGGCGGGTCTCGGCATCGCGCACGCCGTTGCGATTTCACGTCGAATCGAGAGTCTCGAGGATGAAGTCGGTCGGCTTAGGGCCATGCTGTCTGGCGATCGTGCCCGGTCCATCGAATCCGCAGCGACGGTATTAAAACCAGACGAGCTTTCCCCCAACGCCCAACGCAATATCCAGGTACAAGCACCTTCGGATGCGCCGGCAGTTACAGCCCAGCCAGTGTCGGCCGCCCCACCTAAAGCTATCCCAGAGCCGCCGATTAGAACGTGGCCAATTGAACCAGCAAGCCCTGCGCTGGATTTTCCGTTCGCGACTGCCATCCGTGGCTTCTTCACTGGCGGAAATGCGCTGGTACGCGCCGGCGTCGTGGTGCTTTTCTTTGGTGTCGCATTCCTGCTTCGGTACCTGGCGGAACACACGCACGTGCCCATTGAGTTCCGCCTTACCGGCGTGGCGTTCGGAGGCCTGATACTACTGGTGCTGGGTTGGAGGCTCCGGATACGGCGTGCCGGATATGCCCTGGCCGTGCAGGGTGGCGCTGTCGGCATTCTCTATATGACCGTCTATGCCGCCTTGCGCTTATACCAGCTGCTCTCTCCGGCCACGGCATTCCCCTTCCTGGTGCTCGTCGCGGCGCTTTCCGCGGCACTGGCGGTCCTGCAGGGTTCACTCGCCTTCGCGCTGCTGGCCATCACCGGCGGATTTCTCGCCCCGATCCTGGCCTCGTCCGGTCAGGGCGACCATGTCGTGCTGTTTTCCTACTATGTGGTGTTGAACGCCGCGATTCTGGTGATCTCCTGGTTCAAGGCCTGGCGGCCGCTCAACCTGGCCGGCTTTGTGTTCACTTTTGTAATCGCGACCCTTTGGGGCGTGTTGCACTACCGCCCGGAGGACTTCGCCACCACCGAGCCCTTTCTGGTTATTTTCTTTCTATTTTACGTGGCCATTGCCCTGCTGTTCAGCCGTCGTCAGCCGCCTGAAATGCGCGGATACGTCGATGGCACGCTGGTCTTCGGTACTCCGCTGGCCGCGTTCGGGCTCCAAACCGCGATGCTGCATGATCGGCTGCTTCCCCTGGCATACAGCGCTGTCGCGGTCAGTGGCCTCTACCTGTCGATTGCGTGGCTGGTACATCGGCGTCAGAGCCCGGCACAACGCCTGCTCGTCGAGGCCTTCCTCGCCCTTGGGGTCACATTTATGACCCTCGCCGTACCGTTGGCACTTAACGGGCACTGGAGTGCCGCGACCTGGGCGTTCGAGGGTGCGGCGCTCATATGGATTGGTTGTCGGCAGAATCGTTTGTTGGCGCGTGGTTTTGGCGCGCTGTTGCAGATCGCTGCGGGCTGCACGATCTGGCTGCATCTCAATGCGTCCGGGGGCAGCTTCATATTGCCGGCAGGTATGTACTTGAGCGGCTTGGTGGTCGGCGTGGCGTCGGTTTTCGCGGCCCATACTTTGGATACGCAGCGCGAGCGCCTGCGTGAGTACGAACGATTGATTTTGGTTACACTCTTCATATGGGGCCTGATCTGGTGGTCCTTGAGCGGGCTCAGCGAACTCCAGCGCCGCCTCGCCCCCTCGTATGTGTCGAGCGCCGAACTGGTCTATTTGACGCTCACAGCGTTGCTCTTGAGCGAACTGTACCGCCGCTTCAAGCTGACCGCAGCCCGGGTGGCCGCGCTGCTTTTGCTGCCACTGATGGTCCTGTTCGCTGCCGACTGGGCACTGACCGCGCATCATCCGCTGGAATATGGCGGCTGGATCTGCTGGCCACTGGCGTTCGCTGTGTTCTATGTCGTGGCCAGGCGCCAGGAGGGAGCGCCCGAGGCTACTCTGACCGCGCTATTGCACGCGGTGTCGGCGTGGCTGCTGGCAATGCTGTTGAGTTGGGAGCTGCAATGGCAGGTTCATCAGGCCTTGGGCGTTAGTGGTTCGTGGTCCGGTATCGCCTGGGCCGTGGTGCCGGCGCTTTTGCTGTATCTGACGCCTCAGCTTACGACCAGGTACGCATGGCCGTTCAGCGAACATCGCCAGACCTACTTGGTCGTGGTGGCAGCCGGCTACGCGGTCTACCTGAGCCTCTGGAGCGCGGCATCAAACTTCTTGATGCGCGGAGACTCCTATCCTCTCCCCTTTGTGCCGCTACTCAATCCACTGGATCTCGCCCAGGCGTTCGTGCTGATGGTGCTGATACGGCACTACATGATCGTCAGTCGCGACACGCTATATGACATCGATCGGGCACGGGGTCTCATTCTCAGCGCTTTGGCGCTGCTTGCGTTTCTGGCATTGAACGGCGCGCTGGTCAGAGCACTGAGCCATTGGGCTGGGGTTCCGTTCTCGCTTGAGGGGCTGAGGCAATCGACGCTGGCTCAAACTTCGTTTTCGATATTCTGGGCTCTCCTGGCCCTCATCACCATGCTGGTCGCGACCCGTCGCGCGAATCGTGTGGTGTGGATTGCGGGTTCCGGGCTACTGGCGATCGTTGTCATCAAACTGTTTCTGGTGGATCTCTCCAGAATCGGCTCCATAGAGCGAATCATCTCCTTCGTGAGCGTCGGTGTGCTGATGTTGGTGCTCGGTTATTTCTCGCCTCTGCCGCCGGCGGCCCAGGAACCGTCATGATTCGTATGACTGGCTTACTGATGCTCAGTCTGGTCGCTACGGGCAATGCCGCAGTCGCAGCCCCTGCGCTCTCACCCGATGATTTTGCCTACGGCATGCCCATCATCACTCCCAGCGACGCGGCGGTTTACCGCATCACGATACCGCCAGAGGTCTATCAAAAAACGGTTCGGGCGGACCTGGGGGATACACAGGTTTTCAACGCCCGCAACGAGCCCGTTCCCTATGCCATAGAGCAGCCTGTTACGCCGGCGCCCGCACCAACGCCAGGTAAACCGCTGCCGCTGTTTCCGCTTCACGATGACTCCCCCGCATCGCTCGACGCCATGCGCGTTGCCATAGCCTCCCATGACGCAACCATCAGCGTGCAAACAGGCGACCCAAGCTCTGCACCATTACGCGCAATAAGCTATGTCCTCGACGCTCAAGCCCTGGATACCCCGGTAGCGGCCCTGCAAGTGCATTGGCCGGAGGGCGCTCCCGACTATGCCGGCAAGCTCCGGGTAGAAGCCGGCGACATGCTGGGAATCTGGCACGTCGTGGTTTACGCAGCGCCCATAGCCAATCTGCATTCCAATGGCGCTCAGCTCATCGAGGATCGCATCGAGGTTCCGCTCACGCGTGCCAAGTTTTGGCGCCTGAGCTGGGCGGGCACGCCGCCGCCTTTTGAATTGATCTCAGCCGCGGCGGAACCCGCGGCCAATGGGGACATCGTTGAACGTTCACGGCTTGTAGTCACCGGCATCCCGGTCAAGGACCGGCCCGGGGAGTTTCAATTTGATCTGGGTGCAAGGCCGCCGGTCGATCGGGTAAATCTTGAGCTGCCCCAGCTCAACACTGTGCTCGAAGCCGAAATATTATCCCGAGCCTCTGCCGCGGATCCGTGGCATCGAGTAACGCAAGCAGGGTTCTACCGACTGAAAAGTGCAGAGGGAGAACTGCGCAACGGCGCGATCCCTATCGGAACAACCTCTGAGCGGTTCTGGCTGCTGCGTATTCCGCAGCCTGGCAGCGCATTGGGCGAAGGCAGCCCGAGGCTTGAAGCGAAATGGCGAGCGCCTGATTTGCTGCTTCTGGCTCGGGGCGCCGCCCCATTTACTCTAGCGTACGGCAGCGGCTCTGCGATCGGCAGCGTCACACCATTGGCAGCGCTTCCCATCGCCCTTCCTCCGGTGCACGCGAGCTTCGGAGCAATCACCACATTAGGAGGCGAAACGCGCCTACAAAAGCCGCCCGAGGGCTTCCCTTGGAAGACGGGTATTCTTTGGGCGGTGCTCGCCTTTTCCCTCGCGCTGCTTGCGGCTATGGCCTTACGCCTCGCCAAGCAATTGAATAAAAACGGTCGCGCGACTTGATCTCATGCAGTTTGTGAGAGCGATGCGTCAGAGACCTTTACAGCGACGCGATAAACTCACACGAACGTAAGCGGAAGTCTCCGCCGTTCAGCTGCGGTTTCGCCTGGCTGAGTGATAATGCACCCTCGCGTCAATTCAATCGCCTGTTGCAATGGTGACAAGCGGCGGTAACCCGCGACACCAGCTTGGGAGGGCAACGAATGAGGGCCTTGCTAGCGTCCATGGTGGCAGTGTCTGCCTGCCTGCTGTCGATGGCTGCATCGCCAGAGAATTCAGCTGCGCCCGCCGCAGTTCAGGTGGACGCTTTCTCCCCTCAAGGGTATGTCAAGCAGGTCCGTCAGGTCACTGTGCGATTTAGCGCACCCATAGTCGCTCTCGGCGATCCTCGCTTGGCAGACCCATTCAATGTGAAATGCCCCGCGGCCGGTAAGGGACGGTGGGCCGACACGCGCAATTGGGTCTACGACTTTGACCTGGACCTGGATGCGGGGGTCAGTTGTCGCTTCGTGCTCAAAAAGGCCTTGAAGTCGCTCTCAGGTACCCGAGTTACCGGGCAGTCGAAGTTCAGTTTCAACACCGGCGGTCCGGCGATCCTAGCGTCCCTGCCCAACGACGGATGGCTGGATTTGGACGAGGATCAGCTGTTTCTGCTGCGCCTGGATGCACCCGCCACACCGGAATCGATCGAGGCAAATGCCTACTGCGCCATCGATGGAGTCACCGAAAAAGTTCCGCTGCAGGTGCTGACCGGTCAGGACAGACAGACCGTACTCGATCAACGCCAAGCCCTGGGCTACGACTACTTGCAGCTTCTTTGGAAAAGTGGTGACAGTTCCAACGTGCGGATTCGCAATCGCGCCATGGAACGGCGCGACGACCTGATCACCGTAGTACGCTGCCAGCGCCGCTTGCCGCCGGCGACCAAGGTGCTATTGCATTGGGGCGCGGGCATCGCTACCGCCTCCGGCATCGCCACGCAGACGGATCAGCAGCTCGGTTTCCGGGTGCGCGCGGCATTCACCGCGCAAGTGGAATGCACCCGCACTAACCCCCGCGCCGGCTGCATACCGGTGCTGCCGATCATGGTGAATTTCAGCGCGCAGGTACCGCGGTTGCAGGCCCTGGCGGTGCGGCTCAAGACAGCAGACGGCACTTTGCTGGCACCGTCAGCCAAAGAAGCCGAGCAAGCGCCGACGCTCAACGGGGTGAGCTTCCCCGGGCCATTTTC
>Ga0302324_100026964_pt1 | contig 10962 bp, 11 predicted proteins | sample Palsa_T0_1_FD_201949 | JGI IMG/M metagenome (GOLD analysis project Ga0302324, IMG submission 201949) | Peat permafrost microbial communities from Stordalen Mire near Abisko, Sweden - Palsa_T0_1 | ecosystem: Environmental > Terrestrial > Soil > Palsa > Peat permafrost | place: Sweden: Abisko...
CGCTACAACTTGCAGGAGCGCGCGTCGATCACGCTCGAGGGTGTGACGTTCCAGTTCAATTCAGCTGAACTCACGCCGAACTCGCACGCCGTACTGGATGACGTTGCGGCAAGCCTGCAAAAGCATCCGCAACTCAAAGTTGAGCTGCAGGGCTACACCGACAGCACCGGTCCTGCCGACTACAACCTGAAGTTATCGCAACGCCGCGCGGATGCGGTGCGCGCGTACCTCATAAGCAAAGGTGTGCCGGGCGAGCAGCTGAGCGCCAAAGGCTACGGCATGGCAAGTCCCGTCGATACCAACAAGACTCCGCAGGGACGCGGCCACAATCGCCGCGTGGTGATGTACGCCACGGCAAATCCCGGCGATGTAAAAGTTGAGGGTCAGGGAACGACCGGGCAGTAATTGCGCAACCGACCGATTGCCCCCGCCCGCTGCGAAGCGTGCGGGGGCTTTTCTTTCAGGTGCCGCCCGCGGAGAACACGCGCAGCCGAAAGCCGTGAGTCTTCAAAAAATCGATTTCCTGGTGCAGGTCGGCCGTTGAGAGCGGGTGCTCTTTGAGCCAGCGATTCGGGAATCTCACTACCAGGGAACTCGGCGTTGCGGTGAGTTCAATATTGGGAAGCGCAGTGGCGCTCCTGCCGCGGTGCAGAAGCACCGCCAGGCGCAACAGCACGATGAGACGCACCGCAGTGCTATCCCACGGCGGCAGCAGATCCTCGAGCTTCGACAGGGAGAGCTTGCGCCGATGACTGCCGACAAGACACGCAAGCAATCGCTGCTCCTCGCGCGCAAAGCCCGGCATATCGGCGTTCTCAAGAAGGTATGCACCGTGACGGTGGTAGCCGCTGTGCGAAACGTCAAGGCCAATCTCGTGCAGTCGCGCGGCCCACTGCAGCGCAAGATCGGCGAGTGGATCATCCAGACGCCACGCATGCCGCACCTGCGCGAGGAACGCAAGAGCGGTGGCCTCGACGCGCTCCGCCTGCGCCAGATCCACGTGATAGCGCTGCTGCATCGCGCGCACCGTGCGCTCGCGCGCATCCTCATCGGTGAAGCGGCCGAGCATGTCGTAGAGCAGCCCCTCGCGCATCGCGCCTTCGGCGACGCGCATCTCATCGATGCCGAGAACTTCAAATACTTCGGCGAGAATTGCCGCGCCGCCCGGAAATACTGCGCGGCGATCCTCCGTGACGGCCTGCAGACCCCCCAGCTCGCGCGTATGTCCGGCATCGACGAGAAAGTTGAGGACCCGCTCGAGCCCTTCGGGCTTGATGGTCACCGCCTGCGGGTCAAGTTCGCGCAGCGCCTCGCCGATGGCGCGCACGGTGCCGGAGCTGCCGACCGCATGATCCCAGCCGCGGCGGCGGATCGCCGCCTGCACCGGTTCGAGCTCAAGCCGTGCGGCGACGCGCGCCCGCGCGAGTCGCTTCGATGAGATCCGGCCATCTTTGAAGAAGCGCTCGCTGACGCTGACACATCCCATGCGCAGGCTCTCAAGCTCCAGCGGTGCCAGTGCCTCTCCCACGCACAGCTCCGTGCTGCCGCCGCCGATGTCGACGACCAGGCGCTTGCCAGGCTGTGAGGGCATGGTGTGCACGACGCCTGAGTAGATGAGCCGCGCTTCCTCAATGCCGGAGATGATCTCGATAGGATGTCCCAGCGCTTCGCGCGCGCGCTCCAGGAATGCCTGCTTGCGGTGTGCCACACGCAGCGTGTTCGTGCCCACGACGCGCACGCTGCTCGCGTGCATATCGCGCAGGCGCTGACCGAAACGCTGCAGGCATGCGAGCGCACGCGCCGCGGCGTCCTTGTCGATGCGTCCGTTCTCTTCCACGCCCGCGCCCAGGCGCACCATCTCGCGCAGACGGTCGATGATCAGGAGCTGGCCGTGCGCGTAGCGCGCGACCACCATGTGGAAGCTATTGGATCCGAGGTCTACGGCTGCGAGAACGTCCGGGACCGGGCGCGCCGCGGGCGCCTTCTCCGCAGCGACGCGAACGACTGCGGCCGGACTCACGCGCTCTTACATCCCGCGGTCAGACCGAAAATGAAGAGCCGCACCCGCACGTGGTGGAGGCCATGGGATTGCGAATCACGAACTGCGCGCCCTCAAGGCCGTCGCGGTAGTCGATCTCGGCGCCGGCGAGGTATTGCACGCTCATGGGATCGACCAGCAGCTTCACGCCCAGATTCTCGACACAGGTGTCGCCATCGACCATCTGCTCATCGAACTCGAAACCGTATGACAGGCCGGAACAGCCGCCGCCCTGAACGAACACGCGCAACATGAGCTTTGGATTGCCCTCACCCTTGATCAGATCGCCGACTTTGCGCGCCGCCGCATCTGTCAGTACGAGGGTTGTTGCTGATGCTTCCACGGTATCCATGCTGCACGCCTTTTCCATAAAAATCCAAAGTCCGACAAGAGTTTAGGGCGCTAGGGACTCGTGGTCAAAAGCACTTCCGAACTCTGCGAAGCGCTCGCGGTTAGGGCCGCTAGCGGCACCAGTCTCCCCATTATTTCGGCTCCGAGCGTCATTTCAATCACCCCATAGTAAACATCGCCATGCACCCGGGCTCGAGGTCCCAGGATGACCCGCCCGGGAGCGCGCACCGGGCCGGTCACGGTGCCGTCCAGGATCAGGGTGCCCACGTCTACGACGCCTTCGATGCACCCATGCTCGCCCACGGACAGAGTCGAGTCTGCTCCCTCATGAGCCCGTACATCGCCGCAAATCCGGCCGTCCACATGCAAAGCGCCGGAGAACTCGACGTCACCGCTTAAGTGGGCGGTTTTACCGATTACGGTGTCGATTTTGGGCATCGTTAGGAGGCGTCCACATTCCACAAAAAGGTTTGCGCGAGCGGCGCGATGCCCTTGCGCCCCGATCGCACCTCGATGTTGAGGCGTTCCGGGCGCATTCCCGGCGGGATCGTGATCTCCTGGTCGAGATTCTGGTAGTAGCGAAAGCTGTAGCGCAGCTCGTGCTGAGCTCCCGCCGTAAGCGCGGCAAGATTCAAGCTCTCCTCCTGGCCCTGCGATTCACCCTCAAGCTGCAGCACCGCCGAGCCGTTCACGACATCATCCGCACGCGCCGAACGCACCAGCGTCAGGCGCACGCGAAAGCGTGCCGGGTCCGAGGTCGCGCCGATGCGCAGCTGCTGAATGCTGATGCCGAGCGCGGCGCCCGCGCTTTGATTGCCGACGCCGCGATAAAACGCCAGATCCTGCGCCTGGCGCGCCACCTGTGCCTGCAGGTCGCCGATCGTGCGCGACACTTCGGCCTGCTCGCGCGCCCAGCCGATGCGCTGCGTGTCGATCTCTGCGAGGCGCAGGTTGAGCTCATGATTGTCCTGTTTGAGGTGCTCGATCACCGCCTCAAATTCGGCGCGCTGCTTCGCGGCCGCAAGGCGGTCGTAGCCCGCCTCGTAGCGCCCGAACTCAAAGATGACGTACAGCGCGAAGAGGCCTACGAGTGTCGCCGCGGCGATCGCAAGCGCGCGGCGCATCGGCGCGTAGGTGCGTACGACCACGGTGTTGCTGACGGATTCACGCATCGCGGGAAATGCGCTGTCAGCCGGTCGAGGCCTCAGGCTCGCGCGCGGCGCCGCGCGGACCGCGGGTCACCTCGGCCCACCAGGGGGGGTGGGGCGGCGCGCGACCTTCAGGAAATGCGTTCTCCGCAAGCTCGGTGAGTGCGCGTGCGTACACGGGGCGCTTGAAGTAGATCACTTCGCGCACAGGTTCCCAATAATCCACCCAGCGCCAGGCATCAAACTCAGGCTCCGTGGTCTTGGCAAGATCAAATGTCGCATCCTCGCGGCGCAGTCTCAGGAGAAACCAGCGCTGCTTCTGCCCGATGCACAGCGGTGTGCGATGGCGCCGCACGTAGCGTTGCGGCAGACGATAGCGCAGCCACCGCGACGTGCTGGCGGCGATCTCGATCTGCTCGCTCTGCAGTCCCACCTCTTCGTGCAGTTCGCGCAGCACGGCGCTCTCCGGAGACTCACCATGACGCACTCCGCCTTGGGGGAACTGCCAGCCACGCCCGCCCATGCGCCGACCGAGAAAGACCTCGCCGCTGGCGCGCATCAGGACGATGCCGACGTTTGCGCGGAAACCGTCCGAGTCGATGACGTCGTTCATGGCCTGATGGGAGTCTGCCACAACCTGCGCTTGTGGTGAGCAAGCTCGGCCTTTTAGGCTAGCGCGCCTACAGCCAGGAGAGCGTGAACCGGTCGATGTTGAGACGAGCCGCATTAGCATCGACCACGTGGAAGCGCATGGGCGTGCTCGCCGCTTTGGCTATTGTCGTGTTCTGCGCATCACTTATGACAGGCAGCTCGGGGATCGGTCTGTCGCGCACGCTGCACGCCCTCGCCGGCGCCACGGACGAACAGGCGCGCAGCGTGCTCCTGCAGGTACGCCTGCCACGGCTCCTCGCCGGCTTCGGGGTGGGAGCGCTGCTGGCGCTCGCCGGAGTGCTGCTGCAGGCGCTCTTTAGAAACCCGCTGGCCGATCCGTTCGTCCTCGGGCTGTCGGGTGGCGCGGCAGTGGGCGCGTTATGTGCGATGCTCGCGGGCTGGGTGGCGTTTGCGGTGCAGGGCAGCGCGGTCGCCGGCGGCTTTGTGGCCATCGCCGCCGTCTATTTCCTAGCGCGCGGCGGCGGCACGGCGCGGCTGCTCCTGACCGGCGTCGTGATCGCCAGCGCCTGCGGGGCGCTGGTCAGCGTGCTGCTCTCCCTCGCCACCTCGGTGCAGGTGCGCGGCATGGTGTTCTGGCTCGCGGGCGATCTTGGCTGGGCGCTCGAGCCGCGCGCGAGCATCGCCGCCGCGGTGCTCGCGGTACTGGTCGCCGTGGCCATTGCGCGTCCGCTCAATGTGCTCGCCGCCGGAGAACTGCGGGCACGCGCCGTGGGCCTTGAGCTTGAAACCTGGCGCCTGCTGCTCTTCGTGGTGTGCGCCGCACTAACGGCGATCGCGGTGGTGAGCGCCGGCACGGTAGGTTTCGTAGGGCTCATCACGCCTCACGCGGTGCGCCTGGGTTTCAAGACGAGCGATCACCGGATCGTGGCGCCGGCCGCGGCGCTCGCCGGCGGTACGGTGCTGGCGGCGGCGGATCTTGTTGCGCGCACGGCACTCGCCCCGCGCCAGTTGCCGGTCGGCGCCATCATGGCGCTCATCGGCGCGCCGATATTCCTGTTCCTGCTGCGCGCCAGGAATCCCAATACGCACTAGCGCAATCTTCAGCGCACGAGCGACTGCGCAATGATGACCTGATCTCTGCCCTGGCTCTTGGCGCGATAGAGCGCCGCATCCGCAGCGCCGAGCAGGCGCTCCCCGAGTGCCTGATGATCGCGCAGCACCGGCGCGGCTTCGGCGGCGGCAACGCCGATTGAGAGGGTAGCGATGCGCGATTCGTCGGCCGTGACGGCAATGGGCTGCGCGCGCACCGCATTCAGGATGCGCAGCGCCACGCGCTCGCCATCGGCGGCGCCAGCCGGTTGCAGCAACAGCGCAAACTCATCGCCGCCGAAGCGCGCGCCTGCATCCGACGTGCGCATCTGCGTGCCGATGCGCCGCGCCACCTCGCGCAGCACCGCATCTCCGGCGAGGTGTCCATAGCGATCATTCACCTCTTTGAAGTGATCGACGTCGATCATCAGGATCGCGAGCGTTTGGCCCAGGCGCTGCACACGCGCGAGCTCTTCGCGCAAGCGCGCCTCAAGGTAGCGCCGGTTGTAAAAACCGGTGAGAAAGTCGGTGAAGCCGCTGCGCAGGAGCCGTGCGCGGTTGACACCGTTCTCGAGGCACATCGCGGCAACAAGTCCGAGGTGCTGCAGAAAATCGGTGGCGAGGTCGCGTCCGAAGCGCGTCGCATCCGTGCTGCCAAACATCAGCACACCCTGCAGCACATCGTGATGGCGCATCGGAATCAGCGCCAGGCTCTGCAAACCCTCGGGCTGCGCAAACAGCACGCGATGGCGCGCTGCATCGTAGGGTCCGAGCCACGGGCGGCCGAGGACTGCGACGGCGGGCGCAAGCTGCGAGAGATCGTCAACGAGATGCAGCTCCTGCGCGAGTTCCTCGAGCACGGGCTCACCGAAGAGCAGGTGACGGATCTCATGCTGCGGATCGCGCAGTGCAAGCGACACGGCCTGCAGGTGATAGGAGACCTTGAGGCCGCGAATCAAAATCTTGAGAAGCTCGGCCAGAGTGCTTGCGCGCAGCAGCTCAAGCTGCCGCTGCTGCGACTTCTGCAGGATCGCATCGTTGCGTGCAACTTGCGCCTGCAGGTGCGCAAGACGCGTGCGCAGCGCATCGGCCTCAGCCTTGAGCACCGTCAGATTAGCCGTGGCGGACTGCATCGCGCACACCTCTTCGCAAGCGGTGCCGGCCGCAGCCCCTTCAGGCGCGGCGTTCAGTGAGGATCTTGCGATCCTCAAGGTAATCGTGCCCGCGGCGCATCAGGGCCACGAAGGTCGCATAGTCCTGCGAGAGCACTGCGGTGCGGATGCGCTCCACCGCCTGTGAAAGCGCCTCGAGCGACTCTGCGCCGTAGTCATTCAGACTCTGGATCTCATAGTAGAGGTCGGGGCTTTCGCGAGCCACGCGGCTCGCAACATCAAGCTGTGCATCAAACGTCGTGCTGGAAAGCCGCGCCAGACGTGGCGCGGCTTCACCGCTGTCGGCCAGCGCGGTGAAAAAAGCGATATTCAACGCATGCGACAGACCGAGCACGTAGGCGATCAGGCGATCATGCTCATCAAGGCTCATGACGATCCGCTCGGCCATGGTCGGCGCGAAGAGCTGTTGCACGGCTTCGAGCGCGGCCGCATTGCCAAGATCGACAAAGATCACATGGCGCCCGGAGAGAAGCTCGGTGTCCGGGCCAAACATCGGATGCACCGAGGTCACCTTGCAGCCATGCGAGCGCAACGCGTGCAGTCCTGCGCGCAGCGGCGATTTCAGCGAGCCGATATCAAAGATGACGCCGGGCGGGCGGCGCAGCGCGAGATCCTTCAAGATGCCATCGGTGACACCGAGCGGCGTTGCGAGCACGATGAAATCGTGCTGCAGATCGGTCTTTCTCCAGTCCTCCACCCCCGTGCCGCCGGAACGCGCGCCGGCAGGATCGGCCACTTCCACGGCAAAACCCTGCGAGGAGAGAAACTCGACGAACCAGCGACCCATGAGACCGGCCCCACCGATGACGAGCACCCGCCGGCCACTGCCGGCACCTTGCGCGACGACACTCGCGCGCTCCTGGGTCGTGAGCGATGAGCGAATCAGGAGGCGCAGCAGATCCTCCGCGAGCGTCGGCGCAAGGCCCAGCTCCGCCGCCGCGGCGCGCACGCCGAGGATGACCTCGCGCTCGCGCTCGAAATCGCGCGTCGGCTTGCCGGTCGCGCGTTTCACGCGCGCGACCTCGGCGCTGACCGCCTTGCGCTCGGCCACGACCCCCAGCAAACGGCGGTCGATGTCGTTCAGCCGCCGCCGCAGGTCCTCCAAAGTTGTGTCATCGACCGACATGCCGCCCCTTCTAAAGCTCGCACGGCTAGGTCTCTTGTAGCGGCCGGCACCGCGCGCTGCAAGTGCAGTGAATGTGCAGAGGCTCTACCATCTGCCCGTCCATGACAGCCCCGAGCGCCATTCTCACCGATCCGCCTCCCGCCGAGCCGATGCACCTGGTCGGCCTCTGGCTGGCCGCGGCCTGGGAGCGCCGCGGCCAGCCCAACCCCAATTCCATGGTGCTTGCGACTGCTTCTGCCGACGGAACACCCTCGGCGCGGGTGGTGCTGTGCAAGGGCCTCGTGGAGGACCCCGGATATATTGTCTTCTACACGAACTACGAGTCGCACAAAGGAATCGAGCTACTCGCGCGGCCGCGCGCGGCCGCGGTCCTGCATTGGGATTATCTGCAGCGGCAGATTCGCATCTCAGGACCTGTGACGCGCTCGAGCGCCGCGGAGAGCGACCGCTACTTTGCCTCGCGCCCCTGGCCGAGCCGCATCGGTGCCTGGGCGAGCGACCAGAGCCGTCCCATCGCCTCGCGCGCGGCTCTCACTGCAGCAGTTAACGCCACCGCCCGGCGTTTTGGTACACCGGACCCCACGACCGCTCAGGGCGCCGGCCAGGATTTTCCCATCGCACGCCCGCCCCACTGGGGTGGCTTTCGGCTCTGGGCGGAAAGCGTGGAGCTGTGGCAGGAAGGCACGGCGCGCATTCACGACCGCTTCCGCTGGACACGAACGCTCGACCCGGCCGGCCCCGAAAATTTCAGCGGCGGCGCGTGGTCGCTCGTGCGGCTGCAGCCTTAAACTGATGGCCGCATCCGCACCCGCCGCAGCAGGCCTTGAGGCACGCGGACTGGAGGTCCGCGCCGGTCTTCGCACGCTGCTAACTCAGTTTGATGCGACGTTCGGGCCGCGCGAATTCACCGCGGTACTCGGCAGGAACGGCTCCGGCAAAACGCTCACGCTGCATACCCTCGCGGGTCTGCGGCGGGCAGCCGGTGGCACCGTGAGCCTCGATGGCAGGCGGCTTGAAGAGCTCGCGCGGCGCGCGATTGCGCGCCGCATCGGTGTGCTGCTGCAGGATCCGGAAGAGGGCTTTGCGAACACCGCGCTCGAGAGCGTTCTCATCGGGCGCCACCCACACTTGTCCGCGTGGCAGTGGGAGGGCCGCGAGGATGAGCGCATCGCACTTGCGGCTCTCAGGCGCCTCGATCTTGCGGATCTTGCCGCGCGGCGCACCGACACGCTCTCGGGGGGCGAGCAGCGCAGGGTAGCCATCGCAGGGCTTCTCGCCCAGGAGCCCGGCATCTATCTGGTCGATGAGCCGACCAATCATCTTGACCCGCATCATCAGCTCGTGGTGCTCGAGATCTTGCGCGAGCTTGCCGCGCGCGGCGCCACGGTCATCGCCTCGGTGCACGATCCAACGCTTGCGGCGCGCTTCGCCGATCGCATTCTTTTGATCTTCGGCGACGGGCGCTGGCGCCTGGGCAGCACCAGCGAAGTGCTTTCTGAGGAAAGCCTCACCGAGCTTTACGCGACGCCGATGATGGAACTGAACGCGGGCAATCGGCGGGTGTTCGCGAGCCGCTGATACCACGCGCGGCAAAGGCCTGCCGCCTAACTATCGGCGCTCGGTGTATCGGGCGAGGCGGCCAGCAGATGCGTGACGACGGGGACGTCTTTGGTCAGGCGGCGAATCGAGTCTTGCAAGTCTCGATCCGCCTTGGTGACCCGGTCGTGCTGGCGCAAGTGCTCGACCCAGGATTCCAGATGGAAGGTCTCGACAAACCGGCTCGGACGCGCAACGTCCTGATAGATGGCCCAGGCAAACGCACCATCGCGTTTGCGTTCATGACTGAGCTGCTCCATGGCCGACAGAAACGCGCGGCGGTTCTCATCGGCAACGTCGTATTCCACGGTGACCATCACCGGAGCGTCGGTGGACTGCGGGTCGAGCAGGGTGGTCGGTACCGGCCAGTGCATCGATGGGGTGAGGTCTAACGCCTTGCCATGTTGCAGCTTCCAGCGCCATGTCAATGGAACGGCGAGCAGCAGCCCGCCCGATGCGATCCAAAAGGTAGCGGGTAGGCCCAGCCAGCCGGCGATTTGCCCCCACAGCGCGCTGCCGAATGTCATTGCGCCGAAAAACCAGGTCACATAAATGGCCAGCCCGCGCCCACGAACCCAATCAGGCAGCGCCAACTGCGCCGATAGATTCAAACTTGCGACGACGATGACCCACGACGTGCCACCCACAAAGCTCGCCACGAGCGCAATCGCCGGAGTCCGCGCCATCGCATACAGGGCCATCGTCAGCACGGTGCCGAGGTAGCCGGCCAACACGGCCCGATCGCTGCCAACTCGCGCGCGCAGCCGCCGCAGCTGAATCGCGCCCACGATGGCCCCGAGGCCAAGCATGCCCAGTAGCAGGCCATAGAGCTCGGGGCCGCCGGCGATCTGCTTGCGAGTGAGCAGTGGCAGCAGTGCCCAATACGCACTGGCGAAGACGAAGAATGCAGCCGCCTTGACTAGGGTCGCGCGCAGGCGGGCGTTATGCCGCGCATAACGGTAGCCGGTGCGCATCGCCGCGTAGAGCCGCTCAGTGGGCAAGTGGCGCGGCGGCTTCGCTCGCGGACGCCACCAGGCAAGGGCGCCGATGACGCCCGCATTGCTCACGGCATTGGCCCAGAACGGAGCGGCAATGCCCCAAGCCGCGATCAGAACGCCGCTCACGCCCGATCCGAGCGCGCGGCTCACATTGATGCCGGCGCTATTGAGCGCGAGCGCGGGCGCGAGGTGTTCCCTGGGCACAAGCTCCGGCACGACCGCCTGCCATGGCGGAGCGGTGAGCGCACCGGCAGCAGCGATGGCAAACACGAACACCAGTAATAGCTGCGGGCCGACGAGGCCGCGCCACACCAGTGCGGCGAGTAAAGCCGAGAGGAGCGTGGTGGCAGTCTCGGCGACGATCAGGAATTTGCGCTTATCGATGACATCGGTGAGCGCGCCGGCAGGAAAAGCGAACAGCAGTACCGGCAGGTTGTTCGCCACCTGCACCAGCGAAACGATCAGCGGATCCGTAGTGAGACTGGTCATCAACCAACCCGCCGCCGCGGTATACATCCAAGTTCCGATGTTTGAGACCACCGTCGCCGCCCACACCACGGAGAAGACCGGGTGCTCGAATGGAGCCCAGGCGGAGATTGCGGGCGGGGCATGCGCGCTTGGCGATGATCGCGGCGAGACCAAGGTATTCTTCTACTCCCAAAGGGCTGGCGCAATGAGCACGCCGCGCAGGGCAGGCAAGTGTATAGCAGGCGCACGCCTTCTTTGAAGCCGGCGCGCGGGTGCGCCTGCGCCTCATCATTGGGCCGGTCGGTTATGGCGCGGGCGAGCTCAAGTTCATTGCGACGATGGCGAAAAACGACTGCGCGCAACC
>Ga0302324_100026970_pt1 | contig 10960 bp, 12 predicted proteins | sample Palsa_T0_1_FD_201949 | JGI IMG/M metagenome (GOLD analysis project Ga0302324, IMG submission 201949) | Peat permafrost microbial communities from Stordalen Mire near Abisko, Sweden - Palsa_T0_1 | ecosystem: Environmental > Terrestrial > Soil > Palsa > Peat permafrost | place: Sweden: Abisko...
GCCATGACCGAGGCGGCGATCCGGATCCGCGGCGCGGCGGGCACCGTCGTCAGCCGACGCCGGCTCTACGCCAGGGCGCCGGCCGAAGTCATCGCGGCGGCTGCGGGCGAGTACGCGGAGAGCTACCAAATCCCGGCGCTCGCGAAGTTCGCGGCGGATGCCGGGGACGCCTCGAGCTCCGGTGCGACAGGCGAGGCCCGGTAGCCGACAACGCCGAAAGGTATGCCATGTACCCGCTGAGCAAACAGGACACATTCGTCTCGAATATCGACCGCCTGGGCGAGACCTCCCCGGCCGTAGCGGACGCCTTCCGGAGGATCCGGGTGGCCGCCGACGAGTACGGCCCGCTCGACCCCAAGCAGCGCGAACTCTGCCTGCTGGCCGGCTTCGCCGCCACGCGCAACGAAGGCGGCTTCCGGGTTCACTGCACGCGCGCGGCCCAGGCCGGCGCGCCGGTCAGGGAAATCGAGCAGGTCGTCATCCTCATGCTGGGCACCACCTTGGGTCTTGTTCCCGTGGTCGAGGCACTCGGCTGGGTTCATGACGAGCTGAGCGGCGGCGATAGGCAGCCCGCCTGACCGCAGACCTTCGCCGAGAGGAGTCAGGATGGATCCCATGATCGACATCCACGACGACGGCGACGTTCGCTATCTCACGCTTAACCGGCCCAGGAACATGAACGCGCTCAACAGCGCAGTACTGCAAGCGCTCGCGGGCCATGTCGCCAACAGCGAGCATGACCGCGTCGGCTGCTTGGTCATCCGCGGCGCGGGCGACAAGGCATTCTGCGCGGGCGCCGACCTTGGCGAAATCGAAGGACTGGACGTCGCCTCGGCTCATGCCTTCATCCGCCGCGGCCACCAGACCATGAACGGCATTGAGGACTCCGCGGTTCCGGCCATCGCGTCGGTCGACGGGTACGCCCTCGGCGGCGGCTTCGAGCTGATGCTGGCCTGTCACCTGGTCGTCGCCAGCACTCGCAGCAGCTTCGGCCTTCCCGAGGTAAACATCGGATGCATGCCAGGATTCGGCGGGACGCAGCGGCTGATGACAGCCATCGGCCGCGCCCCCGCATTCCATCTCCTGCTTAGCGGCGAGCGGATCGATGCCAGCCAGGCCTGGCAGCTGGGCCTGCTGTCGGTCCCGCCGGTCCCGCCCGATGAGCTGGACGGCAAGGTCTCAGGCCTTGCGCACCGGATCGCGTCGGGCAGCCGGCCCGGCATCCGCAATATCCTCGAGGCGGGGCGCCGCGCAGCGCGGGCGGCCGCACTGGAGCAGGAAGCCGCCCTGGCGGCGATCGCGATTGCCTCACAGGACGGCCAGGAAGGTATCCGTGCCTTCACTGAGAAGCGCCCGCCGCTCTACCAGCAGGAGCCACGCTAATGTCCCGCTGCCCGCGGGTAGCTGGGCAGCTCAGTAGAGCGGGACAGGAATTCTTCGGGTACGAACTCGATATCCGAGTTGCATAGATGCTCGATCTTCCGACCGTCGGTGGTGAATATGAACCGCACGGTCTTTGACCGTCCATCCGCATAATCCATGAGCGTATAGGCGGTCAGGCGCTGGCCGTCAACCTGCACTTCCCCGAGCATCCGCAGCGTACGCGGCGGGCGAGCGTTAATGAACTCCCGGATGACCCTGCGGCCGACCCTGTGCCCGCCGCGGTAGTCGTCGAGGACACCGTGCTCGGCAAAAAGCGAACTGGCGAGGTCGCCGTTTGCGCTACAGAGTGCGGTGAAGTAGCGATCGACGATCGATATGTCAGCCATTGCGAGGAATCTTCCTTCGATTGGGTGTGCGGTGAGTTGTCGGGCGGTGTTCAGCGCGACTGGAGCGCGGTCTGCGCGGCGCGGCGTCCGAATACGAGTGCGCGCGACAGGCCGCCCGCATAGCCGCTGACGTTGTAGCCCCCCTGATCCACGCCTGCGGCGAACAGGCCCGGCACCCGAGCGCCGTCCAGACGCAGGGCCTGGCCGTTGGCGTCTGTCCGTAGGCCGCCGAACGTCGACGTCATCGCCGCCTGCACCTCAAGGACCGCGATGTCGTCGCCGCCGACCGGCAGCCTGTGCCGTCGCCGAGCGGGGGTCGGATCGGCGCCCTCGGCGATTGACGCGTCGAACGCGGCCATGGCGCTCCGTACCTCGTCGCCGTCGTAGCCCCAGGTGCCCGCGGCGGCAGCGGCGGAGTCAAGTGTCGCGCCGGAGATGGCGCGGGCACCACGGCGGCCCGCATCCCTTATGACCGCGCGTAGGTCGATGCCGAGGCGGTCTTCTGACTCCTGGAACATCCGGTGCCCGGCGACCAGCAGAGCCCGGCCGAGCCGCGCGACCTGGTTCGCCAGGGGTACCGCTCCCGCCGATTCGTCGGCGATGCGCCGTCCGTCTGGCCCGAGCACCAGCCCGTAGACCGCCGAGTGCAGTACCAGGCCTCGGTAGTCGCTCTCGGAGATGCTTCCAGGGACCACGGGAAGCAGAACGCCGTAGAAGGTGTCCATGCGCCGGGAGAGCACGGCGCCGACGGCCAGCCCGAGTGACAGCCCCCGACCCGAACTCAGGGGGTTGCTCCGGATCCGGACCGCATCGGCGACGGTCTTGCCGAGGTAACGCGCGCGAAGCTCGGCGCTGTTCTGGAAGCCGCCGGTCGCGAGAACGGCGGCACCGCAGGTTACCGGCATGGTCTCGCCGGACTTGGCGTGGATGACCCGCGCGCCTGCGACGGTTCCGTCGTCCGCGGTCAGTTTGTCAACCGAACTTCCGAGCAGGACCCAGCCGCCAGCCGCTTCGATGAGCCGCTTGCCCCGGGTCATCAGCGTCTCGATGTCGACGTTCATGCCGATTGGCGGGGGATCGTACGTCGAACTCGAAGAGGCTCTGTGGCGTTCTCGCACCGGGACGCCGACGCTCTCAAGCCATTTGAGTGAGTTCTCCAGGTTGTCGCGGACAACCTGCCAAAGATCCGCGTCACCGTCGGCGTCAGCTGCCCGGAACGCCTCGGGAGTCTGGACCGTCCAGACATTGCCTGTCGAGAGCGCGGCGGTGCCGCCCAAGTGATCCGCGAGCTCGCACAGGAGCACCCGACCGCCTTGTGAGGCGGCCTGGGCCCCGGCTGACATGCCAGCCATGCCGCCGCCCACCACGACGAGGTCGAACTGTTCCGTTGCGCTCACTGACCCGCCTCGTACGACCCGGCGATGATCGCGGGCAGCTGCGGGATGTCGTACATCTCAGCTGCCCTCTTCAGGACCTCCGCAGGCGGCTTGGCGTAAAGCGGCCCGCGGCTCGTCCAGTGGCCGGTGTATTGGCGGATCGCGGCTGCGGTCTTGGCAAAGGGCTGCCAGTGCGTAGGTGTCCTGGATAACGGCTCCGTCCACTTCACGCAACCCTGCCGCGGCGGCGATCGTCGTGTGCACGCTGCCGCCGATGATCGTGTCAGCACCCAGCGCGATCAGCCGACGAGCGGAATCCGTGTAAGCCTCAACCACAGCGGCTGCGACATCAGGATCTGTGAAAGCCTCGTGGATGCGGGGGAGATGGTCGAACCGGACCGAATCGATGCCCGCAAGCCGGCTTTCCAGACCGTAGCTGCGCACGATCTCGCGGTAGCGCGGGATCGCCTTCGTGTTGGTGGCCACGACGCCGAACTTTTCTCCGGTCATGCAGGCTACGGAGGTCGAGATCTCCATCTGGACGACGACGGGAATGTCCAGGACTTCACGTAGTGCGATGACGCCGGGGTCCAGCGAGTTCCCGAGAGCGAAGACGTCGTAACCCTCTGCCTGGGCCCGGAGGCCAAGGGTGATGATCTCTCGCTCGTCGTAGTGGAAGAGCAGCCGGTACTGGTCTGCGTAGGCACCGTGAGTCGTGCCGCGCACGTTGACGATGACGCCAGGGCTGACCACCTTGTCCAGCTGGCCCTGGACAGCAGCGATGAATCCGGGGCTCCGCTGCTCCGATGCCATCAGCTGGAACCAGATCTTCATTCGTCCGCCCCTTCCGCTGATCTCCATCCTGCGCAGGACCAAGCGAGCAGAGACCAATCTTGACGTCTGACATTTGTCAATATCGTCATGATCGGACGAGGTGTCAAGGCGGTCGAGTCCAAGACGAAGGCGCGTTACCGCCCGTCGGCCGCTCCGCCCTGAGATCACCGGCGGCCAACTCCACGTGCTCAACCAAGTGCTTGATACCTTTGCAACACTTTACAATTACGATATAGTCTGACAGTTAGCAACTTCCAACTGAGGGCTTCGTCGCCACCGATCGATATTTGCTCATGGCTATGACCTGCGCAAACGGTGGTCAGGGCCTGCCGGTGACTGGCGCGAGGTGAGTAAAGTAGTGTCTACCCAAACGCAGGTTATTGATGTGCCGGCATTGCTCGGCGCGGCCCAGGGGGCTCTCCTGATCGACGGCGAGTGGACCCGACCGCATTCGGGACAGAGCCTCGACGTGATCGATCCGGGAACTGGCGCTGTCATCGGGTCAATAGCAGCGGGCGACGAGGCCGACGTGGATGCCGCCGTGAAAGCGGCGCGGGCGTCATTCGAGGACGGCACCTGGAGCTTCAGGCCGGGGAATGAGCGCGCCCGGATACTGTGGCGGGTCGCGGAGCTGATCGATCGGCATCATGACGAACTGCTGGAGCTGGAGTGCCTTGACCAAGGGCAGCCGGCGAGACACCTGAAACGCATGATCTCGAACGCGGCTCAGTGCTTTCGCTACTACGCCGGCCTGGCGGACCAGATCTACGGCATATCGGCCGACGTGGTAACCGGTGGCGCCCAAATGCATGCCTATACCAGGAAGGAACCGGTCGGGGTAGCAGGCCTGATCGTGCCCTGGAATGCCCCGCTGCAGATGGCGGCGTGGAAGGTGGCGCCCATGCTGGCCGCTGGCTGCTCGGGAGTGCTCAAGCCGGCCGAAGAGACGTCCTTGACCGCGTTGCGGCTCGGCCAGCTTCTGGTTGAAGCAGGCGTACCCGCGGGCGTCTTGAACATCGTGACCGGCCTGGGGCACGTGACCGGTGCCGCGCTGGCCGCGCACCCGGACGTCGACAAGATCTCGTTCACGGGATCCACGGAGGTCGGCAAGATGATCATTGACGCTGCGCGGGGCAACCTGAAGCGTCTCACCCTGGAACTGGGCGGCAAGTCGCCGGTCGTGGTGTTCGAGGACGCGGATCTGAGCGAAGCGATACCAGCCGCCGCCCGCGCGATTTTCAACAACTCCGGCCAGATCTGCTCCGCTGGCTCGCGTCTTCTGGTCGCAGCCGATATCGCCGAACAGGTCGTCGAAGGCGTCACTGCCATTGCCAGCGGTACCCGCGTCGGCTACTGGACGGACGCAGAAGCCGAAATGGGTCCGCTGATCTCGGACCGTCAGCTGCAGCGTGTCAGCGGCTACATCGAAGCTGGTGTGACCGCTGGCGCGGAGGTGGCCGTCGGCGGCAACCGCATCGGCCGGCCCGGTTACTTCCTCGAACCCACCGTCCTGGTAAACGTGAGCCCGGACATCCCGCCGGCGCGCGAGGAGATTTTCGGCCCGGTGCTCACGGTCATGCCTTTCACCGGCGTGGACGAGGCACTCAGCATGGCCAACGACACCACATACGGACTCTCGTCGAGCATCTGGACCACCGACGTCGCCAAAGCGCACTCCTTCGCGCGAAGGCTGCGCGCAGGCCGAGTCGGGATCAACGTCCACACCCCCGGCGACTACCACTTCCCTTCGGGCGGATTCAAGCAGTCGGGCTGGGGCCGGGAGCACGGGCCCGACGCCCTGGACCCGTATCTCGAGGAGAAGTCCGTCTTCACGAAGATCCCGTTCTGAACCGTTCACCCCGTGACTGCCCTGCCCGATGGGGGAGATAAGCGTCTTCGGCCTCATGCTGGACGGATGGCTCACGAAACTGATGTCGGTGGGGTCCCGCCATGATGGAGCGGCTGCTCGGCGATCTCGATGTGCTGGCTGAGACGTCGCCGGATGCGGTAGCGCTGATCGACGCCCGCGCGGATACGATGCGCCGCACCACCTGGTACGAGCTGCAGGTCCGGTACCGCGCCTTGGCTGCTGACCTGCGGCAACGCGGTGTGGTTGCGGGCGGGGCCGTGGCGGTATGGCTGCCCAACTGGTCGGACGCGATCGTGTGGCAGCTCGCTTCGGCGCACCTTGGTGCCCATGTCGTCGGCGTCAATACGCGGTACAACGTGACAGAGGTCGCTCATGTCCTGCGAGCAGCGCGGCCCAGCGTCGTGGCTGTCGCCCACGGCTTCCGCGGACTGGATTTCCTTCCCAGGCTCCGCGAGGCGGCCGCGGTCTCGCCGGTGAAACCCGCTGTCGCGGTCATCTCTGGGCCGCATGGCGGGGGCGCGGTTTCGGTACGCGACTACGACCTGGGGATGGGCGCCTGGGCGCCGTCCATGACGGCGCCCAGCGACGTGGCGAGGGCTGACCTTGGCGATCAGGCCAAGCTCATGGTGGCCTTTACTACTTCCGGCTCGACGGGTGATGCCAAACTCGCAGGTCACTGGGCCAGCGCTGTTCACCGGCATGCCAGGGCCGACGCGGCGGCGCTTGATCTGGCGCCCGGTGACGTCGCAGTCTGCATTCTTCCGCTGTCAGGCGTCTTCGGCTTCAACCTCGCGTACGCGGCGCTCGCCGGGGGAGCCACCTGCCTGCTTGAGGAAACCTTCGACGAGCGCGTTATTCTCGAACACATCGCGGCCTGCGGCGGCACCCACATGGCTGGCGGAGATGACATGCTCGCCCGGCTGCTGGACGCGTGGGCGAGCCAGCCGGCCAAGATCGACACCCTTCGATGGATCGGTGTCGCCGACTTCATCGGGCGGTCCGAGGAGGTCGCGAGGTGGGGACGGGACCATGCAGGCGCCTGGGTCACCGGCGTCTACGGCTCGTCGGAGATAATGGCACTCGCGATGTCCTGGCCGTCCGACACGGGCTTCCCGGAGCCCTGGCGCGGCGGCGGCCAGCCGATCCCAGGGCTGCAGGTGAGGATATGGGACCGCGAGACGGCCAGCCCGGCCCGGCGCGGCGTTCCCGGGGAACTCCAGTTTCGCGGCACCAGCGTGGTCAACGAGTACCTCGGCGATCCGTCGGCGCTGCCGTCCGGCCTGACTCCTGACGGCTGGTTCTCCAGCGGCGACCTCGGTGTCCAAGTGGGGGACAACGCCTACACCTATGTATGCCGCATGGAGGAGGTGCTGCGATTGAGCGGTTTCCTCGTCCATCCTGGGGAGATCGAGGAACGCCTCTCCTCTCATCCCGCAGTCGAACTCGCGAAGGTCGTCGGGATTACGGACAGCGATGGCCACAGTGTGCCCATAGCGTTCGTAACGCAGGTAGACGGTCGTGAGGTCTCAGCCAGGGAACTGATCGACTGGTGCGCCAGCGCGATCGCTAAGTACAAGGTTCCCCGTGTCGTCCACCTCGTCGCAAACCTACCCACGACGGCCGGGATCAACGGAAGCAAGATCAGGACCAAAGACCTCCGCGATCGCGCGCAGCGCGAATGGGACGAGGAGGCTGCGAGACGTCGGACTCGCTGACCTCGCCGGTTAGCCGGACGACCAGGAAGGTCCGTGCTATTGCGATTTCCCCGGGCACCGGCTCCGGCGCCGTCACCGCCATGTAGTTGTTCCGCACACCCGTACGCGGCGCTCCGGTCACCCGTACCCCGAACAGCTCGGCGAGCTCTTGCGCCACGGCGGAGCCGGAGTCCCGCAACGGCCCCAGGTCGGCCAGGACGGCGCCTCCGCCGGCCGCGAGATCCCGGAGCACAAGCGGCCTTCTTGCCTGCGGATATGACCGGAGTCGGTCGTTGTCCGTCTCCGTTGCCCAGAGAATGGCTTCCGTTTCCTGGGTGTGCAGGCAGTCAGCCGGGTTTCTCGCTGCGGTTCCGCTCGACGCCACCGCCGGATTGCCGCAGCCCTAGGGCCGTCGGCCCTTGCTGTCTGGGAGAGGGTGGACTTTGCCGCCTTCGGATCGCAGGACCTCGGCGAGGGCAGGGTCGGAGGTGGCGAGCGGGGAGTCGATGGCGAGGGCAGCTGCCGCGGCGACGCAGTCGGCGAGGCTCACGGCCGCGCGCTCGCGATGGTAGCGTCGCGCGCGAATGCGTCCGGCCTGCATGGCGAGCTCGTGCGTGACGGCCTGCACGGTCAGTCCGGCATGGCAGAGCAGTGCCAGGTCGGCTTCCATGCCGTCGGCATCAGCCCCGAAGACGCGGACCATTTGGTCGCGGACTTCGGCGGTGTTGATGGAGGTGAGGACGGCGGGGCCGCGCAGCAGGTCGGATACCTCGTCCGCGCAGGGTTCGCCGCGCAGATAGGCAATCACCGCGTAGGCATCGAGGACGGTCACCCGGCCTCGTCCTGCCTGCGGTTATCGCTGGCTGCCTCGGCCGCCCGGTCTGATGCTCGGGCGGCGTCGGTAGCAGGTCCGGGCGTCGCGTAGGCGCCGCGGAGCGCCCCGATCGGGTCGTCTGGGACCGGTCGGACGATCGCGTAATCACCGCGGTCGATGATGAGCACGGTCGAGGTTCCCCACCGGTGCCGCACGGCAGCCGGGACCGAAACCTGGCCGTTGCGGCTGACCTTTACCTGAGTTCCGTCCATGGTATCCATTGTATGCGACGGTATCGTCGCTGTATGGATCCGGCACGGTCCACACCATGGGATGAGACGCTTGGCGCCACGATGACAGCAGCCGATGTCGCTGTCCACGAGAAACTCACCGTCGACGTGCTTCTCACCGACCTGCGATAGGTCGTGCTCGTTCCGACCTGCGATAGGTCGTGCTCGTTGTCATAGCCAGCACTCGCCGCTCGCTAGATCCTTATCGCCGGGATATTCAGCCAGCTTCGCTTCGATGGCGGCGATGATTCGTCCGGTGTCTTGCTTGGTGCGCCGGTAGGTGCCTGGCCTGAAGATCATGCCGAAGTGTCCCGGGCCGCCTGGGGTGATCGCGTCGGCGTGGAGCGGCCGGTAGTCGCGCAGGTTGTTGGTGACGACGGCCCGGCGCTCAGTCCGGGCCAGGGTCATTACCTCGGGATCCGAGAGTGCGACCCAGCCGGGATGGTCTGCTATGGCGAGGACGTCGTGTCCCCGTTCGCGGAGCTCGCGCGCGATGGCGGGGGACAGCATCTCATCCAGCAGCAGCCTCACGGCCTGATGGCATCCTGTCCGGCGGACCAGACCGCGTGAGCTTCGGCCGCCTGCTGCTCATTAGCCTCGATCCACTGATCGATTTCTTCCCGGTAGGCGCCGTAGTAGCTGATGGCGGCCTGGACGAGACCGAGGGGGATCTCGAGATAGCGGGCCGTCTCGGCGGCGTCGCCATCGTTGTCGCGTACGATCCCGATGATTTCCCAGACGTCTTTGCCTGTTCCTACGAGCCTGGCGCGTCGGCCTGCCGGCCCGTCGGCGAACCGGATGAGCGGGTGGTCATCCATCCGCAGGCCCTCTTCCACGTACCTCTGGGCCAGGGTGCGCGGTGCTAGGTGCGCGCGCTGTGCGTGCCTGCCAAGACGCGCGATCGTGGCATCATTCAGGCGAACGCTCAGCGGATGGCTCATGTAGTGCACTGTAGCACGATGCGCTACGACGTAGACATCCGAGAGCTTGCACGGTGGTGCGGCGGGTTACTCCAGCCACGATTCTGATGCGACGCCGCCAGACGTAGTCGGCCTGTATGCGCACAACGCAGCCGGAACGGAGGCCATCAGCCATCTTGACAGTCGAACACATAAAGTGTTAGCTATTACAAAATTCACGTTAGATTTGCCGTCAAGCTGAGCGTTTTGATGTGCAGAAAGCCGCCAACGAGGACGGTGATCATGGCTCAGCCGTCATGAAGCGGCAGGCGGGCGTGGGCGCATAAGGAGGCGCAGATGGCGGAGCCGACGGCAGGCGGGATCTACCGGCATGGGCTCAACAGCCGGTCGGTCGGGTTCCCCGGGGTATTGATGCAAAGCGTGGCCCAGATCTCTCCTACGCTGGGCATCTTCTACACCATCGCATTCGTGACGGCTCAGACGGGTGTCACGGCGCCGCTGACCTACGTGGTGGCGTTCGTCTTGTGCCTGACGCTGGCGGTGCCGCTGGCGGGCCTGGCCCGGCAGATGCCGTCGGCGGGCGGCTACTACACCTACGTCAGCCGGGCGCTCGGCCCGGACGCCGGCTTGATCACGGGCTGGCTCTACGGCGTCTCGGTCGCCCTGGTCCCCTGCGCGCTGGCCGCTTTCACGGGAGCTGTGCTCCATGCTGAGCTCGAGGCTGAGTTCAGCTTCGGGCTGGCCTGGTGGGTGTACGCGGTGGCGATACTGGCGCTGTGCTTCTGGGTCGCCTTCCGCGGCATCGTCATCTCCGCCCGGTTCATGATGACCATGGGTGTCGCCGAGATCATCATCGGGCTCGCCCTGGCCACGACCGGGCTGCTGCACCCGGGGCACGGCGGGCTCAACCTGTCCGGCTTCAATCCGGCCAACATCACGTCCCGGAGCGGATTCTTCCTCGCCGTGGTCCTGTCGATCTTCGCCTTCACCGGGTTTGAGTCAGCGGCGGCGATCGGCGAGGAGAGCCGCGAGCCACGCCGGCTGATCCCGGCCGCGATCGTCGGGTCCGTGCTTATGCTCGGCGTGTTCTACGTGCTGACCGCGTGGGGCCTGCAGATCGGGTGGGGGACCGACCATCTGGCCTCGCTCGCGAGCTCCCCGACCGCTCCCGCCTTCGTGCTGGCCAAGCACCTCTGGGGCGTTGGCTGGATCTTGGTCCTGGTGGCGCTGCTGAACAGCGGGATCGGCGTGTGCATCGCCTGCACTACCTCCTCGACCCGCACCCTGTACGGCATGGCACGTACCGGCGCCCTGCCCGCTCTGTTCGGTGCCGTACATCCACGGCACAAGACGCCATACAAGGCTGTGATCGTGCAATCAGCCGCAGCCTTGG
>Ga0302324_100026972_pt1 | contig 10960 bp, 10 predicted proteins | sample Palsa_T0_1_FD_201949 | JGI IMG/M metagenome (GOLD analysis project Ga0302324, IMG submission 201949) | Peat permafrost microbial communities from Stordalen Mire near Abisko, Sweden - Palsa_T0_1 | ecosystem: Environmental > Terrestrial > Soil > Palsa > Peat permafrost | place: Sweden: Abisko...
CAGCACCAGTTCGCCCTGATGGATGCGATTCGAATCGCCGAAAGCTAAAAAAGGCAGGCCCTTATGCTCGATCTTCACTACAGCGATGTCGATATCGCGGTCGAGACCAACAAGTTTTGCATCGATCAACTTGCCTTCCGGCTGCATGGTTACATTTCGCCCGGCGGCCTCGCTGGCCGACGGCAGGCGCACCTGAATGCGGCGGGCGCCCTTGACGACGTGGGCATTGGTGACGATGTAGCCGTCCTCGGTCAAGATGATTCCCGATCCGGTGCTGTGCTGCTTGGAGAGCAGACTAGCGGTTGTGGAGTCGGTCTCTTCGCTAGTGGCGTAGCCGGTGGAATAAATCTGAACCACGGAGGGCCGAACGCGGCCGACTAGAGTTTCGAGCGATGAACTGAATTCGTTCAACGATACCTGGGCCGGCGGCGGTGTTTGGGCACCCAGCGCCACGGCTCCGAGACAAGCCAAGAAGCATCTCATTAATTTCATTGTCCCGCAAACTGGATTTACGGCAGGCGGGCGCGCAGGTTCCTCAGAGCGCGAGTGGCTTCCTCGGAAACTTCGGAGGAGGAATCCTTGGTCAATATTTCGAGCGGCGCGATAGACTCGCGATCGCCGCTGACGGACAGGACTTGCGCCAAGCCGGTTTTTTCTTCTTTGGTGGCGGTGGATTCCGTTAAGACCGGATAGAGGGCGCGCCTGGTTTCGGGATCGCGCGCAAGCTCGGTTAAATAGGCGCGCGAGACACCGCGGTAAGCGGCGGAGTTCAAGCTGTTGACCAGATAGCGGAGCGGTTCAAGTTCGCCGATGTCGCGTTTGCCCAGACTGACCAGGGCGAAAGAGAGTGAAAGGCGCGGTCCGGTTTTCTTTTCGAGCGAGAAAGCGCTCTCGGTTTTTGGCAGATCGTCCGGATTTTTCAAGCGGGCGATACCTTCGGCGGCGGCCTCGCGCAGCCCTTCGTCTTTGTCGGAGAGGCGCGCCAGATAAATTCCATGCAACTGCGGGTCGGGCATCTGCGCCAGCGCGGTGAGAGCGGCGCGTTTCACGCCCCTTTTCTTGGAGCGATCCAGGATGTCGCGAAGATCGTTGATGGCGCCGCGATTGGCCAGCAGGCCGGTGGTTTCGATGGCGGCGATTTGGACCTTCTCATCCAAGTCGCGCAATAGAAACGCCACGCGAGGGCCGGCGGTGGGGTCGCGAATCTTTTGGATGGCGATCAGCGATTCGTAGATCACCTGACTATCTTTGGAGCGCAGAGCTTCGGCCAGGTCGGGAATGGCTTCGCGGCCGCGCAGAATCCCGATCGCGCGCGCGGCGTTGGCTCTGGCGTCCATGCTGGCGCCGCCGCGAGCCACCCTTCCGAGAGCGCGCACTACTTCTGGGCGAACCTGAATATAGGCGTCAATTACCTGATCGTTGGTGTCGGTGAATTTGCTTTTGATGGAAGTGCCGAGGCGGCGGAAGGAAGCTCCCAGGCCCGAGCGAGCGTAGCCGGGGAGATAGAAATTGACCAGCCCATCTGACGCGCGAATCTGAATTTCGGCGTCGTTGTCGTTCAGGGCTTTGATGAGCGGGTCTAAACTGCGCTGAGTGCCGATGTCGGCGATGGCCTTGACGGCCTCAATACGCACGTCGAGAACGGGGTCGGTGAGATAGGGCTCGATTTTAGGAATGGAATCGGAGGCGCCTTTGCTCAGCTCACGAACGATTTTTGCACGTTGTTTAGGATCGTCTTGCGCGTAGAGAGAAAGACCGGCGGCGAGGAGCGAACCCGCGATGAGCCAACGGGACCTGCTTCGGAACATAATACTCAACGGACAAACTCGACGGTGACTTTTTTGGAAATAAGCCCGGCTTCGTAGCCGAGATCGAGCAGTTTCTGGGCGGCACGGGGGACCAGCTCGCCGCAATCGACGGTGAAGTGATTAACGTACATTCCCACGAACTTTTCGGCCAGGCGCGGCTCCAGATCGCGCGCGAACTGCATGGCGTAATTCAAGGACTCTTCATTGTGATCGAGCGCGTATTGGATGCTTTCGCGCATGAGGCGGCAGCATTCGCTCTTCACGTCGTCCGGCAGCGATCGCAGCAATGCGTTGGCGCCTAGCGGGAGCGGGAGATCGTAGGTATTCTTCCACCAACGGCCGAGGTCCAGGACATTTTGATAGCCACTGCGGCCATAGGTGAGCTGGCCTTCGTGGATGATGAGGCCGGCGTCAACGGAATGGTCGCCCACAGCGTCGAGAATCTTGTCGAAAGGAATGGGGACTTCTTCGAAATCCGGCTCGAATAATTTCAGGGCGAGATAGGCGCTGGTCATGCGGCCGGGGATGGCAATTTTTTTTCCTTTGATTTCCTCGGGGGCCATGGGCTTGGTGCTGACCAGGATAGGGCCGTAGCCATCGCCGATGCTGGATCCGCTGGCCATGAGAACATACTTGTCGGCTACATATGGATAGGCGTGATAGGAAATCGCGGTTAATTCATAGGCTCCTTCAGCGGCCTTGCGGTTGAGGGTCTCAATGTCTTCCAGGACGTGCCGGAAAGTGACCAGCCGGGAGCGGACCTTTTTGGTGGCCAAGCCGTAGAACATGTACGCGTCGTCGGAATCGGGGCTGTGCGCGCAAACGATTTCCGTCACGGAAGTTGAGGTCATAGGAGCAGACTTAAAATATAGCAGACGCGTCTGAAAGGTGCGTTGAAGACACTGAATGAAAAACGGTTGACAGGCGAAAGCGCCTGCCCCACTTCGGCGCACTTTGGCGCGCGAAGGGCGTGGAATTTTTGATGGCGGACCTTTCAATTGACGGGATGGATGATCTCAGCGATGACGCCGCCGATGGAATCTGTATCTAAATATGCGTAGCGGCCGGAGCCTTTCTTGCCGGTTTCACCCCAGGCTCCGGACTGCGCCACGGAGTAGCCGAGTTTTTGATAATCGGCGATGGATTGATCCAGATCATCGACGGGCACACCCAGATGTTGGATGCCTTCGCCGTGAGTCTTGAGGTAATCGACGTACAGATTGGGAGGAGTGGCCGGCGGGATGATCCATTCGTAAGTGAACTGGGTGTGGCGCTGCCAGCAGACATCAAAATCCAACCAGAGAGGCTGGCCGTGGTAGCGGGAGTCTGCGCGAGGGCTGGCGTGCGATTTGGGCATGGCGGGGAAGCCGAGTTTCTGCCAATATGCCGAGGGGCCTTCGGCTTCGCGGGCGACGAATCCGATGTGCGATATTTTTCCCGGCGCGTCGTTGTTGGAAGGCGGGTTGGGAGGAGCGCCGCCGGGCCAGCAGATGAGTCCGAGGACGTACTTGCCTTGGGCTTCGGTATCGAAGTACGTCAAGGTGAATGGGCCGGGATCGGTTTTGATTGTTAGCTGCTGGAGTACGCTGACGCCGAGCGTGCGCATTCGCTCGATTTCTTTGGTCATTTCTTCCATGCTGGCGACTTCGTGGACGATGGAGAAAATTCCGTCGCCGTGGTGGGCGAGGAAATCCGAGAATGCGTTGCCGGAGCCGGTGGGCTGGAGCATGTCGACGGTGAAATTGCCGATATTGCCGGTGATGCTGCGCGCGTGGATGGATACCGGCTTGCCGCGGTATTGGCCTGCGTAAGTGAGATTGGTGTGTTCGTGGATGTTGGAGAGTCCAAACTGGGCCCAGCCTTTTGCGGGAGGGTCGAGCGATTTCACCAGCCAGGTTACGCGGTTGACTCGTTTGTAGAAATCGGGGAGTTGGGCGTGGGCGGCGGTTGTGAGTAGGAGGAGCGCGGTGGTGAGGTGGCGCATTGGCAGATTGAAATATAGCAGAGAAGGCACCGGCTTCCTTACGGTCGCGGCTGGGTAACAACTGCACGTAGGAAATCGGGGAATGAGTATCCTGTCACCGCATTTTTTCCTGGCGATATATTACGCCGCCTTTTATGACTAGGCCGACGTGCTCCAACGCCGTGACGTCGCGCAGAGGATCGCCGGGCACCGCGATGATATCGGCCAGTTTACCGGGGGCGAGCGAGCCGATTCGATCCTGCCAGCCCATGATCTCGGCGTTCAGCGAGGTGGCGGCGACGATGGCGGCCATGGGAGGTTCTCCCAGCTTCACGCGTTCGCTGAACTCCTTGGCGTTCTGGCCGTGGGGAATCACCTGGGCATCGGTAGCGAAGCCAATCGGCAGACCGGCAGCCAGGGCGCGCCGGAAGCCCGAGTAGCCGATAGCTCGGATTTGCCGCGCACGTTCGCGCTCGCTCTCGGGGATGGGATTGTCCTTACCGGCGCGGTCGATCGCGGCATAGGTGAAGAGCGTGGGCACATAAAACACCTGGCGGTTGGAGGCCTGGAGCAGGGCAACCGCTTCGTCATCCAGATACGATCCATGATCCACCGTCCGCACGCCGGCGCGAATGGCGGCCTTGATGCCGTCAGCGCCATGGGCGTGCGCCGCCACGGGCTTCCCCCAGCGCCGCGCCTCCACAACGGCGGCCCTGATCTCGAGGTCAGAGTATTGTTGCGCACCCGGTGGGATGCCGGTGGAGAGCACCGCGCCAGTGGCGAGAATCTTGATGAAGTCGGCGCCATTCTTAAAGTTTGTGCGCACCGCCTTGGTGATCTCGTCGACGCCATCGGCGAGATTACGCACCAGGGGAACGTCAACATACGGCGAAAAATGCCGCGCATCTCCGGCGCCACCGGTGGAAGAGACGTAGTTGCCCGCTACCATCAAACGGGGCCCGGGCACGGCGCCGTCGTCTATGGCACGCCGCAGCTCAACGTCAACGTAGGGCCAGGCGGGCCCCATGTCGCGGCAGGTGGTGAAGCCGGCGAGCAAGGTGACGCGGGCGTTGCGGGCTCCCCAAAGCGCGTCCCGCGCCGGCGTGGACTTTAGCAGCGCGTCTTCCCAGTGCACACGTTCGTCGCCGGTGAGGTGTGTGTGGAGGTCGATGAGCCCCGGCAGGAGCGTGGCGTCACCGAGAGAGATCACCTGGGCGCCGGGCGGAATTTGTACGCTGGGTCCAACCTCGACGATGCGCTCACCCTGGATGCGAATCATTCCCGGCAGGATGGGCGCCGCGCCGGTGCCGTCGATGAGCCGCGCGGCGCGCAGTACAGTCACCAGCGGCGCAGGCGTAGACTGGGCGGCGAGGGGCACGGCAGACAGGGCAAGAGCGAGCGAAAGCAGATTGGGGGCGCAGGCTGCGTTGCGATTGCGCGTGGCGGCGAGGATCATTATTTGCCGAACGGTAGTATAACACCGAACTTCCGGCGAACTCGACGATTAGATCAAGGCAGGCCAGTGCTGGTAGCGTTTTGGCGGTCGCGGTTCGGCTTCATGATATGGTTGAGAGGAAAGGAAAAACGAATGCGAATTATTTTGACAAAGCTCATTCTCGGTGTGTCGATCACTGCCATCGGAGCGTTGGCGGCTGACAATACCATCGGGACGTGGAAACTGAACATGGAGAAATCGAAATTCAGCCCTGCTGTTCCGGTCAAGAGTCTCACCATGACCAGGGAAGCATCCGACGGCGGGTTGAAAGTAACCATGACGGGAGAACAAGCTGACGGCACTGCAATCAACGGCAGTTACACGGCAAAGTACGATGGTAAGGAATACTCTGTGACCGGCGCGCCCTATGACACCATCGCAATGAAGCAAGTAAACGCGAATATATTGACGTTCACGCAGAAGAAGAAGGGCGGAAAGTACAATGTCACGGGCCGAGCCGTGGTCTCGAAAAACGGCAAAACTGCGACCTCCACGTTTAAGGGGACTAACGCTCAAGGGCAGCCGTACAGCGCCACGATGGTGTACGACAAGCAGTAAGTTGGCAGGTTAAATCGGGGAATGAGTATCCTGTCACCGGATTTTTAGGAGGTCGGGGCGGAGGACCGCTAAAGCTTGTTCCAGGCGTGCGAGACCCTGCTCAGCGGAAGACAGGTCGCCAGTGCGGCCTTGTTTTTCGAGCGCCTGGGCAGCGTCGAAGGCTTCCTGGGCGCCGAAGGTGGAGACGGAGCCTTTGAGACTGTGGGCGTGGCGTTCCAGGCCGGACTGATCGCCCTGCGCGACGGCTTGGCGAATCATTTCGAGCGATCGCGGATAATCGTCCAAAAACAGGCCCACTACTTCGCGCAGCAACTCGACGTCGCCGCCGACGCGGCTGAGCGCTACGGATTCATCCAAGTGATGAAGCTGTACTTCTAGCGAGAATGCTTCGGATTCAGTGTTCATCTTCCAGCCCTAGATACTTCATCGGCAGGTTGTGGGCGGATTATTATGAGTATTCCCATTGAGCAGCTGACGTTTGAGGCGCGGCTGGAATGCCGTTATCTACTTCACACACCGGAGAAGTTGGACCGGAACTCGTTGCTAATAATCACTTTGCATGGGTACAGCTCGAATCCGGAGGTGATGCTGCGGCTGACTGGGGGATTGGTGGGGGAGGGGCATGTGATTGCGGCGATCGAGGCGCCGAATCAACAATATGTTACGGCGGGGCTGCCGAATCGGGAATCGGTGGCTGGGTATAACTGGGGGATCGGGGCGCATTGGGGGTCGGCGGTGCGGCTGCATCATGAGATGGTGCTGCAGACGCTGGTGCAATTACGGCAGCGGTTTCAGATGGGGAAAGAGCGGTGTCTGCTGATGGGGTTTTCGCAGCCGGTGGGGTTGAACTACCGGTTTGCGGGAACGCATCCGGGAGAAGTGGGGGGGATCCTAGGAATTTGTGGAGGCGTGCCGCGGGACTGGGAGGAGGACAAGTATCAGAAGGTGGAGGCGGCGGTGCTGCATATTTCGCGCGATCAGGACGAGTTTTATCCGGTGGCGGTGGTGGAGAAGTTTCCCGAGAGGCTAAGAAAACACGCAGACGATGTGGAGTTCCATTTGTTGGAGGGGCCGCATCGGTTTCCGTCTAAGGCTGGGGGGATTGTGCGGGGGTGGATGGATCGGGTTTTTGGGGGATGAGGAAACCGTTGCTCGTTTCTGGTTGCTGGTTTCTGGTTCACGAACCTTGAGCCGTGCGAACCAGAAACTAGAAACCAGAAACTAGGAACCTTGCTCTTCCACTTTTTCCGTTGGTTCAGCCACGATTTCCGGGGGTTCTTTGCGGGCGTGTTCAAAGAGGAAGTTGAGGGTTTTTTCGCCGCGGATTCGATAAGCGATGCGGCCCAGGATGCCTTCCTTCTCGAGTTTCTTACGGGTTGCGGCTACCGGTTCGCGTTCCTGCTTGGCGATGCGCTGGACTTCGTGATCCACTTCCTCGTTGCTGGCGTGGATGGCTTCGCGCTCGGCTACTTTGTCGATCAGGAGCGAGCCTTTGACGTCGTGGAGGGCTCTGGGGCGCTGGGATTCCTTGAGCTTGGCCCAATCGATTTTGAGTTTGCTGGGATCGATGCCGCGCTCGGTGAAATCTTTGAATTGGTTCGTCAACTGGGCTTCGATCTGGCGTTCGATGTAGGTTTCCGGGACCGGAAAATCGTGGGCTTGGATGAGCCCGTCGAGCAGTTCGTCCTTGGCTTTTTGCTGAGCGGCGAATTCGCGCTCGTGGAAAATGGATTTTCGAACCGCCTCGCGTAAATCCGATAGGGTGGGGTAGTCGCCCAGGTCCTGGGCAAATTCGTCGTTCAGTTCGGGCAGCTCCTTGGTTCGAATGACTTTGAGCTGCATGCGGAACTGGATGGTCTTACCGGCCAGGCGCTCTTGTCCGTAATCTTCAGGGTAGGTGACTTCGAATTCCTTTTCCTGTTCGGGAGACATGCCGCGGAGGGCGTCGGAGAATCCGGGGAGGGTATCGGGGTCGCCGACGTGGAGGACCATTTCGTCCTGATGGATGGGTTCGCTGACGCCTGCGAGGCTATCCAGAGAAACTACGGCGTAGTCTCCGTCGGCGGCGGGCCGCGGCTCAGCATTCACGAACTGGGCCTTTTGTTCGCGGATGTCAGCGATGCGCTTCTCGACGTCGGCTTCGGTGACTTCGGGCTCGGCGTAATGCGTGAGGACGCCGCGATATTCACCAAGCTCGATGGAGGGCGCGACTTCGAATTCGGCTTTAAATTTGAGCGGCTCGCCTTCCTTGAAGTCGACGTCTTTGACGTTGGGCCGGCCGACGACTTGCAGTTCTTCTTCCTTGACCCGCTTGTCGAAGTATTTGGGGAGCAGATTTTCGAGAACGTCTTCGCGAACCTGGTGTGCGAACTTGGCGCGAATGAGATTGGCGGGGGCTTTGCCGGGACGGAAACCGGGTAATCTTACTTTCTGCTGGATGTTTGCCACCACGCGATCGGTCTCGCGAGTGATTTCATCCACAGGAACGGTGACCTCAATTTCGTGCTTGCAACCTTCAACCAACATGGTGGTGGGCGGTGGGTGGTGGGGGTGAAGCGGCGCGAACGCTACCGCCTACCTCCCACCACCGTTCCTAGGTTCCTTCGTTCCAGCTTGCCAGGTAATGTTCTTGCTCTGGGGTGAGGCGATCAATTTTTACGCCCATGGATTCGAGCTTCATTTTTGCTACTTGTTTGTCGAGATCCTCGGGGACAGGGTAGACGCGCTTTTCCAGGTTGGCATGGTTCTTGACCATATATTCGGCGGAGAGGGCCTGGTTGGCGAAGCTCATGTCCATTACCGATGCCGGGTGGCCTTCGGCGGCGGCGAGATTGATGAGGCGGCCTTCGCCGAGCACGTAGACTTTGCGGCCATCGCGCATGGCGAATTCTTCCACGAATTCGCGCGCCGGGCGGCGGGAGGAGGCCATGGTGGCCAGAACATCCAGATCGATTTCGACGTTGAAGTGGCCGGAATTGCACAGGACGGCCCCGTTCTTCATTTTCTCGAAGTGATCGCGGGAGATGACGCTCTTGTTGCCGGTGAGGGTGACGAATAAGTCGCCGATGACGGCGGCTTCGGACATGGACATGACACGGAAGCCGTCCATGATGGCCTCGATGGCTTTGGTGGGGTCGATTTCGGTGACGATGACGTTGGCTCCCAGGCCACGGGCGCGCATGGCGACGCCGCGTCCGCACCAGCCGTATCCGGCGATCACCACGGTCATGCCGGCCAGCAGCATATTGGTGGCGCGGATGATGCCGTCGATGGTGCTTTGGCCGGTCCCGTAACGGTTGTCGAACAAATGCTTGGTGAGAGCGTCGTTGATAGCGATGATGGGGTAGCGCAGAACTTTTTCCTTGGCCATGGCCTGCAGGCGAATGACGCCGGTGGTAGTTTCCTCAGTACCGCCGATGACGTTGGCCAGCAGCTCCTGGCGCTTGGTGTGGAGAATGGTGACCAGATCGGCGCCGTCGTCCATGGTGATTTGCGGCTTGTGATCAAGCGCGGCCATGATGTGGGAATAATACACATCGTTGTTCTCGCCCTTGATCGCGTAGGTGGGGATGTTGTAATCGCGAACCAGGCTGGAAGCCACGTCATCCTGCGTGGACAGTGGATTGGAGGCGCAGAGCACGATATTGGCGCCGCCGTCGCGCAGGGCGATCATCAGGTTGGCGGTTTCAGTGGTGACGTGCAGGCAAGCCGCCACGCGGATATTCCGCAAGGGCTGGGTCTTGATGAACTGTTTGCGGATGGTTTGCAGAACGGGCATGGATTGAAAAGCCCATTCGATGCGGCGCTTCCCCAGATCGGCGAGCGCGAGATCTTTTACGTCACAGGCGACTGTTTCAGTTGCGTTGGTTGGCATTTATTCCTCGGTTTCGAAAATTGATTATTGCGCGGCCACAGCGGTGCGGCTGCCTTCCTTGAGCGCTTCGGCTTTGTCGGTGGCTTCCCAGGTAAAGCTGGATTCGGTGCGGCCGAAGTGGCCGAAGGCGGCAGTTTTGCGATAGATGGGCTGCCGGAGCTTGAGATGCTCGATCATGCCCTTGGGAGTGAGCGGGAACAGTTCGCGCACCAGTTCCACCAGGCGCTGTTCTTCTATTTGACCGGTGCCGAATGTATTCACCATCACCGAAACAGGTTCGGCTACGCCGATGGCATAGGCGAGCTGAACTTCGCAGCGGGTGGCCAATCCGGCGGCCACTAGATTCTTTGCGACGTAGCGCGCCATGTAGCAGGCGGAACGGTCCACCTTGGTGGGATCCTTGCCGGAAAAAGCACCGCCGCCGTGACGGCCCATGCCGCCGTAGGTATCCACGATGATTTTGCGGCCGGTGAGGCCGGTGTCGCCATGGGGTCCGCCGATGACGAATCGGCCGGTGGGATTGATGTGATATTTGGTGGAGGAGTCCACCATGTGGGAGGGCACTACGGGATCGATAATATGCTTCTTGACCTGGGCACGGAGGTCTTCGGTGGAGATTTTGTCGTCGTGCTGGGTGGAGACCACGACGGCTTCGATGCGTTTGGGTTTGCCATCGACGTACTCTACGCTGACCTGGCTTTTTCCGTCGGGACGCAGGAAGTCCAATCTTCCAGCGCGGCGGACTTCGCTGAGTTGCTTGACCAGTTTGTGGGCCAGCATGATGGGCAAAGGCATCAGCTCTTTGGTTTCATCGCAGGCGTAGCCGAACATCAGGCCCTGATCGCCGGCGCCGCCGGTATCCACGCCCATGGCGATATCGGGGGACTGGCTCTGGATGGAGTTGAGGATGCCGCAGGTCTTGCTGTCGAATCCGAAGGCGGCATCGGTGTAGCCAATATCGTGGATCACGCTGCGCACCAGGCGCGGGACGTCGACGTAAGTATTGGTGGTGATTTCGCCAGAAACGACGCAGATTCCGGTGGTGACCAGGACTTCGCAGGCCACGCGGCCGGTGGGGTCGTCCTTTAATACCGCGTCCAGCACCGCATCCGAGATCTGGTCCGCGACCTTATCGGGATGTCCTTCGGTAACTGACTCCGACGTAAAGATATGCCGCATTTTTTCTGACACTAAATGAGCCTCCTGGATTGCTAATTTCCGGCGGGTGAATTAAAAGTGTATCGCGTTGGGTACGTCCGGGT
>Ga0302324_100026973_pt1 | contig 10960 bp, 8 predicted proteins | sample Palsa_T0_1_FD_201949 | JGI IMG/M metagenome (GOLD analysis project Ga0302324, IMG submission 201949) | Peat permafrost microbial communities from Stordalen Mire near Abisko, Sweden - Palsa_T0_1 | ecosystem: Environmental > Terrestrial > Soil > Palsa > Peat permafrost | place: Sweden: Abisko...
ATGCGAGAGCCTCCGCCATGTCTTGCCGAGTGCCTACAAAGGAACCGCGGATGGTGATGCAATTCGCCACCACATCGAAGAGTGGCACCGGGAATTCGCCCGGAGGCAAACCCACCAGAACACAGGTCCCGCATTTTCTCGTCATACCGACGCCCTGTTTGAAGGCGCCGAGCGACGGCGCGGTAATCAAAACCCCATGAGCTCCCCCGCCGGTTTCCTTCTTGAGTACGGCCGCCGGGTCAACGTTCCTGGCATTGATGATCAGATCTGCTCCAAGCAATTTGGCGTGCGCTAGCTTGCCGTCATCGATGTCGACGGCACATACCAGGAGCCCCATTGCCTTGGCATACTGAACAGCCAGATGGCCCAGTCCCCCGATACCTGAAATGGCCATCCATTCCCCGGGCTTCGCGGCGGACTCCTTGATCCCCTTGTAGGTTGTAATACCCGCGCAAATCAGAGGCGCTGCTTCTTCTGCTGTAAGCCCTGCAGGGATGTGCGCGACGTAATTGGGATCGGCAAGAATGTATTCGGCGAAGCCCCCATTCCTTGTGTAGCCACCGAACTCCGCCGCTGGGCAGACAGTTTCGCGTGCGGTTAAGCAATATTCGCAATGGCCGCATGCCGAGTAAAGCCATGGCACACCTACCCGGTCACCTTCTTTCACCAGTCTGACCTCGGCTCCCACGGCAACGACCAGCCCAACGGCCTCATGGCCTGGAATGAACGGGAGCTTCGGCTTCACCGGCCAATCGCCCTGGGCAGCATGCAAGTCTGTATGGCACACACCACATGCTTCGGTTTTGACCACAATCTGGCGTGCGTTCGGGGTAGGAATATTCCATTCTCGAAGCACCAGAGGTTCTCCGAACCGCTCGACCATGGCTACATTCATCTGCGGTGGCATATATGAGCTCTTTCTTCTTAGCGATGCGAACGAAATCCGGAGGCTGAACGGAATTCGTTCCCCCCGGGCTCCGCGCTGCGATACCGCTGTACGCGAAAACCTTGCGCCCAGTCGTAATCTCGACCGCAGAGGCTTCCTCGGTCGACAAGTCTAATGTAGGTTCAGAAGGCAGAGAAGAACTGTACCGAACAGCTCATCTTGGCAGCGTTCTTTTCTTAGGGGTCGAGATGACAGATTTGTCGAGCGATGTAAGGCCATGTATCCATTGGAAAAACGGCCATTTACCAAAACAAATTTGTCATCTCGACCGGAGCGAAGCGTAGTGGAGAGATCTGCCGTCAGTGGACCTTTCCTGAATAAGTGGAGTGGAGAGATCGGTGGTTTCGTTCTGAGGTTCTGAGTTCCTTCTGACATCATAGCGGAGAAACTTACTGTTCTCACGAAGACTCTTAAGCCCGCACTTTTCGCCCGGTTCGTGGCAGAGCAAAATTCCTAGCATCGCTGCGCTGGCTAGGGTAAATAATCCAACCAGTTACACGACTCAATCATTGACGCACTACACCAGGTCTCGGTGAATCGCGGTAATCGAAACGCAATCCTTCAGCAGGAAATGCGGCAGCATGCCGCCTCCCAGGGTGCTCCCACTGCAACGACGCAGTCGCCGGCTAAAATTCTCTTCCTCATCAGCAAATCCTCAGAGGCGAATGAAACCTACTTCAATTACAAAACCCAACGTGGGTTTACCTGGCAATCGAGGTAAGAGCAAAGGCGTAAGTAGCCAACTATACCGGCTTGGTGCGCCGCTAGAGGTCCGGTCGCCCTCCGGTGTGACGCTTGTCACAGCCTTCAGCTTCAAGACTTAGTAGCGTTGTTGATAGAAAAGGCAAATCGTGCGCTGAGCATATCGAACTTCAGGAATGAATTGGCTATGAGAACGATGAGAACCGCCAAATTTGACCCTGCCGCCTTTCTGGCGAACGCTGGTCCCGGACGAAGAATCATCCACTTGAATCCAAGGCAGGTCTTCTTTTCGCAGGGAGATCAAGCCGACTCTGTCTTCTATCTTCAAAAAGGCCGTGCGAAGGTCACGGTCTTATCGAGCAGCGGCAAGGAAGCCACGATCGGACTCTTCAGCACCGGCGACTTCATTGGAGAGGAGGCGCTGGCGGCCCCGGTTGCACGGCGGTTGGCGACTGCCGCCGCCATTTCGGACTGTACAGTGCTCGAGATAGATCGGGAGGAGATGATCCGCGTGATGCACGAGGAGCATGCCTTCTCCGACCGGTTCTTAGAGTTTTTGCTGGTCCGGACTATGCGAGCCCAGGCCGATCTCGTCGATCAACTTTTCAACTCGAGCGAGAAGCGCTTGGCACGAATTCTCCTGTTGATGGCGGAGTATGGCAAGCCTAGTGAGCCCAAAACGCTCATTCCACCGATCACGCAGGAAACCCTTGCGGAAATGATCGGAACGACGAGGTCCCGAGTCAGCTTCTTCATGAATCGCTTTCGCAAGCTAGGCCTTGTCGAATACAACGGCCGCATTAAGGTTCACAAGTCATTGCTCAGTGCCTTGCTCCGCGACCAGCTGCCTGGGGGAGAATCCCATAAGTCGTCGTCTGGGAAGAGTACGCAGACCTGCGCCAGCTCGAGGCGGCAATTTGAGCGAAATGGAACGGCACTCGATTCGGCCGATTTCCTGCAATGTGTTCTTTCCGGTGCAAACGCTTAGGAAATGAACGGCGTGTTTACGAAGGCATGCTGAACAACGGATGGAGTTCTCAGTAGGACCTTCTCGCCAATCTTTTCGAGCAAGCCGGCTTATTCGCTATGGAAGTGTCCCGGCGGCCGCTAGAACATTTTCACTTCTGGTGTATACAGGGCAACCGACCTCGGCGCGCCTTTTCCTCAAGAAAAGACGCACTTTCGCTACACTTGCCTGTGCAGAGTAGAAGTGAAAATGCTTTAAGCTCCTACCGGGAGCAAGTTATCTTCAGCGAGAACCCGAGTGCCATTGCTGCTCACGGCCGGTAGGCTGTCCGCCTGGGTAATGGTTTTTTCCTGGCCCAGTCCCATGGTCAGCGCTGTTAACCCGGCGAGGCCACCCAATTGCATCGTCTCCACGGCCGAGCTGGGCACGATAACAATGGTCGAATTCTGCTTCAGGCCTTCATACAGCATATTCATCGCGCGCAGATGGAGGGCGACTGGATTGTTGGTGTAAGTCTTCGCCGCCTCACCGAATTTCTCCGCTACCTGGCGCTCCGAATCGCCCAGGATGACGCGCGCCTGGCGTTCTCTCTCCGCCTGCGCCTGCATGGACATTGCATTCTCCAGGGCCGGCGGGATCAAGACGTCCTTGACCTCAACCGAGATTACGTTGATGCCCCAGGGTTCGGTGCGTTCGTCGATAATTTTTTGCAGCACACCGCTGATCTTGTCCCTGCCTTCGAGCATGTCGGAGAGCATGGTCTTCCCGATCACGTCGCGCAAGGCCGTCTGTGAAGCCCAGCTAATCGCACTTTGGTAGTCGGCAACGTCGAGCGCCGCTTTCTTGGGGTCTATGATCTTCCAAAACAACACCGCATCCACATCGACAGGCACCGTATCTTTCGTCAGCGTCTTCTCTGCCTTGAAGGAACTGGTGAGGACCCGGATATCAATCCAGTACGGAATCGTGTCGATGAGTGGGATGATGAAAAATAAACCCGGACCCTGCAGAGCGTGGAACTTACCTAGCCGTAATACAACCGCCTTGCTCCATTGATCCGCTACCTGAATGGCAGACGAAACGATGAAAGCGAGGACGATTGCGCAACCCATGATCCAAACACTTTGGGGGTTAAATGACACCTTATACATAGCCAGAGTCGCGAACGCGCCAAGACCGACAATCACTACAAACACCAATCCGGGAAACGATCTGTTTTTTGTCATACCGACCTCATTTACATCCCTGTGTTAGCTGACCAACGCCGGTTCGCCGTGAACGGCGTAAGAAACCTGCGTTGTTCCGCGAATAATCTCCTTTGCCCTCTCGACGTCAGCGGCCGTACCGTGAACCACCAGCAGGTACTTGTCGGCCTTGAGAGCTGCGTCGTACTGAATAACGCTATCTTTCGGAATACCGATACTCATGAGCCCAGCTCCTATTGCGCTCACGCCCCCCACCACCACGGCGCCTTCCAGGGCGCCGATGATCCAGGCGACCAGCGGACCAGCTACCAGGATCGGACCGATGCCAGGTATGGCGAAGAAGGCGGAGCCAAAGAGCAAGCCCCAGAATCCACCCCAGTATGCGCCGATCTTGCCCCAGCGCTTCATGCGATCGCTAGTGTTGTAATAGCCGATGACATGTTCGTCCGTGTGCGTGTCTTTGGCGACGATGGACAAACTCTTCATGTCTACGCCGGCCTCCTGCAGTTCCTTGATGGCATGCTCGGCTTTTTCGTGTACGTCGTAGATGGCTACAACGGAATTAACGACTGACATTGCTTTCTCCTACTGCTCTCGCAGCGTTTGGCCGACGGATTCACTGCCGTCATAGCAAGTGTTCCATCGCTGGGCGGTAGAATGCTGAGCAATGTGATACAACAACGACGCTTTTTATCTGTATTTTTCATCGACAGTAGCTGCACCACCATCCGTGGATGGCCGCGACCCCAAGCTCCTATATCGTGTCCACCTGGTTCAGATTTCCGAGCGGATCTCCTTAGCGGCGTGAGCTTGACGTTCCGAACAAGACCTCTAACTCGGAACCGGTGCTGCGCTTTTGGCCATGACGGCACACAGGCGGTCTCACTGGCTCGCCCCAGGAAATCCGTTTCGACGCAGGGAGAATGTAGGGTCTTGCTGTTTCAGGATTTTACTCAGCAACAGCCAAGTGCAGGATCTCAAGAGCTTGCTTTAGACTCGGGTCATTTTCAACACCTGGTGAACCGGCATCAGGGGTTTGATGATCGCCTAAATTGAAAGCGTGCCCAATTTTCGCGAAGGCGGACCACGCCTGAGTTTCTTGTCAGATGCGGAAGCGGTTCCAGCGATTGCCCGATCGTGATCATCGAGGATGATTTTCGGAACATGTGGAAGAACAAGCCTTCTACCAAGATTGTACTTGACACATAGTCTTAACAGATTAAGACTATGTGTGGCTAGCAAGTTTTTCAGGTCTTCGTGCGGCTTCATCCCGCGACGAAGCTTGGGCACATGGCCAGAGTGAAGTCAGAGAGAACCAACCGGTGGCAGACGACGAAGATCTTCCGGCTGCGTACTTACTCTTTGCAGTTGCAGCCATAATTATCATCGGAGTTACGGCGGCGGGGGCGTTCATAATCTTAATTCGTAACTGACGCATATTGGCTCTATCCGGCGACCGCAATTCGGGCGGCACTGCGTGCTCTGGTGCGGACTAAGCCCGAAGAGGACCCGCTCTGCTGATCAACGATCGAACGCGATGTCGCGGTAAGGTTGCGACCATCGGATCAGAAACATCATGAGCTATCTGCCCCGATTGACCTCAAGGTTGCAATCTCGGCGAAGGCGACGACAACGTTCCTGCAGAAGTGACAGAGCGGGTGAGCCCTCCAACAGCCTTTGGGCGATTCCATCTGCCAGGTGCATGAGCCAGTCATGGACTGCGGCCTTACTCAAAGGCGCAACCTGAAGCTCCCGGCGACTTCGTATTATGCGTCAGCAAGGCTGGGGAAGCGTAGCAATTTAGGGCTGAACAGGGAGAGCATGGGAGATTTCGGTTGAAGAATAATTACGCCCTGATTCATCTTCTCGTCATACCGGTTTTCGTTTTTGCTCCGGTCCAATCCCGAGCTCAACAAGCGTTGCTTCAAGTTCCGCCTTCCACTCCTCTGCCCATACAGCTTGGGAAACATGTTCCCATGAAAGAGGGCGAGCCCTTGAAAGGCTATCTGCTATATCCGGTGTACGCCGAAAATCGACTGGTGATTCCTGCAGGCACCACGCCACTCGGCAGTGTAGTTAAGCTCAATCCAGATCGAAACCGTCGCATACATTCTTGGCTTCGGGGCGACTTCACTCCTTTTCACATTCCTGTTGTGCAATTTGATCAACTGGTGCTGCCGGACGGATCCGTGCAATCCATCGTGAGTCAGAATGCAACGGGTGGGGCGCCAGTTTTGCACCTTTGGGCTGCACCTTCCGCGGGTCGGCGTTCGTTTTTCACCCTGCAGCTAAACCGCGCGAAGCAGCAAGTGAAAGATACAGCCGCCGTGGTGACTGCACCTGGCCGTGGTGACCGGTTGGTCCAGGCCATTTACAGACAGTTGCCGTACCATCCGGAGAGAATTGAGTCTGCAACCGCATGGACAGTGTCTCTGGAGCAACCCCTGTCTCTAGGACCGGACAGTTTTGCTGCCGAACTGGGCGCAGGACCAGCCAAAGGTTTTTTGTCTCAGCGAGTAGACGCCCCTGTCTTGCACGAGCGATCCTGGCAACTACACGCTTATCTCAAAGAGACAATAAGTTCGGCACAACAAAAACCCGGAGACACTTTCGAGGCTGTCGTTGCCGAGCCGGTCTTTGACGCAGGCCACGCTTTGGAGATCCCCCAGGGGTCTCAACTGATTGGAACAGTCACACAGGCCAAACCGGCGCGATGGTTTGGCCGCTCGGGCAAGTTGCGATTTAATTTTCGTGAGTTAAAGCTCCCCGACGGGCTTTCTCAGCACGTGGATGGTACCCTCACGGGTGCGGATGCCTCCAGGTCTTCAGACTTGCAGCTTGATGCCGACGGTGGTGTACAGTCGAAATCGAGGAACGGTGCCGCTATCCCTCTGGCACTGACTGTTCTGGCGGGTCGCGCTTTAGATGATGATGGGAGCTTGGCTGGTAACAGCGCTGTAGCCTCGAACGGCTTTGGCATCGTAGGCCGCGTTGTCGGCGCCGTTGCCAGTTCTAGTAATCTCGCCGCCGGAATTGGCTTTTATGCAGCAGCTCTATCTTTCTACGATCGATGGGTCGCCCGGGGACACGATGTGCTTTTCCGCAAAGATACCCGTATTGAAGTGACAACATCGCCTGGCCGGAACCTTTTCCACGCAGCGGAAGTGCAGCAACCTCCGGCCATCGATCGATGAAACCCTGCGAACTCAGCGAGTCCTAGACGAGTTCCTAAGAGAATATGACAATTCGGCGATTGCTTATTGTATCGATCACAGCACTGGTTCTTCATCTTGGCTCGTGTCCTGGAGCAATGGCGCTCGGACAAGGTTCTCACGAGACCAGCAAACCGGGGGCGAAGAGGCAGGTCGGTGCTGCGCCTGGGCCGCCCGCTGCGGAGGCGAATGCCAGCACATTGCCCGACGCTCCGAGCGCTGCTTGGCAACAGAATGGTCAGAACACTCCCGCTCCCTCTAGCGCCATGAATGGTGCTCCTGCTGGCCAGGTGCCTAATGGTGGAAAGCAGACGAAACGAATTCTCTACGTCATTCCAAATTTCAGAGCAGTGAGCGTGGACGAGAAGCTTCCGCCGCAAACCATTAAAGATAAGTTCGTGACAGGTACACTCGATAGCTTTGACTATTCTGCGTTCATTTTTGTGGCTATCCAGGCCGGCATCGCACAGGCACACAAAGCAACGCCAGAGTTTCACCAGGGCGCGGCCGGCTACGGGCGATATTACTGGCACACCTATGCGGACTACGTTGACGAAAACCTTTGGGTTGAGTTCCTTCTTCCCACAGCTCTACACCAGGATTCCCGCTACTACACGCTCGGCCGTGGCGGGTTCGCTAAGCGGCTTGGATACTCTTTGTCACGCGCAGCCATCACACGAAATGATAGTGGCCATGAGACCTTCAATGCTTCCGAGATCTTCGGCGCGGGTGCGGCCGCGGGCATCTCCAGCCTTTACTACCCGAGTCAGGAGCGCACCTTCAGTAAGACCTATCAACTTTGGTTGACGAATATAGCCATCGACGCTGGATCAAACCTCTTTAAGGAGTTTTGGCCGGACATTAACAACAGCTTCTTCCATCAGAAGGAATGAGAGAAGCAATGGGAGAGAGCTGCGTACTTTTGCGGATACTCGATCTGTGAGTGATGCCTTCATTTGCGGTGAGCATAAGACTTTTTGACGAACTTGCCGAAAAGCCGGCTTGAGCGAAGCCGCTGGCGCGGCGGACACTGCCTGGGTAGAGGAGCAGCAAGCAGCGGTAGCTGAGGTAACGTTGGGTCACAAGGAAGGAGGTTCCGGTGACCCATTTACGCAAGAGGATGCTGGAAGAACTCCAGCGGCGCAACTACTCCGAGGGCACGACCCGAGCCTATCTGCAAGCAGTCCAACAGTTCGCCGTACACTTTGGGATAATCCCTGTAAAGCGAGCCATGGATAAGAGGTTCGGCTCACTTGACTTTGCGGGTATCTGAATGGAAACCAACTGCGTAGTAAAACTGGGCCAGCTGCGACGAACCGACCTTCGACCAGCAGCCCTGATCCTTGGCCGCGCCATGCGCGACAATCCCGTGAACGTCCGGGCCTTCGCAATATCGGACGCGGAGCGCCGCCGTCAGGCGCTGGAACGGTTCTTCCGGCTGGTACTGCTCGGTCTCCACGAGAGGGGGTTGATTTACGGCGCTTATCGCGATAACGCGCTTGTAGGAATCTGCGGCATTGCACGCCCCGGCTTTTGTCAGCCTACTCCTCTTGAAAAGCTCCGCGTGTTACCCGCAGTCGTGTTCGGCAATCCACTCGGCACGGCGCTTCGCGTTCTGAACTGGGCCGATGCATGGGCGCATCGCGATCCTGCGGGGCCTCACTGGCATCTGGGACCAGTGGCCATCGAACCCTGCGTCCAGCGCCAGGGAATTGGAAGCGCCTTGCTGACCGCGTTCTGTGTGCATATGGATGCCTATGGAGCAGTTGCGTATCTCGAGACCGACCGGCGAGCAAACGTTCATTTCTATCAGAAATTCGGGTTCACGGTGGTAGCGGAAGCCGACGTTATGGGAGTACCCAACTGGTTTATGTCCCGTCCTGGTGGACATCCACGCAAGGGCTGGCATGCACAAACTCCACAATCTCATTGACCGCCGGATTCTCAGAACCCCTCGCCCATTGTGCATGGGGCGCCTATCGAGCCTCGCCTGACGGTTAACAGGGCGATAACCGGCCAATAACCTAATCCATACGATCGAGGCTGTGAGTAAGAGGCTATATTCTCTTTCAGTTGGATTTTCTTCAGGAGGAGGAGCTTCGCAGCCGGCTGAGATCTTGGCGGGTCACCGTCGACGGCGAAGCCCTTTGAGGGAACGATCCTCTTTGTCCCAGCATCGTCCGGGCCGGAGCAGCTTGCTGCGAGCTGGGCCGACGACTGCGACCAGATCATCATACGCCTGTGTCCGATCTGTAAGCGTGAGTCGATTGTTGGGCACGGTCATCGCCGCAAGCAGGCGCACGACGAGCATCACGACTGGATTGGGATTCGGCGTGGCCGCTGTATCAAGTGCGGGAGGACCTTCACCTTCCTACCGGTGTACTCACTCCCTTACACCCATTACAGCTTGGTGGCGCGCTGCCACGCATTGCTGCGGCGCTTTGTGGAGCACTGTTCGTGGGAAAGAGCAGTGTCGAAGTTCAAGGATGCGGATCGCGTGCCGGATTGCTCGACCGTTCGCCGCTGGTCGAAGGGTCTGGATTGTTCTCAGGCGGCACTTTCGTTTCTGCCCCACACTTTAACGCGCGTGGCTCACTGGCTGAAGCGTGGTGACCCTGGCACGCAAAAAGCAGCACCGTTGCCCTGGATCATTTCGGCTCTCGAAGTCCTCTGGCCCATGCGCGTATAAAAAATCCGCTCGCCCACCATCCTTGCCTGGGAACCGAAGAGGAGTCGTCCCAGACTGGGTTCCAGAGGCGGGAAAAAAGCTTGAGCCAAGATGTCGAGCGACGCAGACGGCGAATGCCCCTGCTGGAGTACTTGCAGCAACAGAACTGGATTGGCCGGCCTGCGGGCCATTGGGAGTATGTGGGTCTCTGTCCGCTGCATGAGGAGAGCCGGCCCTCGTTCTACGTCAACACACGCAAGGATGTCTTCTACTGCCACGGCTGCGGGCAGGGCGGCGATCTGATTCGCTTCCTCCAACTCTCACATCACCTGGGCTTCCAGGAAGGACTTGCTTATCTCGATCCACCGGCCACCCGAGAAAAAGAGGCAATCGCAGTACTCGAACAGGCGGCCACTTTCTATCAGCACCAACTGGATCAGTATCCGGAGGCGCTCGGCTATCTCTGGCGACGCGGAGTTTACCATCCTGCCTTGATTCGAGAACTGGGCATAGGCTATGCGCCCGGCGGAAATCTGCGCCGTCATCTCACAGCGCAAGGTTATTCTTTCGAACTTTTGCGGACAGTCGGTCTGACCAACGCACAGGGCGCGGATGCTCTTTATCAGCGCATCGTCTTCCCGTTGCGTCAGGGCGAGCACATCGTCAACCTCTACGGTCGCAGCATCGGCTCTGCCTTCGCCCATCGTTTCCTGCCCGGCAGCAAGGGCGGCTTGTATGCATGGGAAAAGGTGCGCCATTTTCCCGAAGTCATCCTGGTCGAAGGACTATTCGACTATGGCTCGTTACGTCAGGCCGGTTTTCACAACGCGACCTGCTCGTTGGGCACCCATCTGAATAACGCCCAGTTTCGGCAACTGTGTGATGGCCAGCGCACCGTCTATCTCACCTTCGATGTCGACGCTAACCAGAGCGGACAGCAGGCGGCAGAGCAACTGGCCCATCGCCTTGGCGTACACGGCATCATGGCCCTTCGCGTCCCGCTGCCACAGGGTTACGATCCCAACTCGTTCTTCGTCGGGGGTGGTGGGAGTGCGGAAGAGTTCCGGTCTCTGCTGGAGGCTGCCCAGCCATGAAGTTCCGCGTGATTCGTCAGTCTGCACCATCAGGTGCGCACAGCCCCGTTTACGTGATCGAACAAGAGACAGGCCAAGGCGTGGGCTGGATCAACCGCTACCTGGACCGTGAGTATGTCCGGCGCCTTGCCTACAAAAGCCTCTATAGCTATGCGCACAGTCTGTT
>Ga0302324_100026976_pt1 | contig 10959 bp, 9 predicted proteins | sample Palsa_T0_1_FD_201949 | JGI IMG/M metagenome (GOLD analysis project Ga0302324, IMG submission 201949) | Peat permafrost microbial communities from Stordalen Mire near Abisko, Sweden - Palsa_T0_1 | ecosystem: Environmental > Terrestrial > Soil > Palsa > Peat permafrost | place: Sweden: Abisko...
GCGGATCGAATCGATGCGCAGGCGCTGGGCGAGCTGATGGATCTCTTCGTTGGTCATCGTGCCTACCTCTGTGTCCGGGTTCGCTGTTGGAGTCGCCTGCGCACGGTCACCGGCTGCTCGGCGCCGATCCCGTGCGCGCCAAGATTGACACATACCAGCTGTTGCGCCGCGCGTGTAGGCGATTACGTGTCCGAACCCGTCGAGGCCACGCGCGGCAGGGCGTACGATTCATGATGTGACTACGCTCGGCTTGATACTCCTGATCGTCGGGGCGCTGGTGGGTGTGGTCGAGGCGCACTCCCCGACCCACGGGATCGCCGGCGGGCTCGGCGTGGCGGTGATGGCGATCGGGGCGGTGCTCGCGATCTCCGGCCTCGGAGCCGGAATCATCCTCGGGCTGGCCGGCGGCCTGGCACTGGCGGGCGCCGGCGGCGCGTACCTTGGCCTGACCGTCAAGCACGCGGCGGGGGCTCGGCGCCAGCGGGTCCGCGGCGGCGCCGAGGGCCTGATCGGCCAGATCGGGGTCGTCCGCAGCTGGGCCGAGGCGACCGGGAGCGTCTCACTGCAGGGCGGGGTGTGGAACGCGCGGCGGTCGCCGAGCGTGGACGAGGACCAACAGCCGGAGCTGGCCAGCGGCGACCGGGTGGTCGTCGAGCGGTTGTCGGGCCTGACGCTGTCGGTTCGGCCCGCCGAGGAGTGGGAGCTCTACTGAAATGCGCGCGCTGCGGACATCGCGCGACGATCGTGAGGAGAGCCGATGCTGACCGCGATCATCGTCGTCATCGTCGTCCTGCTGGTGCTCGGCGCCACCGCGCTGGCGAGCTCGATCCGGGTGCTGCGCGAATACGAGCGCGGCGTCGTGTTCCGGCTCGGCCGACTGATGGAGCAGCGCGGCCCCGGCCTGCAGCTGATGATCCCGTCGATCGACCGGATGGTCCGGATCAGCCTGCGAACCGTCACGCTGACGGTGCCGCCGCAGGAGATCATCACCCGCGACAACATTCCCGCTCGTGTGACCGCCGTCTGCTACTACCGCGTGATTGACCCAACCAAGGCGGTCACCGAGATCGAGGACTTCCCGGACGCGACGCTGCAGATCGCGCAGACGACGCTGCGCTCGATCCTCGGGGTCGCCGACCTGGACACGTTGCTGTCCAACCGCGAGCACCTCAATGAGTCGCTGCAGGAGGTGATCGACTCCCAGACCGAGCCGTGGGGGATCAAGGTCACGAGCGTCGAGATCAAGGACGTCGAGATCCCCGAGCGGATGCAGCACGCGATCGCCCGTCAGGCCGAGGCCGAACGCGAGCGCCGCGCGAAGATCATCAACGCCGAGGGCGAGTTTCAGGCGGCGGCGAAGCTCGCCGATGCGGCCGACGTGATCGGGCGCAACCCGGTCACCCTGCAGCTGCGTTACCTGCAGACGCTGCGCGAGATCGGCGTCAACCAGAACTCAACGGTCGTGTTCCCGATGCCGATCGACCTCATCAAGCCGATGCTCGACGTGCTCGGATCCGGCGGCGCGAGCGCGAACGCGAACGGCTCGGCGCCCGAGGCGCAGCGGGCGGTGGGCCCGGCAGCCGAGCTGAGAGCGGACCCCGCGCCCGAGCTCATATCGGAGCCGTTGCCGGAGCTCGACGCAGCGATCGGCGGGCTCGAATTGGACCCGGGCGCCGGTGCGCCGGCCGAGTCAGAGCCCGCCCGGCGAGCCGACGACAGGTGAACCCCGCCGCCGCGGACTAACCTCTCAACGCGGCCATGGCACGCCGCGAAGACATCCGCAACCTGGCGATCATCGCCCACGTCGATCACGGCAAGACGACGCTCGTCGACGCCCTGCTGTGGCAGTCGGGCGTGTTTCGCTCCAATCAGTCCGTCAACGAGCGGGTGATGGACTCGATGGACCTGGAGCGCGAGAAGGGGATCACGATCCTGGCCAAGAACACCGCGGTGCGCTACGGCGACGTCAAGCTCAACATCGTCGACACGCCCGGCCACGCCGACTTCGGCGGTGAGGTCGAGCGCGGACTGACGATGGTCGACGGTGTGCTGCTGCTGGTCGACGCCTCCGAGGGACCGCTGCCGCAGACGCGGTTCGTGCTCCGTAAGGCGCTCGAGGCGCGGTTGCCGGTGATCCTCGTCGTCAACAAGATCGACCGGCCCGACGCGCGGATCGACGAGGTCGTCGACGAGGTCTACGAGCTCTTCCTCGACCTCGACGCCGACGAGTCCCAGATCGACTTCCCGATCGTTTACACCAACGCCAGGGCCGGGACCGCGACGCTCGACGTCGAGGGGGCGGGTGGGACCGGTAAAGATCTGCAGCCGCTGCTGGATCTGCTGGTGGCACACGTGCCCGCCCCGGAGTACGAGCCCGGGCATCCGCTGCAAGCCCACGTCACCAACCTCGACGCCTCCCCGTACGTCGGCCGGCTGGCGATCTGCCGCGTGCGCAACGGGACGATCCGCCGCGGCGAGACCGTCGCCTGGTGTCGCCACGACGGCTCGATCGAGCGGGTCCGGGTGTCCGAGCTGTATGTGACCGAGGCGCTCGACCGCGTCGACGCCGACGAGGCGGGCGCCGGCGAGATCATCTCGGTCGCCGGGATTCCCGAGATCACGATCGGCGACACGCTGGCCGACGCGGACGACCCGCGGCGACTGCCGGTGATCACCGTCGACGAGCCATCGCTGTCGGTCACGATGGGGATCAACACGAGCCCGCTGGCGGGCCAGGATGGCACGTACGTGACCGCCAGCCAGCTCCGGGCGCGGCTGGCACGCGAGCTGATCGGCAACGTCTCGCTGCGGATCTCCGAGACCGAGCGGCCCGACACCTGGGAGATCCAGGGCCGCGGCGAGCTGGCACTGGCGATCCTGGTCGAGCTGATGCGCCGTGAGGGCTTCGAGCTGACCGTCGGCAAGCCGCAGGTCGTCACGCGTGAGATCGACGGGACGACCTGCGAGCCGATCGAGCGGATGAGCGTCGATATCCCCGACGACTACGTCGGCGTCGTCACCCAGCTGCTGGCGTTGCGCAAGGGGCGGATGGAGCAGATGGTCAACCACGGCACCGGTTGGGTGCGGATGGAGTACCTGGTCCCGGCGCGCGGCATGATCGGCTTCCGGACCGAGTTCTTGACCGAGACCCGTGGCACCGGGATCGTGCACCACGTCTTCGACCGCTGGGAGCCGTGGCACGGCGAGTTGCGCACGCGGCCGACCGGCTCGCTCGTCGCCGACCGCCGCGGTGCGGTGGCGGCGTTCGCGCTGTTCAACCTGCAGGAGCGCGGGACCCTGTTCGTCGAGCCCGGCGACGAGGTCTACGAGGGGATGATCGTCGGCGAGAACTCGCGCGCCGATGACCTTGACGTCAACGCGGTCAAGGAGAAGCACCTCACCAACATGCGCATGTCGACCGCCGACGAGCTGGTGCGGCTGGTCCCCAAGCGCGAGCTGTCGCTCGATCAGGCGATGGAGTTCGTCCGCGTCGACGAATGCGTCGAGGTGACGCCGCACGCGGTCAGGCTGCGCAAGCTCGCGCTGGACAAGACCTCGCGCGTGAAGCTTGCCCGAGCTCGGGGCAGAGCCGCAGTCAGCTGACCGCGGGTCCGGTCCCGGTCGGCGGGTGGGAGAGGCGGGGCGGAGCGGGCGGTTGGAGCGCGCACGGACGCGGGGCGGCCGCGAGGAAGGTCAGCGAGTGCGCGGTGCGCTGCAGGCGGTGGCGAGCGCTGACACGTGGGCGCTGGCGCGCGTGCGCTGTGGGCGCTTGCGCTGGCGCGCGCGCGATGCGCGCGTGCGACGCGGACGCGAGCAGACCCGCACGTATTTGTGAGACCGCACCATCCCAAGGCGCAGGATCGCGGCCGCAGCGGCGAACTTCGGCGAATTCACCCGCATATGGCGTACGGATTCGCCATAGAAACACTCGACACAACCGCGCGGTTGTGAGCACCTCACAAATCGAGGCGCCAGGCGCGAGGCGCTCGAGGCGCGAGGCCGGCGGGGACAGGTGCGCGGCGCTGGGGGCGGCAGGCCGGGCGCACGCGGCGCGACGGGGGCAGGGCGCGCGGCACTGGGGGCGGCAGGCCGGGCCCACGCGGCGGCGCGGCGCGCGTGAGCGGCCACGGCGGCGGAGGTTCCAGGGCGGCGGCGCAGCGGCCGCGGAGCCTACGGCGCGCTCGAGACGTCCGGCTGCGGACGACGGCCGCCCAGCTCGTCGGCGACCGCATCCCACACCTCACGCGAGTAGCCCATGCCGATATGGGAGACGTCGACCTCGGCCTGGATCGCGGCGGGATCCAGGCACGACTCCCAGTTGACGACCTCGTCGCTGCGCGAGTACAGCGAGATGAACTGGACCTGGTCTGGCCACGGCGCTACGACCGCGGCCCGCGTGCGCGCGCAGCAGTCGCCGAGCAGGCAGTTGAAGCTGAACAGGCCCGGCACCCCGAGCGACCCGAGCGTCCCCACCGTCAGGATCGGCGGCCAGACGCGCGGCTTGACCGCCAGCTGGTCGCGCAGCGGCGAGCCGAGCGTCACCAGCGACCCGATCAGGTCGGGCCGCAGCGTCGCCAGCGCCCGCCCGATCACGCCGCCGCGGCTCTGGCCGATCAGGAGCGCCCGCTTGCCAGAGCGCTGCACCGCCCACTCCAGACGCTGCTCCAGATCGATCACGGTCGGCTCCATGCAGCGCGTGTTCCAGCTGATCCCCGAACGCGCCAGCACGAAGCCCCCGGTGCGCAGCCACACCGCCATCCGCGTCAGCGTCTGGTCGCCGGCCATGAAACCCGGCACGAGCATCACCGGCTGGCCGTCGCCGTCGGGCGGCTTGGGCCAGTGCTCGTGGTCGTAGGTCGAGAGCCACTCGGCGACGATCCGCGGGCCGGGCGGCGAGAGCGGAATCCCGAGCCGGGGGATCGAGATCGTGCCGACGCTCACGAGCGAGAGCCTAGTGATGTTGCAGGCGGTAATCTCGCCGCCCTTGGCGCGATCCACACAGAGCGTGGCGCCGGCCGGGCGTTCATCGGGCGCCGGACAGCGGGTCACCGACCCGAAGGTGTTCGTCGTGATGCCCGCGCGCAACGCCGCGCGGACGCTCGAGCGGACGGTGTCGGCGATCCCGGCCGAGATCGTGTCCGAGATCATCCTGGTCGACGACAAGTCGACCGACGAGACGGTCGAAGTCGCTCGGCGACTGCCGGTGCGGCTGATCTGGCACCCGCACAACGTCGGCTACGGCGGCAACCAGAAGACCTGCTACCTCGAGGCGCTGCAGCGCGGCGCCGACGTGGTCGTGATGCTCCATCCCGACGGCCAGTACGAGCCCGAGCTGATCCCGCGGATGATCGAGCCGATCGTCGCCGGCGAGGCTGACATGGTGCTCGGCTCGCGGCTGGCGACGCCCGGGGGCTGGCGCCAGAGCGGGATGCCGACGTACAAGTTCGTCGCCAACCGCGGGCTGACGATCATCGAGAACAAGGTGCTGAAGACGGACTTCTCCGAGCTTCACACCGGCTACCGGGCGTTCTCTCGCGAGCTGCTGCTGACGGTTCCGTTCCTGCGCAACTCGATCGACTTCGTGTTCGACACCGAGATGGTGATGCAGGCGATCCACTTCGGCTTCAGGGTCGTCGAGGTTCCGGCGCGGACCCGCTATTTCCCCGAGGCGTCCTCGGCCTCCGCGGCGCAGTCGGTCGTCTATGGGATCAAGACCCTCGGGGCCGCCGGGCGGCTGGTGCTGCACCGCTCGGGGCTGCTCAAGTCCCGTAAGTTCGAGCCGTGACGCGCGAGTCGCGCTGGCTGGCCGCGGTGGCGTTGCTGACCGTGGCCGCGTTCGCGCTGCGCTTCAGCCAGCTGCACCAGACGCTCGCCGGCGACGAGACGTTCACCTACACCGACATCGTCGGCCGCAGCTTCAAGACCGTCTTGACGACCGTGTACACGGGTGGAGAGAACTCGCCGCCGCTGTTCTTCGCGATGGCGTGGCTGACCTCCAAGCTGGGGAACCCGTCGATCTGGATCCGGCTCCCGTCGGTGATCCTCGGCACCGCCACGGTGCCGGTGATCTACGCGGTCGGCCGCGAGACGGTCGGGCGCGGAGCCGGGACGATCGCGGCGGGGATCGTCGCGCTTGCCCCATTCCCGGTGTTCTACGGGATCGAGGCACGCCCCTACGCCTCGATGATGTTCTTCGTCATCCTCTCGACGCTGGCGCTGATGCGGGCCGTCAGACCGGGCGCGAACCGCTGGTGGTGGCTGCTTTACACGCTCTCGGCGGCGGCGGCCGCCTACTCGCACTACACATGCATCTTCCTGGTGGTCGTCCAGGGCCTGTGGTCGCTGTGGCTGGCACGCGACCAACTGCGGTACGCGCTGGCCGCCAACATCGCGGTGCCGATCCTGTACGTCCCCTGGCTCCCGCATCTGCGCGGCAAGCAGCTGGCGGTGATCGGCGATCTGTATCCGCTCGGGGTCCACCGCGTGCTGACCGACCTGCTGCGACCGTTCCCGGGGCACCCGTCAGCGCCACTGCGCGCGATCCCGACCGATGCCGGCCTGGCCGTTGTCGCCATCTGTGTGCTCGCGGGGGCGGCCGCGCTTGCGCGGACCGCACGCGGCGCCGCTGCCGGTACAGCGTTGGCGAGCCGACTCCCGGACCGGCTTCCGGGCCTCGTGGCGCTGACGCTTGCGACGCCGGTCGGGCTGCTCGTCTACAGCCTGTGCTCGACCGACCTGTGGCTCCCGCGCGGGTTGTCGGCGTCGATCCCGGCCGAGGCGCTCGTGGTCGGGGCGCTGGTCGCGTCGCTGCCAGTGGCCGCCGCCGGGCTGGCCGCCGCGCTGATCGCCGCGACGCTCGTGTTCGGAAGCCTGCGCAGCTTCGAGCCGAGATATAACCGGGGCCCGTTCCGAACGATCGCGTCCTACCTGGATCAGCACGCGCGCCCGCGCGACCCGGTCGAGGTGATCTCGATCGACGGAGCGCCGGCGATCCGCGAGCAGGTCAGAGCGCCGCACCGGTTCGTCCCGACCCTGCCTGGGACCCAGCCATTCAACCGTGCACTGTGGAGCGAGACGCCCCTGGGCGGGACCGCGTACCTGGTGACCGACGACATCATCGATCGCGACACGCGGCTCGGGATCCCGCGGCATCCCGGCTTCAGGCTGGTGCACACGCACGACTACAGCGGCGGCGCCTCCTCGACGACGGTGCTGGCGTACCGGCGCGCAGGCTGACGAAAAGCCGCCGGCTCGACCCAGCCCGGACGGGCTCAGCGGATCGCGTACAGCGTGACGCAGCCGAATCGCCTGACGAGCGACGCCAGCGGCGCCAGCTGGGCCTGCAGCCGCGGCGGCGCCCCACAGTCGGCGAGCACGAACGTCGCTTTCGATCCGCGCAGGATCGCGCGGCGGACGGGGCCCGAGGTGCCGGCGGCAAAGAACTCGCCCGTCAGCGGGACGTTCTGATGGGGCTGCCACTGCGGGTGACCGGCGAACACCGTGCGCCCGGTCATCCCCGGGATCGACATCGACACGAGCCAGGGAGCGAGGACCCCGCCGGGACGGGGATCGGCGCTCAGATACCGCTCGGCGGACGCCTGATCGGCGGTCAGCCGCAGCTCCTGCGAGACCAACGCGCCGGCCAGGTTCGGCGCCAGGTCATCGGCAACCCCGTCGGCGTTGCGGACCAGGGCCGGGACCGTGACGGCGAGCACGGCGGCCGTCGCCAGGCCGGCCGCGACCGGAGCCGGCACGGGCACGCGCGCGCTGCACCGCTGCCATCCCCGCACGGCGAGGATCGCCAGCGGCAGCGTCACGCCCGAGAGCGAGTGCGACGGGAATTGAGGGAGCAGCAGGTATGCGGCGGCCGCTGCGAGCGGCCACAGCACGAGCATCCACTCGCCGTCGCCGCGCGGTCGCCTGATCCCGGCGAGCGCGAAGAACACGAGCGGCCCGAACGAGGCGACGACCGCCCACAGCGGACCGGGCGGGGTCACCGTCGACTGCGTCTGAAACGAGCTCCACCAGGGGTCGTAGTGAGCCAGCAGCACACCGTAGGCCAGCGGCAGCACGGTCGCGACGACGGGAACGATCACCACCAGCAGGCGGCGGCGCGAAGGCGACAGCAGCCAGACGACCGCGATCACGCCAAGGATCTCGGCCGCCTGCCACGGATGCAGCCACGCGATCAGCGCCCCGCTGACCGCGGCCACCGCGCTCCAGCGACGGTCGGACCTGCCGCCGGCGCGATCGACCGCCCAGAGGCGCTCGACGGCGACCAGGAACACCGGCATCAGCCCGATCGCGATCGCGGCGTGCTCGAACCCCCACAGGTTCAATGCCGAGTTCGGATCGTCGCTGACGAACGCGAGCCTGAGCCTGTCAGTCCCGGACAGATGGCCGGTCCAGTAGGCGAAGGCGAGCACCGGCGTCTCGTAGAACAACGCCAGCGCCAGCGCGGCGATCGCCGGCCGACGGCCACTGGTCATCCGCCGCGCATATGCGGCGAAGCCGACGAACAGCACAACGAGCGCGACCGGCTTCCAGATCAGGTACGCCACCTGGATGCCGACCCCGGCGCGCCACAGCAGCCCGGAGATCAGATACATCGGCTGCACGTAGTCGTGCGAGGTGCCGCCGATCACCCACAGGTCGCTGCCGAACAGGTGCGACCCCTCGTCGCGGATCCAGGCGAGGTACTGGAACTGGTCGAACGGGTCGTAGCCGTTGGTGCCGATCAGCTCGCCGCCGTTGACGGCGACGTGGATCCCGACCGCGGCGAGCGGCGCGAACGCCCACACCGCCAGCCCGACCGCCAACGCCAGCTCGCCCCGGCTCAGCCTCACGTGGCGCCTCAGAAACTGCACGGATCAGTCCAGCGCGCACACCGCGAGCAGGTCGATCGCAGCTTCGAGCCGCTGGCGCGACAGCCGGAAGTCCTCGGGGCCGATCTCGAGCGCCCCGGGTCGAGGGTGGGCACGATCGAAGCGGAGCCGGCCGTCGTAGAGCCGTTGGCGTACGCGGCGCGGGAGGAGCCGGCGCAGACGCAGCGGGTCACGGGCCAGCAGCCGGTCGAGCTCACGGCGCTCGGCGTCATGGATCGCTCGGTAGCGCGTCGAAACCTCGAGGCCGAGCACCTCGACCGTGGCGAAGTGCGGGCGGCAGAGCGCCTCGAGCTGGTTCGCGTCGTACTCGACGTAGTGGTAGGGGTCGATGATCTCGTCGCGGCGCCCGAACGTCAGCCGGTTGGGGGTGGCAAGCACGGCCCGGCCGCCCGGGGCGAGCACGCGTACGACCTCGCCGAGCACCGCGTCGGGGTCGGGGACGTGCTCGATCGAGTGGCTCGAGATCACCGAGCCAAACGAGCCGTCGTCGAACGGCAGCCGGCGCATGTCGGCGACGTGGGTCTCACGCTGCTGGCCGCGCAGCGCCTGCTCGGAGACATCGACGCCGACCGTCTCACGCGGCGCCAGCTCGTGGAACGAGTGCCCCGTGCCGCAGCCGAGGTCGAGCACGCGGCCGGGACCGAGCAACGGGGCCGACAGCCGGTAGATCGCCCGATGACGCTGGAAGCTCGGGTTGAAGCCGCCCTCCGCGGTCGACACCCGCTCGCCTGAGACCACCGGCACGGCGCGGAGCATACGATCTTGCCTACAGGTGCGCAGGATGACCGCCGGCGCGCGGGCCCCGGATCGGCCGCGCCGGAACCGCGACGTCGATCTCGACGACCGCCGTCCGTCGAATCGCACCACGGGCGCCCAGCGCGGACGGCAACAGCGGCAGCGCGGCGACCAGGCCCCGCAGGTGTGTGCCCAGCGCACCGTCGCGCTGCGCGTGCCAGGCCCAGCCGAGCTGGCGATAGGCGACGATGCCCAGCCAGCGCAGGGGAAAGAACTTGGCGACGAGCAGCACCGTGTTGCGCGTGACCAGCAGCCGGTGGCCGCCCGGCAGCTGGGGCGAGGAGCCCTCGCCGGCATGCAGAGCGACGGCCGGCTCATAGCGACAGCTCCACCCGGCGAGGCGTAGCCGGAGCGCGAGGTCGACGTCCTCCAGATAGGCGAAGTAACGCTCGTCGAAGCAGCCGGCGTCGAGCACCGCCTCACGGCGGTAGAGGGCCGCGCCGGCGCACGCGCCGAACACCTCGCCCGGTGCGTCGAAGCGGCCGTCGTCCGCCATCAAGCGGCCGCGCTGCTCGCAGGCGCCGTCGCGCCGGAGGATGTCGCCCGCGTCGTAGATCCGGGTCCGATCCGCGAGCGACAGCATCTTGCACGCGACCGCGGCCGCGCTCGGCGCGCCGCTCAGCGCGGCGGCTGTCCGCGCGATCCAGTCGGGCGCGAGCTCGACGTCGGTGTTGAGCAGCGCGACGTACGGGCTCCGGGCTTCGCGCAGACCGGCGTTCGCCGCATGTGCGAAGCCGGTGTTGCGGTGCAACGCCAGCACTCGCACGCCCGGGTGCTCAGCGGCCAGATACCGCAGCGAGCCGTCGCTCGAGCCGTTGTCGACGACGATCGTCTCGGCCGGCGCCAGCGTCTGCCCGGCGAGCGCGCCCAGGCAGCCGGGCAGCCAGCGGCGCCCATTCCAGTTGGGGATCACGACCGACACGGGCGGTGGCGAGCTCACGCGGCCGTTCGCCGCGCGGTGAGCCGATCGGCGATCATCAGGCGCAGATGATCGGACGGATCCTGGCCGTGGTCGCGGCGATCGTCGTGTGCGCGTGGTTCGCGCTCGGAACCGTGCAGGCCCACGACACCGACGTGGCGACGAACATCGTCGGTGCCTCCGCACACCTGAGCGAAGCCCAGGCGTCGCGGGCGGACTCGCTGCTGTCGACCGCCGGGACGCTGAACCCGGACACGATGGTCACGCTGCTGCGCGGCGAGGCGGCGCTGAAATCCGGACATCCGCGCCGGGCGCTCGCGATCGAGCTGCCGGTGACAAGGGCCGAACCGCTCAACGTCG
>Ga0302324_100026978_pt1 | contig 10958 bp, 10 predicted proteins | sample Palsa_T0_1_FD_201949 | JGI IMG/M metagenome (GOLD analysis project Ga0302324, IMG submission 201949) | Peat permafrost microbial communities from Stordalen Mire near Abisko, Sweden - Palsa_T0_1 | ecosystem: Environmental > Terrestrial > Soil > Palsa > Peat permafrost | place: Sweden: Abisko...
ATGACCTGCGCCTGGTACCGGCACTTGAAATACGGCCACGACTGGCCTTTGTGGAAGGCGATTGTGGTCTCGTGGGGGATCGCGCTGTTCGAATATTGCCTGGCCGTGCCCGCGAATCGGCTCGGCTATGGCCAGTTCTCGGGATTCCAGCTCAAGATCATTCAGGAAGTCGTCACGCTGGTCGTCTTCATTGTGTTCGCGATTACGTTTCTGAAGGAGAAGCTGGCGTGGAATCATCTGGTGGCATTCGCCTTCCTGGCCGGAGCGGCGTTCTTCGCCTTCGCGTTCAAGGTGCAAAATCCAACCGGCTCATGAAATGCCTGCCGCCGCTCCCGGCCGCGACACTTTAAGGCTGAGTTGTTTTGCTCTCTACCAGCGTGTTCGGAACCACGGCAGCCGTTACCGGCAGCACCGGCGCTACTACCGGCGTCGCCGTCGGAACGGCGCCGCTGGAACGGCTGAAGGCTCTTTCGTCCCACTTGCCGAAGATCATCTTTCCCGCCGTAGTCTGCAGCACCGAAGTGACCGACACGTCAATAGTCTTGCCAATCATTTTCCGCGCATTGTCCACGACCACCATGGTGCCATCATCGAGGTAGGCGACTCCCTGGTTATATTCCTTGCCTTCTTTCAGGATAAAAACTTTCATGATCTCGCCCGGGAGGACAATAGGCTTGAGCGAGTTCGCCAGTTCGTTGATGTTCAGCACTTCGACGCCCTGCAGTTGCGCCACTTTGTTCAGGTTGAAGTCATTGGTGATGATCTTGCCCTCGTAGACCTTCGCCAATTCGATCAGCTTCAGATCGACCTCTCGGACGGCGGGGAAGTCGTCCTCGACGATCTGTATCGACAGCGTGGCCATCTTCTGCAGACGCTGGAGAACGTCAAGCCCGCGTCGGCCGCGGTTGCGCTTCAGCGAATCGGCGGAATCGGCCACCAGTTGCAGTTCGCGCAAGACAAATTGTGGCGTGACGATGATGCCGTCGAGGAAGCCAGTCTCGGCAATGTCGGCGATGCGGCCATCGATGATCACGCTGGTGTCGAGGATCTTATAGCTTTTCTTGCCTTGCTTCTCACCGCCAAAGACGCCGCCGAGCGCCGCCAGGTTCAGCAGGTCGCCTTTGCTCGCGCCGACAGTCAGGCCCACATAGGCCATCAGCAGCATCACCAGGATTTGCATGAAGCTTTGAGTGTTGCCGGGTGGCACGCTGCTGCGGATCACCAGTGCAAACAAGTAAGCGCCGCAGATGCCGAGGAGGCTCCCGATGGCCGCACCGATCAGCCGCTTCAGGCTGACCCCGCGAAGCTTCCATTCGAATAGAACAATCCCTGCTCCGACCAGCGCGCCGATTCCGGCATCCAGGTTGCGTGCCAATCCGAAGGGAGCGATTACATAACAAGTAACCGCAACTACGATAACAAAAAGAAGACGTACAAAAATCAAATCCACAGTAAACCTCCTTCCGATGCAGCTCCGCCAGGCTATCTGCGCGATGCACCGGTGCCGGTTCCTCGCCGCCCCGGCGGGAATCAGCCAATCAGCATGCGGGGCGTGAATTAGGGGAATGAATGTACGCCCCGTCCCGGCCATTCAGGGCATGGCCGGGAAGATCTTCAGTAAACCAACGCCAAAAGTATATACCGGACAGCAAAATAGCGGCGAGGAAACCTGGGATAGTCGCCGGTGTATGGCTTTGCCCGCCCGATTTTGACCCCTTTTTGATAAGGTGTACGGCCAGGAGGAAACCATGAAAACACTTGCATTGATTGCACTGCTGCTGTGCTTCGCATTGGCCTGGGCGGCCTCTGAGCCCAACCCGGCCGATTACACCATCAACGTCCATGTCAGCTCGGCGCGGGTCAACGGCCATGGCGCCATCAGGCTGAAAGTGACCCTTGACGGGAAAAAGTGCGAATTGGAAGGTCTGGATGCCGAAAGGTCGCTCTTGCAGCCGGGCGACTACAAAGCCAAGACTATTCCGATGAAGGTGAAGGACGTCCACACCTACGACGTTTATGGAGCCTACGAGTTTCTCTTCCCTGACCAGAAAACCCGGAGGTACGGCCTAGTCGGCATCTCGGAGTGACACTCAGCGGGCCTGCGTGCGTAGTGGAAGTCGCTCCAGGCGGCCAACGGCAAAAGCTGAAATGGCTGCCGGGAAGCATGCCTTACGGGCTTGGTAGTCCAGCGCATACGCCTGCCCTACAGTTTTTCCCTCCTCCGCTTACAGTTTCGGCACCCTTCTGCATTCGCCCGGTCGGCATCTCACTTTGGCGATCCAAGCGAGCTGCTCGACCGATGATGCAGGATCGCCACGGAGGATATTATGCGAGTTTTCAGATTTCTGAATCTGGCGATTCTCTCGGCACTGCTGGCCGGTTCAGTGGCTGTCTATGCACAGGAAGACAAGCCCGCGGAAGAGAAGCCGGCGCGACAGGAAGATCCCAAGGCCCCGCCGAGGCAGGACGAGGCAAAACCTAAGAATGACGCCAGGCCTTCAGACGCCAGGGCTCCAAAAGACGCGGCGCCACCTGCAAAGCAGGATCCAAGAGACTCCCGCGATCAGATGAAGCCTGAGGGACAGGACCATCCGGCGGGGGCTGAACCCGGCCGGCCGGCTGCCAAGAACGCGCGCATTCCCGACGACAAGTTCAGGGCTCATTTTGGCCGCAGCCATACTTTCAGGGCACAAACCGTGATTGTGCAAGGCCGGCCGCAATTTCAGTATGGCGGCTACAGCTTCACGCTCGTGGATCCGTGGCCCGTGGGCTGGGCGTATAGCGACGACTGCTACATCGATTACATCGATGGAGAGTACTTCCTGTTCGATTTGCTCCATCCCGGCGTGCGGATCGCAGTTACCGTTGTTCTCTAGCGGTAGCCATCCGACCCGAAGGAAGGTGGCTCCTCGGAGTGCAGATCCAGTTCTGCTGGATTCAATCTCCGAGGGTCCACCTTCATTTTTTCTGGCAGCAGATATTCGAAGTAGAAACGACGCAGCACCCTCCTGCTAAACTCACTCCCATGAAAGCCCTGGTGATCACCAGCCTGTCGGGTCCAGACGCTCTCGCTGTTCAAGACATGCCCGAACCTGCTCTGAAGCCGGGGCAAACGCTGGTCCAAGTTGCTGCCGGCGGATTGAACTTTGCCGACTTCATGACCGCGCAGGGCGGCTATCCCGGAACACCCCCGCCGCCGCTGATTGCGGGACGCGAATTTTCAGGTGTGGAGGAAAGCACCGGACGCCGCGTCATGGGATACACGCAGTGGGCAGCCTTCGCGGAAAAAACCGCGGCATCTTCCAATTTGCTTTGGCCCGTCCCTGAGCACTGGACGGACGAGCAAGCCGCCGTCCCCGTAAACTACTTCACCGCATATCTCGGCTATTGGCAGGCGGGGATGGTTATGTGGGGACAGCCGCCTAAGCCTGCCCTGAGCGAAGCCGAAGGGACTGTCCAGCGGAGTGCAACTCCGCGCCGCCTGCTGATTCACGCGGTGGCTGGAGGCGTAGGCACGGCAGCGGTGCAGATCGGACGCCTTCTCGGTGTCGAGATGTACGGAACTTCATCGTCTGACGAAAAACTCGCTCGAGTGAGAGAACTCGGCCTGCAGCACGGCATCAACTACAAGCAGCACGACTATGAAGAAGTCGTGAAGAACATTACCCACGGGGAAGGCGTGGATGCTGTCTTCGAAATGCTGGGCGGCATACACACTGCGAAAAGCCTGCGTTGCCTGCGCGATTTCGGCCGCATCGTCCAATACGGCACGGCCACCGGCAAGCCTCCGCAACTCGATGTGCGGGCATTGTATGCGAAGTCGGCCAGCATTCAGGGATTGTGGCTGACCTACCTCTCGCAAAAACGCGAGATCATGGAGCCGGCTTGGAAGCAACTCTCCGAATGGATCGCGCAAAGAAAACTCGCCCCTGTGATCGGAAAAGTCTTTCCCCTCGAGCGGGCGGTGGAAGCTTACAAGCTGCTGCAGGAGGGTAAGAACTATGGCAAGGTGGTGCTGAAGATTTCGTAGGTAGCCGCGCAAGCAATGGTCCCGATGTGGCGTTTCGGCGGAATTCTCAATGCCACTGTCTATGCCACATGGTAAAATAAATGGCATGAAGCTTCACCTTGACAAATCGGGACGGGTGGTGTTGCCCAAGCCGCTGCGCCAGCGCCTGGGGCTGAGAGCCGGTACAACTTTCGAGGCTATAGAAGCCGCCGAGGGTCTGCTGCTGCGGCCAGTTACCGAACGCCCATCGCTCATCGTGCGCAACGGCTTCCTGGTACACACGGGTCAGGCAACACGCGGCTTCGACTGGCAGCAGATCTCCGACGACCTCGAAGAGGAAAGGCTGCGGGATATTCTGGGACGATGAGGATTGGGGTATGACGCCTCGTTCATGAAAGTCTATTGCGATACCTCGGTGTTGGTCGCAGCGTCAGTTTTCTCGCATCCCCACCACCCTCAATCCCTGGCTTTGTTGAAGCAGATTCGCGGGGGAAAGTTGGAAGCGGTCATCAGCGCTCACGGGACCGCCGAGTTCTACGCCGTGCTCACGCGAGCCCCGCTGACTCCACCCGTTTACCCGAGTGAGGCCTGGCGGCTGCTCGCGGAAAACATCCTTCCCGACTTTCAGGTTGTCGCGCTCCCCGCGGCGCAATACACATCCGTGTTGCGTCAGGCGGCAGACAAGGGATGGACAGGTGGGCTCGTCTACGATGCGCTACACCTCGCGGCCGCCACCAGCAACCACTGCCAGCGAATCTACACCTTCAATCTGCGACACTTTCTACAGCTCGCTCCGCAACTTCGAGATGCCATCTGCAGCCCCTAACCCGGGGTAGCCAGGGAAAAACAGTGTAGACTGATGGCCGCAGCGTCCTCCCGTGAGGACACATCTCATCAGTAGGAGGTTTCCATGACGAAACTTTCTCGCTTTCCGCTCTGTGCATTCCTTCTGGCTCTTTTACTTCTTCCGTTTCGCGCCGGGTTCGCGCAGGCCCCGGTTCCGGCGAACCCCGATATTGATCACAGGGTCGAGGCGCTGATCGGCAGGATGACGCTCGATGAAAAACTGGACTACATCGGCGGCACCGGTTTCGCCGTGCGCGCCATGCCCGGGCTCAATCTTCCGGCGCTTGAAATGTCCGACGGGCCGCTTGGAGTGCGCAGCAATGCAAAATTTCCTTCCACAACTTACGCCGCCGGTATTGGTCTCGCCGCCTCATGGGATCCGCAGATGGCGGAGCGCGTGGGTGGGGGGATCGGCAAGGATGCGCGTGCGCGCGGCATTCACTTCATGCTCGGACCGGGAGTCAACATTTACCGCGCGCCTATGAACGGCCGCAACTTCGAATACTTCGGAGAAGACCCGTTTCTCGCAGGGGCCGTCGCTGCGGGCTATATCACCGGCATGCAGAAGCAGGGCGTTAGCTCCACCGTGAAACATTTCCTGGGCAATAACTCGGAGTTCCTGCGGCACGACAGCGATTCAGTCATCGACGAGCGCGCTCTGCGCGAGATCTACCTGCCGGCCTTCGAATCCGCGGTGAAGAGCGCGCACGTCGGCGCGATCATGGACTCCTACAACTTTGTGAACGGCCTGCATTCGACGCAGAACGGATACTTCAATACCGACGTTGCCAGGAAGCAATGGGGATTTCAGGGCATCATGATGTCGGACTGGGTGGCGACGTATGACGCGGTAGGCGCGGCCAACGGCGGTCTCGACCTCGAAATGCCGAACGGAGCTTTTATGAATCAGGAAAAGCTGCTTCCGGCCATCCGCGGCGGCCAGGTCAAAGAAGCGACGATCGACGAAAAAGTGCGCCACATCCTGACCACCGCAGCCCGCTTCGGCTGGCTCGATCGTGAGCAGACTGATCTGTCTCTCTCGACCTACAACGAAGAGAATCACCGCGTCGCCCTTGAAGCCGCGCGGGAAGGCATCGTTCTGCTTAAGAACGAACCGCTGCAGAACGGCAGGCCGGTTCTTCCTCTCGACAAGCAAAAGATCAAGACCATCCTCGTCGTCGGCCCCGACGCTTATCCCGCGCAACCCGTTGCCGGGGGCAGCGGAAAGGCGATACCCTTCTCGGCGGTGAGCATCCTGGAGGGCATCGGCGGCTACACCGGCACGGCCACGACGGTTTACTACGAGCCTGGTCTGCCCAAGATGATCCACCTGGCTAGTTCCACGGAATTTTCCACTGCGGCGCACAATGGCGAGCGCGGACTCAAACTGGAAACTTTTGCGACCAAAGATCTCTCGGGCGCTCCGGCTTCCACGCAGACGGTGCGACACCTGAACTTTGACGGAGTTTCCTGGGACGACTTCTCCGACTTCGACGAAGTAATTGCCTTGTTTACCGGACCTCCAAAGCCCACCTCCCGGCGCTGGACCGGCTTCTACATCGCACCTGAAGCATCTTCCTACGAAATCGCCGCGGAATACCTTGGCGAGGGCAACGGCTACCGGCTTTTCCTGGATGACAAGCCGATCTTTGATCAATGGAAATTCGCGATCGCGCTGCAGAACCATGCCACGTTGAATCTCTCGCCAGGACCGCACAAGGTTGTCGTTGAAGCGTTCCAGACTTCGCCCATCGGCGGCCGCATGCGTGTCGGCATTGTGGATCAGCACAAAATTGTCTCGACCGCCGCGAAGACTCTCGCTGTAAAAGCCGATGCCGTAATCATTGCCGCCGGCTTTAGTCCCGATAGCGAATCGGAAGGATCGGACCGCACTTTCAGTCTCCCCTTCGGCCAGGAGGAGTTGATTCGTGAACTCGCCGCGCTGAACCGGAACACGATTGTCACGGTCACCTCTGGAGGCGGTGTCGATCCCGGCGACTGGCTCGACCGCGTTCCCGCTTACCTCGAACTCTGGTATCCCGGGGAGCGGGGCGGCACCGCGCTCGCGGAAATCTTGTTCGGTTCGGTCAATCCCTCCGGCCACTTGCCAGTCACCATCGAGCGGCGCTGGGCTGACAACCCGGTTCACGACAACTACTATCCTGAGCCGGGCACGAATCGCGTGGTGTACAAAGAGGGCGTATTCGTCGGCTATCGCGGCTACGAACACAATCACGTCAAGCCGTTGTTCCCGTTCGGCTACGGTTTGTCGTACACGACTTTCAAGTACAGCCACCTGGAAGTGAAGCCGTCGAGGGGCTCGTCGACCGCGGCAGCTTACGAAGTTGCTTTCGACGTAACCAATACCGGCGCCCGGGCCGGCGCGGACGTGGCGCAGGTCTATGTGGCCGAAGCCGCGCCCAGCGTGCCGCGGCCGCCCAAAGAACTCAAAGGCTTCTCGCGCGTCGAACTCGCCCCTGGCGAAACCAAACATGTGTCCGTCCCGCTGAACGCGCGCGCCTTCACGTTCTACGATGTTTCAGGAAAACACTGGCACGCAGATGCGGGAAAATATTCCGTGGAGGTGGGCCGCTCATCTGAAGACCTGCCGCTGCACGCCGATGTCACACTTTCCGGCGCCTATGATATTGAGAATGACAAATAGTTGAGGAATCGTTTGTTATTGGCTGCCGAGGCGCCCTTGTCGAAACACATAGGCGTCGCTCAAAAGGAAATTCGCCAGCGAACACATCGCAATGGCGATCGCATTGGCGGCAAGATAATTCATATGGCAAGAGCCGGCCAGAAGCTTCATCAGCGCCAGGTCGCCGAGGATGGAAACTCCGCCGGTGGTTAAGTTGAAACGCAGCAGCCGTGACACCGATCCTCGCCACGAGGGTCGCACCCGATCCGCCCAGGTGTAGCGCTCGTGCCAGAGAAAGTTGTGCACGACCGCCGCTTCGACCGCGAGCGCTGTTGCCACCAGATAGTTGAGATGAAATCCGCTCTTGAGGGCGAGCAACGCTGCGAGCTGGACGCCGATTCCGAGGCCGCCAACGGCGTTGAACTTCAACCAGCGCGGTACGGTTCCGCGCCGGGTTCCCTCAGCGGCTGAAGCCGGCTTGGATGGGGCGCCGCTGGCGGCACGACTGAAGTCGTGCCCTTCCCGGTGTATGGTTTCTCGCACGCTTCCCGAGTTTGCGGCTCTCACCTTGCGGCCCTCTCTTCGCGATAAAGCCGCAGCGTGTTCTGGGCGGTGAAGAAAACCACCATCAGTGCCATCCCGGCGAGGCCAATCGCTCCACCCACGTCGAACAGCTTGTAGGACGCGCCGAGAAAACGCACTTTCGGTCTCCATAACAGCGCCAGGTTGCCCGCGGCCAGCAGGATGCGCAACTCGGTTGGCCCGAAGCGCCAGAACGATAGCCGGAACTCGCCCAGCGCATGCGTTGCCAGATAGGACTGAATCGAAAGCATCAGGAAGGCAACCAGCAGCCCCGCTGCGATCCAGGGCTGCATGTATCCGGACAACGCCTGGCCGGCCATTAGGGCCACAGTGCCGAAGCTATCGACCATGTGGTCGACGTAAAAGCCGTAGCGGGGACGCAATTGCCGCCGCACCCGCGCCAGCGTACCGTCGAGCGAGTCACCCAGCCAGTTCAGCGCCAGGCAGGCAATCACTCCAAGCAGCGCATATTTGTTCCACCGGGCTAACGCGTAACATCCGCCCGCCCCTATTTGCGCCACCAACCCCAACGCCGTCAGATGATCTGGGCCAATCCGCTTAGGCGTGCGCGCGGATAGCCACAGCAGCGTCCGCTTCTCCTGTGTTGCGACCCAGCTTTCCTGCACCCGGCGCATCTCGAACCGAACGCGCGGGCTTGCTTGTTCACAAAACTCCGTCATGGTCTGAGAAGCGATGTTCGCTGAACGCTTTACCATAGCTGCCTCCTGAGACGGTCTCTGAGGGCCCGGTCTTCGGCCCTATGGTCTTGGGTGTTAGGTTTTGGGAAGTTGAATACCCAACGCCTAACACCTGAGACCCAAGACCTGCATACCGATCCCACTCTGCCTCCAAACCCGTACAGAGGCAATGCACCGCCGCTCAAGCGGTCCTCAAGAGAACATCAACCGGCAAGTAATTGCCGACAGAGAGAGTTACAGGCGAGAATCATCCGAAGGCGGCGTGTCGAAGGCAGGCGAATCAGAGATGGCCCGGGCTCGGCCTGCGTATCTCGAATGCCTCGCAATCATGGTCCGCGGCAGTATCAATAAAGGAACCAGCAAGGTCTGATTCAAGCGATAAACCTCTTCGCCGGCACAGGCCTCTGGTAGGCTTTGAAGGAAATTCCTGTTTCGCGCGCGGGGAAGCGAAGCTCGACGTCGCCAGCATAATTCTGCGGTCCATGACCAGACTCCTACGGTTCTTCCGACCTTCGCATCAACATTCGGCATTCTCGGCCACACTGCTGCTGATGTCGGCGGTAATGCTCTCGCGAGTGATCGGCTACGTGCGTGAGGCCTACATCGCCTACGCCTTCGGTGCGGGCGTGCAAACCGACGCCTACGTCGCCGCCTTCACTCTGCCCGACTGGCTCAATTACATCGTGGCCGGGGGCGCAGCCTCGATTACATTTATCTCCATCTATACGCGGTTTCTGGCGGAGAAGCGCGACGCCGACGCACAAAAAACCTTCTCGGTTGTAATCACCGTCATGACTACGGTGATGATTGCCGGCACCATTCTCACGGAAATCTTCACCCCGCAGTTTGTGCGCTGGATGTTTCGCGGTTTCTCGCCCGCGCAAGTAGACCTCACTGTCCATCTGACCCGCATTTTGCTGCCGGCGCAGATTTTCTTTTACGTTGGCGGAGTGGTTTCCGCCGTCCTGCTGTCGCACCGTCTTTTTCTCTTCCCCGCCTTCGGACCGCTGCTCTATAACGTGTTCATCATTGCCGGAGGAGTGATCGGCGGACGGCATTTCGGAATCTCGTCGCTAGCCTATGGCGCGCTGGTGGGAAGCGTGGTCGGGCCGTTTCTAGCCAGCGTGATCGGAGCGGCGCGTATCGGTACCGGCTACAAACCTTCGTTCGATGTGATGAATCCTGCGTTCCGCGAGTGGGTGAAACTCTCGGTCCCGCTGATGCTCGGGGTTTCGCTGGTCACGGCAGATGACTGGATCCTGAGGCACTACGCATCCAGCGGCATTGGCGACATCGCCCGCCTCAACTATGCCAAGCGATTGTTTGCTGTGCCTATCGCGGTGCTGGGGCAGGCCACGGGACAAGCCTCGCTTCCGTTCTTCGCGCGCTTGTTTAACGAAAAGCGCTTGAAGGAATTTGCCAACACGGTGAACGATTCCATCTACCGCGTCTCCGCCGCGTCGTTTCTTGCCACGGGATGGATGATGGCCGCCGCCTTCCCACTGATCGATCTGGTCTATCGCCGCGGTCGATTTCTGCTTTCCGACACGCAGACCACAGCCGTCTATTTCTTCTGGTTCTCGCTCTCGCTGGCGCTATGGTCCGCGCAGGGACACTACGCCCGCGCCTTCTACGCTGCCGGCGACACGCTGACTCCCAAGGTCGCGGTCACCGTGATTACGAGCGCTTCGTTGCCGGTGTATTCGCTGCTCTTCCACAAATACGGAGTAGTCGGCCTCGCCTGGGCTTCTGATGTCGGCATTGGCGCCAATCTGCTGGCGCTCGCTTTGCTGCTGCATAACAAGAAATTGGTTTCGCTGGGAGCCCTACGCTGGGATGAGTTGGGAAAGTCAGCGCTGACCGCGGTGGTTGCCGGAGGCATCAGCGTGGAAGTCGCAAAAAGTATCCCGCTCCCTGCCTACGGACACGGCAGCCGCCTCACGGACGTGCTGCAACTGGCGCTGATCTCAGTAACCTGGGCTGCGGCGACTGCGGTTGGGCTGTGGCTGCTCCGCTCGCAATTGCCGAACGACCTCCGCCGGCGCAAAGCAACGGCGTATCCCGCCGTGGCGCAAGTCGAGGGCAAAGAGATTCTGGGAGCGGGCACGCAACCATAAACTCAGAACATCAGCCGCTCCCTCACAGGTTGCGAGTCAGGGATTCGATTTCGCTAGGGTGG
>Ga0302324_100026981_pt1 | contig 10957 bp, 11 predicted proteins | sample Palsa_T0_1_FD_201949 | JGI IMG/M metagenome (GOLD analysis project Ga0302324, IMG submission 201949) | Peat permafrost microbial communities from Stordalen Mire near Abisko, Sweden - Palsa_T0_1 | ecosystem: Environmental > Terrestrial > Soil > Palsa > Peat permafrost | place: Sweden: Abisko...
CTTCTGCCGCGGCGGTTTTTTTAAGCGCTACGGCGCAAGTCGTTCGATTTTCCAGTGCGTTCCGATGCGGGAATAACGCAATCGGTCGTGCAGGCGACTTTCACGACCTTGCCAGAATTCAATTATTTCCGGGGTTACGCGGTAGCCGCCCCAATGCGCGGGGCGAGGCGGATCTCCGCCGCATTGTTCAACGGTATTGGCGAAGCGTTTCTCAAGCAGTTTGCGATCGGCAATGACGGCACTTTGTTGCGAAGCGATGGCGGCATGACGGGCCAATAGTGGACGCTGTGCGAAATAATCATCCGACTCGCGCGGCGGGATTTTTTCAACCACGCCCTCGATCCGCACTTGGCGCTCCAATTCGGCCCAATAGAACAGCAGGCTTGCAGCGCGATTGGCTGCAAGCTCCTTGCCCTTGCGGCTTTCATAGTTTGTGAAGAATACGAAGCCTTGATCATCCAGATGCTTGAGTAGCACGGTGCGTGCCGAGGGGCGTCCGGTAGGGGAAACGGTCGCGAGCGTCATCGCGTTGGCCATCGGCAATTCAGCTGCCAGCGCTTCCTTGAACCAGCGCTTGAATTGCACGAAGGGGTCGGACGCAGCCATCTTTTCGTCGAGTATCGCGCGCAGATATTCCTGTCGCAGATCGGGGATGTTCATAATGTCAGGCTAGAAATTCCATTGTTCATTTTATCGCGCTATTGTGATCCGTTTTGTGGCGCGACCGTAACATCAAGTTTCGCGCCAGCACGAATATTGACGCAAGTATGGCAATGCCGGCCAGTACTGCTGCCGGATTCAGTTCCGGTGTGTTTTCAACGTGGGGGGCCAGTTTCCGCCGAGCGCTGCCGCCTTGTTGCCATTGCAACACCCACGAGGCGGTCGGGCGCGGTTGTCCGGCAGCGTCTTTCGTGGTCAAAGTAAGATTTACCGGCAATGCGAACTCCTTGTCTTTGCTGGGCGCGGCTGGAGCGCTGACAGTGAGCCGCACTTCATCAATGTGTCGCGACATCACGCCCCAGTAAAAAAAATATGCGACTGCAACGCCGCCGCCCGCTGGTAGAAAATTGACGGCGCTCGATCCCATATCGGCAAACACCGGATTGCCCTTGGTGTAGGCATTGATCATTACCGCTACCGGTGCCGCGCTTTTTACTGCAAAGCGCACGTAAAACCGCTCGTTGTGCATAAGCTGCACATTGGGCGCAGGATCGGTAGCAAGAAAGGTCACCTGTGGTTCGTCCGACGTCTGCGCTAGCGCGAGCGTGGCGGCGAGCAGGGGTGAGATCAACCAGCAGCGTGTAAAACGCATTGTGTTTACAAATTAGGAGGCACGAGTTTACCGCGCCGCACCTGCTTCAGCACGAAGCGCCCGGGATCAACGGCATCGGCAAGCGCGCCTCCAAGCGGCAATGGGTCGCCCTCGATCATGCTGGCGATCAGCTCGCCGCCGAGCGCAGCCCAGGTTAATCCGCGCGACGCGTAGCCGAATGCGCCATACAGTCCAGGTAACCGTGGTAAATCCGCCAGCTGCGCGCCGGTAAGCTCTGCGGCTCGCGCATGCGTTGCAGCGATGTTTGGCAGCGCGCCGATCAGCGGCATGCGATCGGGTGCTACGCAACGAAAGCCCACGCCACCACCACGTACCGCGGACTGCCGTAGCATGACATCCGGCAGGAGTCGCGTGACATGCTCAAGGTTGCGTGCATGTTCTGCGGCATGCAGTGTTGCATATTCTGCATCGAGATCGTAGCTCACACCGGCAATGGCCACTCCGCTTTGTGTCGGTATGACGTAACCTCCGCCACCAACCACTACAGGCAACTTAGATAATGTCGCCGTCGCAAATATCGTGAGCTGGCCGCGGATGCGCTGCAACGTCACTCCAACTTCAGTCAATCGCGTCGCATCGTGCGCATTGGCAAGTATTACGACTGGCGCTGTCGCAATGATCGCACCGTCACTGGCGAGTGCAGTCCAGCGCTTATTCCGATAAACGAGCGCGTACACTCCAGTGTTGAAATGTGTTACTAGGTTTTGAGTTGCAGCCAGTTGCGCTGCCACCAGCTCTGCCGCGCGTAGCCAGCCACCGTCCGGGAACCACCAACCGCCACCAGCGACGCGGCATCCTGCCAGGTCGCCGGCTTTTTTGCGCGACAGGTATTGCGCATAGCTTGCCGGATAGCCCAGCGTACGCAGCGTTTGTGCCATGCGCGATTCTTCACGGTTATTGTCAGAGATTTGCAGGACGCCGCATCGCTGCCATCCGAAATTGTGGCCAGCGGCTTGTAGCGCCTGCCAGTGGTCAAGTGCATAGAGAAAACCAGCACGCGTGAATTGCGACAACAAACAATCGTCGGGCGATAAATGGGGGTGAACGATGCTGGCCGGCATGCCTGATGCTTCAACCGCGGGTTGTGGATGACGCTCAATGATTGCGACGCGCCAGTCGCGCGTGGCAAGATGTTTAGCCACTGCCGCGCCGGCGAGTCCGGCGCCGATAACGAGCGCTTTCTTTTCAGGCCACTGCGGTGCCGGCGGCGGCTCATGTTTGCGCGGCCGGCGCGGCGCAAGACACGCGCTGAGCATGGTACGCTTGCGGCCGAATCCCGTGCGTTTCTCGACCGCAAAACCTGAGTCAGTCAACGAAACTCGTACTGAACGTGCCGTGGTGTAGGTCGCTAGAGTTGCCCCATTCTTCGCCAGCCGCGCCAATGCTTTCATCACTTGCGGTGTCCACATCTCGCTGTTGCGTTTGGGGGCAAAGCCGTCGAGGTAAAATGTATCGGCGACCAAACGTAACTGCGGCAATACTGCAGCGACATCACCGCAGGCGAGCGTCAGCGTTACACGTCCATTATCGAAGTACCGTCGGTGCAGGCCGGGCACCAATTGTGGCCATGCAGACTGCAATAATGCGGCAAGCGGGACGAATTCTGGGTAACGCGTGTGGAGAGTGGCCAGGGCAGCGCGTTCAAAAGGGTGTTTTTCAATCGCGACGAAGTGCAGGCGTTGGCACCGGCGCGGATCGGCGCGCCACGCTTGCCACGTTACAAGAAAATTCAAGCCCAGTCCAAAACCGGTTTCGACGACTGTGAACGTAGGCGCGTGCGCCCAACGTGCGGGTAGGCCGTTGCCGGCAAGGAAGACGTGCCGCGACTGGCCCGGACCCGAGTCGGTGCTGTGATAAACGTCGTTGTAAACCGGCGAGAACGGTGTGCCGGAGGCATTAAACGCCAACGATGCTGGATCGAGTTTTACCACCAAGATCGATTGCCGTGAGTAAAGCCGCTATTATCCGGCAACAGAAATTAAAAAAGCGGCTTGCTTAGCCGCTTTTTTAATTTATCGATACGTAAACTTAAGCCGCAATGCTGCCGATGACGCCACGCATTTTTTGCAGCGCCTTTTGTTCGATCTGGCGAACGCGTTCGGTGGATACGCCGAATTCGACAGCCAGATCATGCAGCGTGGCGGCATCTTTTTCGCGCAGCCAGCGCGCTTCGATGATGCGACGGCTGCGCGCGTCAAGTCCCGCCACTGCTTTTTCGAGCCCTTCGCCGCGCAGCCGGGTCGATTCTTCATGCTCAATGACGCGCCCTGGCTCAGCGTCCTCTGCCGCCAGGTAGTTGATCGGAGCATAACTTTCCTCGCCATCATCGAATAGCGGATCGAGCGTGACATCCTGTCCGCCAAGCCGCGTTTCCATTTCGACCACTTCTTCGGGTTTGACGCCGAGTGTTTTCGCAATTAGCTTGACTTCCTTGTTGTCGAGCGTGTTCAGTCCTGATTTCATACTGCGCAGGTTGAAGAACAGTTTGCGCTGCGCTTTAGTGGTTGCGACCTTGACCAGCCGCCAGTTGCGCAGGACGAATTCGTGGATTTCGGCGCGGATCCAATGCATTGCGAACGATACCAATCGCACACCGCGTTCAGGGTCGAAGCGCTTGACTGCTTTCATCAGCCCGATGTTGCCTTCCTGAATCAGGTCGGCCTGCGGAAGCCCGTACCCACGGTAGCCGCGCGCGACTGCAACGACCAACCGTAGATGCGAAACGATCAGCTGCCGTGCGGCATCCAAGTCATCGTGCTGGCGGAAACGGCGCGCCAACTCGATCTCATCATGATGCGAAAGCAACGGAAAGCGATTCACCGTTTGGATGTAGCTATCCAGACTGCCAGTAACTGCTATTGGCAAAGCATAGTTTTTCATCATCGCATTTATCCTCTGTATTTTTAATTCTAGCACTCTGACGATAAGAGTGCCAAAAACGGAAATGGTTCCAGACAGCACCATCAGATCATGGTGTAATTAAAATTTAAAAATCAGCTACTTGGACTCAGCTTCGAGCAGGGCAATGTTACGGTTGGCGGCGAGCCAAGCACCAAGCCAACCGAGCGTGGTAGCCAACGCAAACAGGGATAGGCTGGGGCCGGAACTGGGGCAGGCGAGCCGGAACGAGGTGATGGCGACTGGCAGCGTTGTGCCAAGTTCGTGGTTAAACAGCAGAATGCCACCGGTGACCAGCAGCCATGCCGCCGCACCACTTGAGAGCCCGAGCACCATGCCAAAATAAAGCAGTGGTCGGCGCATGAAAGCATCAGTCGCGCCGATCAGTTTGGCAACTGCAACCTCGTCGCGCTGGGTCAGGATTTGCAGGCGGATCGTATTAAAGGTGACGGCCACCAACACGATGGCAAACAGTATTGCCAGCAGCAGCGCCGCAGTACGCCCAATCCGGAGCAGCGCATCAAGCCGTTGCGCCCATGCGCTGTCGAGCTGGACATGGTCCACGCGAGGCCAAGCCTGGATTTCATCGCGCAGCGCTTCCAGTACCGCAGGCGAGCGGTCGGTCGCGCTAACCACGAACGCATCAGGCAGCGGATTTTGCGGCAGACTGTCGACGACATCTGCCAGGCCGCTGCTCTGCTTGAGTTCCTGCAGTGCCTGATCGCGCGGCACTAAATGAAATTTATCGACGTGTTGATTCTGACGCAGCTGCTGTTCGATTTTTGTCACATCATCACGACCGGCATCGAGTGCCATGAACACACTCAATTGCGGCCCGCTGCTGTCGAGTCCGTGCAATGCGAAGGTCTGGAGGCTGTCAAGCGCGCTGTAAAACCCGAATGGCAACGCAAGCGCGAAGCCGATTACAAGAATATTAAACAGGCTGCCTAATGGCGTCGCGGCAAATCGTGCCAGCGCCGCGCGCAGGCCGCGCCGGTGTTGGATCAGCCATGCTTTCAAGACTCGATACTCCCTTGTTTGAGCGCGATCACGCGTGGATTGAGCTGTGCCCGCAAAGTTTGATCGTGCGTTGCAATGACGACGGTGACGCCGACTTGGTTGAACGAGCGGAACAGCTCGCCGATGCTGGCCGCGTAGTCGGCATCGAGGTTGCCGGTCGGCTCATCGGCCAACAGAATCGCCGGCCGTTGCACGATGGCGCGTGCGATGCATAGTCGCTGCTGCTCGCCGCCGGAAAGCGCGATTGGCATTGCGCGCTCTTGTGGCAGCAGGCCGACCTTATCGAGTGCAGCACGCACACGCTTCGCGATGTCATTCCCACTATAGCCAGCGATTTCCAGTGGCAATGCGACGTTATCGAACGCGGTGCGATCGAACAATAGTTTGTGGTCCTGAAACACCAGACCGAAGTTGCGCCGTAGGAACGGTACTGCGCGCAACTTGAGCGAGCCGATGTTCTGCCCGTTGACAATTATGCTCCCAGCGGTCGGTCGCTCAATTGCGGCGAGCAATTTCAACAGCGTTGTCTTGCCAGCGCCGGAATGGCCGGTGACGAACGCCATTTCTCCAGCATCGAGCGCAAAGCTGACATCCTTCAACGCTTCACGCCCCCCCGGATAGTGTTTCGACACGTGACTGAATGAAATCATAAAACTGTGATGAGTGAAAAGTGAGGTGTGAGGAGAAAACAGTAAACCATTTTGGACCCCCACCTCACGCCTAACACCTCACGTCTCACCGTATCAACCCAGCAATGCATCGACGAACTCTTTGGCGTTGAACGGCCGCAGATCATTAATGCCTTCGCCGACACCGATGAAGCGCAGCGGAATCGGCTGATGGAGCGTAGCGCTGGATCGCATGTGTGCGATGGCGGTGACTACCCCACCTTTGGCGGTGCCATCGAGCTTCGTCAGCGTAATGCCAGTCAAGCCGAGTGCAGCGTCGAATGTCTGAACTTGATTGACCGCATTCTGCCCGGTGTTGGCATCGAGCACCAGCATCACTTCGTGTGGTGCGCCTGGCAGCGCTTTGGCGATAACGCGTTTGACTTTCTTAATTTCCTCCATCAAATGGAACTGCGTCGGCAGCCGTCCCGCTGTATCGGCCAGAACCAGATCAATATTGCGCGCCCGCGCTGCATTGATCGCATCGAAAATTACCGCCGCCGCATCGCCCGACTGCTGGGCGATTACCGCGACGCTGTTGCGCTTGCCCCACGCTTCTAGCTGTTCGCGCGCTGCCGCACGAAAAGTATCGCCGGCAGCAAGCAGTACCGATTTGCCGGCCTGTTGATAATAATGCGCAATTTTTCCAATCGAGGTGGTTTTGCCGGCACCGTTGACACCGGCCATCATCATCACAAACGGCCGTTGCGCAGAAATATCGAGCGGCACCGCAGCCGGCAGCAGCAATTCAAGCAACGCATCGCGTAGCACTGTCCGCAGCTCGTCCGGTGCATGGCAATTCGCGCGGCGCAGCTTGACGAGCAAAAGTTGAGTGACAGCGACGCCAACATCGGCGGCGAGCAGCGTGGTTTCGAGTTCGTCGTAGAATGCGGCGTCTATTCTGGCGCTTCTCAACAGCTCCGACAAGTCGCGATTCAGCAACTCGCGAGTACGCGCCAGCCCCTGTTTGAGCCGGTCGTTCCACCTTGCCCCCGATGCTGGTTTAGGGAAACTTAACATGCGTAGAAAGGTCAGATCCGATAGTTGTGAAAAAAGAACGCGAGCGTAATTGCCGTAAATCGCTTAAAATTTGGACGAATAATAATACTTCAGAGATTACCCGACATGTTCCCCTTGCGCCATGCTTGCCGTGCGTTGCCACGACTGGTGTTGCTGATAACGGTAGTATTCCAGATACCGGTTGCTGCGGCAGCTGATGTGGCCGCAAAAATCCAGCAGCACAAACTCGCTAATGGCTTGCGCGTCATCGTCAAGGAAGATCATCGCGCGCCGGTGGTAGTATCGATGGTCTGGTACAAAGTCGGCAGCATCGACGAAGTGAACGGCACCACCGGCATCTCGCATGCGCTCGAACACATGATGTTCAAGGGCACCAAGCAAGTGCCGGCCGGTGAATTCTCGCGGTTAGTCGCGGCCGCCGGCGGTCGCGAGAACGCGTTTACCGATCAGGATTTTACTTCGTTCCACCAACAGCTGCAGAAATCCCAATTGCCGCTCGCATTCCGGCTGGAAGCAGACCGCATGCAGAACCTGACGCTGCTGCAGAAAGAATACGCGAAAGAGATCCGGGTGGTGATGGAAGAACGCCGGATGCGCACCGATGACCAGCCGGAAGCGCAAGTGCAAGAACAATTAATGGCCGCCGCATTTACCAGCAGTCCGTACCGGGTGCCGGTGATCGGCTGGATGAACGATATTCAAAATATGACCGTCGCGGATGTGCGCAACTGGTATCAGCGCTGGTATGCGCCGAACAATGCGATTATCGTCGTAGTCGGTGACGTCAAGGCGCCGGAAGTGTTCGCGCTGGCCGAGAAATATTTCGGCACGATCAAATCGAAAGCATTGCCGCAACGCAAACCTCAGGAAGAGCCGCCGCAGACCGGCATCCGGCGTGTCATGGTTAAAGCGCCGGCGGAGCTGCCGTACCTGGCGATGGCATGGCGCGCGCCGCTGCTGCAAGATCCCGAAAAGGATTGGGAGCCGTATGCACTTGAGGTGCTGTCGCAAATACTCAACGGCAATGAGGCCGCGCGGCTCAATAGCTCCCTGGTGCGCAACGAGCGCATCGCGACCGCAGTCGACACCAGTTATGAAGACACACAGCGCGGCCCGGCGTTGTTCATTATCAGTGGCAACCCGGCGCCCGGCAAGACCGTTGACGATCTTGAACAGGGGGTGCGGCGCGAACTGGAGAAGATCGTCAACAGCGGCGTCAGCGAGGAGGAGCTCAAGCGCGTCAAGGCGCAAGTCATGGCATCGCAGGTTTATCAGCGCGACTCGACATTTTTTCAGGCACTGCAGATCGGTTCGCTGGAATCTGTCGGCTATCCTGCCGCGACGATTGATGTAATGCTGCAGAAACTGCAGCAGGTCACTGCGGCGCAGGTGCAGGAGGTTGCGAAAAAATATTTCAACGATGATAGTCTCACCGTAGCGACGCTTGACCCGCAGCCGCTCAACGGGCGCCGACCGCCATCGCCGATGGAGATGGGCCATGTTCGCTAGAGTGCTGCTGATCGTTACGTTATGTGCCGCGTTGCCTGCGCTGGCGATGCCGCCGATTCAAACCTGGCAGACCACCTCTGGAGCGCACGTCTATTTCGTCGAAACACACGATCTACCAATGCTAGACATCAGCATTGATTTTCCCGCCGGTTCGGCGTTTGATACCCGCGCGAAGTCGGGCGTTGCCGGGTTGACCCAACTGATGCTGCATCTCGGTGCCACTGGCCTCAGCGAGGATGAAATCTCACGCAAGATAGCCGACGTAGGTGCACAACTTGATGGCGACTTTGATCTCGACCGCGGTGGACTTTCGCTGCGCACGTTAACCAGCAGTGACGAACTTACGCAGGCGCTCGACGTATTCACGCGCGTGCTGCAAACGCCGGAATTTCCGGCCGCAGCGCTGGAGCGCGAAAAAATCCGCCTCGTCGCTGACATTAAGGAAGCCGACACTAAGCCGGACAGCATTGTCGATCGCAACTTCAGTCAATTGGTTTACGGCGATCATCCTTACGCGCTACGAGCGAGCGGCGAAGTGGACTCAGTGCCGACCGTTACGCGCGACGACCTCATTGCATTTTACCGCGCGCATTACACCGCCGATCAGGCAACAGTCGCCATCATAGGCGATCTCGATCACCAACGCGCAGAAGCTATCGCCGAGCAATTGACTGCGCAATTGCCGCACGCTGCTGCGCTGGCCACGATCCCACCGGTGCCGCCACTAGCGCACGCCGAACTTAAGGTGATCCCACATCCGGCGACTCAAGGCCACGTACTAATCGGTGCGCCGGGCATGAAGCGTGGCGATGCGGATTATTTCCCACTCTACGTCGGTAACTACGTACTCGGCGGCGGTGGTTTCGTGTCGCGCATACTCAACGAAGTGCGCGAAAAACGCGGACTCGCCTATACGGCCTACAGCTATTTCATGCCGATGCAGCAGAATGGGCCGTTCATGATTGGCCTGCAAACGCGCAAGGACCAGACCGCCGAAGCACTGGCGGTCGCACGCGCAACGTTAAAGAAGTTTGTCGACGAGGGTCCGACTGCAGACGAACTCAAGCAGGCGAAGGAGAACATCGTTGGTGGTTTTCCGCTGCGCCTAGACAGCAATCGCAAGATACTCGATTACCTTTCCGTGATCGGGTTTTATCATCTGCCGCTGACCTATATTGACGATTTCCCCGCCAATGTCGAGAAGGTCACACTCGCCGATGTCCGCGATGCATTCAAGCGTCGCGTCGATCCGGAGCGCATGGTGACGGTGGTAGTTGGCCCCGAGCCGGCAGAAATCAGCAACGCCGACAACGCCAAATAACTTCGGCAGCCTGATAACGAACGATGCCGGGCAACAAAGTGCGCATCGTTGGTGGAGAATGGCGCAGCCGCATCCTGTCATTCACGCCGCGCCCCGATCTGCGCCCGACGCCAGACCGCGTGCGCGAAACTCTGTTCAATTGGCTCGGGCAGGATCTGATAGGCAATTCCTGTCTCGACCTGTTCGCCGGCAGCGGTGCGCTCGGCTTTGAAGCCGCGTCGCGCGGAGCCAAGCGCGTGACCATGATCGAACGCGATGCGCACGCGTTCAAAGCGTTACGGGAAAATGCAATGATGCTCGATGCGCAGACGGTGGAACTGCGACACGCCGATGCGCTGGAATTCCTGCGCACCGACCACGCCCACTACGATATTGTGTTCATTGATCCGCCGTTCCGCGGTAACTATCTGCCGCAAGTTCTGGTATTGTTGCCGGCGCGCTTGACGCCGCGTGCGTTGGTTTATGTTGAAGCGCCGCGCATGCAGCAATTATCGCCCGGCTGGCAGGTGTGGCGGCATGGCCGCGCCGGAACGGCTCATTACGCTCTTCTAAAAAGGACGATGGATCATGCTTAAGGCGATTTATCCCGGCACTTTCGACCCGATCACACGTGGCCACGAAGATCTGGTGCGGCGGGCGGCCAAGCTGTTCGATGAAATCATCATCGCCGTCGCCGCGGGCCAATCCAAAAAGCCGTTCTTCACGCTCGAAGAACGCGTCGCGATGGCGAAGCATGTGCTTGCCGACTGCCGCAATGTCAAGATCGTCGGTTTTTCGGGATTGCTTATGCAGTTTGTGCGCGAAAATGAAGCGCGCGTGTTGCTGCGCGGGCTGCGCGCGGTTTCTGATTTCGAATACGAGTTTCAACTCGCCGGCATGAATCGCGGCCTATATCCCGATGTCGAAACAGTGTTCCTGACGCCAGCCGAGCAGTACCTGTTCATCTCGGCGTCGATCGTTCGCGAAGTCGCACAGTTGGGCGGTGACGTTAGTAAATTTGTATCAGATCACGTAGTGCAGCAATTGCGCGCGAAGCTTAAGCCCCAATGAATTTAAAAGTGCCCGCTTTGGGTAGGCATTCTTTCAATTGACGCAATCATAATCCAATAATTACCGCTGACAACGCGGACAATAAAATGTCGAACGCTGTCCCTGTCGCAGTGTGCGGATTGGCGCGCCGCAATTGAA
>Ga0302324_100026982_pt1 | contig 10957 bp, 9 predicted proteins | sample Palsa_T0_1_FD_201949 | JGI IMG/M metagenome (GOLD analysis project Ga0302324, IMG submission 201949) | Peat permafrost microbial communities from Stordalen Mire near Abisko, Sweden - Palsa_T0_1 | ecosystem: Environmental > Terrestrial > Soil > Palsa > Peat permafrost | place: Sweden: Abisko...
CGATGCATGGGGTACAAGAGGCCGTTGGTGCTCCCTCACCGGCAGCACAGATGGTCACACGGTGACCATCGCCATCTTCGACCATCCCGGGAACCCCAACTACCCGACCTACTGGCACGCCAGGGGCTACGGCCTATTCGCCGCCAATCCGCTAGGCCAGCACATCTTCGATCCCAAGGCGCCGCAACTGGACTACACCATTGAGAAGAACGAAAACGTAACCTTCACATACCGCATTCTTCTCCTGCCGCGCGCGGCGCAACCAGGGGAGATGGACAAAGACGCCGACGCCTTCGCAGCCGACTACTACTGACGCTTGCGGATGATCCAGTAAACCGGGAGCCCGGCAACCACCAGCACCAGCCCGGGCCAAGTGGTCGCCGGGCGGTCTATGAAAAGGCAGAGCACCACCACGCTGGCCCCCAGCACATAAGTCGCAGGCACCACGGGATAACCCGGCGTGCGGTACAAACGTTCCGCATCCGGCCGCTTGTAGCGCAACACCACCACCGCAGCGATGGTGAGAATGTAAAACAGCAGTGCCGCGGAGATGATGTAGTCCAGCAGATCGCTGTAGAGATTGCCGTACCCCGTCAACGGCGAATAAGTAGTCAGCAACACCAGCAGCCCGGCCCAGATGCCCTGAAGCAACAGAGACCATCCAGGGACGCGGGCCCGGTTCAAGTGCCCGGCCGCGGGAAAGAAAAGCTGGTCGCGAGCCATTGCATAGTAAGCGCGCGGGCCAGACAGCACCAGGCTGTTGATGCATCCGAAGGTTGACACCATGATGAGCACGGCCAGCGCCTGTGCGCCCCATGTGGGGAAAATATGCTGCATCATGGCGGTCGCCACCCGATCACGAGGCGCATGTTGGATGTCGGGAAAGGTCAGCACAGCCATGTAGGCGACATTCGCGGCCAGGTAGATCAGCATGACGATCACCGTGCCGAGCGCGAGCGAGCGGGGAAGAGTCGTCCGTGGATCCTTCACTTCTTCCGCGGCAAAGGTGATGTCGTGCCACGAATCTGCGGAGAAAAGCGACCCCGTCTGGGAAACGCAAAAGACCACCACCAGGCTCAGTAGAGCTGTCAGGCCGCTTTCTGAACCCGGGATAGGCGGCCGCTGCCAGAACGCAGCCAGGTTGGCGTGTACCGCGGTAGCGTGCCAACCCACGGTAAGGCCCAAGAGGATCAGCGCGGCCATCGCGCCCAACTTGGCCACGGTGAAGGTGTTCTGGATGATCTTGCCGTACTCGACGCCGAGACTATTCGTCGCGGTCAGCGCCGCAATCACCAGTAAGGCGACCAACTGGGCCGTGGACAAAGTGATCGCGTAGTGAGCGGATAGATGTAATGGGGCAAACAGGTAATGCGATTCGGAAATCGACGGCGCCAGAACCCCCAGGAAGCGGGCAAACGCAACCGCGACTGCGGCAATTGTCCCCGTCTGGATCACGGTAAACAGCGTCCATCCGTACAGGAATCCCCACAGCGGCGAGTAAGCCTCCCGGAGGTACAGGTACATGCCGCCGCCGCCCGGCATCATCGAGGCCAGCTCGCCAAAGGAGAAGGCAGCCGCAATCGTCAGCACGGCGGCAAAGACCCATGCCGCCAGTAGCCAACCCGGGCCGCCCAGGATGCGGGCCATGCCGGCCGGCACAATGAATATGCCAGACCCGATCATGACCCCAATGACGATCATGGTGGAGTCAAACAGACCAAGAGCCCGCTTGGGCTGCCGCCTTGTCTCTATCTCTTCCTGAGTAGGGTTCACTGCCCAGATGCTATAACGTTTCTACTTCCGTGACCGCCTGATTTCTTCGGTAAGAATGATAGCCTCGGCAATCTCACGGATGGCCTTTCGCTTCTGCCGGCTCTGTTTCTGCAAAGCCAGGTAAGCTCCTTCTTCATCCAAATGCAACTCCCGCTGCAGAATGCCCTTGGCGCGATCCATCAGCTTCCTCACCTCGAGGCGGTCGGCCAGCAGCACGCGTTCGCTTTCGAGGCGCGCCATCTCCAACTCGGCCCCCACGAGAAAGCCAATGGTCGAGATCAACCGCACCTGCCGCGGGCTATGGTGGTGCGGCTTGCGATGCTGCACATTGATTACCCCCACCAGCTTTCCCCGGCAGAGAATCGGCACAGAAAGAAAGGCCTCGAAATGATCCTCGGGCAAATCGTTGAACATCTTGAACCGGGGATCGCTCCACGCCTGGGAGGCGATCGCCACCGGTTGTTGATGCATAGCGACCCACCCGGTGATCCCCTGGCCCAATTGCAGATCAAGCTCGTCGACCAAGTCGGCGTGCGGATTTTTCGACGCCCGCAGAACCAACTTCTCGCCTTCAAGTACGTAGATGAAGCACGAATCGCACATTGCGATCGACGACACAAATTCAACTACCCGCTCTAAGACAGCATGAAACGGATCAGCGGCCGCCATGCGGCTGCCGATCTCGTGCAAAAACTCAATATCCAGTAGGTCTTCGGCCCCGGAACCTTCTTCGGTCATTTCCCCCACATCCATGTCTGGTAAGGCGCCATTTTGCTGTTGCTTTCGTGCGCCGCTACCATTACCCTAAAAATTCGTTTCCTTTTTTCGACGGCTGGTCAACGTGTAATTCGTCATCACGCCAGCCTGGTTAACACTTCCTGCACTGCCAGCTTCCCTGTTGAAGACTGATAGTTCTCACTTCTCCGCCCCGACGGTTTACCGGGGTGCATCAAGCTTTTTGCGCTGGAAAGTACTCATTTTACCATCGGCCGCGCATGGCCTTTGGAAGAGTGGGCAAGAGGTTGGCAAATGGGTCTAAGTAGACGCGATTTTCTACTGCGAGTAGGCCAGGCTGGTGGCTATGGCGCAGCCTTCACTATGATGCAGTCCCTGGGCTTGCTGCCCCTCACGGCGTCGGCCGCTTCCACGGTCGAGCTTCCCGCAGCCTCCGGAAAAGGCACCAGCGTGGTTATCCTTGGCGGGGGCATCGCCGGCCTGTCAGCCGCTTATGAGCTGGGGAAGTTGGGCTACTCCTGCACCCTGCTGGAAGCCCGGGATCGCGTCGGCGGCAGGAACTGGAGCGTGCGCAACGGCACCAAGGTCGAGTTCACCACCGGTTTCACCCAGGATTGCGTTTTTGGCCCCGGTCTCTACCAGAATGTAGGCCCCGCCCGGCTGCCGTCGATACATCACACCATGCTCGGTTATTGCCGGGAGCTCGGGGTGCCGCTGGAGGTCGAAGTGAACGCCTCACGCAGCGCCTACCTTGAGGCGAGTAATCTCAACGGCGGCAAGCCCGTGCTCAACCGGCAGGTGGAGTACGATACCCGCGGCCACGTCTCCGAGCTGCTGGCCAAGTGCATCAAACGGGGTGGCCTGGACCAGGAACTGAGCCACGACGACAAAGAGCAGATGATCGCGTTCCTGCAGCAATACGGCAGCCTATCGCCTGACCTTTTTTACAAAGGCTCGGCGCGTTCCGGCTACAAGATCAAACCGGGAGCGGGCGATCAGGAAGGCGTCCCCAACGACCCCATCGACATGCGCGCCTTACTGTCAGCCCGTCTTTGGCGCGAAATGATGGAAGAGGATGAGATCGACTGGCAGGCCACCATGTTTCAGCCGGTGGGTGGCATGGACCAGATTCCCATGGCCTTCAAGAACAAGCTGGGAAGCGTGATCCGGCAGCGGGCCGAGGTCGTCCAGATCCGGCAAAACGCATCCGGGGTCAAGGTCGTTTACCGCGATCTGGCCAGCGGCCAGAACGAGACGGTCAGCGCCGACTACTGCATCTGCGCCTTGCCCCTGACCATCCTCAAAAAGATCGACAATGACTTCTCTCCCGAGCTGAAAGCGGCCATTGACAGTGCGGTTTATGACTCCGCTTACAAGATTGCCTGGGAGTCGCGCCGCTTCTGGGAGCAGGAGTGCAACATCTACGGCGGCATCTCCTTCGTCCGCCAACCGGTGGACACGATCTGGTATCCCAGCGCTGGAATGTTTTCCGAGACCGGCATAATCCTGGGTGGCTATGGAGTCGAGAACGGCTCAGAATTCGGCGCATTGCCGGATACGGAGTCCAAGCTTGCTTCCTCGCGGAACTCGATTGAGCTGCTGCATCCCGGGCGCTCGCAGGAGTTGAAGAACCCCATTTACGTCAGCTGGGGGCACATCCCCTACAACCTGGGATCCTGGGTCAGCGGTGCGGATGCTGGCAAACCGGCCGGCTACGAGGTGTGGGTCCAGCCCCAGGGCCGTATATTCTTTGCCGGGGATCACACGAGTCATATTGTCGGTTGGCAGGAAGGGGCGGCGCTTTCGGCGCATCGCGCTCTCAAAATGATGGGGGCCCAGGTGGCGAAAAGCTAAACCGGGCTAGTGGGACCCGGACCTCACGAATTGATCAAAGGCGGCTCGCTTGCCGTCCGTCACCGGTCCCGCCGTGCGCCATAGCACGTGTCCCGCCTTATCCGTCATCAGCAGCACGATCTCCTGTTCAGACGAGACCTGCAGGGATCCCAAAAATCGCGCCTTGTTCACGTACAACGGAACCGTATAGCGGCGGGGCTGCGATGCCGACAAGCTGCCGCGCAATGAGGCGTTCAGCCACCATCGGTATAGGCCGTTCTCGCGCGGAGAAATGGGCAGCACCCAGGTTTGTACCGGGCCGCCCTGAGGGAGCACCTTGACCCAACCGTCCACCGCCGGTTGCTGGTCCCGTTGAAAGGAAAGGATGAGGAAATTCAGAGGAGCGGCAAAATCGGTGGGCAGCGTAACCTTCGCTCGATCCAGCGCATAGGCGGTTACCGCCGGCAGAGTAGCCACTGGGGAAGGCTTGGAATTTTGCGGAGCTGCCCGTGAGCAGGGTAAGGCGAGCAGGGTGAAGGCGAGGATTTGAAGCAGTCGCATTCTGTCTACCAAATCTTAACCCAGCCCATAACGGACGGCCCGCGTTTTGATTGCAGCCCGATGAAAATCAAGCCCGTCGAGTATCATTAGCAAGTGAGCAACTTTCGAAGCGACGACGCCCGTCTGCAGCCGATTGCGGAAAAAGTCCTTGCCAGCGAGCGTCTCGATTTCAACGATGGCGTTACGCTTTACCGGTCTAGCGACATTCTGGCCGTGGGTTGGTTGGCCAATCACGTGCGCGAACGCATGCACGGCAACATCGCGTATTTCAACGTGAATCGCCACATCAATCCCACCAACGTTTGTGTGGCCGCCTGCCGTTTGTGCGCCTTCGGCCGCAGAAAGGGCAGCGAGGGTTCCTACACCATGGCCCTGGAAGAAGCCTGGCAGGTTGCGGCCTCAGGCTACAGCGAGGCGGTGACGGAGTTTCACATCGTCGGCGGCTTGCATCCCGATCTGCCGTTTCAGTACTTCCTCGACCTCGTAGCCGGTCTCAAGCAGCGCTTTCCCCAGGTTCACATTAAGGCCTTCACCATGGTCGAGGTGGCCTACTTGGCGCGCCGCGCCAAGCTGTCCATACCAGAGACGCTGATGCAGATGAAGGAAGCCGGCGTGGATTCCTTGCCCGGCGGCGGCGCTGAGATTTTTTCCGATCGGGTACGGCACATCATCTGCGACCATAAGATTGACGGCGACGAGTGGTTGGAGACCGCGCGTGCCGCGCACCAATTGGGGCTGCGTTCCAACGCCACCATGCTCTACGGGCACGTCGAGAACGATGAGGATCGGGTCGACCACATGCTTCGCTTGCGGGCCGTGCAGGATGACACCGGAGGCTTTCAAACCTTTATTCCACTGGCCTTCCATCCGGCCAACACCGCACTCGATCATTTGCCCACCACCACAGGCCTTACAGACATCAAGCAGATCGCGGTAAGCCGGTTATTGCTGGATAACTTTGCTCACATCAAGGCCTACTGGCAGATGATGACGGCGAAGATCGCGCAGATTTCTCTGCGCTTTGGCGCAGACGACATTGACGGGACCGTAGTCGAAGAGAAGATCTACCATGACGCGGGAGCCAAGACGCCTCAGGGAATGCGGCGGGCCGATCTTGTACGCCTGATCCGTGAGGCTGGCCGCGAGCCGGTGGAACGTGACACACTCTACCGCAACGTGGTTCGCACCGAAGATACCTTTACTGTGGCGGTCTAGACCTCAATCTGACTTTCACAAGGCGAAGGGGTCAGGCCGGACACTGACCGGAACGACTCTGCCTGCGGCGCAGATTGGCGAGCCTTTCGCTTGCGCCGCACTTCGCGGATAGCCACCAGCATGAGCCCGGTAAACGTGATAGTTAAGAGCATGATGGCGTAGCGGCCGTGCAGTTCGCTCATTTCACCGTACAGCAGAGCGAGACCCACAAAGACAAAAAACACATGGGCGCAGAAGACCTCGAGCGAAGCCTTCCCCAACGTCAAGAAGGGTTCCACCATGACCAGCTTGGTGAGAATGGTCCGCGACCAGTAGATCACACACGAGAAAGCAAGCAGGTTCAGCAGCCGCAGCGGACCGATCTGCCATTTGTCAACGAGCAAGCCAAGCGAGTTTTGGCTAAGATGCGGGCCAAGCCAGCCATGGCGCACGCCTATGAAAAATAGGCAGACAGCGGCGCTCAATGGAAACACGAAACGGGGCAGTTTCCCGAGAGGGTTGTCGCACTCTGCCGATTTGGCGCCTAGCCACAGTGCCGCGATCCATAGGGCCTGCCAGGCAAAAAGATTGAATGCACCCGTTTCCTGCAGTGGAATATGTAATCCCGTGGCGCGGACCACCTGGTTATGCATCCAGGTACGCAAACCAAATTGAGCCAGTACCCAGATGAGCCCGCTGCAAAACAAGATGAGGTTCCAGCCCCGGCGCACGGCAAAACTCAGGATGTACGGTGTGAGCACCAGAAAGGTGACATACATGGGCAGTATGTCGAGCAGGGGCGGGCAATAGATCAGCAGCAGTGACCCGATGATGGCGGTAGCCGGGTGGGCGAGGTAGAAGTTAAGCAGGTTGTAGATGGCCGCACGATGGGTATGCGCGGCAAACGCTGCGACTACGGTAAACACCACGGCCAGCATGATCAGGTGGTATCCGTAGATCCTGAGGGCCCGCTTCCATAGCTTGGTACGCATGCCCTCTCCATCTTCCGCGGCTTGACGGGTATAGAGAGTGGCCACCAGCATGGCAGACAAAAAGACAAAGCCTTCGGCCGAGGTAACGAACCCGAACGGTTGATTGACCATGTCGCTGAGCCGCGTGGGCAGGTGGGTCAGCGTCATCCAGACCAGGAACAGCCCACGCAGGGCGTCCAGTTCGGGGCGGCGCTGTATCTTGCCTAATCGCAAGACCTTGCTCGAGGCTGACTTTATATCCATGGGCCGACACCGCTCCTACCCCTTATGACGCAATTTGGAGTCTTTGGTTGCGTAATCGGAGACAAAGGGTTGCACTTGATGGCAACTTGTGGAAATCGGCACGCTCGCGGAACTAGTAGGCGGGAATTCCGGTAATGCTCTGTCCAATAATGAGCGCGTGGATGTCGTGGGTGCCTTCGTAGGTCTTAACGGATTCGAGATTCATCATGTGCCGCATGATAGGGTAATCGTCCGTGATGCCGTTGCCGCCCAGAATGTCGCGCGCCATGCGAGCGCACTCCAGTGCCATCCAGATGTTGTTCCGCTTGGCCATGGAGATTTGTTCGAAGCCCACTTTGCCCGCGTCTTTCAGCCGGCCCACCTGGAGTGCCAGCAGCTGGCCCTTGGTGATTTCCGAGATCATCCAGGTCAGTTTTTCCTGCACCAGCTGGTGGCTGGCGATCGGCTCTTCGCGGAACTGCTTGCGCAGCAAGGAATATTGAAGCGCCGTGTCATAGCACGACATCGCGGCGCCGAGGCCGCCCCAGCTAATGCCGTAGCGGGCCTGGTTGAGGCACATGAGCGGCGACTTGAGCCCACCTGAGCCGGGTAGCAGGTTGCACGCCGGAATCCGCACATCCTGCAGGGAAAGGCCGGAGGTGACGGATGCGCGCAGTGACCACTTGCCGTGTACATCGTAGGCGGAGAAACCGGGACGGTTGGTTTCGACGAGAAAGCCTCTGATGTTGCCATCTTCGTCATCGACCTTGGCCCAGATCACCGCTACATCGGCGATGGAGCCCGAGGTGATCCACATCTTCTCGCCATTAAGAATGTACTCGTCGCCGTCTTTGCGGGCGCGGGTGCGCATGCCGCCTGGGTTGGAGCCGTAGTCGGGCTCGGTCAGTCCGAAGCAGCCGAGCTTTTCTCCGCTCGCCAGCAGAGGCAGCCAGGCGTCTTTCTGCGCGGTGCTGCCGAAGGTGTAGATCGGGTACATGACCAAAGCGGATTGCACGCTGACGAAGCTGCGCAAGCCGGAGTCGCCTCGTTCCAGTTCCTGCATCACCAGGCCATATTCCACGTTCGACATGCCGGCGCATCCGTAGCCTTCCAGGCTGGCGCCGAAAAACCCGAGCTGACCCATGGGACCTACCAATTCGCGTGGAAACCGGCCGTCGCGATTGCACTGTTCGATGATGGGGATAACGTTGTCTTCGACGAACTGGCGCGTGGTGTCGCGCGTGAGCAACTCATCGCCGGAGAGCAGCCCATCGAACTGGATGAAGTCGACACCCTTGAATTTAAAAGCCATGCCGGTAAGCCCCTCAGAGACCTTGCTAGCAAACCTTAAAGGCTAGCACAACTGAAACGCTCAGCAACGGTGACAGTAGCGAGTGTCAAGTTCAACCGTGAACAAGACATTTCCATGAGCGTTCCGTAGAACTGCAGGGACCTGCAGTTTCAGGCTGATTTCTACGACAGATATTCCTTCAGAAACGGGTCGTCACTGTGCACCAGGTCGCGCGTGGAGCCGTCGAAGACGATGTGGCCATCGTGCAGCACGAGAAAGTTGGTCTTCGAATCCAGGCCACCGTTCGCAATGGGAACCATGTGGTTCTTCTCCCGATCGAAGGTATGCGTGGCCAGGGCGAAAGCGTCCTGCAAACGATGCGTGACCAGCAGGGAACTGGTGTGATAGACGTCGCGCTGCTTCATCACCAGCTCCACGATGGTGGTGGAAGTGATCGGGTCAAGGCCGCCGGTAGGCGAGTCATAGAGGATAAGGTCGGGGCGGTTGACAATGGCCCGGGCGATCGCAACCCGGCGGCGCATGCCACCCGAAAGTTGTGAGGGAAACTTTTCCAGTGTCTGCTCCAATTCCACGAAGCGAAGTGCCTCGGTCACGCGCTGGGTCACCTCAGCTTCCGGTACTTTCTGCTCCATCAACCGATAGGCCACATTGTCGCGCACCGTCAGCGAGTCGAAGAGAGCGCCTTCCTGAAACACCATGCCAATCCGTCCCCGCAGCTTGAACAACTGCTCTTCCGGCATGTTGTTAATTTCTTCGCCAAACACCGTTATGGTTCCGGAGTCAGGCCGCATCAAGCCGTTGGCCAGCTTGAGGAGAACGCTCTTGCCGCTGCCGGCGGGCCCCAGCAGGATGCGGGTATCTCCGGGAGCTACGGTCAGCGAGATATCTTCGAGGACCTTTTTGCCTTCAAATCCAATCGAGACGTTGTCGAAAATAAGGACCGGTTGTGCCGAATCGTCCCCGGTGGTCGTGGCTGCGGGATGGGTCGCGGTGACCATAAGCTCAGCGGCCGAAGACACCGATCATGAATTGGCTGATGACCAAGTCGATGGCAATAATGAGCACCGAGGAAACCACCACCGCCTGGGTCGTGGACCGGCCGACACCCTGGGTACCGCCGCGGGTGTTCATCCCGTAGTAGCAGCCGACGCTGGCGATGATAAAGCCGAACACGATCGGCTTGACCAAGCCCTGAAGAATGTCGGGATACTGGAGCGTCTGGTAGGCCGTGTGGAAGTACTGGGAACCGTCCTGTCCCAGCATAAAGATCGAGATGACCGCTCCCCCGAGGGTCCCCACGCTGTCGGAGAGGATGGTCAGGAAGAAAAGCATGATCACCGTGGCGTATAGGCGGGGCGTTACCAGTTTCTTCAGGGGATCGGTGCCGAGCGCACGCATAGCATCGATCTGTTCGGTCACCATCATGGAGCCGAGCTCGCTGGCCATTCCTGAGGCATTGCGGCCAGAAACCATGAGGCTGGTGAGTACCGGGCCCAATTCCTTGATCATCGAAAGGCTGACCAGCTCTCCGGTGATGGCGGTGGCGCCGAACTGCGCCAGGGAAGACGCGGATTGCAACGCGAGTACGCCTCCGGTGAAAAACCCGGTGAGCAGCACGATGGGAACGGATCCGATACCGATCGAGTCAGCCTGCACGATCAGATCGGAGAAGTACCGCGGACGCTGGAAGATATTAGCGATTGCCCGGCCGGTGAGGATGGCATAGTCCTGCACCGAAACGACGCCCTTCTTGGCAATGCTTTCAATCGATTCGATGGGCATATGCTAGCCGAGGGTACCACACCGCGCCGCTAGTCTTTCATTCGCTTCTTGATCTCGATGGAGAGGCGCTTGATCTTCTGGTTGAGCGTGGAGAGCGGGATACGGAATTGCTCCGCCGCATCGGTCTGGTTCCACTTGCAGCGCTCCAGCTTGTCGATGATGATGCGCCGCTCGATGTCTTCCAGAATGTCGAATAGGGAAGCATTCGGGTTGTGTTCCAGCAGGCTGGAGGAGTAGCTGCGGCCGGTGAGGTGGCCAGGAAGAAGGTCAAAACCAATGGTAGGGGTGGAAGAGAGAACCACGCCGCGCTCGATTACATTTTCCAGTTCGCGAACGTTGCCCGGCCACTCGTAATCCATAAGCACGCGCATGGCTTCGGGTGCGAACGTGCGCGGGGGCAAATCGTTTTCCTCCGCGTAGCGTTTCAGAAAGCTTGCCGCCAACAGCGGAATATCTTCCCGGCGGGTGCGCAGCGGCGGCAGATCTATGGTGATGACGTTGAGCCGGTAGAACAGATCTTCGCGAAACTTACCCTCACGCACCGCCTGCCGCA
>Ga0302324_100026983_pt1 | contig 10956 bp, 11 predicted proteins | sample Palsa_T0_1_FD_201949 | JGI IMG/M metagenome (GOLD analysis project Ga0302324, IMG submission 201949) | Peat permafrost microbial communities from Stordalen Mire near Abisko, Sweden - Palsa_T0_1 | ecosystem: Environmental > Terrestrial > Soil > Palsa > Peat permafrost | place: Sweden: Abisko...
CACGTTGGTCGCGTTGATCTGGATGGCCGTCACGACGGCTTCCCCGGCACCGCTTTCCTGGGCCGTGATGACGCCGTGACCCTCCTCGCTGGAGGTGACGATACTCGGAACCGTCGCGTAATTGTCGACGATGATCGCGTTCACGTCGATCGGGGTGGTTGTATTCACATCCGTCGTTGTTCCGCTTGCGCTGATCGTGCCGGCATCGAGAATGCCGCCGTCCACCATCACATTCGCCGTCGGGCTCACGCCGGCGAACCGCACCGCCGTCACGCTGGTGTTGGCGTCGGAGGGAGAGGCCACGATGGAACCGCGGTTGAGCAGGCCGTAACCGGAATCGCCGACCACGGCGTCCGGATCGGTCGCCGGACTGATCACGACTCCTGTCGGGCTGCCGGTCGCCGGTATGAAAGGCGTGATAAAGAGGGTCGGCGCGTTTTGCGTGCCGGAGGATCCGATCGTCCCCGACGTCTCGGTCACGTTTTTGACGCTAGGCCCCGAATTGTAGATGCCTCCGGTGACGTTGCCCTCGATCACCAGCGCGCTGCCAGATTCGGGATTGGTGGTCACCGAGGTGTTGGGCGTGGCGATGGGTACTGCTTCGACCGTGCCGTAATTCGTGAAGGCTCCGTTCAGCGGACCGTCCAGCACCACGCCTTGCGAACCAGGTCCGATTCCCTCGATCAGACCGTCGGCCTGGACCGCGAAATTGCCGGTCATGTTTCCCAGCAATTCGACGCCGGTGCCGCCGTTCCCCGTGGTTTCGCCCACAGTGGTGGGCGAGACCGTCAGCGAGCCGCCGATCAGGATATCGCCCGCCAGATTCGTGCCGCTGGCAAGCTCGATGCCGATGGAACTGTCGCCTTGAATCTCCACGGTCGAGCCGCCTTCGAGATCGATGGCGGTATTGTTGGTGACGGCAGTGCCGGCATTGGGCAACGGCATGACGCCGGTGAAGGTCGTGGTCAGGCCGGCGGGCGTCGTCGGCGTGGTGATCAGGATGCCGATCTTGGAGGTGCCGCTTCCGTTCAATTCGAGGGTGCCCTGATTGTCGAAGGCGCCGCTGATCGGCCCGTTGCCGGCATCGGAATCGAGCTGCACGCCGATCGCGCTCGTCACGCCGTTGAACTCGATCGTTTCCTTGTTGGTGACGATATTGCTCGAATCGACGGTGATGGCGGGAACGGGCGTGGTGCCGCTGGCCGGCGCCGGAATTATCAGCGAGCCGTCGGTATCGATCAGGATGTTTCCCGCCGCGCCCTTGTTGGCGTAAAGGGTGCACAGCGGCACCGTGATCTTGGTGGTGATGTCGGTGTAGTCCGTGGTGTTGGTGCTGTCGCAACCCGTCACCGTGGCGGCATAGGCCGGCGTGCCCATAAGAGCCGCCGCCGCGACTGTCAGCATCAACGCGCGTTTGTTCACGTCAGACCTCACCTTAGATTATGTCCGGTGCGCCGGGACCCCAGCCTCAAGCCCGCCGCGGCGACATCCGACCGGCGCGAGCCGGGGGCACATAACCAAATTTCCCGCCCTGACACCAGCCCGTAACAACCCTTCCCGCCTCGCTTTTTCGTTTTTTAATGAGCTATTAGCGCTCCCGCCCGCAGAATGCTCCGCAAGGGCCCTCCGGCCTTAACCATCGGACGTTGGATGACGACGAACCGCCGCATCAGCTTTTCCAAGCTTTCGCAGAAGCAGGCCGCCGCAGCCGCGGCCCGCCACGAGATGCTGTACGCCGGGCGGATGGGCGGCGCGCGGGCGGTCTTCGCCTTTTGCGATCTTTCCGGCCTCGATCTCTCCGGCCGCAATCTCGCCGACGCCGACTTCACCGGCGCGGTGCTGGAGGAAGCCAATCTGGAAGGCGCGCGACTCGATTCGGCGAGTTTCTTCGGCGCCGACCTGCGTCGGGCCAATCTGGCGGGCGCCTCGCTGCGCCGGGCCGACATGCGCGGCGCGTCCTTGCGCGGCTCCAATCTGATCGGCGCCGATCTCTACGAAGCCGATCTGCGCGAGGGCACCATCGCCGAGAAGGACCGCTTCGGAAATTTGCGCGTGCTGCAGCACGACATCGGCCCGACGGAAATGCCGGCGGCGCTTCTGACCAGCGCCAATCTCGAGCGCGCGCGCATGACCGGGACCATGGCGATCCAAGCCGATTTCACCGACGCGATGATGAAGGGCTGTCGGCTGGTGCGCGCGAATTTGCGCGACGCCAAGCTCGTCGGCGCCAATCTCCAGGACGCCGATCTCTCAGGCTGCAATCTTTCGGGCGTCGATTTCACCGGCGCCATCCTGGTCGGCACGCGGCTGACGCGGGCCAATCTCGACGGCACCGATCTCTCCAACGCGCTCACCGAGGCCCCCGCCGGCCGCGACATGATCGAGCTGGGCGTTCCGATCGCCGAGGTGCTGGAAGCGCATACGCGCTGGGCGGAAACCGACGGGCGCGAAGGCAGGCCCGCCGATCTCACCGGCATGGATCTGCGCTCGCTCAACTGTCTTTCGCATCGCGCGCTCACCGCGCTGATCGCGCCGGGCGCGATCCTCTACGGTCTCGATCTTCAAGGCTCGCTGATGCAAGGCAGCAACCTTGCCGGCGCCGATCTCAGAGGCACGAAGCTTTGCGGCGCCGATCTCAGGGGCGCCAATCTTTCCGGCGCCAAGCTCAACAGCGCCGATCTGCGCGACGTCAAGCTCGGGCCGCTGCTGATCTCCGACCAGCGCCTGCTGCCCGCGCGGCTCGACGGCGCGCAGGCGCGCTATGCCGATTTCCGCGGCGCCGATCTCAGGCGCGCGGCATTCGACAATGCCGATCTTGCCTATGCCAATTTCGGCGACGCGGATTTGCGCGACACCGATCTGGGTGGCGCGATCCTGACCGGCGCCAAGCTGCCGGCGGGACTAGCCGAGAGCCTGTCGTCGCCCGCCCTGACGGCGTCGGCGTAAGTCTGCCCCGTCGGCCCTCGTCATCCTTTGTCTGTTTTACATTTTGACAAACACGACCGACAGATTGTTCGCCGGCATGTCCACGGTCTCGCGCAATTTGAAACCGCTCTCTGCACCCACCCGCGCGACGTCGGCGATGTCACGCACGCCCCAGGACGGATTGCGCTCTTTCAGCGATCGATCGAATGCCGCATTGGACGGCGCGGTGTGCCGGCCGTCGCGTTGATACGGCCCATAGAGAAGAAGAACTCCGTTGGCGCGCAGCAAGCGGCCCGCGCCTTCGAACAGCCCTAGCGTCGCCTGCCAGGGCGAAATGTGGATCATGTTGATCGCGACGACGGCATCGAACGGCGCCTTTACGTCCCAATCCTTCGCGCGCACGTCGATGTCGAGCGGCGGCAAGACATTGGCGAGCCGTTCCCGTTCGATCCAGGCGGCAATGCTGTCGCGGGCCTGCGCATCGGGATCGCTGGGCTGCCAGACGAGTCCCGGCAGCGCGCGCGCCACGAACACCGCATGTTCGCCGGTGCCCGAGGCGATCTCCAGCACTTTCCCTTTTTCTGGAAACACGCGCCGTATTACCGACAGAATCGGCTCGCGATTGCGCGCGGCGGAGGGGGATATGACGCGGCGATCCAAGATGCCTCCGGACATGACAACGCCCGCGAGATCCTTAGCAGAGAGCGCGGGCGTTGGCTCGTCGAGGGCAAGAATTACTGCGGGGTCTGCGAACCGTCCGGCTGCTGTGGTTGCGGTTGCGGCAGATTCTGCGCGGGCACGTCCTGCTGCGGCTGCGCCGCGGATTGCGGTTCGACATCCGGTGCAGCCTGCGCCGGGGCGGTCGGAACCTGTGCCGATTGATCTGACGGCTGCGCAGGCGCCGGAGCGCTTTGATCCGTCCCGCTGTCGTTCGGCGGCAAGATCGCGCGCGGCGAGTGCTGTGCGAGGATGCGATGCGGCGTCGTGATCACCGGCGCGGCGGCTTGTGGCGCCGGCTGCTGCACGGGAACGTTCTGTGCCGGTGCCGCGGGTGGCGCAAACTGCGCCGGCGGCGGCGTCGCGGACGCGGACGGCAGATCGATGGAAGCGACTCGCGCCGGTTCCGGCGAATTCCACATGCCTGTCTCATAGCTGTATGTGCCGGCCGCGCAAACCGCGAGCGCGACAAACACCGCACCCAAAATCTTGCCCGTGTTGCCCGGGTCGATGGGCTCAGGCGTGGCAAATCCTCTCAGATCGCTCATCGCGCACTCCTTGGAAATCAAACGTCCAGAGAGGAAACGCGCGCGACGAGCGCAGGTTGCGGCTGGAACAAAGATGGGCGGGAATGTGGCGGTGTAAATCGGCGTCGTCGAATGCCGGCCGGCCATTGTCTTCGTTGCGATGACCTTACGCCCCCGCCGCCGCTTCGCGCGGCTGCGCCGCATCCGGCGTCTTGCTCTTGATGAACTGGCCCAGCCGCTGCAGCGAAACGCGCGCCTCCGGCACATAGGCCTGCGCCTGGAAGACATGCTGCATGCCGTCATAGATCTCCACGCTCACCGGGACGCCGGCTTCGGCGGCGCGCTCGCCGATGCGGCTGGCATCGTCGCGCAGGATTTCCAGGCTGCCGGCATGCACCATGATCGGCGGGAAGTCCTTGAAATTGGCGAACACCGGCGAGGCGTAAGGATCGGCGGGCGCTGTCTTGCGCAGATAATGCCGCGCGGCCACGAACAGCAATTCCCAGGACAAGGCCGCGTCGCTCTTGGCGTTCTGCAGCATCGACCAGCCGGAGAGTGAAAGATCGGCCCACGGGCTCATCGCCACGCAAGCCGCCGGCATCGGCAGGCCGGCGTTGCGGATTGCGAGCAGACAAGCGAAAGCGAGCCCGCCGCCGGCGGCGTCGCCTGCCAGCACGATGGAGGACGCCGGAATCTTTTTCTGGATCAGGTGGCGATAGGCGTCGATGCCGTCGCGCAGGCCGGCGGGAAAGCCGAATTCCGGCGCCAGCCGGTAAGCGACGGAAAAGCCGGTCGCCTGCGCGGCCTGACACAGCCGCGCGATCAGCGGGCGATGAGTCTCGGGTGAGCCGGAGACGAAGCCGCCGCCGTGGAAATAGAGGATAAGCCGATTGGGCGAGGGATTATCGATCCGCACCCATTCGCCCTTGATCGGGCCGATCTGCGCCGGCTCGAAGGCAACCTCCTGGGGGATGGCGCCGAAACGGTCCGACAGATAGTCGAACTGGCGGCGCAATTCCTCGATGTCGCTCTCCGCGCCCGAGGCGCGCGGCCGCGCCATGCGCGTGAGCCGGCCGAAGAAGGTGCTTTGCCAGGAGGGCATGGAGAACCGGATTCGCGAAATTCCGCCGCACAATAGGGCTGCGTCCGGAAACTGTCACTCGAATCGAAAAGGCCGGGCGTTGCCGCCCGGCCTTGCGATATCAAATACGCGCTTTCGGCCGTTAGGCGGCCTTCGCCTGGCCCTCGATGGTCTTCAAAGCCGGCGCGTTGATCGCGATGCGGCGCGGCTTCTTCTCCTCGGGCACGATCTGCTCGAGCTCGATGTGAAGCAGGCCATTCTCGAGCTTGGCGCCGCGCACTTCGACGTGCTCGGCCAGTTGGAAGCGGCGCTCGAAGGCGCGGCCGGCGATGCCCTGATAGAGCACGCTCTTGGCTTCGCCCTTCTCGGCCTCGTCGCGCTTGCCGGCGATGGTCAAGACGCCGTCGCGCAGCTCGACGTTCAGATCCTTCTCGGCGAAGCCGGCGACCGCGACGCTGATGCGGTAATGGCTCTCATCGGCGCGTTCGATATTGTAGGGCGGGTAGCCGTTGGTGGAATCGGCCTGCGAGACCTGGTCCAGCATGCTGAACAGCCGGTCGAAGCCGATGGCGGAACGCGAAAGCGGGGAAAAATCGAATCTCATGGTCAACCTCCTAGGAGCGTTTGGGTTTGGCCCCGCCCACAAGGGCCAGGACCGTTTCAGCGCCCGAACGCCGTCATGGCCATCCGGACAAGGCTTTAGATAAGAGGGGATTTCGGGGGTTCAAGGGTCGTATCGGAGACAGATTGCGAAGACATCCACATAGCCTTGCGACAATTGGGTTCCATGATCGGCAAAGATTGGCACGCAGAGCCGCAGAGCCGCAGAGCCGCAGAGAATGGCCGGGGTCGAGAGGATGCTCAACGAGGTTACGGGTGAGATCGTCGATGCGGCTTATAAATTGCATACGACACTCGGGCCGGGCTTGCTGGAATCTGTTTACGAACAATTGTTGACGCGCGATCTTGAACGGCGCGGGTTGCGCGCCGTTCGACAACTTCCGATCTCGTTCGATTACGATGGATTGCGATTTGAAGACGTTTGCCGCGTTGACCTTCTTGTAGAAAATCGTGTCGGCGTGGAAATCAAATCGGTGGAGCGCTTCGCGCCCGTTCATCCCAAGCAGCTACTCACTTATCTGCGTCTGCTAAATTTGCCGCTAGGCTCCTTATAAATTTCGGAGCGCCGACGTTGAAGGAAGGCATACGCCGCGTCGCCAATAACCTGCCCTCCTCTGCATCTCCGCGGCTCTGCGTGAATCCTCTTTCTTCCTAAACCCTCCACCCGCGCAGGTGCAGAAGCGCCAGGCACCAGAATGCCGCCATCACCGAATACATGATGATGTCGAGCTGGAATTTGCTGATCGGGATTCCGGTTTTGTCGGTGATGAGGGTATGCAGCCAGGCGCCTTCTTCGCGGTTCCTGGGGTTGCGCCATTTGCCGGTGCGGATCAGGGATTCGGTGTTGTTGAGGACGCAGGTGTTGTTGTTGAGGCGCCATTGCGCGATCACCGAGGGAATGAAAACGAGATAGAAGAACAGCCCACCGCGCAGCGGATTGAGCCAGCCGGTGACGATGTAGAGCATCATCAGCAGATGGAAATAGAAACACAGATTGCCCAGCGCGTCGCGTTTCTTGGGCTTTTCCGGCAGCGCGCTTTCCAGCGCCGAGGGCTGGTCGTCATTGGCGAGCGTCATGCGATGTGCGTCTTCATGAAGGAGCCGATGCGCGCGATGGCGTCGCGGCCCTCCGACAGGATCGGATGGAAGATGTGCCAGACGTGAACCATCCCGCCCCAGCTTTCGGCGCTGACGTCGACGCCGGCCGCGTCCGCGCGCGTCTTCAATTGCATCGAATCGTCGTGCAGCGCTTCCTCGCTGCCGACCTGGATCAGCAACGGCGGCAGGCCTTTCAGATCGGCGAACAGCGGCGAGGCGAGCGGCGTCTTCGCATCGGCGCTGGCCAGATAAGCAGCGGCCATGCCGTCGAGCCCGGGCTTGGTGATCATCGGATCGCGCTTCAGGCGCGCGCGATAGCTCTCGCCGCCCTGGCTCAGATCGGCCCAGGGCGAGATCGCCACCGCGCAGGCCGGCATGGGCAATTTCTTGTCGCGCGCCGCGACCAAGGTCGCGATGGTCAAGCCGCCGCCGGCGCTGTCGCCCGCGATGGCGAGTTTGCCCGCGGGAATTCCGGAATCGAGAAGGCCTTTATACGCGGCGACCGCGTCATCGACGGCGGCGGGAAACGGATGCTCGGGCGCGAGGCGGTAATCGGCGCTGAACACCGCGATGCCGGCGGCCTCACTGATCGCCGCCGCCAGGTGACGGTGCGAGGCTGGCGAGCCGGTGACGTAACCGCCGCCGTGAAGATAAAGTAGAGCCCCATCCCGGCGCGCGCGCTTGGCGCGCACCCACTCGCCCTTGATGCCGCCCATAGCGGCCGGCTCGACTTCGACCCCGTCGGGCACCGGGAAGAAATTCGCCAGCGAATCCATGCGAGCTCGCTGGTCGGCGAGGCTCATGTCGGGCGGTGCGTCGTTCGTCTTCAGAAAGCCAAGTACGGCTTCACGTTCTGTCCTGGTCATGACGCCCCCATTTCAGCCGCGCCAGCTTAGGCCGATAGGCCGCCGCCGCCAAACCCGGCTTTTCCGGGATTGTGCGGGTTAACGGCAAATGCTCAAATCCGCCTTCCAAGGCGCGGCCCGCGAGAGGCAGCCCGGGGACCGGGAGCCGCAAACACATCAGGGAAGACCAGCAATGAGCTCACCTCAGGTTCAAGAGATCGTCAAACAGATGGGCACGGCGCTCGGCGCCAATTCCGGCCTCGGCGGCACGCTCAAATTCGATTTCGGCGCGCCGGGCAGCGTCTATATCGACGGCAAGTCCACGCCCAACAGTGTGAGCGACGGCGAAGGCCAGAGCGCGGATTGCACGATCAGCGTGGCGCTCGACGATTTCGAGAAGATGGTCAAGGGCGAGCTCGACGGAACGAGCGCCTTCATGCAGGGCAAGCTGCGCGTCGCCGGCGACATGGGCCTGGCCATGAAACTCGGCCCCGTTCTCGCGAAGGCGCGTGGCTGAAATCCGCTTCATCGAGACGCCGGACGGCAAGCGGCTCCGCGTCGCGACTTTCGACGCGACCGCTGCGTCGCGCGGCGTCTGCGTGCTGCTGCACGGCCAGACCGAATTCATCGAGAAATACGAGGAAGTGATCGGCGAGCTGACGGAACGCGGCTTTATCGTCGCGACCTTCGACTGGCCGGGACAAGGCGGCTCGTACCGCCTGCTCGACAATCCGCTCAAAGCCCATATCGAGAATTTTTCGCAATATGACGCGGCGCTCGCCGCTTTCCTCGATCAGGTGGTGAAACCGATCGCGGCGAAGCCGCCGGTCGCGCTCGCCCATTCCATGGGCGGACACATTCTGCTGCGCACGCTGCACGACCGGCCCAACGTGTTTGGGCCTTGCGTGCTCTCAGCCCCGATGCTGCGCACGCTGACGCGCGGCGTCCCGCGCTGGATCGCGGACGCGGCTTTGTTGCTGGAGAACGCGCTCGGGCAGAAAGACCAATGGATCTGGGGCATGGACAAGCGCGATCCCCATATCGTGAATTTCGACACGCAACTCGTCACCAGCGATCGAGCGCGTTTCGAGCGCACGCAGGATTTCCTCAAAGCCCATCCCGAGCTTCGTCTCGCCGGCCCGACCTGGGGCTGGCTGGCGCAGGCCTATGCCTCGATGCAAAGCGTGATGGCGCCGGGTTACGCGGAAGCGATCTCCGCGCCTGTCCTCATCGTCGGCGCCGGCCGCGACCGCATCGTCGACGTCAGCGCCGATCCCGGCTTCGCCAAGCGGTTGCCGCACGGAAAATATCTCGAGCTTGAGGATTCCGAGCACGAGATCCTGATGGAGAACGATTCCATTCGCGCGCGTTTCTGGAGCGCGTTCGACGCTTTCGTGGCGGCCTGACGTTTAACCCTTCGCCATCGCGCCTTCGATATCGGGATCGCGATAGGCCGGTACCTCGTCGCCGAGGAATTTGTTGTTCTCGAGCCTGAGCCGCGCCGCGTCGTCGTCGTAGAGAAATGGCAGGAAGGCGTAACGCTTGCCTTTCGTCACCGGCGAGACCATGTGCAGCAGCGAGCAGGAGAACACCACCGCGCCACCGACCGGCATCTTGAAGCTGCGCGGGCCGTATTCGGGGAAACTCAATTCACCGCCCGCGAAATCGTCGTTCAGATTGATCGAGACCGCGAAGCGACGATGCGCCGTGCCCTTGGTGGTGTTGTCGCGGTGCTGGCGGAAATGGCCATGCTCCTCGGCGGTGTAGCAGGAGACGATGTAGCGCTCCATCCGCGTCACCCTGAACTGATGGATTTTGAGGATTTCCGGCAGGATGCGGCGCTGCACGCGCTTTTGCGTCTCCTGGATGAGCTTTTCGTCCTCGATCAGATAGTCGCTGCGGCGCTTGTGCTGATGGTCGAGGATATGGACGGTCTTGCCGTCGACCTCGCGCATGAAGCCGGATTCCTTGCCTCCATGAATCTCGTAGAGACCAACGAGCTTGCGGCAGAATTCCGGCTCGAAGACGTCGCGCAGATAGATCACGGGCGCCTGCAGCGTTACGCCGGCGAACAATTCCGGCGGCGGCAGCTTTTCGAGACAATCGAACAGCGCCTGCTGCTCGCCGCCGTCCGGCTGGAAGGCAAACGTCGCGATCACCCGCAAGGTCGGATCGAGCACGACCCAGAAACGGCGCGCCGGCAGGCTGCCTTCCTTCGTCTCGGCGTCGGCCGGGATCGCGCCATAGAGCCGGCTGACCGCGCCGTCGAAATCCCACAGGAAGCGGATACCCGGCAGCGATTCCTTGACGCGGCCCTCCTTTTCGTCGCTCGGATCCAGGCTGACGCCGAAGAACGCAATATGCGCATCGTCGAACAGGCGGCGATGGGCGGCGACCGCCTGCAGCGCTTTCTGCGCCTGCGCATCGCGCGCCGTCATATAGAAGCACATCACGATGTGGCGTCCGGCCGCCGTGTCGAAGGCATAGCGCGGATTGCCGGACGAGCGCTGGTGGAACCAGGGCGCCGGATCGCCGGGAGATAGCGCGACATAGGTGCGGGTGGCGTCGGACATGGGGGTGAATGCTAGAACTTCGGCGCCAGTCTATGCCGATGTTTCCGGCTATCCAAGATTGGATAAACGATTAGTAACCCATCAACCGCGCATAGCGGTCGCGGTGGTAGGACGAGCCTCCGAAACTGGCTTCCGCCGCGCGGGCGCGCTTCAGATAAAGCCCGGCGTCATGCGCGTCGGTCATGCCGATGCCGCCATGCATCTGCACCATCTCGTTGGACACCAGATGGGCCAGATCGCTGGCCTTGGCCTTGGCGAGCGAACACAGCGCCGGGATGTCGTTGGCGTTGCGGTCGATGGCCGAGAGCGCGGCCTCGACGCAGGAGCGCGTCAGCTCCAGATCGGTAAACATCTTGGCGGCGCGGTGTTGCAGCGCCTGGAAGGTGCCGATCACCTGGCCGAACTGCACGCGCGTCTTCAGATAATCGAGCGTGGTCTCGAAAGCCTGAGTCGCGCTGCCGAGCATCTCGGCCGCGAGCCCGGCGCGGGCGCGATCCAGAGTCGCGTCGAGCACGTCGAAGCCGTTGTCGGCGCTGCCCAGCACCGCGCCTTCGACGTTGTCGAAGGTG
>Ga0302324_100026984_pt1 | contig 10956 bp, 12 predicted proteins | sample Palsa_T0_1_FD_201949 | JGI IMG/M metagenome (GOLD analysis project Ga0302324, IMG submission 201949) | Peat permafrost microbial communities from Stordalen Mire near Abisko, Sweden - Palsa_T0_1 | ecosystem: Environmental > Terrestrial > Soil > Palsa > Peat permafrost | place: Sweden: Abisko...
CACCCGGCGAACCCGCCCGCTCCCCTTCGCCGCGCATGTAACATTGGAAATCCCAATAGATGCGAAGCTCGTTTGGAATAACGGGGTCGGTGTAGAAAATCCGCCCGCCCTCAAAATCTGTCCGCAGCCGCTCAAAGACAATCACGTTGGGGGCAATCAGCGGAAAGTCTTGGCATAATCGTCCCGCGCTTCTGCCACGGCGTTGAAAAACTGCCACGCCATGGCCAGCGCCATGACTTTGGTTTTGCCGCTGCCCGTCGCCATCTTCACGCAGTAACGGGCGAATTCGTCATACTGCAGCAAACGCAAATCGCGTCGCGTGGCAAAGCTCTCCACCAGATTTTTATGCCGCCGGATATTGGCGACTTCGTACAAGTAGATTAGCGTCTCGACTGCCTCGTGCTGGAAATAGTGATATTGAAATTTGCCGCCATTCGGCTGCCGGTGATCGTTGCAGAACCAGTGATTCAACAAAAGGCATGTGGTGTCCGTCGCACCCTTGTACCCGCCGTCGCGCCACGCCTTCACCTGCTCGCGGATGCCGGGCACGCACGGCGCGGTTGAAACTCGCGCTTGCAGCAAGTCGGGTTGACCCTGATCGTCTTGCTTTTTGCGTGGCATGAATTTTAACCAAGAAGTCAGTGAACCTTGTGTTTCTGCGCCGGTTTGTCGTGCAGAACATAGGCGCTCGACGGTGATTCCACATATTTTAGCCCGTGTCGGCGGGCGAACTCCTTGCCTTTTCGGTTGGCTTCCGCCCAGTACTTGTCGCTGCCGACGCGCTTTCTTTCCGCGTGCATTGTCTCGCGGATGCGATGGATTTCCTGAATCGCCCTGGGCTCCGCCAGCCCGTCCACCAAGGCGCGACGATTGGCCTTTCTCGCCTCGATGCTGCGGGGCAATGCGGCGCGCTGGGGCGAACGGTGCCGCGCTATCAGCTTCTCGGCGTGTCCTTCCAACGAGGAGTAGAAGGCCAGGATGCCTGCCTGCTCGATGCGTCGTGCCATCCGGTCGCGCACTGCTCGGATTTCGCGGCTCACTTCTGTTTCTTTAATCTTCATATATCAGATGCTCCGGTGTCACTATTTTAATCGAAGGCTGGCCAAATTCCAAGTTGGCCCGGTTGATTTTTTCCTGCCGGTAAACATTGACCATGTGCCGCATGTTCCAAGTTACCAAATAATCCATATTATGGCAGGAGCAAAGCGCGATTTGAATCGCGTCGTTGTAATACCGCGGCGGCAGGATGTCACGATCCAGATAAAACTGGCACAGTCCAGCGGCTTCCGCCGTCACCGGAAGAATCACGGGTTCTAGATCGGACATGGCGCGCAGCAGTTTGCTCCGCTTGGCTTCAGGCGCTTCGTCCAACTCCTCAAAGACGACTTGGGAACAGAAAATCTTGTGCTCTGAGAGTTTCAGCCACTCAAAGAAAACTTCCGTCACGCGGCGGCTTTCCGGCGCCTGTTCCGTGAACAGGAAATTCGGCACGGTCGTTTCAATGTAAAGTTTCATCTGACTTTCACCTTCACCGTCTTCGTCGTGTCGTTGCCGAGAATATCAATCACCTTCACGACCACTGTGTACTCGCCCGGCGCGTCGTAAGCGTGTTTCGTCTCCAATTCCAGCTTTGGTTCCTGGCGGGTGGCGGTGAAGGAAAAATCCGCGCCGGTGTCAAAGGGTGGGTCAATGTAAATCAGGTTGACCTTGCCCGCAAACTCGGCCAGCAGCGGCCAGCAGCGACGGCAGCACATATTTCTTGTCGCCCCAAATCAGCCGGTTGCGCCATTCGGAAGGCCGGTGTTGCCCGAACAGTTCTAGCGTGTGCCGCCGGTCAGCCGCCGATTCATTGACCGTCTCGACCGTTTGAAACGGCAACGCCACCCGCAGCGGCGCGACTCGGTTCCCCGCGCAGTCATATTTCCCTTCCCACACCAGTTCCGTCCGTGTGACGGCGAGGGGATGCGGCGTCTTGCCTGCCGTCCTGTTGCGTTCTGCCATGCCAGGAGCCTATCAGACCAGCCGGACACGGGGCAAGCGCGGCATTGGGGGTGTCACAGGCATTCGCAGAGAGCGGACAGGTTGGCGGCCAGGGCGGCGTCCTTGGGGATGGCCCAAAAATCGGGATGCGCCCCTTGGCGGCTTGCACGAATTGAAAATGGCGCTCAACTTTTTGGATCAAATGCCGATCAATATCATGGCTGACGAGCTGACCGCTCCAACCATCAGCTTGGATTGACGGAATAATCTTCCTTAATCCTGGCAACGAAAGGACTGTGCCCTCACGCAGTCCTTTTTGCTGTATGCGGCCGATCGATTCCGGGGTGGACCAGAGCGATTTCTTCTAAAGTGCGGCTAATTCGATCCGATATAAATAGTACGAGAGCAACAATGCCGAATAAAAACGGATGAAATCACAAACATAGATGACTATGCGTACATTGTACTACGTGCTTCTTCTTGCTGGCCTGCTTCTCCTCCTCATCTGCGCAAATTTGGTCCGATGGGTAATCTCCAAATTTCAGCTTGCGCTGCACTCCGTCCGCCAAGGGGCCACCCTTGGCAGTCGAGAATGGAGGCAAGAGAGTTTGCGGCGGTTTGGGATGAAAGCGGTGAAGCCCGTGACCAAGTGAGTCGAGGAAATGGTGGCATTGGCATAGCGGCCGGCCTCGTCCACCTGCGAGATGAGGAGGCGGCCATCGCCCATCGAGCTTGCCCTGGCTAACTCGACAATGGCGGGAAGAGTAACGCGAGCTATCCGGTCAGGCTTTTCCGCCAAAACTGACGTAGTCGTCCAAGTCCAGCACATCGGCCCAAGTGCGGATGTCCTCGCGGGTCTTGGTGATCTTGCCGATCATATCGGCGAAGAAACTCAGTGTTTCGGCGTCGCTGGTGGGGCCGCGTCTTTCCAGATAAGTGGACCACTGCTCGATCTCCCACTCCGACGGCTTGTTCTTGGCGTTGGCGTTGATCCATTCCAGAATTTCGCCGTCGCCCTTGCCGGCGGCCAGCTCCTTTTTCAGCGCCTCGGCTTCGATGCCCAGAAAACTGAGGATGCGCTGGTCCAGGGGACAATCGTAGTGGTATTCGCCATTTTTGCCGGCGATGGCGGCGCGGCCTTTGTCCAACATGCGCGGCAAGCCAGCGTAACCGCCCAGGCGGCAGCGTGGACTTCTCGGGGGGCGTTGGGTGAGATCGGGGACAGTGATTTTAGATTCGCTCATAAAACAAACATTTTTATTTTTGGTGTCATTAAACGATGGTCTCGTTTCGTTGCAACATAGGGGCTGATTCCTTTTTCGCAACCCGTCCGCAAAAAATTGCATGACAGCGCAACCAGGTCCATCGCTCACTGCCGCAGTTGCGGCGGGGTGGGCATGTACATTTTCAGGGCGAATCCATCGGAGGAAAAAGTTCCCGCATAGACCGAGAAGTAAAAGTACTTCGATACCGAGTCGAAAGACGGCAGCAGCGAGAAATCCGCCCACTGCAAAAGGGATTCCAACTGGTCGCCGCCGGCAGTGGCGGGGAGTGGAATACCGAGAAAATCCTGCACGGTGAGAGGATGTTTGCGAAAGACTTCGAAAACTGGGCGGACGCTTTGATTTTCGTTCTCAAAACCGAACAGACCTGTCCCCATGCCACCTACCTTTTGGGCGGCATCGGCCAGCCCTGGCATATCCATCAGCGATTTGGTCTTGCTTTCGCTGCTGCGCAGATATTCTTCCAACATGCTCGGGTCGCTGGAAATGGCGAGGTAGCCGCCACTGGCGGAAAAGCTGACGCCGGAAGCCGCCTCGTTACCCACTGCGGGAGGGGCCGCGGTGTAAATTTTTCGTCCGAGAAACTCGCGGTCCTTAATCGGGGCGCCTTGGAACGGAATGGCCAGGAGCACTTTGAGCGCAGCGGCCAGCTTGTCCGCGTTGGGGGAGCCTAGGAGATAGAGTGCCGGAGGCGACCTCAAATCCGCCAGTTTGGCGGCCTTGGCTGCTTTTTCGTAACCGATGATGTCGTCGCCGAGGTTGTCGAGCAGTTCAGTTTTCAGGTCGTAATGCTCGTCCTTGTCCTTGCCCGCCATCTGAAACACCGCGTTTATCTGCGCCATGAACGCGGCCGGCACGAGATCGTTTAACATGGCTTCCAGCGACTTCCAACTCCGGGCCATGTTGAGCCGCCACCGCCAAAACTTGACCGCATCGGCAGGGACAAAGGGCGGCGGACCGGAGTCCTTGGCCTCGGCGGCGAAGATTTTAAGCAGCGCGGGACGTTTCTCCTCGGGCACCGCCAGGAAGAATTGCGCGAAGGTGCCCTCGGGGAAACTTTGGTAGGAGAGCGAGGCCGACGTCAGGTTCGCCAGGCCTGTGGCGGAAAAGAACGTGTCCATGCGCGCAGCGCTGGCCGTCGCATCGGCGTCTGCTCCGGCGGTCGGTTTGGTGATCATCTCCACCAGGGCCTTTGCACTCAGCCAGAAATACAAGGGCGACCCACGCAGGCGCGCTCCATAGTCGGCTTGAAAGGCGGGCGATTCCTCCAGCGGCGGGACCATGCCGCCAGCCTGACGGTTGAGGACTTTCTCGATTGCCTCGGTCGAATCCGATATTAACAGAAGCGAATCCGACTGGCCCACCGTAAGCTGCAGGTTCCTGGGGGGAGATTTGGCCGCGCTGTCGTCGGGTGGTTCGGCCGGCTTGAGGCCGGGAAAAATCTTTTTCAAGGAAAGATCGTCGGGTGAGATTATGAGCGTGGTAAAATCCGTTTCGCGGATCTTCTGCGATTTCATGGGTTTGCCGGCCTCGGCCCATTTCTTGATCGCCTGGGACAGTGTGGTCTTCAATTGCCCGGCATGGTCCTTGGTATCCATCAGCAGGATGCCCGCCAAAGAACTGTCGGACTTGTCTTTGGGAGTGACCTGCACGAGGGCGAAAGTCACCTGGCCTTGCGCCAGACCTTCATAGTCGGAAAACTTGATCCCCAAATTCTGCTCCAGCGGCTTGATCACACTGTTGGTGAATTTGTCGAGGAACTTGTCTTTGAATGGCTTGAAGCTTGGGTCCTGCCATAATCTGGCATAAGGCGCGTTGGTCCAGAAAAGCGTGGCCTTGGCCCAATCCGGCGCGGTCAAGACGAGGACGGTTTCTTTGGGCAGCAGTTTTTCGGGCGCCGGGACAGCGGCGCCGGCCCGCAGGCAAAAAACCGCCAGTGCCAGCGGCACGAAGGATCGAGGGGTGATAGACATGACTTTAGACGCAGCGCGCTAACCTCACTCAGCCGCAGTTTTGTTCATCCGGCTGGGCGGCTCGAGGTAGCGATACGGGCTGCTGGGGTTGTCGTTTTCGTAGGCGAAAGCGTCGCGATGATTCAAAAAGTATTTGACAAATTCCACCGGGATGGCGAAGCCCAGGCCCTCGCCAATGGAAACCTTCATGTTGGTCACACCCACCACTTCGCCGCGCAGGTTGAAGAGCGGGCCGCCGCTGTTGCCGGGATTGATCTGCGCCGAGGTTTGCATATAGAGTCCGCCCTCGATCTCCCTTGTCTTGGTGCTCAGGATACCTTCGGTCACAGTCCGCTCCAGGCCCAGCGGACTGCCGATGGCAAAGACATGATCGCCCACCGACAGCTTGTCCGAATCGCCGAGAGGGACACTGACAAATTTCGGCGCGTCTTTGTCTTCGATATGGAGCAGGGCCAGATCGCCGAATTTATTCAGGGCGATAATCCGGACTTTCATGTAGCTCTTGCGGTCCAACTGGCCGTCCTTAACGTCATACACTTCGACCGAGATTTGAGTCTCGCCCTCCACGACGTGGAAATCGGTGATCAGGAAGCCGTCGGGATTGATGAAGAAGCCCGAGCCAAGGCCCGCCGGCGTCCGCACCTGGACCACCGCCGAGCCGATAGTATTGACAAGCTCCCGGACGTTTTGTTCCGGCGCCGAAGCGGGGGCCGTTCTGTAAAAGCCCTCGGCCGCGCCGGGCTCGAGCACAGCCTGGACCGTCGGGGCCGGCGTGGGGGCCGGGGCCGCCGCGATGATGGCTTTGGCGGCCGCTTCGTTGTCATGCAGAAGTTTGAGCACCTGGTTGCGCGGGATGACCAGCACCGTGTATCCGATATCAATGACGATCTGGTCGCGCTTTTCCGCCAGAATCGTTCCGGTGACGGAGGCTTTGCCTTTGAGTTCGACGGTCGCGGCGGGCGCTGTGGCGCAACCAAACAGCAAAAGCAGGCATACACACTGTTTCAACATAAGATAAGTCTAGCTGCGATTGGGCTGGATGACAAGGCTGAGGCGGCGGAATTTTGGTTCAGGGCCTCAAATCTTTAGTTAATCAATGGGCGTTGGTTGAATTGATTTCTTTGTTGCCAGGCGCTTGGCTGGAAGCGGATGGCAGCTTATCCAGTGCAGAGATCAGGTCTTCGGGAATGCGATGGCAAGTTCCGTTTGTAACGTGCTCGAGACTGCAATACATGACGCTGGTGACGGTCAAACGAGTTTCAGCCGGGTTCTCGCTGCCAACCAATTCAAAGTTAAGATAAGGAGAGACTCGGCGAAAAGTGAGCCATGTGGACCGCCAGCGATCGAAAGGTGAAGGTTTCCATGTTTGCAGGAGCTGGGCTTTGGCAACTTGTTTGCCATTCGGCACGGTGTTGATATTCCAATTGGCCTTGTCACCCATTTCGTAGCCATTGGCCTTGGCCCATTTTTCGATAAGTTCCGTCGCCGCATCCATGTTCGTTTGGATGTCAAAAAAATGGGTTTCACTACCGGGACCTCCCGATCCAAGGGAGAGAATTTCGCTAAACATCACGAGGATGGAAAGGCTGGCGAGAACGGCGACGCACGGCATAAGTGCTGCTCGCAGGTAGCGCCAATTGAAACGAAAAAGTTCCATCTCCGACCCCGGCACCCGAAAGCCACAGATCAGAGAGTGTGTAGACAGGAACAGCATTATGAAGCCGACCACAAGATTTGGCATCAGATTTGTGTAATGATGCCCTGGCCCTTGTTTTGCCCAGCCAAAGATCCATCCGCCTCGCCAATTGCCTTCCCAACCGACCATTTCCACGTTTGGGATTTCTTGTTTGAACGCCGCAAGCGGCTGGAGCAAATGAAATTCCTTGCCTTTGTATTGTGCTTCAAATTGCTCCACACTTTTTGAGCCGAAATTCTGATTGAGCGGGAATTGTTCCCAGCAGTTCAAAACTCCGCCAATGATAAAGCCGAATCCCAATGTGAAAAATAGAAAGCAAATGACATTGGCGGCGATCTTGTGCTCGCGGGCAATCTGGTCGTAAACAGCCCGCATTTTGGGGAACATCCGCATTCGCTTCAGGGCCACACTCAGCATTAGCGCCGCCATGCCGAATGAAGCCAACCAGCAGCCGAGGCCGCCGAGGTTCCAAAGATATTTCGTGACCAACCAACCAAGGCAGATCCATCCGAAAGTCCTTAGCCAAAAAATTTGTACTGACTTGATGGAAGGATCCGGCCCAGACTTTGTCGCCAACGGAACTGGCGCGGGTGCCGGATTGGCCGGTGCCTTCGGCATCGTCGAGGTGATCGAATCCACGTTGCTCTTAACCTCGCTGGCTTGTTGGTAGCGCCGCGCCGGTTCGCGCTCCAAGGCTTTCAGCACCACTTCGTCCAGCCGCACATCTACTTGAACTCTCTTGGAGGGCGGCTCGAAGCGGCCCATCGGCACTTCGCCAGTCAACATTTCGTAGAAGACCACCCCGAGCGAATAAATGTCCGCGCGGTGATCCACGCTTTGAGCATTCTGACGCTGTTCGGGCGCCATGTAGTTCAACGTGCCCATCGCCGCTTGGGACATGGTCAAGGCTGTGTCCGGCGCGGTGCCCAGCAACTTGGCCAGGCCGAAATCGGCAATCTTTACATGGCCCTTTTTATTTAGGAGTATGTTCTCCGGCTTAATGTCACGATGCACGACTCCTTCATCGTGCGCATACTGAAGGGCTGTGCAAATCTGCGTGACCAATTCCAGCGCTTGGCGCGGTTCAAGATCCATGACGAAATAGTAATATTGGCCGGTCTGGCCGAAGTCATAAATGTTCACGATCCCCGGATGATTGAGTTTGGCCAGGGCCTTGGCCTCACGTCCGAAACGTTCGGCAAAGGAAGGATGCTGTTGCGATTCCACCGGCAGGATTTTCAGGGCCACGATGCGATCCAGGCGCGGCTGGCGTGCTTTATAGACCATGCCCATACCGCCCATGCCAAGCAGTTCGATGATTTCCAATTGCGGGAATTGCGCCGCCAATTGGGCTACGTCTGGTGCGACGCGGGTTGCCGGGGCGACCCCGGCCAAAGGGTTGATGTTGATGGTGGATTTCGGTGTCGCCGGTTCGCTGCCGAGCGCGACTTTTGCCAGGCAGGCGGGACAAAGTCCTTCTGGGGCGTTCGGCGCCAAAGGCAGGTGACATTGAGGGCATTTCGGAAGCGCGACAGTGGCGGCAATGACGGCGAAACCCGGTTTCTTTGCTTGGAACGCCAGATCATAATGAACGCTCCAACAATCAGAGAGCCCGTAACAAGCAGCGCCACACCCAGCAGGATAAGCAACTCACCACAGCCCAAAAAGGAACCAAAAAACGGGTTGATCATAAGCAAACTTTCTTCCATACAATCTGTTCAACTGTTACAGAAGCATTCTGCGGCAAAGGTAACAGGGCGGCCAAACCTCATGCGCCATAGGCGCGCAACACCTCGCGCAACTCGTCCTCGACCTCGGACGGGTGGGCTACGGTGGCCGCGATTTCGGAACGAATGGCTTCCCGATAACGCTGGCGGAGGCGAAGGACTGCCATTTTGACAGCCGCCTCGCTCATTTCCAATCTTGCGGCCAACGCGGCGTATGCGATGGTTCCGCGCCCTTCGGTGAGCGTCTGTTTGAGTTGCTCAAACAAAGGCTCCTTGCCGACGGCGGCATACTCGCTGCGCAATCGCGCCAGCGACTCCTCCAGCAACGCCGCCGCCCAGCGCCTCTGGAAAATGACTTCCGGCGTCAAGTTTTGCGAAGGCTCGAAGCCGCAATGGCTTTCGGCGTTATGAAAATCAATCGGCACAAAGGAGCGGTCGCCACCCCGCTTTTGCGCTCGTTGCTTGTCGCGTTCGTTGGAGAGAAAGTGTTTGAGGGCGGCGAGCATGAACGATCGAAAACGGCCCTTGGCTTGGTCCACCGCCGCCAGGTAATCCTTTTCCAGAAAACGGGCGAAAAATTCCTGGGTCAAATCCTGCGCGTCGTGCGGGCTTTCCCCCACTCGCCGGACGTAAGCGTAAAGGGGAGGCCAATAAACACGGCAGAGTCGTTCACGCGCGTCGGCGGCGTCGGCGGGGCGCTGCTTGTCCATGGCCGAGAGGATGACGCTCCAATGCGTTTCACCAAAACGCGCCACCGTGGGCGAACCGCCCTCCCGCGGAATCTCGGAGCTGGATGCCGGCATGGGCCATAGTTGACTGACCCGGCGGAAAGTTCCACAATTAAATCAACCGAAGCCGTGCAGTTTGGATTGCGCCGGGGACGCCGGTGGGTGTAAGGTGGGGGTTCATGGATGCTATCGAGAATCAGGTTCTGGCTCGGCCAGCGGCGGAGCGGCAGCCGTCATTCCGGGCGGAGTTCCGGGATTATTGGACGCGTGTGCCGGATAAATGGCTCTTCTTGACGCTGTTGGCGGGGTGGTGCGTTTTGTTTCAGTTTGTCGGGATCAGTTCGTTCAATTTTGGGACGACGGAGCCGTCGCTGTTTGAATGGATGCACAATGCCTGGGATGCGCCTGCGATGGATTGCGGGCACGGGATATTGATCCCATTTGTGGTGGCGATTTTGTTTTGGGCGAAGCGGCGGGAACTGGCGGCTTCGATCTCGGGGGTATGGTGGCCGGGTTTGGCGGTGGTGGGGCTGGCTTTGCTGGTTCATATCGCGGGGTTTTTGGCGCAGCAACCGCGGGTTTCGATGATCGCTCTGTTTCTGGGAATGTATGGGTTGATCGGCGTGGTTTGGGGGTGGCGGACAATGTGGGGAAGTTCCTTTCCGATGGTCCTGTTTGCGTTTTGCATGCCGCTGGGAAATTTCGCAGAGGTGGTCACATTGCCGTTGCGGATGGTATCAGTGACGTTGACGCGGATGATTTGCCACGGGGTGTTGGACATTGACGTGCTGCAAAGCGGGACGAAGTTGCTGGATGCAAAAGGGCGGTACGAATTTGACGTGGTGGCGGCCTGCAGCGGCATCCGCGGTTTGGTGGCGTCGCTGGTGGTGGCGACGGTTTTTGCGATGTTGTCACTGCGATCGATTTGGAAACGGGCGCTGATGCTGCTGTCGACGTTTCCGTTGGCGATTTGCGGTAATGTGTTGCGGTTGACAGTAGTGGTTCTAATAGGGCAGGCCTACGGGCAGACCTCCGCAGAGTGGGTGCATGACTGGTTTGGGTATGTGACGTATCTGGTGGTAAACATTGGAGCGTTGTTGTTGCTGGCGCACTGGCTGCGGGAGAAACCTTCTCCGAAGAGCCCATGAAGAAGAGCAAGTGGCTGGTGCTGTTGGTGGCTTTGGGCATGATGGCCGTGACGGGAGGTTATTTGGTGAAAGTCTACCAGCGCGTGCGTCTGGGCGCGCCGGGGGTCAAGGTGGGGCCAGGCCGGCTTTTCAATGAGAAGAATCACTTGGTGGCACAACAATGTGTGCTGCTGCCGGAAGTGGTTTTGGGGCTTAAGGGGTCCAACATGCCGGTGACGCAGATAGAGTTGGATACTTTGCCCAAAGACACAACTTTCGGGCGGAAAAAGTATCTGGGGAAGAATGATTTCAACGTGGTAACCAGCGTGGTCTTGATGGGGACCGACCGCACGAGCATCCATGACCCTCACTATTGCCTTGAGGCGGCGGCATGGCGCATTGAGAAGACCGAGTACGTGCGGCTGCCGATAGACCGGCCGCA
>Ga0302324_100026986_pt1 | contig 10955 bp, 8 predicted proteins | sample Palsa_T0_1_FD_201949 | JGI IMG/M metagenome (GOLD analysis project Ga0302324, IMG submission 201949) | Peat permafrost microbial communities from Stordalen Mire near Abisko, Sweden - Palsa_T0_1 | ecosystem: Environmental > Terrestrial > Soil > Palsa > Peat permafrost | place: Sweden: Abisko...
TATATCAAAGTTCCCTGTCAGCTTCAAGCGATTGGCAACATCGGCCGAGCCAGGCGGCAAGTCGAACTTCGTCTTCAGACGAACCCAACCGCTCATGACCGGTGGATCGGTTCGAACCGCTAGTTTTAGCAGATCGTCGATCCTTCCCTTCTCCATCACAACATCCAGTTCCACGGCGTGGCCATGCGGATCTTTCATCCGGACCACCGATCCAGTCGCCACCAGCCATGAACTTAAAATTCGGGCCTTGACCGGCTGCAAATATGTATCGCCATTGGTTCCGTCGACAAGGGCGCGAAAATCAGTATGCAGGGGAACGCTGCGCCCGCTGATCGCAAGGCGAAAATCCGGCGTGTCCGTGGCTCCATCCACCGCAATTTTGTCGAGCACGCCGGCGTACTTGCCGGTCGAGGAGAGCATTCCAGCAATGCCCTTGATCGTGCTCAAGTCCGCATGATCGAACGAATAGCTCCCGTTCACAGGCGTGTCGCGCGGGCTGTCCGGCAGCCATGGGCCAAACAATCCACTGGAAACGATCTGTCCCACCGGCTTCGGATTGGTCAGCTTCGCGTCAAAATGCATAGGAGAACCGGGACCGATCGTGGTCATTTTCAAACTCTCGATATCGAACTCCAATGGAGGCTTATCCGTTCGCGAAGTATTGATAATCAGTTGAGCCTGGTCGCAGACGAGTTTATCCACTGTGATTTCGATCTTCCCATTCTTCGGTCCCATGTTCTTCATCTCGCCGCGATGTTCTCGGGGCGGCAAGTTCAACTGCAAACCTTTTACGAAAACTGTGTCGACGTGGATCGGAGAGTGGAAAAGGTCGCGGATTCCCATATGAAACCGGAACTCGGCAACGTTAATGATGGGCTGAAATCCGGGTTCGTAACCATTAGGATCGGTTTCTCCGAAAATTCTGAGACCCGCGCCCGAAACCTCCAGCCCCTGAATCACCGAGACATGGAAAGCATCCAATTGAACCCGGCTCTTGAATCGCGTAGACAACGTCTCGATTACCGTCGCGCGAATGGTAGGCTCAGCGCGGTAAACAACGATGCCCAGTACCCCGAGACCCAGCAGGCAAAGCACCGCCAGTCCGGCGATCCATCTCCAACGCCCGCTCCCACTGCCGCGACCGGAGTTACTCTGCCTCCGACTCTCCTCGTTTTCAGCCATCATGATTAGTATCGCCCCTGCGCCGAAAAGTTGTTGCCGGTTGCAATTGCATCCGCCGCAACAACGGAGAAACATTCAGCGCCGCTGGAGCACGATGAGTTCTATGCCTTCCGGGGCAAGAGGACTGGACAAATTCAAGCTTTTCCCTTCGCTCGTTCGCTCCTCGATCAGATCGAGATTTTGCGCTGTCCCGATGCGGTAGCGTTTTACGCTGAAAGCTTTTTTGCCCCAGGGCAGATTGTTGACAGTGAGAGTGTAGCCGGCATTGTCACGGTAAACGAGGTGGCGGGGCGGCAGAAACTTGACTTTCGAAAAGTCAGGCATCGAAGGTTCTGCGCTCAGCACCGCCGGAGGTATTCGCATAGGCTGCGGGGTGTAGCCCGCTGGAATCGCATAATTGCTGATTAGAATCTGCACGGTGCTGTTGTCCGCTGAGCGGCCCGCCACCGTCGCGAAGCCAAAAGTATCCGCACCCTCAACCGCAAGCCGCTGCGGTGTATCCAGCATCTTGGCCATGGCTTCGAACGTGTACGCTGTTTTAAAGTCATGTCCCTGAAGGTCAAAGAGCCCCATCCACGCGGCGTCGCCGCGATAGAAATGTGCGTGATCAACGGGAGCGTCCTGAAGATAACTCAGCACCGCGCCGATGTAGGCCGCATTCTCTAGGCCTTGCAGCCGCGCCTTCGAAGCATCGGTAAAGTCGGGGGTAAGGTTCCACTCGGAAAGTATGCTTTCCGCTTTCGGAAAACCATGACGGTCCAGAATCTCGCGAATCTGCGTGGCGAGGCGGATAGCATCATAAGGATCGGCGGAAGAGTCTGTATAACTGTGCCAGGAATAAAAATCGAGCGGCAGTTTGTGCACGGCGCAGTAATCGATAAATCCTTCGCGGTAACCCCCATCGTCATAAGCGAACGCTTTGCCCACGCCCCCGACCTTCAGGGTAGGGTCAACCGACTTTAACGCCAGTGCTGTCTTACCGTACAGCTTGTAAAACTGCTCCGGCGTGCCGGTCCAAAACAAACCGTCGGGCTCGTTCCAGAACTCCCAATAGCGTATGTCGTAATGAAAGCCATTTGCCCATCCCTGGTTGTAATGCATGGCAATGTGTTTCACGACGCTGGCGTACTTGTCGAAATCAGCCGGCGGATTAATGTTGGCCCCCCAGCTGCGGCCAACGCGGTAATAGATGTCCGCACCGCTTGCGTGAATGGCGGCAAGCACCTTGTCGGTTGGCGCAAAATTGTAGCTCTCCGCCTTCTCGGGGTCGCCACTCGAGTTAGGAAAAATGATGTTGGCGTTGCCCGCCTTCACGACGTCGGCACGCTGGGTGGCATCGGGAATCAGCCAGGTAAGAAAGGCGTCGCTATCTGAGAATTTTGAATCAATCTCTGTCGGACCCATGAAATCGTGCGTGCGAACCTGGTTGACGTGCAGCTCTTTGTATTGCTCCACAAGGTTCGGAAGTCCCGCCATCACTGGACTGGGCGGACCATTCAGACCCTGCAATGAGCGAATCGTTCCGATGACTTTGCCCGCGTCCACGTGTAGGGACCGGAATTCGGGATTTGCTGCGCCGGGAGCGAACGCAGCAGCGCAAAGCAGCAGGAAAACCAAAAGAAGCGAGAACGGAATCGTCATCCGCACAACTCGCACCGACCGATTGCCTCTGCGTTTCTTCATCGCTCCTCCTGAAACACGCGACTTTATCCGACGGTATTCATCCTGCAACAACCGGCTTTTCTTGTATCCACAATTGCGTGATCTCCTCGAGCGACCGCCCTTTGGTCTCGGGCACCAGCCAGCCGACGAGAATCACTGTCAACAGCGCGCCCGCGCTGAAGAGCCAAAAAGTGCCATCCGATCCGAGATGCTTCTGCATAAGCGGAAATGTCTGGTTGCCAACGTAGCCGACCAGCCACAACGCGGTGGTCGCTATGGACATGCCGCGGCCTCGAACCTTGGTAGGATAAATTTCCGAGATAATCACCCAGCAAGCCACACCGTTGCCAAACGCGTGGCCGGCTACGAAGCTCATCACAAAAATCAAAACCGCGACTCCGCTGCCGTGGATGTGATAGAACCACCCGACCAAAGCGAACGATACGAATTGCAGAGTGGTACCGACGAGGATCAGCGTTTTGCGCCCGGCGCGGTCCACCAGCCATAAGGCGAAAAGGGTGAACGAAAGATTGACGAGGCTGACCAGCACCGACTGGAAAAATGCATCGCCGGTTGCCGTTCCGGCGGCGCGAAAAATTTCCGGCAAGAAGGAAAAGAGCGGAGTGATTCCGCTGACCTGTTGCAACCCCGCCAGCATGATGCCCAGTAGCAACGGGCGGCGGAAGGTGGTGAAAAGCTCCGAGATGTGGCCCTCTTCGGTGGCGAGCGAATTTTCAATCTCCGCGGCTTCCTGGCGCGCCACATCAGCGCCATTGATCTGCGTCAGCACTCGGATGGCCTGATCCCGTCGGCCCGTTTTCATCAGCCAGCGCGGGCTTTCGACCGCGGGCAAAATCATCATGCCGAAAAGAATCGCCGGTGCCACCCCGGCGAGAAACATCCAGCGCCATCCGGTCGATATATTCCACGCCTCATTGCCCATGCGTTGAATGAGCATGTTCAAGAAGACCGCGGCGAGAATACCAACCACAATTCCCAGCTGATAAAGAGTCACGCAGCGGCCGCGAACTCGCGTGGGAGCGATCTCGGCAATGTAGTTTGGAGAAATCACCGAAGCCGCCCCGATGCCTACGCCACCGATCAGTCGCCACAAAACAAACTGATGCAGATCCGACGCAAAGAGCATGCCCACCGACGAGAGCGCAAAACAAAGCGCACATAGCGCGAGCCCTTTTTTCTTCCCCAGATAGTCAGCTGCAGTGCCAGCGGCGGCGCAGCCGGCGATGCATCCCACGAGCGCACAGCCCGCGGCCCAGCCGATCCCCGCCGCATCCAGGTGAAACAGCTGGCTTAGGTATCCGATCGCGCCGCTGATCACAATGTTGTCGTAGCCAAACAGAAAACCGCCGAGAGTAGAGACACTGGCGGCCACGATAAGCGGAGTTCGCGAATGCGCCGGGCTGAACGGAGCGCTCAGGTTATCGAACTCCATGAGAAGCATTCAGCTCGGCTCCATAGCGCTGATGAGATTCGAAGGCGGCCTTCGTCGCCAGCATAAAGCCGAGAGTGTGCGCCATTCCGGCATGCCAGGGCGCGGCGCAGGTCATCTGCGGAGTGTGGTCGGGAATGAGCACGCCGTCGAAGTGATTGCGCTGCAGGATGGCGAGAACGCGAATCATATCCACGTCGCCTTCGTCGATGAAAGTTTCGCGATAGTGCGGCACCTTCCCCACTACATTGCGCAGATGAATATAGGCGATCTTGCCTTGCCGGCTGTATCGATCGACCGCGTCGTAAAGATTGCCTTCGGTCATTTCGGCCATAGTTCCGACGCAGAGCTCAAGCGCGTTACTGCGGCTGGGAGAGAGGTCAATCAGCCGTTGATACATATGGGGCTGGTAGACGAGCCGCGGCTGCTGCCGCATTGTCGGCATCGGAGGATCGTCAGGATGGGCGGCGAGCCGCACGCCCGCCTGCTCGGCCACCGGCATAACATCTTCCAGGAATCTTTGCAGCCGGCGCCAGAGTTCTTCATGCGAAATTGTTGGGAGAGTGCCGGCAGGCGCGTTGAGATCGTAAACCATATTCCAGATCATTCCATTCGGAATTGGTATGTCTTCCGCGGGGCCGTCCATCCCCAGCGTGACGGCACGCCCGCGGCCCAAAGGAGCGGTGACACGGCCGCATACGCCCGCCAGACTGAAGTTGTACCCGAGCACCGGAATGCCGGCTTCCCCCAAACGACGAATGATCGTCTTCACGTTCTCGATTTGTTGGGGCCGTTGCGGGCCATCGAGCAGAATGTCATACCAGTGCGCGGGATCGAGGTTTTCGACCGCAGCCAAAACCAGCCCGGCGTCTTCAATCTCTCCGCGAAGAGTCGCGAGTTCTTTTACCGTCCATAGCTGATCGGGATCGCCGGCAACTCCCCACGCTTCGTACTTTGAGCCGGTCGGCTGGTTGTCGCGCGGGTTGGAGTGACACAAGTTGGAGGGGCCCTGATGGAAATAATCGACCAGATGAACCACAACGTGCGTGCAGCCTGCCTGCCGCGCGAAGTCGTAGTAATCGCGCGTCAGCATGTGACGATAGAGGCCAAGGCCAATCTTCATAAGCGATTCCCGATGCCTGCGCCATAATCGGGGCTGAGGATCTGTCCGTTGATCTCGGCGGCTAGCGGCGAGCAGAGAAAAACAAACGCGTCGGCAATCGACTCCGGACTGTTCCGTCTGCCGAGCGAAATTCGCAGGACAAATTCTTTGTAGGCGGGGTCTTCATCGAAAACTTTCAGCGAACTGCCGGCCGCAACGTTCCCCGGAGAAATCACATTCACGCGAATTCCAGTCAGTGCATATTCGAGGGCGAGGCTGCGCGCGAAGTTTTCGAGCGCCGCCTTGGCCGACGAGTACGAGGGGATTTGCGTGTGCGGCATTCGGGCTACATAAGAGGATGTGAAAATCAGGTGACCCGCAATTTCGCGCTCGGTCCACCGCGCGAGCACGGCCCGCGCCAGATAAGTTTGCGCAAAATAATTGAAGCGGAAGATGCGCTCATAATCCGATTCCGAAGTTGTGGCGAATGGATGCAGTCCGCAACCTCCGGCGTGGCCGATGACCGTATCCAAGCCCGGGAACTTGTCGAACGCCGCCTTCACAACGCTGTTTACCTGGCTCGAGTCGGTTATGTCGGCGGCAAAATAAACATATAAGGACTCCGGAATCTGCCAGGCATTGAGCATCCGCAGGGCCTCGTCCTTGCCTTTGATGTCGGTCAGCACCAGCCTTGCGCCGCTCGCAGCCAGTCGCTTGACCATGTGCTCGGCAATGGCACCCAGGGCTCCAGTGATCAGAATCGCCTTGCCGGAGAGGTCTATCGTGATCATAGGAGTTGGCCCTACTTGTCGCTCCCCGCAATTCGCGAAAGCACTTCGTGCCCAGATTCAGTAACCAGCACGTTATCTTCGATCCGCGCGCCGCCGCCGCGTTCGGAAACGTACACTCCCGGCTCGATCGTTATCACCATTCCGGCCTCGAGTACAGCAGACTCGCCGGGAAGGATCACAAATCCTGGATCATGATAACGAAAGCCGACATGGTGTCCGGTGTGATGGGTGAAAAAAGCCGAGAATCCTTGCGCTGTAATCTTGTCCCTCGCCAACGCATCAATCTGTTCAGCGGAAACTCCAGGACGTACGCCATCAACCGCCGCTTGCTGCGCGTCCCTGGCAAGATCGAGTATCTCCGCAACGGCAGCTTTTGGGGAGCCTATCGCGGCCGTTCGTGTGAGGTCGCTCCAATAGCCATTGACGCACGTTGCGAGTTCAATCAGGACCAGGTCGCCGGTCTCCAGCCGCCTCCCGGTTGATCGATTGAATCGCCCCGCATCGGCGCTGTTGGGACCGGACTGGACCATCGCCCAGCCGCGGGAATGAAAGATCTCGTCATGGCCAATTTGCCGATAAATGGCCGACTCCACGGCCGCCGCGACCTCCGCCTCCGCGATACCCGGCTGCAACTTTTCAAAGAACACCTGCAAACCGACATTCGCAACCCGGTTTGCGCGGCGGATGGCCTGGACCTCTTCCGGAGTTTTTCTTAAATAAAGAGTCGCAAAGGCCGCCTGCGTATGCGCGTCCGTCCTGCGAGCAAGCCCGGAAAACTGCACGCTGAAATTTTCAGGGATAGGAATCTGCTCTCCCGCCTGAATCGGTAAAGAATTTCTGGCGGAGCCCGGGTTCATTCCCACCTGTTCGGGGCCAGCTCCGGCCTTGGCGAGTTCATTGCTGACGAGCGACACGAGCACAGAATAGGGATCAGAGCATTTGAGATCGCCCCAGGGATATTCCATAACTCGCAAACCAGCGGGAATATGGTCTCGCGGTTCAATCTGCGGAACGAAGAGGACGGGCTCTCGACCGGAAAGGCAGATCAGCAGCGAAGCTCCCCAGAACGGAAAATACCCCGACAGCATGAGGAGTTCGTCGGGCCGCCATGCAATCCATGCTCGTAACTTATTGTGTTGTAAAAAACTCTGGATCTGCTCTGCGCGTGATGGTGGATTTGTGTTCACGCCACCCGCAGTCACTCCGCGTCCGTTAGAAATCTGTGTCCCCATCTTCCTCACATAATTCCGTACTTTTCGAACGCGTCAACGGTACTGCTTCCTGCTTCGATCGCCTTTCGCACCAGTTTTTCGCCGCGCGCTTTTTCCAGTGCGCGCGTGAAAACTTCGGTCTCAGCCTCAGCAGGAACCAACAAGACTCCATCGATGTCGCCAAAGAGAATATCGCCGGGGCGAACGCGCACCGCTCCAATCTCAACCGCAATGCGAAAATCGACAACCTTGTAGCGTGGCGCTGAGTCCTGTCCGTAGGAACCGAAGCCGAAGGTGGGAAATCCCATACTCAAAATGGCCTTCGTGTCGCGTACGTAGCCGTTCAGCACCGCGCCCCGGCTGCCCAGTTTGCGGGCTCGCGTGCTCATGAGTTCTCCCCATAGCGCGCTTCGAGGCGACGACCCTGTATTCACATAGACCTCGTTACGACGCAGATCGTCGAGCGCCTGGAGCATCAGGCCAAACGGCTTGTCCATCAATGAATTGGCGCTGGCGGCGATTTTCTCTGCGAATACATCCACCGAAAGCGTCGGCATGGCGCGCCCGAGCACAACCATATCCTGCCGCAAGGGCTGGATCTGCGGCGGCAGAAACTGATGCTGAAGGCCCAGCTTGTCCATCACATCGCCGACCACACAAGTAAAGAGCTCGCGCTCTGCCAGTGCGAAAAGTTCGTCGTCGGAAGTCCAAAGCTTGGTCGTGCTCTTTGTCATGTTTTTCGTTATGCTCTTCCTCATACTCGTTGATTCTGTTTTCGACTTACGCCGGGGTTGGCCTTTACTCAAAAAACGGTTCTCCGCGACGCGCATAACGGCGGGCCACTTCCTCGTTCAACGTTACTCCCAAACCAGGATTTTCAGGCACCTTGATAAAGCCACCCTGAATCAACGGTTTCGGCAAGCCCTCCACCAGGTCATTCCAGAAAGGCACTTCCGACGCGTGAAACTCGAGCGCAAGAAAGTTCGGAATCGCGGCGCAGAAGTGCACCGCGGCTAACGTTCCAACCGGACTGCTGATATTGTGCGGAGCTACCGGCATCGTGTGCACGTCGGCGAATTGCGCAATGCTCTGGGCTACCGACAAACCTCCGACTTTCTGAAGGTCGGGAGTAACCACGCTGAGCGCGTGTTGCGCGATGATTTCCTGGAAGCCTTCGAAAAGAAAAAGATTCTCCCCGGTTGCGATCGGCACCCCCACTCTCGATGCCACTTCCTTCAGGGCCGCAGTGTTGTTGGGCGGAACCGGATCTTCGAGCCACAGGAGCCGGAAGGGTTCGAGTTGGCGGGCGACTTTCACCACGTCGCTCGCGTTATAGCGCCAGTGGCAATCGACGGCGATGTCTGTGTCCTTACCCACCGCTTCATGAACCGCTGCAATCAAACTCACCATGTGATCGATCGCCCGATTGCTGAGCGCCCGATTGTGCGCATCTGGACCTTCTGTGCCGGGCACGTCCAGATCGAACTTCAGAGCGGTAAATCCTTCGGCCTTTTTCTTAAGAGCCTGCCTGCGATAATCCTCCGGCGAAGAGGGAGGAGCGTCGCCAACCTCGCCATAGTAGTCTCTGGCGGCGTGGCTTTCATCTTTTGGCTCCCATGACGCTCGGCGAGAGCGCAACACCTCGTCCAGACTCTCCAGCGCTTCGCCTCCGTGGCAATCCGCATAGATGCGGACTCTGTCTCGAAACTTGCCTCCCAGTAGCCGATAAATAGGTACATCGAGCCATTGGCCGAGCACATCCCAAAGGGCAACCTCGATGCCGCTGATCGCGTTGTAGATAATGCCCGCAACCGAACCGGCGCCCGAAGTGGCTAGCTGCAATTTGCGAAACAAGCGATGAATGTCACGCGGATCTTCGCCCACCAGCAGCGGCTCGAGCGAACACAGAATAGAAGTAAGTCCGGGAGCAAAGAAGCACTCGCCCAGACCTCGAATTCCTTCATCCGTTTCGATGCGCACAAAGGTCCAATCGAAATTGCCCTCTACCACCGCAGTCTTCAACCTGAGAATCTTCAATTCACGCTCGCTTTTTCTTCCGGGCGATTATACCTAACTGCGCTATGATCCTGAGCGAAGCGCACAACGGGAGGCTGGGGCACTTGAGGAATGACCGGGAAATGACATACGAGCAATGATGAACGGCACCCTCACGGTGACACCCAACACATGAAGGAGACATGGCGGTGGTTTGGGCCGGGCGATCCGGTTCCTCTCGAACACATCAAGCAAGCGGGAGCCACGGGGATCGTCTCCGCTCTCCACCATTTCTATCGCGGCGAGCCGTGGCCGCTGGAAGAGGTGTTCAAGCGCCGAGATGAGATTCTTGGAGCGGGACTCGCCTGGTCGGTGGTTGAGAGTATTCCCGTTCACAATTCGATCAAGCTTCGCTCTGGAGCGTTTGCGCGTTACATATCCGCGTGGAAAGACACTCTACAAGCCATCGCAAAAGCGGGTGTCCAGATTATTTGCTATAACTTTATGCCAGTGGTGGACTGGACGAGAACTGACTTGAAATGGCGGCTGCCCACTACCGGCTACGCGCTGCGTTTTGACGCCGTCGACTTCGCGGCGTATGACCTCTTCATCCTGGGCCGTAAAGGAGCTGAGGCTGACTATCCAGAAGACCGGGTGCTCGCGGCTCGCGGCCGCTTCGACTCCATGCCGGAGGCACGCAGAACTGATCTGGAACAAACCATCATTGCTGGTCTCCCCGGCGCCGAGGCATCCTACAACCGCGAGACGATTCGAGGCCTGATTGCCGAATACCAGGGTATGACTGCTGTCGACTTGCGCAATCACCTCATCGCATTCTTGCGCGAGCTTGTTCCGGTCGCGCAGGAGCTCGGGCTTCGCCTCGCCATACACCCCGACGATCCGCCCTGGTCGCTATTCGGCCTTCCGCGCGTCGTCTCAACCGCCGACGATGCAAGAGCGATTCTTGCGGCTTGCGATATGCTAGCCAACGGTCTCACGTTTTGTGTCGGGTCCTACGGAGCGAGAGCCGACAACGATCTCGTGGCCATGGCCCGCGAATTCGGCGCCCGCATTCACTTCGCACACCTTCGACAGGTCACCAGAGAATCCGACAGGTCCTTTCACGAAGCGGAGCATCTGGCCGGCGGTTCGGACATGGTGGGCGTGATACGGGCCATAATGGAAGAAGAAGCGCATCGCAGACGCGCGGGCCGCGCTGACCATGAGATCCCCATGCGTCCCGACCACGGACATCTGCTGGCAGACGACATAGGCAAAAAAGTAAATCCGGGCTACTCGCTGGTGGGCAGACTCAAGGGGCTAGCCGAACTGCGCGGCGTGATGCGGGGATTAAAATATGCAATCCCAGAATTATCTGAGTGAGGCACTCCGTCGACCTGTTGGTTACACACATTAAGCGGCAGTACGAATTAACAATGATGATGATGTGCGAAGCGAGGACCCAACTCATATGCAACAGTTTGTTGGAAAGGTAGCTCTCGTCACAGGAACCACCGGAATCGGCCGTGCCATCGCCTTGCGTCTTGCTGCGGGAGGCGCCC
>Ga0302324_100026987_pt1 | contig 10954 bp, 8 predicted proteins | sample Palsa_T0_1_FD_201949 | JGI IMG/M metagenome (GOLD analysis project Ga0302324, IMG submission 201949) | Peat permafrost microbial communities from Stordalen Mire near Abisko, Sweden - Palsa_T0_1 | ecosystem: Environmental > Terrestrial > Soil > Palsa > Peat permafrost | place: Sweden: Abisko...
GCCGTTTGGCTGGTGTATCCCGGAGCACGTCGAGCATGGCGCGCGCCGCATCGGGATTGGAGTTATAGCAGTCGTTTAAAATCAAAATTCCGTTGTGCAGAATGCGTTCGCCGCGCATGGGGCCGGGCGGAAAATCCCGGACAACTTCAGTGAGTTGCCGCGGGGGAATTCCAAAAAGACCGGCCACGGCGATGCCGGCGAGAAAATTGGAAACGCTGTGACGGCCGTGGAGCGGGCTGGAAAATTGGACACCGTCAACGAAAAAGCGTATGCCGGCGGCGGTTTCTTCGACGCTATCGGCGTGAACGCCAGCGCCGGAGCTGAGCCCGAAGGTGAGGGTCCGGCCGCGATGTGCGTCGCCGAAAGCAAGCACGAGCGGATCGTCAAAGTTCAAGACAGCCACACCATCGGCCGGCAAGGATTCGATCAATTCACGCTTGGCGGCCGCGACGGCTTGGATGGAATCGAACGCTTCCATGTGGGCGTGCCCGACGTTGGTAACGACGCCAATGTTGGGGCGCGCGATCTGGCATAAGCGGCGGATTTCGCCAGGGTGATTCATGGCCATTTCGAGCACGGCCACCTGTGTAGCGGAAGGTAGGCGCAGGATGGAAAGAGGCAAGCCAATATGATTGTTCAGATTTCCGATGGTCTTCGACACCGGCGTGGTCACGGCCAGCATGGCAGCGATGACGTCCTTGGTGGTGGTTTTGCCGGCGCTGCCGGTGACGCCGACTACCTGGCCGCCCCATTGATGGCGGGCCCAGGAAGCGATGAGTTGGAGCGCGGCCAAGGAGTCCGGGACGGGGAGAATGTCACCGGCGCCCGCGGCGTTTGGCTGGCGTGTTGGGCTGACGGCCCCGAGATCGGCAACCGCGGCACTTGCACCTTTTGAGAGCGCTTGGTCCAGATATGCATTTCCATTGTGATTTGGTCCGCGCAGTGCAAAGAACAAGTCGCCAGGTTGAAGGGTGCGCGAATCGATGCTCCAGCCAGTGATGCGGGCGTCGTTCGTGGCTTGGATGCCTAGCACTGCGCTTATCTCCTTTACGGTAAAGTTCACTGATTACTCAACTGTCTTCCAACGCTCCCTTGCGGTCGCGGTTCGGTTACGTTCCGTCGTCAATCACACCAGCACCGACTCCCTCACGGTCGCGGCTCGGTCAAAGCCCTCCAGCCCCGAATCCCAGCGCTTTCAGCGATTCTCTGGCTGCTTCGCGGTCGTCAAAATGGATGACTCGATCTTTTAGAACCTGATACGATTCGTGGCCTTTGCCGGCGAGAATCACGATGTCGCCCGAGCGCGCTTCCTGCAAAGCGGCGCGAATGGCTTTGGCGCGGTCCGGCTCCACGATGTGCGGGACGTCGAAGCGGCGTAATCCTACGAGCGCGTCGTTCATGATGGCGAGGGGATCTTCCGAGCGCGGATTGTCAGACGTCAGCACCACAAAATCGCTGGCTTCGCCGGCCGCCATGCCCATCAAGGGACGCTTGGAACGGTCACGGTCGCCACCGCATCCGAACAGCGTTATGACGCGCTGGGGATGCAGTTCGCGCGCCACCGCAATGATGCTACGCAGGGCGTCGTCGGTATGGGCGTAATCCACAACTACCAAGAAAGGCTGGCCTTGATCCACGCGCTCGAACCGGCCGGGCACTTGCCGGCAATCGGCAATTCCACGAGCGATGGTTTCCCAATCGAACCCGTAACTGAGGGCCGTGCCGCAGGCTGCCAGGATGTTATAGGCGTTGATTTTGCCCACCAGCGGCGAGCGGAGCTGCACTTTTCGATCGCGATACTCCACTTGAAACCGCAGGCCTTCGAAGCTCATCTCAAGCGCGGAGGCGCGGAGATTGGCGCCGGGTTCGAATCCATAACGGATGACCTCGGCGGTGGTTTCGATCCCGGCCGAGCGTGGATCGTCGTGGTTGAGCACGGCCCAGCGGGGCGCGGGAGATGCCTGGGGAGCGAACAGCAGTTTCTTGGCGGCGAAATAGGTATCCATGGTGGAGTGGAAATCCAGATGGTCGCGGGTGAGGTTGGTGAAAACCGCGGTGTGAAACGCAATGCCCGCCACTCGATCGAGCGCCAGGGCATGGGAAGAAACTTCCATGGTGACATGCGTACCGCCGCGCTGTTCCAGTTCATGGAACATGCGGTACAGATCGAGCGACTCAGGCGTAGTATTCACCGCCGTTCTGACTTCTCCAGCCAGCCGGTATTCAACGGTTCCGACCAGTAACGTGGTCTTGCCGGCGGCGCGCAAAATCGAATCAATCAGAAAAGCACTGGTGGTCTTGCCGTTGGTTCCCGTCACGCCGGTCAATTGAAGCCTGGTATCGGGGGCGCCATAGAAATTGCGCGAGGCCAGCGCCAGCGCGCGACGTCCATGCTCCACTTCGATCCATGTTCCATGAAAATCTGAGGGCGCGGAAAGCTCACTGGCCACCGCCGCGGCGCCGCGATCGAGAGCGGACTGGGCGAACATCCGGCCATCGGCGCGGGCTCCCGGAAAAGCGAAAAACAAAAAGCCTGCCTCCACACGCCGCGAATCATATTCCAATCCGCGAATCTCAATTCTCCGTAGATCCCCTAAGAGCCCCTTTCGGAGTTGAACTCCGCGGAGGATCTGTTCCAGCAACATATTGCCGACGTCAGCGGCCAAATTGCACGCGCACACTTTGTCCTAACGGCAGGACCGCGCCGGCTTCGGGAACCTGCGCCTGAGCGATCCCGCCTCCTTTGAATTGGACGGGAATCCCCAGCGCGGAGGACTCCTCGATCACATCACGCAATGTCTTACCCCGAAAGTTCGGCACGCGCGGCCCAGCCAGATCGCGCGCGGGATTGGTTTTCACCCCGGCTAAAAAAGTCCGCTGGTCCGAAGCGCTCTTTGCGGGCGCAACCGGTCGGTCGGCGGCGGCGTCGGCATCGTCCGCTTGGACCAGCGGGGGAGGGATGGAAGAACCAAGGCCAGCGATGGCCAAGTCGTTTTCATCGACCGGATCGGTGTCCGGTGACGGCAGCATTTCGGGCAAATCTTTGGGCACATCCAGCAGGCGAAGCGCGGCGGCAGCGATTTCACGGAAGGCGGGACCCGCGGTGGGTCCGCCAAACCCGGCTGTGCCTTCGGTGCCGCTGATGGTCACCACCACTACGACGGCTGGATTCGTCACGGGCGCAAAGCCCAGGAAGGACGCATTGTACAGGTGCGTATATTGATGCGCGTGGTAATCGTAAATCTGGGCCGATCCGGTTTTTCCGGCAGAGGTGTAACCGGGAATTCGGCAATACTTATGGCCGGTGCCATACGGCTTGAGCACAACGCCTTCCATCATGCGGCGCATAGTGATTGCGGTCTCGGGTTTTAGAACCCGGACTGGTTGGGCGATGGGAGCATCCATGGTCAAGCGCGGCTGGATCATAAGGCCACCGCTTGCGATCACTGCGCCGATGCGCGCGAGCTGCAGCGATGTGACGCCGACTTCATGGCCCATGGAGACCGAGGCGAGCGAAGTTTTCTCCCAATGGCGCAGAGGCCGGAGCATTCCGTTGGATTCGCCGGGAAGCGGGACTCCAGTCCTGACGCCGATGCCATAGCGCCGAAGATAATCGAACATCTTGTTCTGGCCGACCGTCAATCCGATATTGATGGCGCCGATATTGCTGGAGCGTGCCAGCACGTCCTCCATGGATAAGGACCAGTAGCTGTTGTGATCGTGGATGGTGCGTCCGAACAGCGTGATTTTGCCGCCGCCGCAGGGGATGATGGTTTCCGGCCCAAGCTTGGTGGTCTCAAGGGCGGCAGAAAGAGTAATGACTTTGAAAACGGAACCGGGTTCGAAGGGAGCGGTGACGGCGAGATTTTCGTGCGTGTGCAAGTCCTCGCGCTTGGGGAGCTCATTGGGATCAAAGGTGGGATAGTTCGCCAGTGCGAGAACATCGCCGGTGTGCGGATCCATGGCCACCGCGCTGCCCCACTTGGCATGATGGGTCTCGACCATTTTCTTCACTTCGCGTTCGGCGACGAATTGGATGCGGGAGTCGATGGTGAGGCGAATGTCCTGGCCGGCTTGCGGCTGGCTCTCCACTCTTGATTCGAAGCCGCGCTTTTGAACGTCGCGAGTGACGTGAAGCTCGCCCGAGTGTCCCTTGAGACGCGCTTCCAAACTCTGCTCGACGCCACCGTTGCCTTTTTGAGCAAAATCCACGCCGCCGATGACGTGCGCGGCCAAAGATTGGTTGGGATAGAAGCGCTGACTCTCGCTGCGGAACTCGATCCAATCGAGTTTCAGATCCCGGAGGCGCTGCGATTCTTCCGAGGAAATTTTCCGCTTGACCCAGACGAATCCGTGCTTGGTGGCGGCGGCTTCCGTCATTCGGGCGAGCAAATCGTTCGTATCGACGGTCAGGATTTTGGACAGGATATCCGCGGCGATGGGCAGATCGGGAATGCGCAACGGATCGACGCAGACGGATTCGGCGGGCAGGCTGATGGCCAGGCGCTGGCCCATGCGGTCCACAATGGTGCCGCGCGGGGCTTGCAGCTCCAGAGTTTTCTCCTGCTGATGGACGGCTAGTTTTTTGTATTCGTTGTGCTGGACGATCTGGAGTTGGAACAACCGAGCGACAATCAGCGCCACCCACACGAAGGCCAGCCGGGCTAGCAGGTGGACGCGTCTTGTAGCTAGGGTGTTCATTGAAAAGCACCGACTCCCTTACGGTCGCGGTTCGGTTTTAGCCAATACGGTATCCGACTTGCCGTCCAAGTAGACCACTTTGTTAGCGTCCGGATCGACGAACTGCTGCATCTTGGCCAGTTCTTCCAAGCGCGCCGGGTCGAGCAGTTTCGACTCTTGATATTCCAATGTCGCGCGATCCAGCATCAGGCGGCTCTGTTCCTGCCGCAATGCTTCCAGACGGTAGCCGGCCACCAGGCCGTAGAGGCCAGGCAGCAGAAGGCCGATCACCAGGGCGGCGATGAAGAGCGACGAACCAATCATTTTCCAGCAGGCTCTGCGCGCGGCCGGGTCTGCTTCGCGCAAAACATGGGCATTGTTGATGCGCTTGATGTAGAAATAAACGTCCTCGTTGGGGAAGGCGGGGACCTCAAAAGGATCCTCGTGTTCCAGCACGCGGGTTCGCGGCGCTGCTTGGTCCAAGCTCTTCGCCGCTATGAATCGATCCAGGATGGTTGCCAGGGTTGCCATTTTTTGTCTTTGCTATTTCATCTCCACTGCCCGAAGTTTCGCGCTTCGTGACGGGGGGTTATCTCTTGTTTCTTCCGCTGTTGGCCGGGCGACGTGCTTAGTGAGCAACGTTGCTCTCCCGGCGCGTGCCAAAGCCTGAAAACTCTGCTTTACTTTTCTGTCTTCGAGCGACATGAAGGATAAGATGACAATCCTTCCGCCGGTCTTCACCAAATCCGGAGCGGCTTCGAGCAAGCCGTCCAGTTCGCCCTGTTCGTCGTTCACGGCCAGCCGCAAAGCCATGAAGGTTTGCGTGGCCGGGTGCAGCCGGGTCGTCCGGGGCACAGCCTCTTGGATCACGCGAGCCAATCGCCCGGTGGTCGAAATCGGCCGCGCCCGCACGATTGCTCTTGCGATTTTCCGCGACCTCCTTTCTTCGCCGAATTGAAAAATCAAGTCGGCCAATTCTTTCTCTGACGTAAAATTGACTAACTCTGCTGCGGTTGATCCCCCGCTGCGATCCATGCGCATGTCCAATGGTCCGTCGGCCATCAGCGAAAACCCGCGCTCGGGTTCGGTTAGCTGATAGCGGCTGACGCCGAGGTCCGCCAGCAGGCCATCCACTTTCCCGATGCCCACAGCATTCAACGCATGGGGTAAATCCAGAAATGATCCATGGTGATACCGAATCCGGTCGGCCTGCCCGAGGGTGTTGCTCCTGGCTTGTTCGAGCGATTCCGCGTCCCGATCGTTGGCGAACACAAACCCGCTGGTCAGCCGCGCCGCGATGGCGCCCGAATGCCCGCCCAGGCCCGCTGTGGCGTCCAAAAATATTCCGTCCGGCCGAAGGGCCAGATAATCCAAACACTCGCCGAGCATGACCGGGACATGCATACATGGCTGCTACACGAACCCCTTTCGCGCGGCCGCCAGGTTGGCTTCTTCGAGCAATTTTTCCGCGTTCCGGAGCTGCGCGTCGTACTCGGCTTTGGAGTAGACATTGATGCAACCCTCGGGAGCTGCGTCCATCCAGACCTCTTGCCCTTCCAGGTTCAACAGCCTTCGCAGGTTGGTGGGAAGGATGACGCGGCCGCCGGTGTCCAGCCGTCCATCTTCGCCGTAGTGGCGGGCGGTGATGGACATCGATTTGGCCAGGGTCGGCTGTTCCAACGCCAGCGCGGCCAAATGTTTTAGGTTTTCTTTCCAGACCGAAATCGGATAGAGTTTAGCTATGCGTTTGTCGGTGGTGGTGACAAAAAGGCGTGTGTCCGGGAGGCTCTCGAGGTACTCCTTGAAAGTTACCGGCAATTTGAGCCTGCCTTTGTCGTCCACGTGGGCAGAATACGCGCCCAGAGGCGGTTCGACTGTCGCGAGTTTGGGCTGGTCCGACACTTTATGACACTTTGAGCCACTTTAGGCCTGATGGGATTTTGGCACGACTTGAATAAGATATGCAAGGACTTTTTTGTGGGAGTCTTAGCTCGCGCTGGAGTAAGGAAGCGGACCACTAGCGGTAGTGCGGTGTTGGGAGGGGTACTCTATACGATCTGGGCAGGGGTCTGAGGCTGTCATAGACTGACGCGACCGGCGGAAAAGTTTTCGTGATCTTATCTAGCTTCGATGAAATCGGAGAGTGGGCGTTCTATCAATTCCACCGAACTCTGAGTATTCCGGCGAAGCCGAACGCCGCCGACTCTTTCTCCGGCGCCGGTACTCCTTTCCCCTGGGGCAGCAATGCCACCACAACTGGCGGTCAAGCTTGGTCGTATCTCAATAACACAACCACGTTTACCGAGGAAGCCGGCAAGAAGCGTGTTCAAACCTCCGACGGCCTCGCCCGCTTGATCACGGTCAACGAAGACCCCAGTGTCCTGAACTACACCACCAGCTACACCTACGACTTCGGAGATCGCCTGACGGGCGTAGGTCAAACCGATTCCGTAGAAGGCGCACAGACGCGCACCTTCACTTACGACAGCGCCGGGAGGCTCAAAACGGCCGTCAATCCGGAGATCGGCACCGTCAGCTATCAGTACGACAACAACGGCAACATGACGCAGCGCAGCGACAGCCGCATCACGGCCAATCTCGGCTACGACCACGACAACCGCGTCACCAGCAAGAGCTATAGCGGTACCACGCCGGCCACGCCAACAGTGACCTATTGTTACGACGCTCTGCCGACATCGCCCGGAACGTGCGCCACCAGCTTCACTGCAGGCTCTGGCTTCGTCGACCGCGAAACCGAGGTTTACTCCAGTGCATCGCGAACCGACTATCTCTTGTTCGACAGCTTTGGACGGGTGAAAACGAGCCAGCAAGTGACGGGATCAGTAGCGCCGGGCACCTTTTCGTACACCTACACTCCTCAAACGCTTGCGACGGTCACCTACCCTTCAGGAAGAAAGATCACCTATAGCTTCGATTCAACGGCCGGACGCGTGACCACGGTGGCGGACGCCAGCAACACCTATGGCACCAGCATTACCTATTGGGCGAACGGCGCGATTGAGCAAATGAAGCTGGGGAACAATCTGGTTGAGCAAACTTGTTTGAACAGCCGCATGGAGCCGCTGGCAATCCGGCTGGGCACGACATCGGGCACCACCAATTGCGCCAATTCCTCCGACACGCTGAACCTGGCCTACACCTACGCGTCGAGCGACAATGGAAACGTGCTGAGCCAAGCGATCAATCGGAGTGGCACCTATGCGCCTAACAGTTCAACGTACAGCTTCAGCGCGACCCACAATTACAACGCCACAACTCCCTATGATGGCGTAAACCGGTTGAAGAGCTTCAGCGAGACGGGGCCGGGATCGGGTCCGACGGAAAATTACAGCTACGACGCATTCGGGAACCGCTGGGTGACGAGCCCAGCACCACCGACAGTGGAAACGCCTGTCGCACAGACCTGGTATACAAATGGAACCGCATCCTCGGGGTGTGGTACGCCGTGGCGTCCCAATCAAATCAATGGTTGGTGCTACGACGGTTCTGGCAATGTCGCCTCAGTGGGGGGCATGCAGCGGGCCTTCACCTACGACGCGGAAAACCGCCAGGTCACCGCCGCGATCAACGGCTCGACGAGCAGTTATGTGTACGATGGGGATGGCCGCCGCGTGCAGAGCACCACACCGAGCGGCACAACGACCTACGTTTACGATGCGATGGGCCAATTGGCGGCTGAGTACTCGTCGATCACACCGAAGGAGAGCGGAACGATATACGTGACCGGGGATCACTTAGGCAGCACGCGCGTGGCAACGGACGCGAGTGGCAACACAGTTGAGTGTCTCGACTACTATCCGTTTGGAGCGGAGATCGGCGCGAGTGTGGATAGCCGACCGGCTTGCTACAGCAGCGGCATGTATCCCGCGAGCCCAGATGTGCTCAGCGAAAAGTTCACCGGCAAAGAAAGAGATGCGGAAACTGGATTGGATCATTCCTGGTTTAGGTACTCCTCCGCGGCTCAGGGCCGCTGGACCTCGCCAGACCCGTTCGGCGGGAGCATATCTGACCCACAGACCCTCAACAGATACGCATATGTTCGAAACAATCCACTCGGCCTCATCGACCCATTGGGGCTGAATCAATACTGTTCAGCGGACGAAAACGGAAAGATAACCTGCGGAGATACTCAGGACCTCCCAACTACCCCGGGCTCAACGACAACAGTGGACCTGTTAGGTGGGACGACTCCAGAGCAAGCTGCGTCTAATCAGACAACGCTCACCCCGACGGCTGTCCCGAGTTCCAACGATGCCAATGATGTTCCGCTTGGAACCTTTGCCCAACAGGCATTCTCACAAACTGGCCGGAACCTGCAACATTTTAACGACTTCATGGTAACGTTCGCTGCGGGATCGGTCGTGGCTGGCGCGGCGATTGCCGCGGCGCCAGCGGCCGCAACAGCCATCGCGCAGGGCGCAGCCCGAACCGTGGGCTGGGCTTATGGCGCCACGGGAGGAACAGGTGTGGTTTTGGGCAGTTACCTCCAATACCCGAACTACATAGATGCTGCCAGATCATTGGGCGCGAACGTCTTCAACGTTCGGCCTTGGATTTGGTCAGCCCTCAATCTTACTGGACAAACTTGGACTGCGAATCGGGCGTTCCTCGACGCGTCCATAGCAAGAGGCCAACAATTCTATTTGAGCACGGCGCCACTCGGTGCCAGTGGCTATTTCGCAACGGAGCTCGAATATCTGACCAGTAGGGGTGTCGGGCCGAACCAGTGGCTGATGGTGCCGCTGTCGTTCTGAGGCGAAATGAACAGGGAGGCTGGTAGCTGGTTAATAGCGGCGGTGAGACTTCCCTTGATCATACTTAGGTTCGTATTCGGGCCCGTATTCTCGCTTCTGTTCGGCTGGGTCGACATGCGTCTGGCAAGTAAGCACGAGAAGCAACTGGTGCAGGATGTCAAGGACGCCCTGCCGTTCTTGTTCGCCGAACAAAAGGGCCGCCTTGTTCCAAACGAAGCTATACCATGTCCGCCAGCATTCGATTACGCTTTCGTAACGGTTGCTCTTGATGGCCTGCTCCTTCGATTTAGTCGAGGCCGCGGAGAGCTGGCTGTTAGTGCTGCACCGGTGTTTGCGCCCTCTGACTGGCACGAGCTTCCTCTGGTGCTGAGTGCGATCACCGGCCAAGGTGAGATCGAGCGCGCACAGTATCGCGATTTGTGGGATGTATCGCGGGCACTGCAGCCTCACATCAAAGCGCTGACTGAGTTCTTTTCGCTGAAGCAGTTTGATACCCTGAAACGTCGGCTCGATGACGAGGTTTACAGCCGGGATAGAGTCGCGATTCGGGAGTGGCAGGCCGAGATAAATAGAAAGCTTTACGGCCGGTAGGCTCTAAAAGGTTCGTGACGCCGAATGGAACCTGTCCAGCATGCCGCCCGTCTGCATAACTCCTCGGCAAGCTAAAAACCAAGGGACCTGAAGATCGAAGAGGCAAATCAGTAGCGTGCAGCGTGAGACCCGGACAAGACGCTACCGCGCAATAGCCGGAACGCAGATCGAAAAGCTTGCCTGCGGCCACACCTGCCACGCCATCGGTGACGTATTGTTATGATGCCCTGCCAACGCAACCAGGAGTATGCGCTACCAGCTTCACTGCGGGTTTCGTTGATCGCGAAACCGAGGTTTACTCCACTGCATCGCGCACCGACTACCTGACCTTCGACGATTTCGGGCGGGCGCTCACCAGCCAACAGGTCACTGGCTCTGTCGCGCCTGGCACTTTCACCTATACTTACACCGCGCAAGGCGCGCTCTGCTCCATTCAGTATCCATCTGGAAGAACCATTACCTACAGCTTCGATCCCGGATCCGGGCGAGTGACGAAGGTCGCGGGTGCAAGCTTCGCCTACGCAACCATGCCCATCACCAATACGAGCGCGTATTGGGCCAATGGGACAGTTCAGCAAATGACTGAGTATTCCGGCGAAGCCGAACGCTGATTCCGAAGGGAAGCCGAACGGCATTCCGGGATGAACCCGAACACCCTCGGAGCGTAGCGACGCTAGCATCCCGATTGTGCAAGAAGTGTTCGGCTTCGTCAAGGGAAACTTATCCGGAGCGTAGCGAAGGAAGAGCGCCGCTAGCGGAGAAGGGGGTGCGGGGAAAGGGGCGGCAGCCCTTGTCCCCGCCTCAGCACACAGTGGCACGGAGCGCGTATAGCGCTCCGAATAGAAGATCTCCTACGGTTCTGGGAGGACGACCTACGCTATCCCTTCGGCAAGAAGTCCAGTACTTTA
>Ga0302324_100026988_pt1 | contig 10954 bp, 8 predicted proteins | sample Palsa_T0_1_FD_201949 | JGI IMG/M metagenome (GOLD analysis project Ga0302324, IMG submission 201949) | Peat permafrost microbial communities from Stordalen Mire near Abisko, Sweden - Palsa_T0_1 | ecosystem: Environmental > Terrestrial > Soil > Palsa > Peat permafrost | place: Sweden: Abisko...
GCCGCAAGTTCCAATGCACGGTTTGCGGCTTGCCACCGGCGTTTTCGCTGACCGAGGTGGCCACCACCATGACCGTGTCGGTGCGACGGGCGATCGAGGCCGGCAATTGCTCAGCCGGCGCGGGGCGGCCGGGCTGGGCGTCCAAGTCGTGGTGCACGGACTCGAACGCCACCGCGTCGACCTCGCCGCGGCTGCGCGACTGCAATCGCTCCACCACTTGCTGGTAGGGCTGAATGGACGAGTCGAAGTCGGCGTTCAGTTGCCCGACGGTCCCGTCGTGCAGTCGCTGCAAGCTTTCCTTGATGTTGTCGGTGTTCATGTTGATCAACAAGCCCGTCCAGTCGGCCGCGGCCTGCATGGCCCCGCTCTGGTAGCTGCGCTCCTGGACGTCGCTGCGATGGGAATTCCAGATCACCACGCCCAGCGCGACGGCGGCCACGCACAGCGCACCCAGCACCGCCGAGGCGACGCCGTAGGGCGAGAAGACCCGGCCGAGGGACTCCTCGGGTGTCGCCTCATCGACATGGTCGTCGGTCGGCTCGGCCTGCTCCTCGTCGGGCATGGCCGTGAGCCTAGCCGGGCGACGATGCGGAGCCCGCAGGGCGATGAGGAGGAGCCGGGCAAACAGACCTAGCCGGGCGACGATGCAGAGCCCGTGGGGCGATGAGGTGGGGGCACCCCCAGCAGCGCAGCGGCCAGGGGGCAAGGCCCACCGATCAGACCCAGCCTGGAGGTTAAGTAACAATGGTGGCGTGACGGTAGAAGCTATCCGCTCGGGCATCGACCTGAGCTATGTCGACGCTGGTGCCCGCCCGCAAGACGACCTGTTCGGTCACGTCAACGGCCGCTGGCTGGCGGACCACCGGATGCCCGCCGACCGCGCCACCGACGGCGCCTTCCGGCTGCTCGCCGACCGCGCCGAGGAGCAGGTGCGCGACATCATCACCGAGGCCGCTGCGGTGAACGCCGCTGAAGGCACCGATCCGCAGCGCATCGGCGACCTGTACGCCAGCTTCATGGACACCCAGACCATCGCGGGCCTGGGCGTCCGCCCGCTGCTCGACGAACTCGCCGGTGTCGACGCCGCGCTGACGCCCGCCCAGCTGGCAGCCGAGCTCGGAGAGCTGCAGCGCACCGGCATCGGTGGTGGCACCGGCGTGTACGTCGACACCGACGCCAAAGACTCCACCCGCTACCTGCTGCACATGTCGCAGTCGGGCCTCGGGCTGCCCGACGAGTCGTACTACCGCGACCCGCAGCACGCCGCGATCCTCGCGGAGTACCCGAAGCACATCGCGCGGATGTTCGTCCTCGTCTACGGCGAGCAGGAAGCCGACTGGGATGCGACCGCCGTGCAGATCGTCGCCCTGGAGACCAAGATCGCGGCCGCACACTGGGACGTGGTGAAGCGTCGCGACGCCGACCTGACCTACAACCTGCGTACGTTTGACCAATTAGTCTCGGAGGCAACCGGTTTCGACTGGGCCGTGTGGCTGCACGGGTTGGGCGGCTCGACCGAGCAGGCGGCAGAGGTCGTTGTCAGCCAGCCCGACGCGCTGACCGCGTTCGCCGCACTGTGGGAGAGCGAGGACCTCGAGGACTGGAAGCGCTGGCTGCGCTGGCGCGTGATCAGCGGGCGCGCGTCAATGCTGACCGATGACCTCGTCGATGAGAACTTCGCGTTCTACGGGCGCACGCTGTCGGGCACCGAGGAGCTGCGCGACCGCTGGAAGCGCGGTGTCGCGCTGGTCGAGAACCTGATGGGCGACGCCGTCGGCCGGCTCTACGTCGAACGGCACTTCCCACCGGACGCCAAGGCCCGGATGGACGAGCTGGTAGCCAACCTGCGGGAGGCCTACCGCGTCAGCATCACCGACCTGGAGTGGATGACGCCGGAGACCCGGCAACGGGCGCTGGAGAAGCTCGACAAGTTCACGCCGAAGATCGGCTACCCCGCGAAGTGGCGCGACTACTCGACGCTCGTCATCGCCCGTGACGACCTGTACGGCAACTACCAGCGCGGCTACGCGCTGGAGTACGACCGCGACCTGGCCAAGCTCGGCGGCCCGGTCGACCGCGACGAGTGGTTCATGACGCCGCAGACCGTCAACGCGTACTACAACCCAGGCATGAACGAGATCGTCTTCCCGGCCGCGATCCTGCAGCCGCCGTTCTTCGACGCCGACGCCGACGACGCGGCCAACTACGGCGGCATCGGGGCGGTGATCGGCCACGAGATCGGCCACGGTTTCGACGACCAGGGTGCCAAGTACGACGGCGACGGCAACCTGGTCGACTGGTGGACCGATGACGACCGCGCTGAATTCGGCCTTCGCACAAAGGCTTTGATCGAGCAGTACGACGTCTACACTCCCCGCGGGCTGGAGAACGGCCACCACGTCAACGGTGCGTTCACCGTCGGGGAGAACATCGGCGACCTGGGCGGGCTGTCCATCGCGCTGCTCGCCTACCAGCTGTCACTCGGCGGCAAGGAGGCGCCCGTCGTCGACGGGCTGACCGGTGTGCAGCGAGTGTTCTTCGGCTGGGCGCAGGTGTGGCGCACTAAATCCCGTGACGCCGAGGCGATTCGGCGGCTGGCCATCGACCCGCATTCGCCACCGGAGTTTCGCTGCAATGGCGTCATCCGCAACATCGACGTCTTCTACGACGCCTTCGAAGTCACCGTGGACGACGTGTTGTTCCTGGATCCGCAACGCAGGGTCAGGATCTGGAACTAGGGCCGATCGCCGAAATCAGGGTAGAACGCGGAACCCCGGCCACGTTTTCCAATCCGGTAACTTCGTATCCGGACCGGCAGGGACCGCGTAGCTTAGTCCGAGCAACATACCGGCGGGATAGAGTCCACCGACCAAAACGGATAGGCCAATCCTCCAGGCCGGCAGTAATGGTCCCTGGGTCAAAGCCGCTGCGAACACGGTTCCCAGAATGGCGAGAAAGGCAACGTGGTAGGACGTTGCGCTAAGCCTTATCGGCGAGTATTTGATCCGGATCGCGTCCTCCAGTTTTTCAGTGGAAGGCGTCTGCCGAATCTTGACATCGGCTTCGTCGAAGCTCGGGGTCTTCGTTTCTGCTCCAAAGGTTGAACCGAAGAAATGGACGACCCCACGGTAAGTCAACCAAGCAATCGCACATATCACAACCACAATGCCTACGTGCCAGGTTGTCGCGCCCGAAGATTTCTCGCTGACGGCTCGATTCGTCAAATAATCCGCAAGCAGCGTACCTATTGCTATGACGGCAGCGGCGCACATCACTCGCGCCACGCGCGTTAGGTGTTTACCTTCTCTCACCTCTGGTGGAGTATGCGATTCGTAAACGCCAGGGGCATATCTCATGCATGAAGCGATATTTTCCCGTCTGGCGGCACGCGTACGTGAAGTAATAAGATACGTAGACCGAACGACCACGTACAGGCCAAAAAGGAACACGAAGAATATCGGATACCATTTCGTATGCAGGAATTCGAAGGGCAGGTATTTCGTTCCGCCGTCTACTACCGTGCCGGTGTTGGCCTTCAGGTAGATAACATTAGCGCCAATTAGCCAGCATGCCATTGCCGCGGTACCGCCGAGTGAGAGCCATGCACTCAAATTGATAAAGAACCTGCGGCGGTACTCCACTTTTTTCATTGATTGGTTGTTCTCAATTAGCTTTACCGCCAGGTTGTCGCTATAACTTACGAGCGCCCATCCTAAGCCACAAAGGAGAACAGCCGCGCCGATTAATAGCAGCGCGAATGCGGGAAGCCATTGACTCCACACTGGGCCGCAAACGTTCGGGTCAGGGTGCATCTCAGGTTTCGTCCCAGAAACCACGCTGAAGAAGCCAGGTTTGGTTCCGGGCGACACGATGAGGGTGTCGGGGTTCGTCGGAGGTTTCGTTCCGGACAATACGGAAAAGAGGTAGCTGGATAGCGTCAGGGCCGGTATCCCCGATGCGAATAAGGCAAAGGTGTCAGAGTCGGACCGGTCATTCCATTGCACTAGCAGCGATGTGGCAGCCACGATCAGGAAGCCTGCTAATACTCCGGCGAGTGTTGAATCAGCCGCCGCGCCCTCGAGGACACTCCAGGCTACGTTCCCGACACACGGGTCGCGGTCCATTAGCTCTTCTCCTTTCCCCGGCCACACCCGACGGGTTGGGGAAGGCTCCAACGGGTAATGCTTCGCTGAGCGCAACCGGTCTAATTTTTCAGAGATTAATAATCTTCAACGTTTCATAGTCAGTGGGCTGTTGGGTTCGCCCGAAGGGTAAAACTGATCATTAAGAACTATCGATAGGCAGAAAACACGTCCTTAAGTGTTACTGAAAGTCACCGACTGAACCGCGATAAAGTGAATGGGATTAACGGGAACCGTCGTTATGATCACCTCCGCGTACCTGTGACAGTCAGCATGGCAGGTGGGTTTACCAGCGCGACCTAGCGATTTCCATTGGGCATCGAGCCGTGCGGTGAGGGCAAGAGCGCGGTCCGCTCAGCGGACCGCGCTCGCCGTCGATAGCCGCGGCGAACGCGCTGCTGGACTAACGCATCGATCACCGGAAGCTGACCGCTCGGCCACGGGCCACGCGACAACAAAGGTGTGCTATTTAGCAGGCGCCAGAATTGGCCGTGCAAAAGCCCGTACGGACTGGACCGCCAAGTTCTATATTTCGCGTCGGCTGAGCGTTACAGCTGCCAGTCGTTCGAGCCGTCGTTCTTGCTGTAGGTCCCGACGGAGTTCTTGACGACGATGGGATCGCCGGTACCGAAGTTGCTGAAGAACCACTTCGCGTTCGTCGGGCTGATGTTGATGCAGCCGTGGCTGACGTCGCGCTTGCCCTGGTCGGACACCGACCACGGCGCGCTGTGCACGTAGTCACCGCTGTTGTCGAACTGCACGGCGTCCTCGACGTTCACCTTGTAGCCGTATGTCGAGTTGACCGGCACACCGTAGGTGGACGAATCCATCACGACCTTGGCCTTCTTGTCGAGCACGTAATAGGTGCCGTTAGGAGTCTGGTGACCGCCCGCAGCCATGCCCATCGACATCGGGAAGGTCTGCTCGACCGTCCCGTTGCGGGTGACGATCAGCTGGTGGGTCGCATCGTCGGCGGTGGCGATCAGCGAGTCACCGGTGACGAAGTTCTCCTGGGTGCCGGCCGCGTCCACGTGCACCGCGGTGTGCGCGGGCCAGAAGCTGAGCGGACGCCAGCGCACCTGGCTGGTGGTCAGCCAGTAAAACTTGCCGGAGACCGGCGGGGTCGACGAGACGTGGATCGCCTGTTCGGCCATGTGCTGGTCGGCGATCGGGCGCGCGAAGTTGATGATGATCGGCTCGCCCACGCCGACTGTTGCGCCGCTGACCGGATTGAACGTCGGCGGCACGAACGGCGGCGCGCCGGTGAACGGCGCCGGGTTCTGGCCGACAACCGGTCCTGTCGGCGCGGCGACCGGGGTGGCCGGGGTCGCCGCGGTGGCCGGGGGCACAGCCGGCGCCGGTGCCGATGGGTCGCCCGGGGTCAGCGGAGGTGCGGCCGGGTTGGGCGGCGGCACCGCCAGCGGGTCGGCGGGCGGCAGCGCCGGCGCCGGGTCGCCGGGTGGCGGCGGAGCCGGGGCGTCTACCCCAGGCGGGGGCGGCGGCTCCGGGTCGGCGAGCGCCAAACCGCTACCTAACACAAGCGCAGCGGTCACTCCCACTGCGCTGAACGCAGCGGCCAGAGGACCCGTGGTCCATCGCGACATTTGTATCCCTCCAAGTCACGGTCTAACGCCAGTATGCAGGAGCGGAGGGCCCAGCTATTAATTCGGCAGTCGCCGCTCGCAACGAAAACGCGTGTCAACCAGCCTGCTGAACTGCGGGTTTACCTTTTACGGTCGATCCGCGGACGGGACGTCGAAGAGCCGCCGCTCGGCGATCATTCCGACGCCTCCGAGACCGATTAGGGCCGCGGAGGCGGCCAACATCATCAGCATGCCGTGCTCGTAGAACAACCCGCCGGCGAACGATCCGGCCATGATGCCGACTTGAAACGCCGCCATGTACAGCCCGGACGCGCCGTCTGGGTCGTCGGCGCCGGCGCGCATCGCCGCGGATTGCAGCATCGGCGACACCGCGTTAGCGGTGCCGCCCCATAACGCGATCGCGATGATCCCGATCAAAGCCGTGGCTGTCGGGGGGAGCCGGTGCAAGGCCAACGCAGTCAGCACCACGAAGGTCATCCACAGCGCGATCATGCAGCTGATGGTCGCGGCCCGCGGCCGATGGTCCATCGGTCGGGCCACCAGCGGGATCGCCAACAGGCCCGCGATCCCGTAGGTAGCCAGTAGCCAGGCGATATCCGGTCCCCGCACGCCCACCACGTCGCGGACGATCACCGCGAAGAAGGTGTACGACATGTAGTGCCCGGTGACCGCGATCATGGTCAGCAAGCTCACGATGACCAGTCGTCGATTGCGGTGATGGTGTGCACCCCGGCCGACGACTGCCCGCTGCCCCTCGGTCAAGGCCATCACCGGCAGCACGAGCCAGGCCGCCATGGTCACCAGCGCGGCCACGGCGGTCACCGCCGCGACGGCCACCCGCCAGTTCCACTCCAGGCTGATCGCCGCCGTGGCCGGGCTGCCCACCACCACAGCCAGGCTGATGCCGACGTAAATACTCGTGGTGGCGCGCCCGGAGTGGCTGGCCGGAACCAGCCGAGTGGCGATCGGCGCGATGACCGACAGGATCAGGCCGTGGGTCACCGCCGACAGTGCCCGGCCGCAGGCCAGCACCACAAAGTTGGGCGCCAGCGCGGAGATGAGCTGGGACACGGTCAGGCAGGCCAGCGACAGCAGCAGCGCCCGGCGTCGCGGCCACTGCGCGGTCCAGCGGACCAGCGGAATCGTGGTGACCGCTGCTACCAGGGCATACCAGGCCAGCAACGTGCCGACCATCGGGATACTGACGTGCAAGTCACGAGCGATCGCGGGCAGCGCGCCGACCGGCAGGAGTTCGGCGGTGACGTAGGTGAAAGCCGCTGCGGCCAGGACAGCCAATTGCACGGCGATTCGGGCAGTCCAGGGCCCGCTCGTAGCGGTTCGCCCTTCGGCGGCACGAGCTGGCCCCACGGCGACTACTCAACCATGCATTGCGCGCGGGGCGTTAGCGATCAGGAGCGGACGAGTCGCGCGATGGCCGCGGAGGCTTCGGCCAGCTTCTCCTCAGCCTCGGAGCCGCCCTCCGAGACGGCGCGGGTGACGCAGTGTCCGAGGTGCTCGTCGAGCAGGTTCAGTGCGACCGACCGCAGAGCGTTGTTGGCGGCGCTGATCTGGGTGAGGACGTCGATGCAGTACTTGTCGTCCTCGATCATCTTCGCGATGCCACGCACCTGGCCCTCGATCCGCCGCAAACGTTTGGCGTAGTTGTCTTTCTGCGACGAGTAGCCGTGTGCGGGTGCCATCTGCCCCTCCAACATCGTGTTCGTGAAGATCATGCTCGGGGCCATCGCGACGGCGCCGGCGTTGTCTCCATTGTCAACGTCGACTCGTGCAGGCGCCACGGCGGCCTGGTACATCGGCGTTTCGCCGGGGCGGCGACTATACCCCATGGGGGTATTTTAATGATTTTGGCCGACATCGCGCTACACGCATACTTGAGCTGTGTCTGACACCAAGCCTGACGGCAACAAAACCATCGATATCAAGCCCCGCAGTCGCGAGGTCACCGACGGCCTGGAAAAGGCCGCTTCGCGCGGGATGTTGCGCGCGGTGGGAATGGACGACGACGACTTCGCCAAGCCCCAGATCGGGGTGGCGTCGTCGTGGAACGAGATCACGCCCTGCAACCTGTCGCTGCAACGGTTGGCCAAGTCCGTCAAGGAGGGCGTGTTCGCCGCCGGCGGCTATCCGCTTGAGTTCGGCACGATCTCGGTGTCCGACGGCATCTCGATGGGCCACGAGGGCATGCACTTCTCCCTGGTGTCGCGCGAGGTGATCGCCGACAGCGTGGAGGTCGTCATGCAGGCCGAACGCCTGGACGGATCGGTGCTGCTGGCCGGCTGCGACAAGTCGCTACCCGGCATGCTGATGGCTGCGGCACGGCTGGACCTGGCGTCGGTATTCCTCTACGCGGGCTCGATCCTGCCGGGCCGGGCCAAGCTGTCCGACGGTACCGAGCGCGACGTGACGATCATCGATGCGTTCGAGGCGGTAGGAGCATGTGCCCGCGGCTTGATGCCGCGCGAGGACGTCGACGCGATCGAGCGGGCCATCTGTCCCGGCGAGGGCGCCTGCGGCGGCATGTTCACCGCCAACACCATGGCCAGCGCGGCCGAAGCGCTGGGCATGTCGCTGCCCGGCAGCGCCGCACCGCCGGCGACCGACCGTCGGCGCGACGGATACGCACGGCGCAGCGGTGAAGCGGTCGTCGGTCTGTTGCGCCGCGGGATCACGGCCCGCGACATCCTGACCAAGGAGGCCTTCGAGAACGCGATCGCGGTGGTGATGGCGTTCGGCGGCTCGACCAACGCGGTGCTGCATCTGCTGGCCATCGCACACGAGGCCGACGTGAAGCTGTCGCTGGCCGACTTCAGCCGGATCGGCGCCAAGGTGCCGCACCTGGCCGACGTCAAGCCGTTCGGCAAGCACGTGATGTTCGACGTCGACCGCATCGGCGGTGTCCCGGTGGTAATGAAAGCCCTCTTAGACGCTGGCCTTTTACACGGCGATTGCCTGACCGTAACCGGGCAGACCATGGCCGAGAACCTCGCGCACATCGCCCCGCCCGACCCGGACGGCAAGGTGCTGCGGGCATTGGACAACCCCATCCACCCCACCGGCGGGATCACCATCCTGCACGGTTCACTGGCGCCCGAAGGCGCGGTGGTCAAGTCGGCCGGCTTCGACTCAGACGTGTTCGAGGGCACGGCGAGGGTTTTCGAGCGTGAGCGGGCAGCACTGGATGCCCTGGAGGACGGCACCATCACGCACGGTGACGCGGTGGTGATCCGCTACGAAGGTCCCAAGGGCGGACCGGGGATGCGGGAAATGCTCGCCATCACCGGTGCGATCAAGGGCGCCGGCCTGGGCAAGGATGTGCTGCTGTTGACCGACGGCCGGTTCTCCGGCGGCACCACCGGCCTGTGTGTCGGGCACGTCGCACCCGAGGCGGTCGACGGCGGGCCGATCGCCTTCCTGCGCGATGGCGACCGGATCCGGCTCGACGTCGCCGACGGCACCCTGGACGTGTTGGTCGATGCCGACGAGTTCGCTTCCCGCCGTGAGGGTTTCACCCCGCTGCCACCGCGCTACACGTCCGGCGTGCTAGGCAAGTACGTCAAGCTGGTGGGATCGGCGGCCCACGGAGCGATCTGCGGGTAGCCGCCTACTTCACCAGCGCGATCGCGAAGCCGTCCCAGTGCTTGGCGCCCACCGTCTGCAGCACCGCGGTGTCGAGCCCCGGATGCTCACCCATCAGCTCGAGCACCCGTCTCGTCCCGCGCACCACGGCATCCTGATCGGGCGACAGGATCGCGCCCTCCCGAATCACGTTGTCCACCACGATCACTGAACCGGGGTGGGTGAGCTTGACGGCCCACTCGAGGTAGCCGGGGTTGTTTTCCTTGTCCGCGTCGATGAACACCAGGTCGAACGGACCGCCAGTGACGCTCGGCAGGGTATCGAGGGCGGCGCCGACCAGCACCTCCACCCGATCGCCGACACCGGCGCGGTCGATGTTGGCCCGGGCCACCTCGGCGTGCTTGGGCTCGTACTCGAGCGTGGTGACTCGACCGTCCGGGCCGGCGCCGCGAGCCAGCCAGATCGTGCTGAAGCCGCCGAGTGTCCCGATCTCCAAAATGCGACGGGCCCCGACCGCGGTGGCGAGCAGGCTCAGAAACTTGCCCTGCTGCGCCGAGACGGCGATCTTCGGCAACCCGGCGGCGTCGCTGTCCTCGAGGGCGGCGGACAACACCGGATCGTCGTCCAGCACCGTGGTGTCCAGAAATTCGTCGACTTCAGCGGGGGTTGGCTTTTGGGTCATGAGCCAACGCTAGCCCGGCGGCGATGCGTGCCGCCACTGCATTAACCGTCGTCACCATATACCCCCCAGGGGTATATGGTGGTCCATGCCAGGTCCCGATCCATGAAGAGGGGAAGAAGATGTCCAACGAAGCAGGCGCCCTGTTGAGCTGTGGTCATGACGGCTGCGGCTGCCGCGTTCGCATAGAGGTCGCATGTCATTGCAGCGGCACCGATCAGGCATACATCTGTAAGTGCGGCGACGAGATGGTCGAGGTCGCCGGCTAGCGCACGTCCTCTTTCGCGTACACCACGCGCAGGACGTGCCCGGCTTCGGGCCCCATGACCAATTCGGCCAAGGTGCACAACGTCGTGACGTACGCCGACCCGTGCGGCGGCTGTACATCGCAGAGGTGGTGCGCGATTTCGTGTAGCACGACCAATTCACGCATCGCCCAGTCGGCGGTAGCCAGATCGGGAACCGCGATAACTCCCGCGCCGTCGCGGTTTTCGTAATGAGCTGCGGTCGAGGCCCGTCGGGCCCGCACTCGCAGCGGCGCCACCTTCGGCCACTGTCGTCGCAGTGCCGGTAGGGCCAGCACGTCGTCGACGTAGCGCTGCACCGCGGCCAGCGACCCGAACCGCGCCTCGGGCGGCAGGGTCAACTGCGTGCCGAAGAATTCCACACTGGTCGAGCCATGTTCGGCCGCGCGGTCGAACAGCGTCCGCACGAATTCCTCGGCGGCGTAGACCTTCGAGCGCTGCGAGTCCCGCGCGGACGAATCGTCGGCGTTCACCGTTCCAGCGCGCTCCGCGCCCCAGAGAGCTCCGGGCCGCTGCCCAGCCTTGCCCGCTTACCGGCCCGGTCCCCCGCCCGCCGAGCGGCCGACGAATATCCCGCGCTGGCCCGGCTGGCCTGCCAGCTGCCCCGCGCCTTCGACGCCGTTCGGT
>Ga0302324_100026990_pt1 | contig 10953 bp, 6 predicted proteins | sample Palsa_T0_1_FD_201949 | JGI IMG/M metagenome (GOLD analysis project Ga0302324, IMG submission 201949) | Peat permafrost microbial communities from Stordalen Mire near Abisko, Sweden - Palsa_T0_1 | ecosystem: Environmental > Terrestrial > Soil > Palsa > Peat permafrost | place: Sweden: Abisko...
CTTGCCAAGGATGGCGGCGTCGATATCGAAATCACCGATCGCGGCTTCATCTTTGGAACTCCCCACTATATGAGTCCCGAGCAGGGGCACGGCGAGCCCATCGATGCGAGGAGCGACCTCTACAGTCTGGGCGTCATCGTCTTTGAAATGCTTGCGCGCGCAAAGCCGTTCGCAGACGAGAATCCCATGGCCATCATTTACAAACACCGTCACTCGCCCATTCCGCGCGTGCCGGAGGCCTTTGCACCGCTGCAGCCGCTCATTGACAGTCTGCTTGCCAAGCGCCCGCAGGATCGCCTGAATGATGCAGCGACGGCAGCCGCTGCGCTTGCGACCATGGCGGAGCAGCTACCGGGGTAACTCCCGCAGCTCGTAGCGTCCGCGCTCGTACCACAGATAGCTGCCCTGTTCGTACCAGGCACCGAGCACGATGCGCTGTGCACGCTCGCCGTCGATCAAGAGGTCATGAACGGCCGGACGATGCGTATGGCCGTGGATCATGCGGCGCACGGCAAGCCCGTGAAAGCTCCTCTTAACCGCATGCGCGTTGACGTCCATGATCTCCTTGATGACGCGCGCTGTATGTGCCTGACTGCCGGCGCGCGCCTGATGCGCCAGGCGCTCGCGGGCGCTGAGCGGCAGGCCTAGGAAGCGCCGCTGCCAGTCGCGCGTGCGTACGCTCGCGCGCAACGCCTGATAGGCGTGATCGTCGGTGCACAGCGCATCGCCATGCGTCAGGAGCACGCTTTCCCCGTCGAACTCGACAATGCTGGGATCGCTGAGGAGCTCGCATCCCGTGCGCCGGCAGAAATCCCGCCCCAGAAGGAAATCGCGGTTGCCGTGAATGATGAACACGGCGACCCCGGAAGACGTGAGCTCATGCAGGGCCGTGCAAACTCGTACCTTGGCCGGATCCGCATCGTCATCGCCTACCCATGTCTCGAAGAGATCCCCCAGGATGTAGAGGGCTTCGGAGTGCGCGGCGTGGACTTTGAGGAAATCCACAAACTGCTCGATCGCCTCGGGGGCACTGCCATCCAAGTGCACGTCCGAGACGAAGAGTCGCGCCATGGCGCTAATGCGCTGAGGGAGTCGGCGCCGCAGGTGGTGCGGAAAGGGCTGGGCCGGCGCCGGAGGAGGCGGGGGCTGGCGCAGCGGGCGCAGGCGCCGCGGCGGTCATCTCGATTTCCTCAATCTTCTGGATGACGATCGGCTTGATCGGCGCATCGGTCTTGAACGGGCCCACGGTGCCCGTCGCCACCGCACCGATGCGATCGACCACGTCCATGCCCTCGACCACGCGCCCGAAGACGGCATAGCCCCACCGGGTCGCCACCGGATCAAGGTCCGGGTTATCGGCGATATTGACGTAGAACTGCGCATTGCCCGAGTGCGGGGCGTCGCTGCGCGCGAGTCCCACCGCGCCGCGCTTGTTCTGCAGACCGTTGCCAGATTCGTTGAAGATGGGGTCGTGCGCGGATTTCAGGCGCATGTCACTTGCGGCATGTCCGCCGCCTTGGATGACGAAATTGCCGACCACGCGGTGAAAGAGCGTGTCGGTATACTGGCCCTCGCGGACATAGCGCAGGAAGTTTGCGACCGTGAGCGGCGCGCGCTCGGGATTGAGCTCGATGACGAACTGACCCATGCTGGTCGTTACGCGCACCCGCGGCGCATTTGCGGCGAGCGCGGAGGCGATGTTCAGAGCAAGAAGTGCTGCCGCCAGCCAGCGCCAAGGGTGGTATTGCATTCTCGAATTCTACAGCAAGCCGCGACAAGCTTTTGGGGCTGTGTGGCTTCCCTTACCATGGGCGCCAGCCATGACGCCGACCTTATGATTTCTCCACAGATCGTCACCCGCTTTGCGCCAAGTCCGACCGGCGACTTGCACCTGGGCAATGCCCGCACGGCGCTCTTTAACGAGCTCCTGGCGCGCCGCGCGGGTGGCCGTTTCCTGCTGCGGATCGAGGACACCGATGCGCAGCGCAGCTCTGATGCGCACACGCGCGGACTGATCGCGGACCTGCGCTGGCTCGGACTCGATTGGGACGCGGGGCCGGACCGAGAGGATGAGCGCGGGCCCTACCGCCAGTCCGAGCGCGGCGCGATCTATGCGGCCGACTTTGCGGCGCTCGAAGAGCGCGGTGTCGTCTACCCATGCTACTGCTCGGCGCTCGAGCTTGAAATCTCGCGGCGCACGCAGCTCGCAGCCGGCAAGCCACCGCGCTACGCCGGCACCTGTCGCGATCTTGATGCGGCCGCGCGCGCCGCGCGCCGCGCGCGCGGTGAGAGCCCGACGCTGCGTTTTTACGTGCCCACTGGAGAGCGCATTGTATTCGCGGATTTCGTTCACGGCGCGCAGAGTTTTCTGAGCGACGATATCGGCGACTTTGTGGTGCGGCGCGCAGATGGAACGGCCGCCTTCTTTTTCTGCAACGCCGTGGATGATGCGCGCATGGGGGTGACCCACGTGCTGCGCGGTGAGGATCACCTCGCCAATACGCCGCGCCAGCTCATGATCCTGGCCGCGCTCGATCTGCCCGCGCCCGCCTATGGGCATGTGTCGCTCCTCGTGGGAGCCGATGGCGCGCCGCTTTCCAAACGCCACGGCGCGACCAGCGTTCGTGAATTCCGTGAGCGCGGCTTTGCCGCCGCCGCCATCATCAATCATCTCTTCCGGCTCGGGCATGCAACTTCCGAGCACGGCTTTTTGACGTTGGCGCAGATGGCCGAGGCCTTTGATCCGACGCATCTTGGGCGCGCGCCGGCACGGTTCGATGAGCAGCAGCTGCTGGTGTGGCAGAAGGATGCAGTGCACCGGATGGACGCGCAGGAACTGCGCCACTGGCTGGGGCCTGTGCTGCCGGCGACGCTCGATGACGCCGCGATCAGCGCCTTCATCGATGCTGTGCGGCCCAATATCGTGCTGCCCGAGGATGCCAAGATGTGGATGGACATCATCTTCGGAGGTCCGCTCAAGCTTGCTGCTGCTGATGCCGATGTCATCCGCAGCGCCGGCAGCGCCTACTTCAGCGCCGCAGCCCAGGCGGCTGATGCGCACGCGGAGCTTCCGGCAATTCTTGCCGCGGTGCGCGCCGCGACGGGAAAAACCGGGGTGGCGCTCTACAAGCCTCTGCGCCTGGCGCTGACCGGGCAACCGCATGGTCCGGAGCTCGCACCGCTTCTGAAAGCCATGCCTGCGGGCAAAGCACGCGAGCGGCTCGCGCGCTTTGCCGATTCCGGATCATGATCCGCATCCATAACTCCATGGGCGGCGCCAAAGAGGAGTTGAAGCCGCTTGCTCCCGGCCGTGTCGGCATCTATGTCTGCGGCGACACCGTCTACGATCTTGCGCACATGGGCCACGCGCGCTCCAAGATCGTCTTCGACGTGGTGCGGCGCTATCTCATGTATTCGGGGTACGAGGTAAACTTCGTCCGCAACATCACCGATATTGACGACAAGATCATTCGGCGCGCGGCGGAGCTGAATCAGCCCATCAAAGACTTTACCGAGCACTACATCGCCGAGATGCACCGCGACTACGAGGCGCTCGGGATCCTCCCGCCCGATCACGAGCCGCGCGCCACCGACTACGTGCAGGGGATGATTGATCTCGCGGCGGACCTTATCGCCAAGGGCTACGCCTATGTTGCGGCCAACGGCGATGTGATGTTCGGCGTCGCAAGCTTTGCTGCCTACGGCCGGCTCTCGGGCCGGCGCCTCGCCGATCTGCGCGCCGGTGCGCGCGTCGAAATCGACGAAGCGAAGCGCGATCCGCTCGATTTCGTGCTGTGGAAGCACTCGAAGCCGGGCGAGCCCGCGTGGCAATCGCCCTGGGGGCTCGGGCGCCCAGGGTGGCACATCGAATGTTCCGTCATGGCCGAGGAGTTTCTCGGCACGCGCTTTGACATTCATGGCGGCGGCCTGGATCTGAAATTTCCGCATCATGAGAATGAAATTGCGCAAAGTTGCGCGGCAAGCGGCGACACCTTTGCGCAACTATGGATGCATAACGGCTTTCTCACGATTGACGATGAGAAGATGTCGAAGTCACTGGGCAACTTCTTCACGGTCCGCGACGTCTTGCAGGTGGTGCGGGATCCGGAGGTGATTCGCTACTTCGTTCTCTCGAGCCACTACCGCGGGCCGATCAACTATTCACTCGAGCAGCTCGACCAGGCTGACGCGGCGCTTAGCGGGATCTATACCGCTTTGCGCGGCCAGCCAGCCGATCAGGAGGTGCGCGCGAGCGAGCACTCGCGCGCCTTTACGGCAGCGATGGACGACGACTTCAACACGCCGCTTGCGCTCGCTGAGCTGAAGAGCCTCGCGCGCGCACTGAATTTCGCGCACGCCAACCGCCAGGAGGACGAGGCTCGCTCGCTGGCGGCTGAGCTGCGCGGTCTCGGCGCCATCCTAGGCCTTCTGCAACTTGATGCAGAGGAGTGGCTGCAAAGGTCGAAGCCTGCCCAGGCACTCGAGCAGGGCACTTCCGCGCTGCAGGATGCGGCAATCGACGAGTTGATCGCCCAGCGGATCGCAGCGCGCAGGCGCAGGGACTATGCCGAAGCGGATCGCATCCGCGATGAGCTTGCGCAGGCGGGGGTGATGCTCGAGGACGCCCCCGGCGGCGCAACGACTTGGCGCCGCAAATAAGCCGATCGCTTCGGCGCCGACGGCGCAGGCACAACTCGCAAACTGCTGATCGCGCCACGCTGACGTGCACCCGCGCGATGGCACCGGCGTCAATCGGGGCGGGTAAGCGCTGCGCAGCGCTCCTGCGCGTCATTCCCGGGCGACTGACATCGATGGCAACATGGGCACGTCTCCTGCGGACACGGTCACCGTATCAAACTGACATCAAGCCACCCGCGGTGATGATCCGGTGATCGTGGTTTTTGATTACGTCGTTTAGATTCATCGGCTTCTGAAGCGAAGTTAACGAGCAAACGCAGATACAGAGAAGCCGCGCCGGAGCTTTCGCGCGCCGGCGACGCCTCCTCGAAACGCGGACAACCATCTCCCTCGGGCCCAGGCTACTTCCGCATCAACAATCATCTACAGGCGCGCTGGTGTCCGGGCAGGGCGCGATCGCACTTCACTGCAGGTTACATAACGCCCGCGAAATGGCGGCGCGGGTAACCAAGATGGCGGCTTCAAAATTTGACATAAATTCGAAAAAACCGCGCACGGAGCTCAACGTCAGGAGATTGGCACTTTAAGTTACATCCGCATTGAACTACAGTACGTTCATTACATTTACGGGGACGTTCACCTTCGCCAAAAACAAGCGACGGTTAGGTGCGCATCGATTAATCCGCGCTGAACCGCAAGGCCTCGCATTATCCGAGTGCTTTTCGCACACAAGCTGCCAATACAATTTATTAGGGAGAAAGAAGATGAAGACTCATTGGACACTGGCAATCGCGCTTTCAGTGTTGTTGTCGACTACAGCCCTCGCATCGGCACAAAGTTCAGTCATCCCGAACAACACGCCCGCCTTCGTGGCAACGGCGAAGAATCTTGGTCCGGCAAATTCGGCTGAAGTCATTGACGTCAGCATTTGGCTTAATCTACGCAACCGGAGCGAGATGGATTCCCTGGTTGGGAAACTCTACGACCGGAACTCCTCCAATTACCGGCAATGGCTGAAGCTTGCGGATATCGTGGCCAAATTTGCGCCCACGGCGCAAGAGGCCGCAACGGTAGGAGAATTTTTATCCTCGCATAACCTGGCGGTCGTCAAAGTCGACCCTGATAACTTCGTCGTGCGAGCCCAGGGCACGATAGCCAACGTTGAAAAGGCCTTTCAGGTAAAAATCGGCACTTTTGAAGTGAATGGCAAGACCTACCGCGCCAATACCAGCGACCCTTCGGTGGAAGGCCCTGCCGCAGCGCTGATACTGGCGGTAGGCGGGCTCGATAACCTCGTGTATACGCATCCCCTGACGCAGCGAGTCGCCCTCAATCCGCCCTCAGCCGGCGGGACCGCTCCTCCTGCAGCTGGCGCCGCTTTCATCAATGATGTTTGCTTCCCCGGTACGGTGACGGAGACGTACAACACCGGCGGAACTTTTCCGATTGGAACCTACAAAGGCAACGGCTACAACTCCACCAGCACAGGCTGCGGCTACACGCCTGCAAACATTCAAGCGGCCTACAATTTGACCGGGCTGTACGAAGAGGGGTTTGATGGCACGGGGCAAACGATCGTTATCATCGACTGGTGTGGCTCGCCGACTATCAAGTCCGATGCCAACGCGTTCTCGGCAAAGTTTGGGCTGCCACCGCTCACTTCGTCGAACTTCCATATTATCAATTCCGGTACGGTGCCAAGCTGCGGAGCCCCGGACCCGGAAATCAACATTGATGTCGAATGGTCCCACGCCATAGCGCCCGGCGCCAACATCGATCTGGTGGTGCCGCCGTCGGCTAGCTTTCAGGACGTCGACAATGCCGAGCTGTATGCGATCGAGAATAACTTAGGCAATGTCATTTCGGGCAGCTACGGAAGCGAAGAGCTTTACACGCCTACTTCGGTTCTGGGCGTGGAGAATTCGATTAACGAAATTGCGGCTCTGATGGGCATTTCTGCCGATTTTGCCAGCGGCGACTACGGTGATTACACCTTCGACGCTGGTTTGCCCGCTTCAGTCAGTGCCCCGGCGGATTCTCCGTACGCAACAGGGGTGGGCGGCGTGAGTCTTGCGTTGAACACGAATAACACGATCGCTTGGCAAGCGGGATGGGGCACCAACGAAACGCTTCTCGACGCCGGGGGTACTATCTTTGATCCGCCGTTAAACTTTGGCTTCACGTTTGGCGCAGGTGGAGGCCCCAGCGCGGTCTTCTCGAAACCGTCGTTCCAGAGCTCCCTATCGGGGTCGCACCGCCGACTTCCTGACATCGCTTGGCTGGCTGACCCATTCACTGGCGGCGTGATCGCGATTTCTGAGCCGTTCACGTCTCCTGCGTTGGAATGGACAGTCTATGGCGGCACTAGCTTGGCAACCCCGATGTTTTCCGCTTTGTGGGCGATTGCCAATCAGGAGGCTGGCGCAGCGCTCGGGCAGGCCGCACAGTACCTCTATTCCATGCCCGCAGGGACGATCACGGACGTGGTTCCCGTCGGGTCGACGACCAACGATACTGCGAGTATCAAGGAATCGACTTCTGTTACAAACCACTACAGTGCCGGTCAAGTGGCAGCGCCATTAGAAGGTTCGACCGAGTTCGTCAGCGCACTGTGGAACTATCCCCTCTATGAGGACACCGTATACGTGATCACCTTCGGCACGGACAGCGGTCTCAAGACTGCCCCGGGCTGGGACGATGTGACGGGTTTGGGAACGCCCAACGGGCAGGCGTTTGCCGATTATTTCAACCCCAGCAACTAGGACCCGGGCGGCAACGCTCCACGAAGATGCGCGAGGCTCGAACAAGCCTCGCGCATCTTCCGAGGAGGGCAGGTTTACGGCCAAGTGCCGTGGGGAGCGAGCATCCTCGCTAAATTCGCCGGCACCGAATACCAAGGTAAGAATGGTAGCGCGGACTGAGCGACGTATCGCGTCAACGCCCACCCATATACCAACGCTGCGGTGACGCGGACGCTGACGGGCTTGGTTGGCGCTATCAATGCTCGCCTTGACTTGGCGCTTAGCAACTTGTGGAACTCAAACGCGATTACCGATAACGCAGCACCGTCGATTCTAGGGCCGAATCTGGTAAATGTGCTGGCACGGCGCAACTTCGTGGTGTCTGCGGTCGCCGACCTGTAGCCGTTAGCGGCTCTTCATAATCGCGCTTACTTATTGGTCGGGGCAGCAGGATTTGAACCTGCGACCCTCTGCTCCCAAAGCAGATGCGCTACCAGACTGCGCCATGCCCCGACCCGGATGCATCCTAGCATCTTGGAAACAGATCGCAACCGAATGCGCCGTGTTGCAACAATGATCCCTTGTTTTATAGCGTTTTCCGCTCGTTGACGGCAAATTTCCAAAGCACCTTTCGGCGCATTCGCCAAACAGTCGCATAACGATGTAGGTCATTGCAATGGAAAGTGTCCACCGGGTGCCCACCGGGAGTCCGAGTGTCGCATCCTCCAGACGGCTAACCTCAAGCCCGATTGCAGGTCTTCAGCCGAACGGCAGATGGCGCGGTGTTTCCGACCCAGCGGTGCGCGGATTGGTCACATCGCGAGCGTCTTCGCTCGCTGCGGCTTTTCGCCCGCGGAGACCGCACGCTTGTTCAATTACTTCTGCGAGCGCCTGCCAGCTGTTTAGGGCGCCACGGCGCGGGGCGCAGTACCCAAAGCGATGATGCTGCGCATGTGCTGACGTTGTGGTTTACGGATCCGGATTACTTGCAGGACGGTTAACCGCGCCCGCTCGTCCTTGGAAGCCCCACGCCCAGCATCGAGACTTTTGGTCCGCCGCATTCGGCCCGGTGTCGTGGTCGGGGTCGTCATAGAATACCTGTTCGCAACTCGCACTCTGCGGCGCATCGGTAGGCGATACGTGCGGCGCGCGCGCGCCGTCGATCATGGGAGATCGCCTCGATCTCAATACGCTCGTAGTCTGCGCATCCTCCTGGAGTTGTTACGCAATATTGAACACAACGCGCGCCGTCGACGCGCCGGATCTAGCAATCCTGATCCGCCTCGCTCAACTCTGTTTCTTGGCTCTGATGCACGTTGTAAATCCGAATCACCGTAAGAATAGCCTTGTCCCAATTTATGCCAGCGGATGTGTTCTCATAACCGAAATAGCCTACTAGGATTTTCCGAAGCGCCGGTCCAATTAGTAATAGATCTTTGTCACGACGGCGCAAGGCGCTGCATATTTTTGCGGCGTTACGCAGATCCGCTCCGGACGGCAATTGGCCACAAAATAAAAGTCACTACCCGATGGCCCGTGCAGATTGTCAGGTCCGATGCGCGATTGATTGCCACAACCTGGCACGCCATAGGGCCTCTCTCCCACCTCGCTTAGTGAGAGGGCCATGACTCCTCCCGTAACAATCAATGCGCGTGTCTGTTCGCCAACACACATAGGAACGTCAAATACCTCGATGGCACGGGTCCAGGGTCATAAATGGCAACAGTAAAGCGAGCCAAACTGGGGGTGAGTGCTATCGGGGCGTTGATCGCAATGGATCTCAGGATCCTGTGCTAGCAATTGACAGAGTAGGGTCGAGCCAGAACTCGGCCGCGCATTGGTTCAACTTGAATAACTGTGACCATGAGCGCGCTATTAGTTCCCATATGAGAATAGCTTGCACGTTGATCGGCGCCGGCGTCGTACGCACAACTTACCAGGGATGGGATTGCCGCTATGAATCGTCACGCCTCGATGAAGCGTATCTTCCGATCGGTGTGGTCGCCCAACGCCTACGTTTGGGTGGCAAAAAACGCCCGGGGACGCGGCAACAGTTCCAAACGCAAGCTAGTGGCTGCTGCGCTGTCGTTGTCGGCGTGCATCGCGCACGGCGCACCCACCGGCGCTCAAGTCACCGCCGGCAACGGCACAGTCACGCAATCCGGTTCCACCACCACGATTCAGCAATCGAGCCAAAACCTCGCCCTCAACTGGCTAACTTTCAATATCGCGCCCCAGGAGACTGTCGATTTCGTGCAGCCGAATGCGACCGCAATTGCAGTCAACCGCATTCTCGACCCCAACGGTAGTGTGATCCTCGGGCACCTGAACGCGAACGGCGAGGTCTATCTCTTCAACCCCAATGGCGTCCTATTCGGCAAAGGCGCCGAAGTTAATGTGGGCGGACTCGTTGCCTCGACACTCAATTTGAATGATGGCGAACTCGGCACACCCTCAACTTCATTCAGCGGGACCGCTAGCGGCAGTGTCGTCAATGCCGGAACACTCACGGCCGCCGCAGGTGGTTCGATCGCGCTGCTCGGCAATCATGTCAGCAACACCGGCGTGATCTCCGCCCAACTGGGCACGGTCGCGCTCGGCGCCGGCAGCGCCGCGACCCTGACATTTCAGGGCACCCATTTGGTGAGCATGCAGATCGATCAAAGCGTGCTCAACAGCATCGCCGCGAACGGCGGCTTGATCCGCGCCGACGGGGGTCAAGTTCTCATGACCGCCGGTGCGCAGAAAACGCTACTGGCCAGCGTCGTCAACAACACGGGCGTCATCGAGGCGCGCACACTCGACAACCACGACGGCACGATCACTTTGCTCGGCGGCATGCAAGCCGGCACCGTCAACGTCGCCGGCACGCTCGATGCGAGCGCGCCCAGCGGCGGAGATGGCGGATTCATTGAGACCAGCGCTGCTCGGGTCGAAGTCGCAAACGCGGCCAACATCACCTCTGCAGCGGCGTCTGGAAAAACGGGCACGTGGCGCATCGATCCACAGGATTTCACAGTTGCTCCGTCAGGCGGCGACATGACCGGCGCGACGCTGTCCACCGATCTGGCCAGCAACAACGTGCAAATCCAGTCAAGTCAAGGCGCTCAGGCGGGAAACGGTGACATCAACATCAACGACACCGTCACCTGGAGCGCGCACACCCTCACGCTGACGGCGGCCAATAATATCAACGTCAACGCCGTGATGACCGCCTCTGGCGCGGCGTCGCTAGACCTCGAACCGGCCACCGCCAACGGCGCGGACGCTGCGGTGGCTGGCGGAACAGTCAATATGGGCATGGACAATGCCGGCAACTTCACCGGCCAGGTGAATTTCAGTGGCAGTGGCACGCTCACCATGGGTGGCCAGGTCTATACAGTCATCAACAGTTTGGGCTCGGGCGCCGCCGACACCACGCCGGGCACGCTGCAGGGCATGCAAGCCAATCTCAGCGGCCACTACGCGCTCGGCAGCAACATTGACGCGTCCGCCACCGCGGCTTGGAACGGCGGCGCCGGCTTCACTCCGATCGGGTCGAATCCGTACAGCCAGGGTCAGAGCTTCGCCGGCG
>Ga0302324_100026991_pt1 | contig 10953 bp, 7 predicted proteins | sample Palsa_T0_1_FD_201949 | JGI IMG/M metagenome (GOLD analysis project Ga0302324, IMG submission 201949) | Peat permafrost microbial communities from Stordalen Mire near Abisko, Sweden - Palsa_T0_1 | ecosystem: Environmental > Terrestrial > Soil > Palsa > Peat permafrost | place: Sweden: Abisko...
TACGCGGCCGCGATGACGGGTCTCGACCTGGGCGAGGACTTCCGCGCGGCGTTGCGCGGGGATCCCCGGCTTGACCCGATCCCCGACGACGAACTTGACGGGCTGCTTGAGGTGCGAGCGTCGCTCGGCTCGTGCGCCGCTTTCGTCGACCGGGTCCAGCTGGCCTGCGCCGGCAAGCCGGGCCGCCCGGCGGAAGAAGCGCGCCGGTGACCGCGCCGGCGCGGGCAGGGCACCCCGGCGGCCTGGCCGGCCTGGCCGGCCGCCCGCGGGTGGATCTCGTCGTCGGGCCGACCCCGCTGCATCCGGCGCCGCGGCTGTCCCGGCAACTAGGCGTCCCGGTGCTGTTCAAAAGGGATGACCTGACCGGCCTGGGTCTTGGCGGCAACAAGCTGCGCGGGCTGGAGTACATCCTCGCCGACGCACTCGAGCAGGGCTGTGACTGCCTGGTGACCGGCGCGGGCCCCCAGTCGAACTGGACGATGCTGGCCGCTCTGTCCTGCCTGCGCAGCCAGATCGAGCCGCACGTCGTCTGCTACGGTACCGGCGCGGCCAGCGAGGGTAACATGCGGCTGCACCGCTGGCTGGGCGTCGACGTGCGGTTCACCGGCTCACCGGACCGGCCCTCGGTGGACGCGGGCATCGAAGCGGCCGGGGCCGAACTGCGGGCCGCCGGGCGGCGCCCTTACCTGGTGCCGCGGGGCGGGGCCACACCGCTCGGGGCGCTCGGCTACGTCCGCGCGAGCACCGAACTGGCCGCTCAGCTCGCCGAGCTGGGCGAGCAGCCCGCCGGGCTGTGGCTGGCCACCGGTTCGTGCGGAACCCAGGCGGGCCTGCAGGCCGGCGCGGCGCTGACCGATGCGCCGTACCGGGTCCGTGGCGTCACCGTAAGCCGGCCCGTGCCGGAGTGCCTGGTCCGGGTCCGGGCGCTGGCGGCCGGCGCGGCCGCGCTGACCGCTGGGGAGGGATCCGGGGACGGAACCGCGGACGGAACCGGGGAGGGATCCGCGATCAGCGAGCCAGAGGTGCTCGGCGGGTGGATCGGGCCCGGGTACGGCATCCCGTCCGCCGAAGGCCAGGCCGCCGCGCGGCTGGTCGCCCAAGCCGAGGGCGTGTTCCTCGACCCGGTCTTCGGGGCGAAGGCGATGGCCGCGCTGATCGCGGAATGCCGGGCGGGGCGGGTCCGCGGTGCCCAGATCTTCCTGGTCAGCGGGGGCGCCCCGACCCTGTTCGCCGGGGCCGGACTGTGACCGCGCCGCCGCCAGAAGGCTACCTGGGCACCGCGGGCCGGATCACCAGCGGGCCCGCGGCCGAACTGGTTGAGGCCGGGTACGCGCTGGAGACCGGCGACGCGCCGTTGCTGCACCGCGGGCTGACCCTCGCCGACCTGGCTCATCTGGTCGAGCTGACCGACTGCGGGGTGCTGCGCCAGGACGAGGCGGCGCCGCTGTGCGCCGCGTTGCTTGGCCTGCTCGACACACCGGCCGCCGAGTTCCCCTACGACCCGGTGTACGGCGACGCGTACAACAGCCGGGAGCGGGAGCTGGAACGCGTCCTCGGCCCGGCGGCTGGCCGACTGCACCTGGGCCGCACCCGCCGGGAGGCGGGCCGGATCGCCTTCCGGCTCGCGCTAAAGGACAAGCTGCTCGGGCTGCACGCCGATGTCGCCGCGTTCGCGGCCGCCGCGGCGGACCAAGCCACCGGACACGCCGCCACACTCTGGGCCGACACCACCTACCTGCAGCCCGCGCAGCCGTCCACCTTCGGGCATTACCTCGGCGGGTTCGCCGAGCAGGCGATCCGCCACCTGGACCGGATCGAAACCGCTTACGGCCGGGCCGACGCCTCGCCCGCAGGGGCGGGCGGAGCAGGCGGCACCCGGCTGCCGATGGACCGGGACCGGCTGGCCCGCAGGCTCGGCTTCGGTTCGGTGGGCCCGCACACCCGCGATGCGATGTGGTCCGCCGATGCGCTGGCCGACGCGGTCACCGCAGCGGCTCAGGCGGTCGCGACCCTCAGCCAGCTGGCCAGCGACCTGGAGATCTTCGCTAGCCCCGCGTTCGGGTACCTGACCCTGGACGCGTCCATGTGCCGGGCCAGCGTACTCATGCCGCAGAAACGCAACCCCTACGCGCTGCCGGTGCTGCGCGGCGGAGCGGGCACGCTGATCGGCCGGCTCACCGGGCTGCTCGCCACCGGCCTCACCCCGTCGGCGCGGACCGACAACTGGCTGTACGCCTACGGCGAGGTGGCCGGGGCGATCGACCTAGCCGGTCGGCTGGTCCGCCTCGGCACCGCCGTGGTGAGCGGGCTGACCGTGCACACCGACGTCCTCGCTGAGCAAGCCGCCCGGCATTTCACCGCGGCCGCCGACCTCGCGGAGGAGCTAGCGCAGCGGTTCCGGCTCGATTACCGCACCGCTTACCGGGTGGTCGGGCGGGCCGTCGCCGCCACGCTGGCCGATGCCGGTACCGAACTGACGGTGCCAGCGGTCCAGGCCGCCGCCGAGGAAATCACCGGGACCGCCCTTCCGGTCACCGCGGACCTGCTGGCAGCGGCCATCGATCCGGTCTCGGCGGTAGCGGCCCGCGATGTTCCTGGCGGCGCGAGTCCGAGGCGGGTCCAAGAGCACGCCCAGCGGGTACGGCAGCGCGCGGCCGCTGCCCGGCGCTGGAATGCCGCCCGCCGGGCGCACATCGCCGAGACCGAAGCACGGCTGACCGCCGCGGCCAAGGAGATCGCGGGCGCAGGCTGAGCGGGTCCCGGTCCGGTCCGGTCACAAGGGAGAGACGGTAAGCATGCGTATCGCGATCGGGATCGGCGGCGAGGTGACGGGCACCCCGATGTCCCCGCCGGACATCGTGGACGAGGTCGTACGCGCCGAAGCCGACGGGTTCGGCGCGGCCTGGACCGTGCATTTCTCGCGCGGCGTCGACGCGCTTGACATCCTGGCCGTGGCGGGCACGCGGACCAGCCGCATCGAGCTTGGCGTGGGAATCGTGCCGACGTACCCGCGGCATCCGCTGGCCCTCGCGCAGCAGGTGGCCACCACCCAGGCGTTCAGCGACGGCAGGCTGACGCTCGGCGTGGGCGTGTCGCACCGGCCGGTGATCGAGGACCTCCACGGACTCAATTACACACGGCCCGCCGCGCACATGCGCGAGTACCTCTCGGTCCTCGTGCCGCTGCTCCGCGAGGGCAGCGTCCGTTACCGCGGCGAGTTCTACCAGGTCGACGGGGGATTCGTGGTGCCAGGTACCAGCCCGGTACCCGTGCTGGTCGGTGCGCTCTCGCCGCTGATGGTGCAGGCCGCGGGAGAACTAGCCGACGGCGTGGTGACCTGGCTGGCCGGACCGCGCAGCCTAGGCGATCAGATCGTCCCGCAGCTGCACGCGGCGGCAGCCGGGCAGCGGGCGCCGCGGGTGGTGGCAGCGCTGCCGGTAACGGTCTGCGCCGACGCCAGCCTGGCCCGGCATACCGCGGACGAGGTATTCGCCCGCTACGTCGGCTTCCCGAACTACCGTCGGCTGCTCGACCGGGAGGGCGTGTCCACGCCGGGGGGCGTGGCCATCGCGGGGACCGAGGCCGGTCTCGAGGAACAGATCAGAGGACTATCCGATCTTGGCGTGACCGAGCTATGGCCCATCATCTTCGGTGTAGGTGACGACGCCGCCGGCAGCCGACGCCGCACCCGGGCCGTGCTCGCCGAACTCGCCACCGCCATCCGACCGTAAACCGCAGCCAGGCGCCCGCCGTCACAGCCGGGGGTCGACACGCTCGGACTCCAGGGCCAGGACGGCAAAGACACATTCGTGCACCCGCCAGAGCGGCTCGCCCTGAGCCACGCGGTCCAGGGCTTCCAGGCCGAGGGCGTACTCGCGCAGCGCGAGCGAACGCTTGTGGCCGACGGCGCGCTGGCGCAGCCGGGCCAGGTTGGCGGGCTCGGTGTAATCGGGGCCGTAGATGATGCGCAGGTACTCGCGGCCGCGCACCTTCAGGCCGGGCTGGACCAGGCCGGACCGGCCCGGGCCGGACTGGACGGGGGCGTCGCCGCGAGTCAGGTTGGCGGCGGGCTTGACCACCATGCCCTCGCCGCCGGCGTCGGTCAGGTCCTGCCACCACTGGGTGGCCGCGGCGGCCGAGGCGGGGTCGTCGATCTCGACGGCGATGCGGCGGGTGGTCGCGATCAGGTCCGGAGCGGCGGCGGCCAGCCGGTCGGCGACGTCGAGGTGCCACAGGTGCGGGCGTTCGTGGTAGACCGCGCCCTCGGAGGCGAGGAGCTGGAACGGGGCGATGCGCACGCCGGCCAGGCCGTCGGTGGACCAGCAGTAGCGGAGGTAGGCGGCGGTGAACGCGTCGGCGTTCGTCATCCGGGCGCGGGTCCGGTTCAGGAGGGCGTCCACCGCCGGGCCGTCGGCGGAGAGCGAGCGGCCGGCGGCCTGCTCCAACGCGGCGACGGCGGCGGGCAGCGAGGCCTGGGCGGCGGCGCCGGTCGCGGCGTACTGGTCGCGGAGCAGCTGGCCGGCCTTGACGTTCCAGGGCAGGAGTTCGGCGTCCAGCAGCAGCCAGAGGGTGTCCAGCTCGCTGAACAGTCCGGCCTGCTCGGCCGCCGCGCGGACCCGGTCGGCCAGGTCCGCGGTCAGGGTGGCCGGGAAGAACGGACGGCCGGTCCGGGTCCAGATCGCACCGCAGGCGCCGGAACCGTCGCCGACCGCTGACCCGGCAGGGGTGGCTTGGGCCGGTGCCGCGGCAGGGGTGGCTTGGGCCGGTGCCGGGGCGGGCGGGACGCCGAACCGGGCCTGGGCCGCGGCGGGGGTGCGGCAGACCAGGAGGACGGCGCGGGAGCCCATGTGCTTCTCCTCGCACAGCACGGACTCTACGCCGTCGGAGCGGTAGGCGGCGAAGGCCTGCTCGGGGTGCTCGAGTAGGCCCTCGCGGGTGGAGGTGGCGACGGGGCTCATGGTGGGCGGCAGGTACAGCAGCCAGCGGGGGTCGAGGGCGAAGCGGCTCATGACCTCCAGCGCGGCCGCGGCGTGGGCCTCGCGGAGGCCGACCCGCGGCAGGTATGCGGTCTCGATGACCCGGGATCCGGACACGTCACCTATGTCGAGGACGTCCGGCTCGCGGCGGGCCGGGCCGCCGGGGTCCGCTGGGTCCGTGAAAGCAGAACCGGAGGGCGCGGAGACGGGGAAGGGCTTGGCCGGGGGATGGTAGACGCGGGTGGCGGGGACTGACACCAGGGTCCGTTCGGGATAATTCAGGGCGGTCAGACGGCCACCGAAGACGCAGCCGGTGTCCAGGCACAGGGTGTTGTTCAGCCACTCCGTCTCCGGTACCGGGGTGTGACCGTAGAGGACCAGGGCCTGGCCGCGGTACTCCTGGGCCCACGGATACCGGACCGGCAGGCCGTACTCGTCGGTCTCGCCGGTGGTCTGCCCGTACAGGCAGAACTCGCGGACCCGGCCGGAGGCACGGCCGTGGTAGCGCTCGACCAGGCCGGCGTGGGCCACCACCAGGCGGCCGCCGTCGAGCACGTAGTGGCTGATCAGGCCGTCGATGAACCGGTCGACCTGGGCGCGGAACTCCTCGGGCTCGGCGTCGAGCTGCTCCATGGAGGCGTCCAGGCCGTGGCTGCGCTTGACGTTCTTGCCGCGTAGCGCCCTGAGCAGTTTGGCTTCGTGGTTGCCCGGCACGCAGAACGCGGTTCCGGCGGCCACCATGCCCATGACCAGGCGCAGCACGCCCGGGGTGTCGGGGCCGCGGTCGACCAGGTCGCCGAGGAAGATCGCGCGCCGGGTGGGATGGCTGGCGTTTATCGGGCGGCGGGCGGCGTCGCGGTCGATGGCGTAGCCGAGCTTGTCCAGCAGTTGCTCCAGCTCGGGTCGGCAGCCGTGCACGTCGCCGATGACGTCGAAGGGGCCGCTCTCGTGGCGCAGGTCATTGAACAGCTTGGCTCGGGTGATCGTGGCCGCTTGTACCTCGTCGGGGGTGTGCAGCACGTGGACGGTGCGGAAGCCCTCGCGGCCCAGCCCCTTGAGACGGCGCCGCAACTGGCCGCGCTGACGGCGGATCACGTGCGGGCCGAAGTCGCGGTCGGGACGCTGGGCGTTCCGCTCGGCGCACAGCCGCTCCGGCAGGTCCAGCACGATGGCCACCGGGAGCACGTCGTACTCACGGGCCAGCAGGACCAGGTCGCGGCGGGCCTCGGGCTGCACGTTGGTCGCGTCGACCACGGTCAGGCGGCCTGCTTTGAGGCGCTGGCCGACGATGAACCGCAGCACCTCGAACGCGGCCGGGGTGGCGGACTGGTCGTTCTCGTCGTCGGCGACCAGCCCGCGGCAGAAGTCCGAGGCGATGACCTCGGTCGGCTTGAAGTGCGCGCGGGCGAAGGTCGACTTGCCCGATCCGGTCACGCCGATCAGCAGAACCAGGCTCAGCTCGGGGATGCTTAGCTCGGTCACGGTTTCGCCTTCGTGAAGACGGCCAGCTGGGTGGGCGGGCCGGCGTCGGGGTGTTCGGGGCCGACGGGCAGGAAGCGGACCTGGTAGCCGTGGTTTCCCGCGGCGTTCTCGGCCCAGGCGCGGAACTGGGCGCGGGTCCACTCGAAGCGGTGGTCAGGGTGCCGTCTGGCGCCCTCGGCGAGCGTGGGGAACAGGGGGTTGTACTCGGCGTTGGGCGTGGTGACCAGGACCGCGGCGGGCGCGGCGAAGCCGAGCACGGCGCGCTCCAGGGCGGCCAGGCGTTCGGGATCGACGTGCTCGATGACCTCCATCAGCACGACCGCGTCGAGCCCGGCCAGCCGGTCGTCGCGGTAGGTCAGCGCGGACTGGAAGATGCTCAAGCGCTCGCGCTGCGCGTCGGGCATGCGATCCAGGTTCAGGTTGCGCGCGGCGATCTGCAGGGCGCGGGCGGACACGTCGACCGCGACGATGCGGGTTATCTGGGGCTCGGCCAGCAGGGCCTTGATCAGCACGCCCGACCCGCAGCCGAAGTCCCCGACCCGGTTGGTGCCCAGCTCGCGCAGGAGGCCGAGGATGGCCTCGCGGCGCTGGACGGCGAGCGGCCTGCGGGTGTCCTCGTCGTCGGCGACCGCGTTGTCGAGTGTTTCGGGCTCGGTGTCGTCGGCTTCGGCCAGCCGGGCCAGCGCGGACCGGGTGAGCCGGGCCTGGTGCGCCAGGTACCGGCGGGTGATGAGCTCCTTGGCCGGGTGGCCGGCCAGCCAGTCACCGCCCGCCCGGATCAGCTTGTCGACCTCCTCGGGCGACACCCAGTAGTGCTTGGCGTCGTCGAGCACGGGCAGCAGCACGTACAGGTGGTTGAGCGCGTCGGCCAGGCGCAGCTCGCCGGTCAGGGTGAGGTCCAGGTACGGCGAGGCGCCCCACTCCGCGGGCTGCAGGGGCTGGCCTTTTGCTGCCACGGTCCAGCCGAGGGGCTCAAACAGGCTGGTGGCCAGCGCGGGCCCGCCCTTGCAGCGCAGCGCCGGCACGTTGATGGTGAGCGGGATGGCGCTGCTGGCGAGCTCGGGCTTCGCGTCGCAGCGGCCGGTCAGCGCGGTGCGGAAGACCTCCTTGAGCGCCACCGTGAGCATGCTGGAGGCGGCGTACGGGCGGTCGTTGACGTACTGGGCGAGCTCGCCGTGCTCCGTTCTGGTCTTGCCACGGACCAAGGCGATCGGGTCGACCTCGAGCAGCAGCGCGGCGGTGCAGCGCCCGGCGGTCGCCTCGGGGTAGAACACGTGCGCCGCGCCCGCGGCGGTGTCGAACGTCTGCAGCCGGTCGGGGTGCTTGTGCAGCAGGTACCCGAGGTCCGTCGCGGGCTCCCGGGTGGTGGTGATGGTCAGCAGCACACGTCATTGTCTCTGACGCGCTCTGGTCAGATCAAAACCAATTTTCTGCCGAGCGGGCCGTGGTGCCCGCTCACCCGCTGGTCGCGGGTTTGGGGCCGGTGGACCGCAGCGTGCCGAGCTTGCTCAGCAGGCCGAACCAGAACTGGGCGCCGGGGAGCAGCGCGACGATCATGATGAGAAAACCGAACAGGACCAGCAGCACCTGTGCGGCCTGCGAGGGGTCACTGCCGTACGGGCTGAGGATCCCGCGCCTCTCCCACCAGCCGCACGGCGCACCCTGCTCACTGCAGGCCCGGACGGTTCCCCAGCCGACCGGCAGGCCGGAGGAGGCCGCGGCCGACAGGTCGCCGTCGAGCTTGGCCAGGCAAGCCTGGTTCACATTGGTACAGTTACTGGCTTTCGCCGCCACGGTGCTGACGGCGGCGCTGACCGCGTTCTCGGTGTAAAGCGTGCGCCCGATGGTAAGGGCATTGAGGTTGAGCAGCACGACGACGATGGCCCCGACCGCCAGGGTGATCCAGGCGGTGCGCCGTTTGTACCAGCCAGATACGCGGTCCATATGGTCGTCGTACCATTGCTCGACGGACGTGCGGAACTTGGTGGCGTCACCGTTGGCATTCTTGACGAGCGCCTCGAGCGAAGTCCTGAATGGTATCGTTTGGGGGAGTTTATCGATGCTCGTTTGGATGGCATCCAAGGTGGTCTGCCCCTGCGCATCGGGCACCACCAGGTCGATGACGGCGTCGGCGAAAGACCTCGAGGAGATGTACGCGGGCAGGCTCCTTAGCTGAGGCCGTTTGCTCCCGGATTCGGGGGTTATGGTGGGCAGGCTACCCGTGCTGGTCGTCTTCCCCAGCGTCAGTTTCCGCGTGCTGATCTGGCCGGCAACGCCTTGATTGCCCAGGATCGGGCCGCCGAGCAGGGCGGCGGTCATCGACGCCTGCCATGGCTCCGGCTCAGGCTGCGGCGCGGACGATTGCTCCGGCTCAGGTGACCTTACGGACGGCAACTTCGTATCCTCCGTCGCGGGCTGCGAGATGGGCCCCACCATCATTTCGCGCATCGCGCGGTAATCCTGGGTCACGTAGGTCAGGTTCGTGCAGGACGCTCCGCCGTCGACAAGTTCGCGCAGGCCGCTAAGCAGGTAGGCCCCGCGCAGGCCCAGGAAGCGCGCGATGAACTCGGTGAGCAACGAGGCGAGCGCCGCGGTAACGCCGAACACGAAGGTCAGACCAATGGCGAGATCAATGACTGGTGAACTCAGCACTGCCAATTCCCCCTCGACAATGAACTAGGCCGACATGCCGCCGATCATCCACATGAAGTCCCGTCGCGTGAAGTACGTTACGCGGGTACTCGTGCGTAAACGAGAAGTTTGCGCAGAATGAGGCAGGAACATTCCCGACAATGGCCATGCGGCAGGCATGTAACATACTCGGCCGACCCGGGGGTTCGTCATCAGGCGCTCACCGGGTAAGACTTGGGCGTGACTCGGTGGGTGCTGCATGTGGACCTCGACCAGTTCATCGCGGCGGTCGAGGTGCTGCGGCATCCGGAGCTGCGGGGGCGGGCGGTGGTGGTGGGCGGGGACGGAGACCCGACCAAGCGCGGCGTGGTGAGCACGGCGTCGTATGAGGCGCGGGAGCACGGGGTGCACTCCGGGCTGCCGCTGCGGACGGCGGCGCGGCGGCTGCCGGACGCGGTGTTCCTGCCGGTGGACCGGGCCGCCTACGAGGAGGTCTCGGATCAGGTCATGGCGGTCCTGCGCGACTCGGGCGCGGTGGTGGAGGTGCTGGGCTGGGACGAGGCATTCCTGGGCGTTGACACCGAGGACCCGGAAGGCTTCGCCCGGTCACTCGCGATCCGGGTCCGGGAGGCGACGCGGCTGGACTGCACGGTGGGAATCGGCGAGAACAAGCTGCAGGCCAAGATCGCTACCGGGTTCGGCAAGCCGGCCGGGGTGTTCCGGCTGACGTACGCGAACTGGTTCGAGGTCCTCGGCGGCCGGCCGACCGACGCGCTGTGGGGCATCGGCGCCAAGACGGCCAAGAAGCTCGCCGGGCTGGGCATCGGCACCGTCGCTGACCTGGCGGCGGCCGATCCGGACGCGCTCGCCGCGGAGTTCGGCCCGATGACGGGGCCGTGGCTGGTGCTGCTCGGCCGCGGCCGGGGGGACGCCGACGTGGACGACACGCCGTACGTGGCTCGCGGCCACGGGCGGGAGGAAACCTTCCAGCAGAACATCGCCGACTGGTCCCAGGTGCAAGCCGAGGTGGCGCGGATCGCCCGCCTCCTAGCCGTGGACCTGGTGGCCGAAACGCGGCCCGCGGTGCGGGTGATCGTCAAGGTGCGCTACGCGCCTTTCATCACCGAGACGCACGGCGTGACACTCGGCTCCCCCAGCTCGGACGCCGCGGTGATCGAGCAGGCGGCGCGCGACGCGCTCGAGCGGTTCACCGGGCGGCGGCCGGTGCGGCTGCTGGGAGTACGGGCGGAGTTCGGCTCGTAGCGGGCGGATCACCGTCGTGACGGGCCGGTCATGGCGGAGGGCCGCGCCGCTCGGTGCGGCACGACCCTATGGCGCCGGTGACTGACGGGTCAGTGAGCCAGTGATTGGCTGGTCAGTGATAGTTGCTGACGATGGTCCCGATGATGTCCGCGCCGATGGCGAGCAGGCCCACCACGGTGGCGGCGACGGCGAGCTTCGCTGTCCTCCCCTCCATCCGGGCCATGCGCCGGCCGGCGGCGCCAGCCAGGACGGCGGCCGTCCCGAACACGACCGACGCTCCGCTCCAGTACGCGGCCAGCGCGAGGATCCCGACGATGCCGAGCGCCAGGCCCCAGCCGGACAGGTTCCGGCTGCGCAGCAGGCGTGGTACGCCAAGGCCGAAGAGCAGGCCGGTCAGTACGACGACGACCGCGATGATCCATGGCAGCGCCGCTTCCTGACTAGCCTGCTGGGAGCTGGACAGCGTCCCGTCCCTGTACACGCTGATGACGCTGATGGCAGCCGCCACGATCGCGGCGGGCGCCCCCCACCGCAGGGTGCGGATCCTGCCTTCGTGCGCCGGGCTTGCTGTCTGAGGTGCGTTGGTGATGTGCGTCATTTC
>Ga0302324_100026992_pt1 | contig 10953 bp, 11 predicted proteins | sample Palsa_T0_1_FD_201949 | JGI IMG/M metagenome (GOLD analysis project Ga0302324, IMG submission 201949) | Peat permafrost microbial communities from Stordalen Mire near Abisko, Sweden - Palsa_T0_1 | ecosystem: Environmental > Terrestrial > Soil > Palsa > Peat permafrost | place: Sweden: Abisko...
GACCGCCCTCTGCGGCTCCAGATCCGTGGCTGAAGTCAGCTCGAAGGACGTAGCATAGCGATGGAGATGACCGGCGAAAGATTCGTTCCCGAATTGCGGGGCCAGATCGCGTACGAACACCTTCACCGCTACGAGATCGCTCGTCGTTTTGCCGGCGGTCGCGACGTCCTCGACGTCGCCTCCGGCGAGGGGTATGGTGCTTCGTATCTGGCGCAGGTTGCGAAGTCCGTCGTCGGGGTCGACATCGACGCCGAGTCGGTCCGTCACGCCGCTGGCCGCTACGCGGCGATGAACCTGCGCTTTCGGGTCGGGAGCGCATCGCAGCTCCCGCTGGCCGACGACAGTTTCGACCTCGTCGTCTCGTTCGAGACGATCGAGCATCTGGTGGAGCAAGAAGAGATGCTGGCCGAGATCGGCCGGGTGCTTCGAGCCGACGGAAAGCTGCTGATCTCGTCGCCAAACAAGCTGGTCTACAGCGACCTTCCGAACTATCAGAACCCGTTCCACCTGCGCGAACTGTACTTCGACGAGTTCCGGGAGCTGTTGTTACGCCACTTCTCGTCCTGCGCGATCTTCGGTCACCGCATCTTTGCGGCCTCGGCGGTTACCCCGCTGGGCGGCGTCGCGAAACGACCCGGTTGGCTGGGGATGAGCGATCTCGACGGCGGGAGTGGATTGCCGGCGCTCCCCGCGCCGACCTATTTCCTCGCCGTGTGCGGACGGGAGGAGACCAAGCTCGGCGACCTCGCCTCGATCTACGTCGATCCGCACCACGACCTGCTGACCCGGCTGTGGGACTCCATTCCCATCGCAGCTGCCGCACCGACGGAGTCGATCGAGGGTGGCACGGGTACGGTCCTGGCACTTCAGTCGAGCGACGAAGCCGAGCTGCTGGCGGAGCAATTGCTCGCCGAACGAGACGCGCGCGAAGCGTTGCAGTACGCCTTGGCCGCCAACGACGAACGGCACGAAGCCGTCCTTGCCGAAAGCCGGTCGCTGGTGGCGTTCTTGTCGAGTCGGCTCGCGGCGCTCGACGCGGCCCAGACGGCCGTGACGGCCGAGAGGACGCGTGCGGAGGTCGCGCTGCACCAGGCGCAACTCGAGGTCGAGATGCTCAACGCCGCGCTGGCCTCGACCGCGGCTCGGCTGGCCGAGGTGGAGGCGGAACGCAGCCGCTTGGCGTCTAGCCTGCACGAGCGCGAAGCGGAGCTGCACGCCGTCGTGACGTCGCGCTCGTGGCGCATGACCTCCGCCTTGCGCACATCGGCGGCCGCCTTGCGCCGAAGACCGAAGTAGCATGCCGACGGGAGAGCGCGCCGGGGGCTGCGAACGTGCCAATCTCGTGGCACAGCGGCGATGGCTCGTGACCGGCGGGCTCGGATTCATCGGCTCGGCGTTCGTTCGGCAGATCTTCGGCGAGCGCGCCGACGTTGCGATCACCGTGCTGGACGCGATGACCTATGCGGCGAATCCGGCCAATCTCGCCGCGGTCGCGGACGATCCCCGCTACCACTTCGTGCGCGGCGACGTCGCCGATCCGGCCGCCGTCGAGCAGGCCATCGGCGAAGGCGTCGACGCCATCGTCAACTTCGCCGCCGAGACGCACGTCGACCGGTCGATCCTCGAACCCGAAGCCTTCATCCGCACCGACGTGATGGGGACGCACGTGCTCCTGGAGGCGGTTCGCCGGCACGGGATTGCGCGCTTCTTGCAGGTCTCGACCGACGAAGTGTACGGTCACGTCGCGACCGGAGCGTCGAGCGAGGACGACCCACTCCGCCCGCGCAGCCCGTACGCCGCGTCGAAGGCCGGCGGCGACCTGCAGGTCCTCGCCTATCACACCACCTACGAGACGCCGGTGCTGATCACGCGTGGCTCGAATACGTACGGGCCCTACCAGTATCCGGAGAAGCTGATCCCGCTGTTCGTCACCAACCTGCTCGACGAGCAGTCGGTCCCCGTCTACGGCGACGGGCTGCAGGTCCGCGACTGGCTGCACGTCGACGACCACGCGCGCGGGATCGCTCACGTCTTGGAGCATGGCCGCCCCGGCCATGTCTACAACCTCGGCGGGGGAAACAGCCGGACCAACCTCGAGATCACGCGCCGACTCGTCGAGCTGACCGGCCGGTCGTTCGAAAGCAGCGTGCGGCACGTCGTCGACCGGGCCGGGCACGACCGTCGCTACGCGCTCGAGTGTTCCAAGGCGCGCGCCTTGGGCTGGAGTCCCCGGGTCGGCTTCGACGAAGGCCTAGCCGAGACAGTCGCCTGGTACCGGACCCGCGAACCGTGGTGGCGGCCGATCAAGTCGGGCGAGTTTCGGGCCTACTACGAGCGCCAGTATGCGCACCGCTAGGAGATGACGTGAAGGGAATCATTCTGGCCGGCGGCCTGGGCTCGCGGCTGCGACCGCTCACCAAAGTCACCAACAAGCATCTGCTGCCGATCTACGACAAGCCGATGATCTACTATCCGTTGGAGACGCTGTGCAAGGCCGGCGTCAGCGAGATCATGATCGTGACCGGCGGTAACAACGCCGGCGACTTCCTGCGGCTGCTCGGGAACGGGCGCGAGTTCGGACTGCCCCACATCGCGTACACCTATCAAGAGGGCGAAGGCGGGATCGGCGCCGCGCTCAAACTGTGCGAACACTTCGCCGGCGGCGAACGGGTCGTGGTCGTGCTCGGCGACAACATCATCCAAGACGACATCAGCCCGCACGTCCAGCGCTTCGCCGCGCAGCGCTCGGGCTGCCGCTTGCTGCTCAAGGAAGTCGACGACCCGCAGCGCTTCGGCGTCGCCGAATTCGCGGGCCAACGCATCGTGGGGATCGAGGAGAAGCCCGAGGTCCCCAAGAGCCGCCATGCCGTCACCGGCATCTACATGTACGACAACCGCGTCTTCGACTACGCCCGCGATTTGAAGCCGTCGAAGCGCGGCGAGCTCGAGATCACCGACGTCAACAACGCCTATATCGCCGCGGGAGATTGCTACTACGATGAGCTCGCCGGCTGGTGGACCGATGCCGGTCAGTTCGAGTCGCTCTACCGCGCCACGCAGCTGGTCGCGGAGGAGCGGCTCAAGAAACTGGCGCGGACGTGACGCCGCGGCGCGTCGCGATCATCGGCGCGTCGGGGCAACTCGGCTCCGCGCTGGTCGGCGCATTCGAGGGGCGCGAGGTGATCGCGCCCTCGCACAGCGAGGTGCCGTTCGAGGAGCCTGACGCGGTCGCGAGGCTGCTCGAGGAATCGCAGCCCGACGTCGTGATCAACTGTTCGGCGTTCCATCACGTCGACACCTGCGAGCGGGAACCCGAACGCGCCTTCGCGCTCAACGCAATCGCCGTCGACGGTGCCGGGGCCGCCTGCGCCGCCCGCGGCACGGCCTTCGTCACCATCAGCACGGACTACGTGTTCGACGGGACGCTCGGCCGCGCGTACCGCGAGGACGATGCGCCCAACCCGCGGACCGCCTACGGCACCTCGAAACTCGCCGGCGAGCTGCTGGCCCGGCGCCACGGATCGCGAATCTTCATCGTGCGCACCAGCGCGGTGTTCGGGACCGCCGGCACGTCCAACAAAGGCTACACCCTCATCGAGAAGGTTTTGCAGCAGGCCGAACGCGGCGAGCCGACCCGCATGGTCAGCGACATGATCTTCTCCCCATCCTACGCGCCGGACGTCGCGCGCGCGATCCGAGACCTCATCGACGTCGAAGCCTACGGGACGCATCACGTCACCAACGCCGGCGCCTGCTCGTGGTACGAGTTCGTGCGGACCGCCTTCGCCAAAGCGGGACTCGCTGGGGCGCCCCTCGAGCCGATCACCTACGCGTCGTTCGGCAACCCGACGCAACGGCCGATGTACTCGCCGCTGGAGAACACGACGTTCGCGCGCGCCGGGATCGCGGCGCTGCGGTCCTGGCAGGACGCGCTCGACGCGTACCTGCAAGCGCGACGCTCCCGGGCAGCTTCGGTACCGTCCACGGTTGGGTAGCTAACCGATACAGCTAGGGAGGGTGGCGCGGGCCACGATTGGGTAACGACCGGCCGCCGGCCGGGGAGTTCCTGCTCTTGAGCGCCAACCCTAGCTGGAATGCTCCCCGAGCTGCTCGCGTGGTTCACCGGCAAAGAGGTGAACCGGCGCAAGTTCCCGCGGAAGAAAAAACCCTACCGCGCGGCCTATAGCCTCGATGGGAAAGCGACGCGTCCGGCGATCGGCCTCGACATCAGCGGTGGCGGGTTGTGCATCCTCACCCAGGAGGCGGTCCAGCGCGACGAGTTCGAGGTGCGCGCGCAGATCGACGAGCGGCAGGTCCGCTTGCGGGCGAAGACCGTCTGGCAGGACAACGTCCAGCACCAGGGCCGGACGGTCTGGCGCTACGGCATGCGCTTCACCGGGATTCCGGCCGACGACTGGGACGCGATCATCCGCTATACGACCGACAAACCGGTCGCCGACACGAACAAGGCGCAAGAAGAGCTGACGACGGTGCGGATGACGCCCGACGACACTGCCCGCCTGCTTCCGAAGGAGCTGCAGACGCGGCTCTTGCAGTTGCTCGTCGACCGGCGGCGGCTGGCTCCGCTCGACCCCAAGGTGACGCCGCTCGTCCAGTACTTCTACTCGGGGATCGTCCGTCACAACGAAAAGCTGATGCACCGCTTGGTCATTCAGTCGAAAGTGGTCGGCCCCGAGAGCGACGAGCTCTTCGAGACACGTTTCGTCTTCGATGAGAACGGCCAGCACGTCCAGATTCTGAACTGAAAGGTCCCGCGTGCCCCAGCAGACCGCGCTGATCACCGGCATCACTGGCCAGGACGGCTCGTACCTGGCCGAATTGTTGTTGGAGCGCGGCTATCACGTCGTCGGCATGACGCGGCGCACCTCGACCGAGGTCCACGAGCGGATCGAGCACTTGGTCGACCGCATCCAAATCGTCTCGGGCGATCTGCTCGACCAGAGCTCGATGAGCTCGATTTTGGCCGACGTCCGCCCGCGCGAGCTCTACAACTTGGCCTCGCAGTCGTTCGTCCCGGCCTCGTGGGCGCAGCCGGTCCTGACCGGCGAGTTCACCGCGCTGGGCGTGACGCGCGTGCTCGAGGCGATCCGCTCCGTCGATCCGACGATTCGCTTCTACCAGGCCTCGAGCTCCGAGATGTTCGGCAAGGTGCAGGCGGTGCCGCAGGACGAGTCGACGCCGTTCTATCCGCGCTCGCCGTACGGTGTGGCGAAGCTCTACGGCCACTGGATCACCGTCAACTACCGCGAGTCGTATGACCTCTTCGCCGCCTGCGGGATCCTGTTCAACCATGAGTCCCCGCGCCGCGGCAAGGAATTCGTCACCCGCAAGATCTCCGATGGGGTCGCGCGGATCAAGCTCGGCTTGGCGAAAGAGCTGCGGCTGGGGAATCTCGACGCACAGCGCGACTGGGGCTTCGCCGGCGACTACGTGCGCGCGATGTGGCTGATGTTGCAGCAGGATCGCCCCGACGACTACGTCATCGCGACCGGTCGCACGCACGCCGTGCGCGAGTTCGTGCGGCTCGCCTTCGAGGCGGCCGATCTGGATTGGGAGCAGTACGTCGTCGTCGATCCGCGCTACTACCGGCCGGCCGAGGTCGACCTGCTCGTCGGCGATGCGACCAAGGCGAAGCGTGCCCTCGGGTGGACGCCGGAGGTTTCGTTCGAACAATTGATCGAGCGGATGGTCCGGGCCGACCTCGACCGGCTGCGCCCGCTCGCGCGGGTGTAAGGCGATGCGCGTGCTCGTCACGGGCGCGCACGGTTTCGTCGGACGGCATCTCGTCGCGACCTTGACCGGGCGCGGGCACGAGGTGCTTCCGGCGGACCGTCACCCGGCGCCTGAGGGGATCATGCTCGACGTGACCGACGCACTGAGCGTGCGCGGCGTGCTCGAGTTGGCGCGCCCCGATGCGGTGGCGCACCTGGCCGGACAGGCGTTCGTCCCGGCCTCGCTCGAGGATCCGGACGCGACCTTCGAGGTCAACGCGCACGGGACGTTGCACCTGCTCGACGGGGTGCGGGCGCTGCGCGCCGACGGCGTCGCGCCGCGCGTCCTGATCGCCAGCAGCGCGGAGGTCTACGGCGAACAGCCGCTGGCCGCGTATCCGCTGCGCGAGACGGCGCCGGTGCTGCCGCGCAATCCCTACGCCGCCAGCAAGGTCGCCGCCGAGGCGCTGACGCTGGCCTACGTGCGCTCGTTCGGCCTGGACGCGGTGGTGACGCGCGCCTTCAATCACATCGGCACCGGCCAGGACGAGCGGTTCGCCGTGACCGCCTTCGCGACGCAGCTCGCCCGCGTCGCCGGCGGCGGCGAGCAGAGCGTGCTGGTCGGGAGCCTCGACGCCAGCCGCGACTTCCTCGACGTGCGCGACGTGTGCGAGGCCTACGCCGCGCTGCTCGAGGGCGGTGGGAAGGCCGGCGAGATCTACAACGTGTGCAGCGGGCAAGCGACGACGATGCGCGAGCTGCTGCGCCGGCTGATCACGATCGCAGCCGTGCCGGTCGAGGTTCGCGAAGACCCCGAGCGGATGCGGCCGGCCGACGTTCCGGTCAGCGTCGGTGACGCGACAAAATTGCACGCCGCGACCGGCTGGATACCCCGCATCCCGCTGACGGCCGCGCTGCGCGCCGTCTACGACGACGCGCGTGCGCGACTGGTGGTCTCGTGACCGACGACTCCCTGCGTTCCTTCGTCTTCGGGCGCCGCGGGACGCTGCTCGCATTGCCGGCCGTCGTGCTCGCCGCGTTCGGCAAACCGAATGCGTTCTCGGTCGCGACCGGGTTGCCGCTGGCGTTTCTCGGCGAGGCGGTGCGGATGTGGGCCGTCGGCTACAGTGGCGTGACGACCCGCGGTGAGAAGGTCACCGCACCGCGGTTGGTGACCGCCGGCCCCTACGCCTACGTGCGCAACCCCCTCTACCTCGGCAACCTCTTGACCGCGGCCGGCTTCGCCTGGGCTTTTACCGGCGCGAACCAGCCGGCGAGCCGCGTGGTGCTGGTCGGCGGTGCGCTGGCCGCGATGCTGGGCGTCTACGCGATCGTCGTCCCGCACGAGGAGGAGTACCTGCGGGCGACCTTCGGCGCGGCCTTCGACGACTACGTGGCGCGGGTACCGCGGATCGTTCCGCTGGTGGAACCGGCCGAGCCGCAAGCGGGATCGTACGATCCGGACGTGATCGCCAAAGCTGAGTCCCGCACGTTTGTCACCTTCGGCGCGATGCTGGCCGTGCTCGCGTTGAAAGCCGCGCGCGCGTGAGCCACGACCACGCTCACCCGCGCGATAGCGAGCTGACGGGTTCGCCGGCACGGCTGCGGATCGCGCTGGCGGCGACGGCGGCCGTCGCCGTGCTCGAGTGCGTCGGCGGGATCCGAGCCGGATCGTTGGCGCTGCTCTCCGATGCCGCGCACGTCGTGATGGACGTCGTCGCGCTGGCGATCGCGCTGGCCGCCGCCGTCCAGGCGAAGCGTCCGGCGACCCAGCGGCAGACGTACGGCTTCGCGCGGTACGAGATCCTCGCCGCGCTGGCCAACGGCGCGCTGCTGACGGCGGTCACGATCCTGATCGCGATCGAGGCAGTCAGGCGCTTCATGCACCCGGAGCTGCCGGCCGGCGGGCTGATGGCCGGGATCGCCGGGATCGGCTTCGCGGTGAATCTCGCCGTCGGGCTGGTCCTGCTGCGCGGCGACCGCGCGAACCTCAACCTGCGCGCCGCGCTGCTGCACGTCGGCGGCGACGCGCTGGGCGCGTTCGGCGTGATCGTCGGCGGCCTTTTGATCCTGGCGACCGGCGCCGCCTGGATCGATCCGCTGCTCTCGCTGTTGGTCGCGGTGATCATCGTCGCCGGCGTGGTGCGGATCGTGCGCGAGGCGACCGACGTGCTGTTGGAGAGCGCGCCCGGCCACGTCGAGGTCCCGGCGGTGCGCTCGCGGATCGGCGTCGTCGACGGCGTCGTCGGCGTGCACGATCTGCACGTGTGGACGATCGGCTCGGGCGCGCATGCGCTGTCGGCCCACGTCGTGCTCGACGACCGCAAGCTCAGCGAGGCCAGCCTGATCATGCGGGCGATCGACGCCGCGATGCACGACGAGTTCGCGATCACCCACGTGACCGTGCAGTTCGAGTGCGAGAGCTGCGATCCGGACACGACGATCGTCTGCACGCAAGTAGGCTCCGCGTCGGGCTGAAAACTTCGCCGACGCCGCGAAGTTGGGAGGATCATGAAGCCCGGTACCGTCGTCCTTGCGACCGCGCGCACGCCCTTCGGGCGGCTCGGCGGCGCCCTCGCCGCCCTCGCCGCGACCACCCTCGGCGCTGAGGCGATCCGCAACGCGCTGGTGCGCGCCGGCATCGATCCTGCCGACGTCGAGCACGTCATCATGGGTGAGGTGCTGCAAGCCGGCGTCGGGCAGGCGCCGGCCCGCCAAGCCGCCTTCAAGGCGGGCCTCGCCAAGACGACGACCGCCGAGACGGTCAACAAGGTCTGCGCCTCGGGGCTGCTCGCCATCGCGTCCGCGGCGCGCACGATCGCCGACGGCGATCATCGCGTCGTCGTTGCCGGCGGCATGGAATCGATGTCGAACGCGCCCTACCTCGTGCCGGGGGCGCGCGCCGGCTACCGGTACGGTGACGGCGTCCTAGTCGACTCGATGATCCACGACGGGTTGTGGGACGCCTACTTCGACGAAGCGATGGCCGCCCAGGGTGCGCGCGTCGCCGCCGAGCTCGGCGTGACACGTGAGGTCCAGGACCGTTTCGCCCAGCGCAGTCATGCGCGGGCGCACGCGGCGCACGAGGACGGCCGGCTAGCCGCCGAGATCGTGCCGATTCGGGTCGCGACCAAGGCCAAGGGGAAGATCGTCGTCGACGTCATCCCGACGGTGGCGTCGGCCCGCGTCCCGGCGTTGGTCGGCGGCCGCTCCTCGGTCTGGGACCACACCCCGCCTGCCGCGATGGTCGCCGACCCGGCGCTCTTCGGTCCCTACGTCAGCGGCGACGTCCCGGCGGTGCTGGTCGAGCGGGACGAACCGGTTCGGCCCGACGCCTCGCTCGAGGCGATGGCGAAGCTCAAGCCGCTCGACGCCGGCGGAACGGTCACGGCCGGGAACGCACCGGGCGTCAACGACGGCGCCGCCGCGCTGGTCCTCGCCTCGCCCGACTACGCGCGGGCAAACGGGGTCGATCCGCTGGCCGAGATCGTCGATCACGCCGGCGTCGCCTGGGACCCGCCGTACTTGGCGCTCACCCCGGCGATGGCCGCGCAGAAGCTGCTCGACCGTCACGGCCTGACCGCGCGCGACATCGCCGTCTGGGAGATCAACGAGGCGTTCGCGGCGGTCGCGCTGACCGCGGCGACGCGACTGGGTCTCGACCCCGAGGTCATCAACGTGCAAGGTGGCGCCGTCGCGTTCGGTCATCCGATCGGAGCCTCGGGGGCCCGCATCGTCGGCGCCGTCATCCATCAGCTGCGCGCGCGCGGCGGCGGCTACGGCATCGCGGCGATCTGTTCGGGTGGCGGGCAGGGCGACGCCCTGCTCGTGCGGGTCGGCTGACGGCGCGGTGATCGGCGCGCGCCCCATCGCCTTCGAGCTGAGCGCCGAGCAGCGCGCGATCGGCGCGGTCGCCCGCGACGTCGCGGAGCGCGAGATCGCGCCGCACATCGCGGAGTGGGACCGCGGACACGTCTTTCCGCGCGCGCTCTACGCGAAGCTCACCGCCGCCGGGCTGATGGGGATGCGCGTCGAGGAGCGCTACGGCGGTGCCGGCGCCGACTTCATCTCGTATGCGCTGGCGATCGAGGAGCTGGCGAAGGTCGACGCCGGGACCGCGGTCACCGTCTCGGTCCACTCGATGATCTGCGGCGCGATCGGCGCGCTCGGCACCGCGGAGCAGAAGGAGCGCTGGCTCGGCGCGCTCGCCGCCGGCGACGTCATCGCCGGCTTCGGGCTGACCGAACCCGACGCGGGTTCCGACGCGGCCGCGATCCGTGCCACCGCCCGTCGCGACGGCGATACGTACGTGTTGAACGGCCGCAAGCAGTGGTGTACGAACGGGGGCTACTCGGGCGTGGTGATGGCGATGTTCCGCACCGGCGAGCCGGGGCCGCGCGGGATCAGCGCCTTCTTGGTCGACTCCGCGACGCCGGGCGTGCGCGTCGAGCGGACGACCGAGAAGCTCGGCATCCACACCTCGAACACCGTCGACCTGGCGTTCGACGATGCGCGCGTTCCGAGCTCGGCGATGCTCGGCGAGCCCGGGACCGGGCTCTCGTCGGCGCTCGCCGCGCTGACCGCCGGGCGGATCGGGATCGGTGCCCAAGCGGCCGGGATCCTCGGCGCGTGTCTGGACGCGTCGGTGCGCTTCGCCAAGGACCGCATCGCGTTCGGCCGGCCGATCGGCGCGTTCGAAGGCGTCTCGTTCAAGCTGGCCCAGATGGCGACCGATCTCGACGCGGCGCGACTGCTCGTCTATCGCGCGGCGGCGCTGGCCGACGCGCGCAGCCCGTACGCGGTCGCTGCCTCGAAAGCCAAGCTGTTCGCCTCGACCAAGGCGCGCGAGCACGCGGCGGAGGCGGTGCAGATTCACGGCGGATACGGGTATACGACCGAGTTTCCGGTCGAGCGCTACTACCGCGACGCGAAGATCACCGAGATCTACGAAGGGACCTCGGAGATCCAGCAGATCATCATCGCCCGCGACTTGCTCGGCCGGCTCGATTAAACGGTGACTGGCCGCAGTCCGCGCGCGCGCACCGTGACGCCGCGCGCGACGTGCGCCAGTGGCGGCGTCGTCGGCGGCGTGAAGCCGGCCGCGTCGAGCAAGAGGTTCGCCTCGGCGCGCACGGTCGCGTCGCGCAGCGTCCACGGCTCGTGCGTGACGTCGCCGCGCAGCGTCCGGCCGCGCCGGTCGACGGTGAAGAACGCGTAGCGC
>Ga0302324_100026995_pt1 | contig 10952 bp, 9 predicted proteins | sample Palsa_T0_1_FD_201949 | JGI IMG/M metagenome (GOLD analysis project Ga0302324, IMG submission 201949) | Peat permafrost microbial communities from Stordalen Mire near Abisko, Sweden - Palsa_T0_1 | ecosystem: Environmental > Terrestrial > Soil > Palsa > Peat permafrost | place: Sweden: Abisko...
AGAAATCGCTCCGGCTGGAAGCGCTCCGGCTCGCGGAACACGGCCGCATCGTCGAGGATGGCACCGACGTTGACCATGACGACGTCCCCCTGGGGGACCGTCCACGGCCCGACATGGAGCGGAACACGGCACCGACGCGAGACATCCGTGACGATAGGCTCGATCCGGAGCGTCTCGCACACGATTGCGTCGAGGTAGGGTAACCGGGCGAGCGCTTCGGGGGCCGGCTCCCTCCCCAGGGCCCCCACCTCGGCGCGGAGGCGGGCCAGGACGGCGGGCTCCCGCAGCAGCCAATAGACCCCCCATGCCATGGCGACTGCCGTAGTCTCGTGCCCTGCGGCCAGCAGCGTCCAGACCTGGTCACGAATCTCCGCGTCGGCCATGGCGCTGCCGTCTTCGTACCGCGCTTCGAGCATCACGCCCAGCACGTCGGACCCGGGGGTTTGCTGGGCACGGCGCTCGGCGATGATGCGGTCCACCCAGGCGTCGAACACCGCGCGACGGCTCACGAAGCGGCGCCATGGAGGGAACATCGACGTTCGGAGCAGCGCCGTGAAGACGAAGGAAGGGGACAGCGCGTTCGTGAGGCCGATGAGGACCTCGCGCCCCTCGGCGCGGTCCATCCTGGCGTCATCGCCGAAGACGGTCTCCAGGATGATATCCAGCGTGAGTGTCTGCGCGAACGCGCTCATGACGACGACACCCCCCGTGTCCGCCGCCCCCTGGAAGGCGCCGAGATGCTTCTCGATGACCCGCTGCATGGTGGCGACGAACGCCTTGATGCTGGATCCGTGAAACCGAGGATTGAGCAGCTTGCGCTGGCGCTTGTGCGGCGCACCCGCCGTCGCCAGGAGCGAATGCGGCCCGAACAGGTCGCGGAGAACCGGCGGTGTCTCGAACGTCTCGGGGTCTGCGGCGAACACCTCCCGCGCGAGGTCGGGGTCGGCCAGCATGAGCCCGTTGCCGTTCAGCACGCGGAAGCGCGAAGCACGACCGTACTTCGCCACCACCGCGCGCGAGTAGGCGCGCGGCTCGGAGAGATAACGATACGTCTGCCAGAAGGCGGGAGTGCGAGGTCCGGGAGGGAGCATGCGAACCGTCCGTACTTTATACACCGACGTTCGTCGTCGAGGCTCGCGCCGACCTCTCGATCGCGTCGAAGGCGCCCATGGCCACCAGCATCGCCACGACGAAGGTCACCACCGGCGCCGCGCCGGTCACGACCGATACGATGGCCGGGCCCGGGCAAAAGCCTCCCAGGCCCCAGCCGACGCCGAAGAGCGCCGCCCCGCCTACCAGCGAGGCGTCGACCGCCGTACTCGTCGGCAAGGCGAAGGAAGACGCAAGGAGCGGCGCTCCGCGTCGCGTCGCAATACGGAAGAAGACGAGGTTGACGAGGACGCCGCTCCCCATGACGAGCGCGAGGCTGGGGTCCCAGTCCCCGGCGAAATCGAGAAAGGCGAGCACCTTCGACGGATGGGTCATTCCCGAAACGCCCAGGCCGACGGCGAAAACCAGACCGCACACGTAGGCGACGACCAGGCGCCTCACGACGGGCCTCCGCCGATCTTCAGCACGTGGCGCACCACGAAGACCGTCAGCGCGCCAGTGGACATGAACACGAGCGTGGCGACGATGGAGCGCTTCGACAGGCGCGCGACGCCGCAGAGCCCGTGGCCGCTGGTGCAGCCGTTTCCGAGGCGCGTCCCGAAGCCGACCAGCACGCCCGCCACGATGGCCGCCGGGACCGTCTGCTCCGAGGCGAACGCCAGCGCCGAGCGATCGACCAGGAGAACGGCGACGCCGCCGGTCAGCAAGCCGGCGAGAAAGACCAGGCGCCAGGTCCGGTCGCTCCCCCTGGCCTGCGGGATCCGTCCGACGATGCCGCTGATGCCGAGGATGCGGCCGTTGGCAGCGAACAGGAGCGAAGACGCGGCTCCGAGCAGTAGCCCGCCGAGGATGGCCGTGACCGGCGTGAAGTGATTCATGCGCGCAGGATAGCGCGTCGGTCAAAGACCTGTGCGACCGAACGGCCCGTCCAGCGCCGCCTCACTCCGACGCCCATCGATACCGCACCCCGAGCTCCGCGAAGTCGCCGCCGACGATCCCGATGCTGTCGGGGCTCACGAGGGGAAGAACGAAGCTTCCGCGCAACTCGACGCGGCGCGACAGCACGAAGCGTAGAAGAGGTCCCGCGCGCACGGTGACACCGTCGTCGCGCATCGGGACGTCGAGCACCTCCGCGATGAGGCCGATGGAATGCTGCCCGTAGGAGCCGAAGCGGAAGGCGTAGCCCAGGCGCCCACGCCAGACCCACGGGGGACGCACGATGACGTGCAGCGTCTCCTCGAAGACGTCCTGTCCCGCCGGGACGCCCGTCACGTAGGAGATGCTGCCGCGGCCCACGATGTTCCCCGGACCGACAGGGATGGACAGGTCTACCTCGGCCTCGTGGGTCGTCGCCGTCGCCTGCGGACCGTTGGCGGTCTCCAGCTCGAGCCGCGTGAAGCTCGGCTGTTCGTCCAGATAGGTGTGGTCGAACGCGCGGAAGAAGCGGGACCCGAGGCGGAAGTCGAAGTAAGGCAGCTCGAGCCTCACGCCTCCGTACACAGCGAGCTCGCCGCTGGTGACGATGGGATTCGCTTCGACACCGACCCAGGAGGTGAACGGCTTGCCGTAGCCCAGGGCGACACGAGGACGAAGGTAGACGAAGCCTACATCGATCGTCGTGGACACGAACGTCCGCGCGGGGGCGGCACCCCAGGAGCGCGCCATCCGCGGGTCCATCAGCGCGTCTTCCGGCGTCGTGAGGATCCCCAGGGGCGGCTTCTCGATGTCGATCGTCGCAGTAGGCGACGGGCCGGGCGACGACTCGGCCTGGACGGACGTCTGCGCCTGCACTCGGCCGGACACGGTCGCAGCGCCGAGAACGATCGCCCCGCCGAAGAGGGCTCGGGCAAGACTCCGGGCCGCCATCAGAAGCTCCCCACGACACCCGCGCCACCGGCGGAGGGAACGAGCTGCAGCGTCACCTCGCCGGTGCGAAGCCCGCCGAAGGAATGCTGGCGGTAATGAAGCAGCGGTACGCCGTAGCCGACGAGCGTTCCCACCAGGGCTCCGACGATGACGTCGCTCGCGTAGTGCTCGTCCGCCAGGACGCGGAAGGATGCGGTGGTCGCCGCCACGGCGTAGGCTGTCCCGCAGCTCAGCGCATCCCACGGGGAGCCGAGAAGCTCGGACTTCGTGTGGTTGACGCAAACGAGCGCCGCGGCCGTGAACGAGAAGGCGGCGTGTCCACTGAAGAAGCTCCGGTACTCCGGCGTGACGCCGCAATCGAGCGCCGCTGAGGGGAGCGCCGGAGTGCCGCAATATTGCGCATAAGGTCGCGGACGACTGACGACGACGTTCGTGACGCCCTGAATCGCGCCAGAGACCGCGAGCGTCTCGAGGTCGAGCAGGGCCATCTGCTCCGCGGTGTCGCGGCTGCCGCGATACCACCAGGCTGTCGCCAGCGCGTCGCCGAAGAATGGCCACACCGCTGCGAACGACAGGCCCACGTCGGATGCGTCGCGGAAGGCGTAGCGCGTCTGAATGCTGCTGGGGCGCACGGCGTTCCGCACGGCGTCGTCGAAGAGGATGCCGCCTTGAAGGTGGTGCGTCGGAAGAGGATGGATGATTGCGGCGGCCAGCGTGATCGCCCCGGCGGTGCCGGTGAGCACGTAGTCGGCCGTCGAGAAGGGCCTCCAGTCCCAGCTCAATGGCAGCCGGTCCGGCGACCCCGGCGTCCCGGCGATGACTTCCGGGCCTGGGTTGGGAACGCTCGGCGGCTCGTTGGGAGGAAGCGCTGGAGCGGCGGGAGGCCGGCCCGGAGCCGCCGCCGCAGGTGGTGTCGAGATCGTAGACACCGGTGCCGCCGGATCGGCCCGTGCCGCGACCTCGATGCAGCAGAGCGGGCAGATCGCGAGGACCGGGCGCAGGCGTCGGAGGATCATCATAGGTCACGCACTCAGCCGCCCGCGGGCGCATGGACGAGAAGAGGAACGGCAATGCCGATGCCGACGCCCACGATCATCCCGACGAGCACGTCGGTGAACCAGTGTCGGTCCCCGGCGATTCGCAGGTACCCCGTGCCGGCCGCCAGGCACCCGCCGACCAACCACGGGACGGGCGCCCAACGGTAGCCGCGCATCGTGGCCACCGTCCCGGTCGCAGCGGCAAGCGCGAAGGCCTCGGTCGCGTGCCCGGAGAAGAACGAGACGTCGTCGTCATCGGTGTGGGGCCTCGTTGGGGTCCCGTCCGGGTGGAGCGCCTGCACATACGGTCGCTCACGGGCCGCGAGGAGCTTGGTGACCTGATTGACGTCGACGGCCAGCACCGTGGCCTCCAGCACGAGAAATGCATCGAGGCCGACCCCCCGCGGCGCATGGTCATGCGAAGCGGCGAGCGCGTCGAGGCCGAGGGTCGCTGCGGGCACGAGCGCGAATGCCGTCACGTCGCTGACGTCCTCTGCGAGACGCGGATCGCGCCAGAGGAGCCTCTCCTTTGCGCCGTCGTCGAGCGCGTTGCCGCGGCACCAGCGGCATGCCGACGGGGCGATCTCGGGCTGCAGCGCGAGGCTCGCCAGCCAGAGCGCACCGCCCACCAGCGTCACCGTCACGTCGATCGGCGGATCCCACCTCAGCTCGCGCACCTGCGCGTGCGCGTCGCCCGTGGCCAGCATCAGCGCGCTCCACGCCGCCAGCGCGATGGCTCCGCAACCAGGGCGCGTCAGTGCGGTCTCCTCATTCGCAGAATGGCCAGCGCGGAGCCTTTCATGGCCACGGAGAGAGCGTATATCGTCTCGGCTTCGACGTCTCGCGCTTGCGAGGCAACCGTATGCGCATCCGCACCATCGAAACCCCTCGCCGGGGTGAGAGGCCCATTGAACATCCCGTCCCAGCCGCCTGCGCCACCGTCTGCCTTCGAGCGAACGCTCGCCTACGTCCTCCGTCCCTTCGCCGAGGTGGAGCCCGGCGAGGGTGTCACCGCCGCGCTGCTCACGCTCACCGTTTTTCTGCTCCTCACCGCGTACTATCTGCTGAAGACGGCGCGAGAGCCGCTCATTCTTCTCCACGGCGGAGCCGAGGTGAAGCAGTACGCCGCCGCGGGACAGGCCCTCCTGCTCGTCGTGGTGGTCAACGCGTACAGCGCGCTCGCCCGCCGCGTCGGACGGCAGACACTGATCGCCACGGTCTACCTTTTCTTCGCCTCCAACCTGATCGTCTTCGCCATCCTGGCGCGCGCGAACATCGTCATCGGCGTCCCGTTCTTCCTCTGGGTGGGCGTCTTCAACATGACCGCCGTTTCCCAGTTCTGGAGCCTCGCCGCGGACGTATACACGCCGGAGCAAGGCAAGAGGCTCTTCGCGATCATGGGCATCGGCAGCTCGGTGGGCGCCGTGGCCGGAGCCCGAGTGGCCAAGTCGCTCGCGCCCCTGGGGCCGGCGTGGCTGATGGGGGTCGCGGCCGTCATCCTGCTCGCGTGCGTGGGGCTGTTCGCTTGGGTCGGCGCGCGTGTCGGCTCCCCGGCACGAAAAACGGGCGAGACGCATCACGACGAACCCCTCGTCCACGAGCATGTGGCCCGCGTCCTCGCGCGCGACAGGTACCTCCTCCTCATCGCCGGGCTCACGCTCTTGCTCAACTGGGTCCGCAGCAACGGCGACTACCTGCTCGACCGAACGCTCCTCACGGCGCTGGTGGACGCCAAGGCCCACGGCGCCGACCCTTCGACCTTCGTGACCTCCTTCAAGGCCGAGTACTTCGAATGGGTCAACATCACGGGGGTGGCCTTGCAGCTCTTCGTGGTCTCACGGGTCATGAGCCGCTTCGGCGTCCGCACCGCGCTGCTGGTGTTGCCGGCGGTGGCGTTCCTGGAGTACGGCACCTTCCTCGTCGCTCCGATCCTCTCTATCTTCCTGGTCGCGAAAGTGGGGGAGAGCTCGCTCGAATACTCGCTGCAGAACACCGCGAGGCAGGCCCTCTTCCTGGTCTGCTCGCGCGTCGAGAAGTATGTCGGCAAGACGGTGGTCGATACGGTGGTCGTCCGCGCCGGGGACGCGCTGACCGCGGTGGTTGTCTGGGCGGGCACCCGTGCCGCGCTCCCGACGCGCGTCTTCGCGACGCTCAACCTGGTACTCATCGTCGTCTGGATCGCGGCGGTCCTCGCCATCGGCCGCGAGAACGCGCGACGCAGCGGGGAGGGCGAGGAGCGCATCGCCGCAGAGCCGTTGCCGTCATGAGGGGCGTCGTCCGGATCGCAGCCGCGGCTCTGGTAGCCTCCGCGACGTCCGCGGGGATCGCCAGGGCCGACGAGCCGCCGCCCCCTTCCTCGTCGCCCTCGGACGGGTTGGCCACTCCGCCGCCGGTTGCTCCCGCACCGACGCCCTCCACCAAACGGCCCTTGCCCGACTACGACGGTCGCGGGCCGGCGCCGACCCCTCCCGGCGTGGCGGCGCTCTGGGTGCCCAGGGTACTCCTTTCCCCCGTATACTTCGCGACCGAGTGGCTGATCCGCCGCCCCCTCGGCGCCGCCGTCAGCGCGGCCGAGCGCGCCAACCTACCCAACGTCCTCTACAACTTTTTTGCGTTCGGCCCCGATCACAAGGCCGGCATCGCGCCCATCGCGTTCGTCGACTTCGGCTTCAACCCGAGCGTCGGGGTTTACGGGTTCTGGGACGACGCGTTCTTCAAGGGCAACGATCTACGTGTTCACGCGTCCTTCTGGACCGACGACTGGATCGGGACCTCGCTGGTCCAGCGCGTCAAGCTTCACGGCAAGGACAGCGTCCAGCTGAAGCTCGTCGGTGTCCGTCGGCCGGACCACGTTTTTTACGGGACGGGGCCGAGTACCCTGCAGTCGGCGCAAAGCCGCTACGGCGAGGACAAGCTCGACTTCAGCGTGCTGTTCGACCTTCCGATCTGGCGCGCCAGCAAGGTCGACGCGGGGGTGGGGGTGCGCTCCGTGTCCTTCCGGGACGGCCACTACGGAGGCGACCCGGGGATCCTGGAGAACGTCGCCAGCGGGGTCTTTCCCCTGCCCGATGGCTTCACGCGGGGGTACGCTGCCGAGTATAACGATGTCCTCGTCGCCCTCGATTCGCGGCGCCCGTACCCGGCCGAAGGTTCGGGCGTGCGCATCGAGGCGCAAGCGGAACAAGGCAGCGACGTGCGCCAGTCGCCGGGCTCGGGGTGGCTCCACACCGCAGCTGGCGCGGGCGGCTTCTGGGACGTGAACGGCAACCGGCGCGTCGTCAGCCTGTCGGCGATCACGATGTTCTCCGACCCGCTGGGCGTCCGCCCGGTTCCATTCACCGAGCTGGTCACGGTCGGGGGCGACGTCCCCTCGCCCGGAGCGTTCCCCGCCCCGATGCCCGGGTTCTTCCCCGGTCGTCTCGTGGACCGCAGCGCGGCCGTCGCCACGCTCCGCTACAAGTGGCCCATCGGGCCGTGGATCGCGGGATCGCTGCAGGGGGCCGTGGGCAACGTTTTCGGCGATCACCTGCAGGGATTCGACACCAAGCTGCTGCGCTTCTCCGGGGCCTTCGGGATCGAGAGCGACAGCTCGCCCGATAGTAGCTTCGAGCTCATCGTCGGGTTCGGTACGGAGACCTTCGAGCACGGCGCGCAGATCGATTCGCTCCGCCTCGCGCTCGGCATCACCCGGTTCTAATAGGATGACAAAGGTCATGACTCGCTGCACGCTGCTGCTCTTCGTTCTCGCCCTGAGCGGCTGCGCGGCCGCTGACCGTAGCTTTCCGCTGCGGGATCCGATGGTCGTCGACACCGATCTGCGACCCGTCACCCTCGCCTGCCGCGCGTCGCCGACGCCCAAGGATCCCCACAACATCTCCTGCGCGCCCGACGTATACGTGTCGCCGCTCATCTGGGACGGCACGGACAACATGCTCTTCCGCCCGCTCTCGGAGATGGTCGGCGTCGTGCATCACGGCGAGGCCGTCAACGTGAACAGCCTCGACGAGGTCCCGGACTCGTCATGGTTCACCAACCGCCCCCGCTCCCTGACCATCGCCGACCTCGAGCGGGGCGCATGCAGCCCAGCCCTCATGCTCGATCCGGAAGGGTCGGCGGACGGCTCGTGGCTCATCGATCACGGAAAGACCGACGGATCGTCTCCAGGCTTTCGCGTGAACATCGCCGGCAAGGGCAAGTACCTGTTCAAGGGGGAGCCGGCCAATCAGCCCGAGCACCCCAGCGCAGCGAGCGTGATAGGCGCGGCCGTCTACGAGACGGCAGGCTTCAACACGTCGTGCGAGCAGATCGTGTACTTCCGGCCGTCCCTCTTGAAGCTCGCGCCTGGCCTCAAGCACAAGGGAAACTTCGGCGCCGATGAGCCCTTCGACCAGAAGGTGGTCGACAAGATCCTCGCGGACTCGCCTCATCGCGCGGGCCTCGTCCGCATGCAGGCCTCGGCGTGGCTTCCCGGCTATCTGCTCGGCCCCTTCAGCTACACTGGCACCCGCCCGGACGACCCGAACGACATCATCCCGCACGACGATCGGCGAGAGCTTCGCGGCGGCAGGATCCTGGCGGCATGGCTCGATCACTTCGACGCCCGCGAGCAGAACTCGATGGACAGTTGGATGACGGAGTCCAGGGCGGGCAAGGGCAAGCCCGACGCCTCCCCGGGTCACGTCGTCCACTACTACCTCGACACCAGCGACTGTCTCGGGTCCGAGTGGGACTGGGAAGAGATCTCCCGGCGCCTGGGCTATTCCTACGTCGCCGACTGGGGAGACATTGCGCGGGATCTGTTCACCCTGGGCATTCCTACGCGCCCCTGGGATCGCGTGCGGCGCGTGCCGGGAATGGAGATCTTCGCCTTTTTCGACGTGAAGGACTTCGAGCCCGACCACTGGAAGAACGAGTACCCGAACGCCGCGTTCAGCCGGATGACCGAGCGGGACGGTGCGTGGATGGCCCGTATCCTCGCTCGCTTCACGCCGGAGATGGTCGAAACGCTGAGCCGAATGGGCAAGTTCTCCGACCCACGCAAGACCGTGTACCTGGCGAATGTGCTGCAGGGCCGACTGGACAGGATCCTGGCGCGCTACCTGACGCGTCTCTCGCCGCTCGCCGACGTGCACGTCGCGGGGACCGATCGACTGTGCGCCGAGGACCTCGCGGAGACGCGACAGCTGCGGCTGGCGACGGAGTTCCGCTACGACGTCCGCTTCTCGAGCGGCGCCCCCGAGCAGCAGCTTCCCGTCACGCGGCCGCCCGAGGGTGGGATCTGCGTGACCCTGCCCCACGTCGCGGCGGACGGGGCCGAACGGCCGGTCCGGGTGACGATCGCAGACGGCGTGGCCAGCGGGGCCCTGGTGGCACAGCTCTACGACCTCGGCCCGGCGCGCGGATACCGGCTCGCGGGGCTCGAGCGGCCGGAGCCGTGAATCCCGCGCCGAGACTCCTCTGCGCGGCGATCCTCGCGGCCGGGTTGACGAACCCCATCGCCGCCTACGCGGATCCCGGGAGCGTCCAGTGGAGCGACGCCTGGCCTCGTGTTCGGCTGTGGGAGGTGATGGACGCCCTCGCGCTGACGGTCGGCGACACCGAGTTCGAGGCCCGCGTACCCTTGCCGAGCCACGCGACCTGGAATACCCCCATCCTCTTCGATACGTGGGCTCGCAATCTCCTCCGCGGCCGCACCGCCGCCATCCAGTCCTTCGCCTCGACGTCGACGGACATCATGTACAAGGCCGGATCACTCGTTCCCTTCGTGGTCGACGACTACTTCGCAGCGGCATCGGTCCACCAGAACGCGGACCTGGCGTGGCAGCTGGCCGTCATCGACCTGCAGTCTTTCGGGATCGCAGGGCTCGTGAGCCTCACCGCCGAGCACTCGGTGGGCCGCGCCCGTCCCTACACCCTCAGCTGCAACGCCCACGGGCAGGTGCTGGATGCCCAGGGCCACGTCATGCAGACCTGCGGCACCGGGAACGACTTCCGTAGCTTCTACAGCGGCCACGCGACGGCGACGGCGACGACGGCCGGCCTCGTGTGTGTGCACCACCAGCGCCTGCCGCTGTTCGGCGGAGGCTTCGCCGACCTCGCGCCGTGCCTGCTGATGATCGGAGTCTCGGCTGCGGCCGGCGTGCTCCGGGTGGTCTACGACGAGCACTGGGCGTCGGACGTGGTCGTTGGGTGGGCCGACGGCGTGCTGTCCGGGTACTTATTGCCTTCGCTCCTGCACTTCGGCTTCGGCGGAGGCCGACCCGTCGGCGAGATCCGGAGCGGCTCGCTCGACATGGTTCCGACGCTGCTGCCCCAACCCGACGGAACGGAGCTTGGCATGGTCGGGGTCTTCTAGAATGGCGTGGCTGCCTCGGCTGGTGGACGTCCGACGCGGCGAGTGGCGGGCGATCGTGATGGCGTTCGCAACGCTGCTACTGCTCATCACGGGCCACACGGCGCTCGAGACGGCGCGCGACGCGCTCGTGCTGACGCGGCTACCAGCTCGTGGGCTCGGTATCATCTACGTCGCCGTCGCCGTCTGCGTGCTGCCAGCGGTGGGCCTGGCGTCTCGAGCCTCGGTGCGCTTCGGAGCTCGGCGCGCCCTCGGCGGCGGGCTCATGACGGCGGCGGCGCTGCTCGTGGTGCTCTTCGTCGTACCGATGAACCGCGCCACCGCGGTCGCGGTCTACGTCACGAGTGGCCTCATCGGCGCCGTGCTGGTTCCCCTCTACTGGAACCTGCTCGCCTCGATCTTCAACGTCGCCCAGGCCCGCCGCCTGCTCGGGATCGTGGGCGCTGCCGGGGTCCTCGGCGGGGCGGTAGGCTCCACGGCGGCCGCGGCGCTCCTGCTGGTCGTGCACACGAGGGCGCTGCTCCTCGCGTCGTCGGGTGTGCTCCTCGTCACGGTGGTCGTGCTGGTCTGGACGCCCGCCGGAGACC